>BNJU01000678.1_pt1 | contig 190483 bp, 231 predicted proteins | sample 8539281 | NCBI WGS metagenome assembly BNJU01 (sample SAMD00202456, study PRJDB9452) | human saliva metagenome | isolation source: human saliva | place: Japan | reverse complement strand
TCTTGCCAGAAGCTGAAGTTAATCCTTCAACCTGGAAAACCCGCAGAGGTGACTTTTTCTATACATCTCGATTTTTCTGGTAATAATCATTAACCGATAAATATGTCTGTGAATCACCCAGCGACTCCGCTATGTCCATAATCCGCGGTGGTAGTAATCCCACTCGCTGGACAAGTTCGTGATCGCTGAACAATTCCCGTGGACTGCCGGCGAAGCCAAACTTCCCGTGTTCCATAACATACACCGACTCAAACTCGGCGGCGACCCAATCCATGTCATGGGTGATGGTCACAACTTGGTGGCCCGAATCAGCCAACTGATGGAAAATTGCGGTCAACTTGCGCCGGCTTTCCCAATCAAGCGACATCATCGGCTCATCAAATAAATAAATCGCCGGATCCACTGCCAAAACTGTGGCAACGCTCAACAGCTTGCGTTCCGACAATGACAGGTCATATGGACTTTCAGCTGTTTTATCATCCAAGCCAACTCTTTTTAGAGCCGCTAAAGCCCGCCTCGTAATCGTGTCGCGGTCATCCATGACCTGCGCGACACTCCACTCCACCTCTCGTTGAACGGTCGGGTTGAAAAGCTGATCGTCAGGATTCTGAAAAGTAATCCCAACCTTCAGTAACTTTTCGACTGGTTTAAGATCATTAAAATTTTCTCCATCGATCTTAATCACACCGGTTTGTGGTGTCAGCAAGCCCGTCAACAATTTGAAGAGCGTTGATTTGCCGGCACCATTTTGGCCGACAATCGCCACCATCGGATCGGCGAAGTGTTTGTCTTCAACATCCAAGCTAAAGGACCGTTCCGGATAAGTGAACGTCAGGTGGTTCAGTTCAATTGTGGACATAAAAACCTCCTTCAGTTCAGCGTCATTCACCGGATACCGGCCATCAGCCAAAGTGCCAATCCATTTTTTTGAGCAAGTTGCTGGATTGTCGGGGGCTGGAATCTGCCAGTCAGCGCCAAATGATTAAACACCTCACCCGGCCTGCCCTGGGCTACCATTTGACCCTCGTGCAGCACCCACACAACGTCGGCGACTTCGCACAAATCGTCAATTTCACTGGTGACAATGAAGACAGTCGTCTCTTTGACTTGGGCCAGCCATTGGAAAAATTGTCGGCGGCAAGGGGATCCATCTGACTGGTCGGATCATCCATAATCAAAAACAGCCGGGTTAGTCGCAATCGCCGTGGCAATTGCCAACCGCTGGCTCTGACCACCGGAAAGGCTCTCGGGACGCAAATTCAGCTGTTCAATCAGCCCCATTTGCGTGGCAACCTCTTCAACCCGTTTTTGAATCAGTCCTTCAGCCATTCCCTGATTAATCAAGTCAAAAGGCGATTTCATCGGCAACCGTGTCTGCCAACCCGCTTGGTTGGCCAGCTGGATTTTGCAGTACAACTCCATTCATGGCATTATAAACGGGCCAGTTGTCGGACACTCGCTGGCCAAACATGTGCCAGTCGCCCTCAATCTCAGCAGACACCATTTTGGGAATGACCCCTGCCAGCACATGGCACAAAGTCGATTTGCCGGAGTGGCTATTCCCGATAATCCCAACCACCTGGCCGGTATGAACCTCCGCGTTAATCTGACGCAGTTGTGGTTGCTCAGTACCCGGATAACGGGTGGTCAAATTTTCAATTACAATCCGTTTATCTTCGTCCATATCTTCCACCCAATCAATAAAATTGCCAATCCAGTCAGACCAATGTGCAGCGTCCGCGACAGGCGATACACGCGCTGGGAGGTTCTGACAGTCCGGTTGAGATTATCAAAAACCTCTCAGTTGGAGAGAAATCGACCGCGCCATCGATTGATCCAAGGTCTTAATCACCAATGGAATTAGAACCGGCAGGACTGACTTTAATTTCTGAATCAACGTTTTTTGCGGATTGGTTCCGCGAACTTTTTGTGCCTGCTGGATTTTCCGCATATTGCGCATCATTTCCGGCAAAATATAACACACCGACATCAGAACGTAGACGGTTTTATAAGACAATCCGGACAGTTCCAAATAGGCCGCGTTTTCTGAAATACTCGTGGTCACCATAAAAAAGCCACTGGTCAAAATAATCACCAATACTCGACAACCCAGAGTGGTGGCGTAAATCAGGCCTTCTTTGTAGAACGACACCCCAAGCACAGAAAACAGCACAGTTTGATTCCGACTGTAAAATAACCCTTGGATGATCAGCATGGTGCAAATCAGAAACAGGCTGAATCCCAGCGCCTTAAAGATGGTAGAACTCAATTTGGAAAATAACAATAGCAGTGTTGCGACAAGAATTAATCCGGCCTGAAGCAATAAATTCATACTGGCAAAAGCTCAACAACGTCATGTCCAAGATGAACAAGAGCTTAGTAATCGGATCGATCACCTGGTACCACTTGAGCTTGACCCGTGGCGCTCCAGAAATCAATGTTTGATCAGTCATCATTTATCACCGCTAAAGAAGTGCACCATCCGCTTCGGCAGCTGACGATAGATGAAGAATGCCAGGTAGGCCACGCAGACTTTATCCAAAATATCCAAGACAAACTCATCGATAAATGAGGCCAGCCACACTGGTGCATGATTGGCGACCATTACCGCAAACAATGAGTCACCCCAAGCGATACCGGTCTGACCACCCCAAAAGATGACGTTGAGTGGCGTTGAAATGACAGCTGAAACGATGGCAATAATAATAGCAGAAACAAATACTCGTCGCGCTGACGAGAACCACCCATTGGCGTGCAAAACTCCGACAGCAATCCCAATTCCGATGCTGGTAATCGCATACACGGTTGAAATTGGCGATAAGGTCAGCCCATAGATCACGTTGTTGATGAAACCACTGATGGCACCGGCAACCGGCCCAGCCAACATGCTGGCAAAGAAAGGTTCCCAAAGACCCCCAGCCAAACGGGCAACTTTAACCCCTCCGCCAAGGCTTTGGCAACATAGTTAATCCCCACGGCAGCGGGAATCAAAGTCATGGTGGCAGCACTTAACTTAAATTTCCACATACTGGTACGATGAATCGGTTCTGTTTTCATAATCTTCTCCTTTTGTTTTTAAAGAGCCGTGTCTGTTTAGACTTTCGGACGCAACGCTCTATAGATTTTTGATTTGAACTGTCTTTCCTTTCACAGATCCCTTAGTCGACATCAGGGACTCTCTTGAAAATGATTGTTCAACAGTTCACAACTAATCATACGCCGATTTCATCAGAAGTCAAGAATTTTCTGAAGTTTTCTTGAAAACGTTCGGGAATTGAAAAAAGCTACACAAAGCTAGAGGAAATTGTCCTTACTAAGTCATAAAAAAGACTTCACCTTAGCCTAGATTGGTGAAGTTTTTTGATTTTTCTTCTTATCTCGTACCCACAGCATAGCTAGCCCAAAGAGGTGACTACCAAACAGGCCGGTCACAAAAATCAGCTTGCCCCTATCTGGATAAGTGAGGGGGAGGCTGCTAAAGCCATAGCGAGCCCACTCGATAAAGATCGGATGCGAAAAGTAAAGGGCTATACTCATTTGCTTTAAATACTGCAAATCATAGCTTTTCAAAAAGGACGATCGCAGGCAGGCATTGACCAAATAAACGGTCACAAAGGGAAGTAGAAAGAAAAAAAGTTCTTATCAATTCCTTCGTGTTGAAAAATGATGATTCCTTCTAGACAGAGCAAACCAAAGGCAAGAGCTAGCTTTTGCCAACGGTAAATTCTAAAAGCTTGTGCATGAAAATGATCATACAGATAGTAACCCATATAGATAAAAATGGGCGTGTAAAAGAGACCATTTCGCGCTGTAAAAAATAAATTGCTGTAGAGCTGGTAGCCTTTAAGAAGACTTGTAGTGTCCAGATAAGCCGAATAGGTCTCGATCAAGCCCCAGCAATAGAGGAGCAAGGCCAGGAAACCCGTCCAAACCATGCCTAGGCGTTTGACTAATTGATTGACCAAAAACAAGCCCAGCAAAAAGGCCGGGATATACCAGAGTTGGTAGCACATGCCCAGATAGATCAGTGCGATGAGAACACCTGCAGGAAAGAGATAGACAGGAAGATGAAGACTAGAAAAAAAGACCCAGGCATACGGAAGGTAAACAAAACTCCAAAACAAATAGGTTTTTACGATTTTGACCAGATAGGCCTTCATTTTCTGAGAATTCCCTAGTGATTGCTTAAGGAAAAAGCTGGCACAGACGATAAAAAATGGAACCGCTAGCCGGCCGAGCATACTCTTAAGACCAAAATGCAGTGGCTCATAGGAGGTCAAGCGACCACTATGCACCAATATCACTGCAATCGCAAAGAGGTATTGAAAAAAGCTGATACTAGAGGTGTTATAGAGGGGATTCTTTTGCATGGTCCTACTCCTTGCCCAAAGCAGTTTCTATGGTTATTTTAGCATGAAAGGGAAGGCCAAGCAAGGAATCTTGCATCCTTATCTACCTTTTTTCCTCTATTTTTGATATACTCAAAGCATGCATAAACAAACGATTATTGATTTTAAAGAGCTTGGATTGCGCCACCTTTTCACCAAGCCCATAAAGGAATTAAAAACTAGAAACCTCGACCAGGTAGAGGATCTTCTTAGAGAAGTCGAAGCCTACCAGAAGCAAGGCTTTTATGCGGTTGGCTATGTCAGCTATGAGGCTGCTCCTGCTTTTGAGAAGAAGTTTGCTGTCCATCCAGCACCTCTTATGGGAGAGTATCTCCTCTATTTTACGATCCACGAGAAGGTCGAAACCCTTCCTTTCCCAGAGCACTATGAAGCTGTGGATCTTCCAGCCAATTGGAAGGAAGAGGTAGAGGCACCTGCTTATCAAGAAGCTATCGAGACCATCCATCACCATATCCGCCAGGGAGATACCTACCAGGTCAACTACACTGTCCAGCTTTCTCAAGAGCTAAAGTCTGACCCTTTGGCCATCTACAACCGCTTAGTGGTTGAGCAGAAAGCCCATTACAATGCCTTCATCCAGCACGATGATGTCTCCATCCTCTCCATCAGTCCTGAGCTCTTTTTGAGCAAAGACGACCGGCTACTGACCACGCGCCCTATGAAGGGAACGACGCGCCGTGGTCTCACTAAACCAAGAGGATCTTCAAGAGGCTGCTGGCTAGAAGCCGATCCGAAAAAAATCGAGCAGAAAAACATGATGATCGTCGACCTCCTCCGCAATGACATGAACCGGATTTCGGAGATTGGAAGTGAGCAGGTGACCCGTCTTTGCCAAGTCGAGCAATACTCCACTGTTTGGCAGATGACCTCGACCATTGAAAGTCGCTTGCGAGCTGAGATCGACCTGGTCCAAACCTTCCGAGCTCTCTTTCCTTGTGGCTCGATTACAGGAGCACCGAAGATCTCCACTATGGAAATCATCCAAAAGACGAGAAGGCTCCTCGAGGTGTCTACTGTGGAACGATCGGCATCCTTCTTCCAAAAGGGAAACGGATTTTTAATGTAGCCATCCGGACCCTTCAAATGCAGGGAGATCAAGCCATCTATGGCGTGGGAGGAGGCATCACTTGGGACAGCAAATGGGAAAGTGAATACCAGGAAACCAAGCAAAAATCGGCTGTTCTTTACCGGCAAGAGCCTCGCTTTGAGCTCCTGACGACCGGCCGCATCCACCAAGGAGAGTTGACTTTCCTGGAGCAACACCTAACCCGTTTGAGAGAGGCTAGTCGCTACTTTGCCTATCCTTATGATGAGCAAAAACTCCTGAAAGAACTTCAAGAAGAACTTGCTCATTTGGAGTCCAACCTTGACTATCGTTGTCGGATTGCCTTGCAAAAAAACGGGACCTTCCACCTAGTGATCACGGAGCTGACAGACTTGCCAGCTGGCTATCTACAGGCCCAACTGACAGAGCAGAAGCTTGATTTAGCAACGCCATTTACTTATTTCAAAACGAGTCAGAGAGACCATCTCAACCAGTCAGATCACGAGCAAATTTTCCATCTGCCAGACGGAAGCTTGCTAGAGACGACGATTGGCAATCTGGTGCTGGAGATAGAGGGACAACTCTACACCCCACCAGCTCACCTCCCCTTACTCGATGGCATTTATCGGCGCCATCTTCTTGAGACCCAGCAAGTTGAAGAAAAACTCTTAACTCTGAAAGATTTAACAGACGCTGATCGTATTTATGCCTGCAATGCTCTTCGTGGTCTCTACGAACTCGATTTTCAAAGAAAGGATTCCTGATGAAACTTATTTTTTTACATGGACTAGGGCAAGATGTCCTCTCTTGGCAAGGAGTCCAATTTGCACTTTCACCCTTGCACTCCAAAACTTTTGATATTTTCTCCCATCCAAAAGAAAGCTATCAGGAAGTTAAAGAAAGGTTGATGGAGCGCCTCCAGCAAGAAAGCGAACCCTTTATTCTGGTAGGACTCTCACTAGGTGGCGTGCTCGCTCTGGATCTCTCCAGACAAGACTTCCCGCAACTCAAGGGCTTGGTCCTTGTAGGAACTCAATACAAACTCAACACCAACCCCCTCTATCGGCTCCAGATCCTTCTCTTTCGTCTACTTCCCAAGCATGTCTTTGAAAAACAAGATGCCAATAAACAACAGATGCTTCAAATCTTGACGGAATTAAAAGGGCTCAATTTAACCGATACCGTTAAAGTTTGCCCTCTTCCTAGCTTGGTGATTTGTGGTAGCAAAGATTGGGCCAATCAATCTTCTTCTAAAAATTGGCCAAGCTCCTGCCAAAAGGCCGCTATCAAGAAATCGCAGACGGAGGTCATCTACTCAATACCGAGAAACCCTATGAACTCGCGCAAGCCATCAAAGAGTTTGTTGCTGGGTTTCTAAAATTAAGAGGCTGGGACAAAAGTCCTAGCCTCTCAATTATTTTTGGATTGTCGAGCAAGACGCAGTGGTTGAGTGGGCTCTACTACGCTGATTTCATCAGCTTTTACAGCCCTACTCAACTGTGCGGAGGTGGGACGACGAAATCGAATTCTAACGAATTACCGATTTCTGTCCCACTCTCTTTTTTTAGAAATATTTGAGAATTGCTTGATAGTTATTTGAAAAAGCAAGCTGTATACTAAGAGTGTAAAAGAAAACAACTAGTCATTTGGACGAAGGAAAAAACCATGGAAAAAAAGTATTAGAAATTTCCCATTTGAGTAAAAAAATTCGGTCATCAATACGCCTTAAATGATGTGAATCTCACCATTCGCAAAGGCGACGTCTACGGCCTGATCGGTAAAAATGGCGCAGGGAAAACCACCCTCATCAAGGTCATCACCCAGCTGATTCAAGAAACCAACGGAAGCGTCTCTCTCTTTGCTTCTACAAAAGTCGCTCCCAGTGGACGCAAGCCCTGAAACGGGTCGGATCCGTCATTGAGAGTCCCGTGGCTCACAAGCATATGACCGCCTATCAAAACCTGGTCTACTATTGCAAGGCTCGCCATATCCCAAATCCCGACCAGGTCATCAAAGAAACCCTGAACTATGTTGGCCTGAATAATACGGGTAAGAAGAAATTCCGCGATTTTTCACTAGGGATGAAACAACGGTTGGGAATTGCGATTGCGCTCATTGCTAAGCCCGACTTCCTTATTCTGGACGAACCCATCAATGGCCTTGATCCAGTCGGAATCAAGGAATTCCGTCAGATGATCAAGCGCCTCAATGATGAACTCGGCATGACCATCCTCATTTCCAGTCACATCCTCTCTGAACTCTATCTGGTTGCCAATCGTTTTGGCATTGTCGACCAAGGGCGCCTGATCAAAGAAATTAGCAAGGCTGAATTCGAAGAACAAGGAGAAGACTACATCATCCTCAAGACCAGCCAGCTAGCCCTTGCGAGTCAACTGATCCAGGATCAACTCCATCACCGTATCAAAGTCATCGATAAGGATGGAGAAATCCATATCTTTCGGACAGACTCACGATATTAAAGTCATTGTCAAAGCCCTCGTTCAAGCGGATATTGACGTGGACGAAATCTACTATGCCCGCCAAGATCTGGAAAAATTCTTTACGGACTTGGTAGATTAGTCAAACCACCGTCTTGTATTACTTATCCCACATATTTCATTTAGGAGATTTATCATGTTGCATACCATTCAAGCAGATTTTTACAGACTTTTTCGCTCCAAAGGTTTTTGGATTACAGAAGCCATTCTCGTTCTCAACATCCTGTCTGGAGTCATCTTTGGAGCTACCGGCCACGTCGGCGTCAATACGGAATCCAAATTACCCCAAGCAACCGAAGTTTGGACGGGCTTTAAAGCCTTGACCAACTACTCTTCCAGCATCAGTGTGACCATCCTCTTTACCATTATTGTCATCACCTTGGTCCTGGGAACAGACTTAACGCAAAACTTATACAAGAATAGTCTGGCCTATGGCGTTTCTCGCACCAGCTACTACTTTGCCAAAAGCGCCGTTGTCCTGACCATTGCTCTCTTTCAATTTCTTGTTTCTTATGGTCTCGTCTTCTTGATCGCGACCCTCTACAATGGACTTGGCACCATGCCAGAGCACTTCTTGGCTCATTTTGGTCTGACCGTGCTGATTCAGTTCCTCTGCACCTTGGCTTGGGTCAGCATCATTTCCTTCCTCCTCTACGCCAGCCAATCCATCACCTTGGCCTTCGTTGGCTACTTCATCGGAAATATCCTCTTAAGCCTGCCTGCGCTCTTCTTTAAAGATATTGACATTTTCCACTTTATAAACTTGGAGTTCCAATATTCCTTGGTCCAAAGTACAACAGCAACGACCAACACTCTCTCGATTGCCCTTGGATTCATCCTTGTTTTCGGCTTCCTAGGACTGGCTACTTTTAAACACAAAGATTTATAACAAAAAGACTTGAGCAGTGCTCAAGCCTTTTTTCTTAGTGTAATGGTCAAGATAAACCAGTCTGCCTCCGTTGCCAGTTGCAAGTCTCCCCCTAAGATCTCTACAAAATTTTGAATAATGTAGAGACCCAAGCCAGAAGACTCCTCTGTATCCGAGAGATTTTCAGAGTAGAATCGACTAGCCAATTGGTCTAAGTGCTGGATCGGTTTGTTGCACAATATTGCGCAGCTCGACCCGAATCGTGTCCGCGTCCGAGGTCAAGGTCAAGCGGGCCTGATCCTTTCCATGCTTGAGGACATTGCTGAGCATATTTTGCAAGAGGCGCTCCCAGAGCTCTGGATCCGTAGCATAATGAAGATGCTCTTCCATCTCCACTTCTAAGTGCAATCCCCGCCTCAGACAAGCTATCATAATACTGGAACAACTGCTGGGTCAGGACTTGGCTGAGATCGACGTCTGAAATCCGAGGCTGAATGGCTCCCTCCATCAAGCGTCTGTATTCCAAGAGAGATTCCAGGCGTTTTGAGACGACTTGAAGATTGGAAGCAATTTTCTTCAGCTTTTCCTCCTCCTGCGTCCCACCCTTGATGATTTGTTGGGTATAGCCAGATGCAATGGTCAAAGGCGTCCGAATATCATGAGCAATATTACTGATGGCCATATCCAAGGTCTTTTTCTCTTGAAAGGCAATCCGATTGGTCCGCTCGATCTGGTCAAAGAGATCACTGACCTGCTTGGTCAAGGCGACCAATTCTTTTTTTGAGACCTGAGAGGTCAGCCGTACCCCACTACCGCTTTGAAGCTTCTTTTGAATCTGCTCCTGCAAATCCTTTAAAGCAGAAAGCAAGCGAGCATAGCCCAAGCCCAAGAAAAGGACAAGGACGACTAGAATTAGAACCAATCCCCACATTACTTTGTCTCCTTTCAAGCGAACACCCAAGCCCCAGACGGTTTCAATATAGTCCTCATCTGGATCAAGCTGGGCAATTTTCTTTCGAAGATTGCTTAATTGAGCATTGAGGGTATTGTCTCCTGGCAGATAGACTTCTTCCCAGACCGCCTCATACAATTCTTCTTTGGTGAAAATCTTCTTTGGATGAGCCAGCAAGGTCTCAAAAATTTGAAATTCTTTTTTGCCCAAGCGAAGCGTCTGTTCTCGGACTCAGTTCAAAGGTTTCTGGATTCAGGACCAAATTCTTAAAGGATAGCTTTTGCGACGCTTGAGCTTCCTGTGCCGGAGAGACGTGATTTCGCAACTGCACCGTCACCTGAGCCGCCACTTCGTCCAGATTAAAGGGCTTGACAATGTAATCATTGGCACCTGCAAGGAGATACTGGCTAATGAGGTGTTTGTCTCCCAGAGCGGTCATCATGATAACCGGTGTCTGACTCTGCAAACGGATCTCCTCAAGGACCTGGTCCCCATTTTTCCCGGGAAGCATGATATCCAGAAGGACCAAATCAACGGCTTCTTGCTGGAAGAGCCGCAACCCTTCTGTACCTGAAAAAGCCTGAAGGACCTCATGGTCTTCACTTAAGAGACTATATAAAATTTCTTGGATATCATTATTATCCTCGATTAATAAAATCCGTGCCACTTGCCTCGCTCCTTTTTTTCCTTTTCTTGCGAAAATCAGTTTCTATTCCCCTAGCCTATCAAATAAAGGGACCTTCGTCAATGAAAAATGAAGAAAACACTCGACCAAGTGAAGGATTCCTCTTGATCGAGTGCTCATTTAATTGACAGAAGCCCCATTTGTCGCAATGACTTCTTTGTACCAATAGAAGGATTTCTTACGGGAGCGCTCTAAGCTTCCCTTGCCTTCGTTGTCCCGATCGACATAGATAAAACCGTAGCGCTTCTTCATTTCTCCTGTCCCAGCAGAGACGAGGTCGATACAGCCCCAAGTCGTATATCCCCAAAGGACGACGCCATCTTCGTTAATGGCATCCCGCATGGCCTTAACATGGGCTGCGAGGTAATCAATTCGGTAGTCATCCTCAATCTCCCCGGCTTCATTTGGAGTATCAACTGCGCCTAGTCCATTTTCTACAATAAATAGAGGTTTTTGATAACGATCCCAGATGGTATTGAGGGTAATGCGGAGACCAAGAGGGTCAATCTGCCAACCCCATTCCGAGCTTTCTAGATAGGGGTTCTTCAGAGAGGCAAAGATATTGCCCGCTGTTTTCTCTTTTTCAGCTGGATCCCCTGAAGCGACTCGACTGGCATAGTAGGAGAAAGAAATAAAGTCCACCGTATGGTCTTTCAACAATTGCATATCCTGCTCTGTCATCTCAACCGTGATTCTCTGACGTTCCCACTCTTTCTTAGCATAGTTCGGGTATTCCCCACGCGCTTGCACATCGATAAAGAAATAGTTCTTGCGGTCTTCTTCTAGACCAGCCCAGACATCTCGCGGAGCACAGGTATGCGGATAGTTTTGTCCAGCTGCCAACATACAGCCAACCTTATTGTTAGGATCAATCTCATGGGCTAGCTTGGTAGCAATGGCTGAAGCGACCAACTCATGGTGAGCCGCCTGGTATTTGACCTGCTCCTCATTCTCCCCTTCTTCAAAGCAGAGACCCGCTCCCATAAAAGGCGCATGAAGGATCATATTGATCTCATTAAAGGTTAGCCAGTATTTGACCAAGCCCTTGTAGCGAGTGAAGAGGGTCCGGCAGAGTCGTTCATAACATTCCAACATCTTGCGACTACGCCAACCTCCATACTCGGTAATCAAATGCATGGGACAGTCAAAGTGGGTAATGGTCACCAAGGGTTCAATGCCATACTTGTGGCACTCCTTAAAGAGGTCTTCATAGAACTGTAGACCTGCTTCATTCGGCTCTAGTTCATCTCCTTTAGGAAAGATCCGAGACCAGGCAATGGACAAACGATAGGTTTTAAAGCCCATTTCCCCAAAGAGAGCAATGTCTTCCTTGTAGCGATGGTACATATCAATGCCATCCTTAGCCGGATAAAAATAGCCCTCTTCAAAGTCGAACATCTTTTTCTGACCCGTAATAATGGCGTGACGATCAGGCCCAATCGGCACCACATCCACATTAGCCAAGCCACGGCCATCTTCATTATACGCTCCCTCACACTGGTTAGCAGCCGTCGCCCCACCCCAAAGGAAACCATCTGGAAATTGAAGTTTATCGGTCATCTCTCTACCTCACTTGATTTGATAGTTCTATTATACCCTTCTCTTTCCAAAAAATCCTACAAGATCCTATGAAAAACTAAACCTATTCTAAGGTAACTCCGACACTTGCGAACATAAAAAGACCGGATGACTCCGATCTTTTTAAGTTCCACTCCAAGAACGTTTAAATTTTTTGATAATAGAATTACCTATTTCATACGATAAAAATCAATCACTAAACCAGCTGGGCCTTTAACTAGCAGGCTTTCGGTTCCCCAATCGGTTACAACTGGGCCATTTAAAACCTGGATACCAAGCTCTTTCAATCGTTTGTAGTTCTGGTCTACATCTTCAACCTCGATATGAAGAATGATTCCTGACTGAAAATTTTCCAAAGGGAACAAATGATTTTGAGACAACATGAGACAGTGACTGCCAATCGTGAACTGAGCAAAACTATCATCAACATAATCAGCCTTTTTATCCAAAATACGCTCCAAGCTAGCACAAACTTGGGTAACATCTGAAACGATAATATCTAATTGATTTAAATTCATTTCTTATCCTCCACAAAAAGACCGGATGGCTCCGATCTTTTCAAGTTTCTCTCTATGAAAATCAATGAATAAAATTTACAAACTTTACATTTGATTTTCGACGAGAAGAATTATTTGATTGCGCGTGATTGCAACCCTTCTTCTTCCAAGAAGAGGCGGAATGGTACGAGTTCTTCTGCTTCGTATTTTTCCTTGAAGGCTTTGATAGCTTCTTCTGAGTGCTGTTTTGGATCCAACTCAAGAACTTCTACTGGAAGCGGACGGTGTTGCGTGATACGAGCATCAATCACAACTGTCTTACCTTCTTTGTTGAGTTTCACAGCTTCTGCAACGACTGCATCGATATCTTCAATACGGTTTACTGTGAATCCAACAGCTCCTTGTGCTTCTGCAATTTTCGCGTAGTCAGCGTTAGGGAAGTCAACACCAAACAAGTGTTTGTTTGTGTCTTCGTATTTGTTCTTGATGAAGGCATACTCAGCATTTGAGAAGACCACGTTGATGACTGGAAGGTTGTATTGAACGTTAGTGATCACGTCTGGGTAGCACATGTTGAAGGCTCCATCACCCATGATGTTCCATACTTGGCGATCTGGATTGTCTTTCTTAGCAGCGATACCACCAGGAAGGGCGATCCCCATTGTCGCAAAGAGTGGAGATGTCCGCCACATGTTCTTCGGTGTCATGTGAAGGTGACGAGTTGATGTTTGAGTTGAGTTACCGACGTCGATTGAGTAGATCGCATCTTCATCAGCGTATTTATTAATGGCATTGTAAACTTGGTACAATTGCAATGGGCCTTCCGTTTTACCTTCAAGCTTGTTCATGTAGTCGCGCCAGTTTTGGTTGTTCTTCACGTTTGCACGCCACCATGGAGTAGACTCAACTGGATTTACTTTATCAAGGATCGCTTTGGCTGCTTGACCTGCATCCCCAAGGATGGAAGCGTCAAGGGCATGGCGTTTACCAAGTTTGTAAGGGTCGATATCCACTTGGATGAATTTTTCAGTGTTCTTGAAGGCTTCGTATACTTCAGCAAATGGGAAGTTTGATCCAAGGAAAAGAACTGTGTCCGCTTCAAAGACCACTTCGTTGGCTGGTTTCCAACCAACACGGTAAGCAGAACCTGTCAAACCTTCGTAGTTCCATTCGAAGGCTTCAAAGTTTTTACCAGTTGTAATGATTGGTGCTTTGATCTTGCGAGACAATTCAGTAATCACTTCACCAGCTTTGACACCACCGTAACCAGCATAGATCACTGGGCGTTCCGCATTGTTCAAGATTTCAACTGCTTTGTCAATTTCAACTTCGTTCAAGGCAGGAGCGATAAAGTGACGTTCATAAGAACCTGATCCGTAGTATGAGTTTTCGTCGATTTCTTGGAAGCCAAAGTTTACTGGAATTTCAACAACGGCTGGACCTTTTTTAGAAACGGCAGCACGGCAAGCTTCGTCGATTACTTTGGCAATTGTTCTGCGTAAGCTACACGTTTGTTGTATACAGCGATACCGTTGTACATTGGGTTTTGGTTAAGCTCTTGGAAGGCATCCATGTTCAGCTCGTTGTTTGGACGTGATCCAAGAATGGCAAGGAATGGAGTGTTATCCATCGCTGCATCGTAAACACCGTTGATCAAGTGAGTCGCACCAGGTCCACCTGAACCAACTGCAACCCCGATAGAGCCACCAAATTTAGCTTGCATAACCGCTGCAAGAGCACCAGTTTCTTCGTGGCGAACTTGCAAGAAACGGATATCTTTGTCTTCAGCCAAAGCGTCCATCAATGAGCTAAGTGTTCCAGACGGGATACCGTAGATCGTATCTACTCCCCATGTTTTCAATACGTTAAGCATTGCTGCAGATGCAGTAATTTTTCCTTGAGTCATTTTAACTCTCCTTTAAAATCTCTTTTGATCCTTTAAAAATGCAGCATAGCGCTTCTACTTCATCTTTGCGATCATCTCGCCTTGAAAATGAGTTTTTTCAGACTTTTCTAATGAAAACGATTTACAAAACGATTACAGTATTAATTTATCACAAAGAGATTCACATGTATAAAGATCTGCTCAAAGATGCTCAATCCCTATTCCATAACAGATGACTCTTTTTGAGAAAATTTTATCTACAATGGGATCTATATTTTTCTTACTGACCTTTTCCCAAGCTGAGGAAAGATAAAAAAAGTGGGACAAAATCGTACTATTCGATTTCTATCACTCTCTCACAGGGGATTTCTTGATTCATCTAAAAATGGGACTCATTTGTTTTCTTCGTGAATCAAGATATTAAAAAAAGTTTGTCATTCTAAACGATATGCTGTACCACTTTCTTTATTTTCTTTAATCTATTTTTCGCGACATTGAGGAGCAGAGGCTGGTCAAAAACAGATACAGAACTGAAGGCCATGGCAAGACCTGCTAGTTCTGGATTGAGGGTCAATCCCAGTCCTACAAAGACTCCAGCAGCAATTGGAATCCCAATGACATTGTAGATAAAGGCCCAGAAAAGATTGAGCAAGATCCGACGGAAGGTCTTTTGACTCATATCAAAGGCGCGAACAACGCCAAGCAAATCATTTTGCGTGAGCACGATGCCACCCGACTCGATCGCAATATCCGTACCAGATCCCATGGCAATTCCAACATCTGCGATCGAAAGAGCTGGAGCATCATTGATCCCATCTCCAACAAAGGCTACCTTACTGCTTTCTTGCAGTTTTTGGATGGCGCTGGCCTTTTCTTGAGGAAGGACATCAGCAATCACGGTATCAATTCCCACTTGATCAGCAATGGCCTGGGCAACCCGTTCATTATCCCCAGTTAACATGACCGTCTTTTCAAGCCCCGTTCTTTGAGCTTTTTGATAGCTTCTTTTGAGCTGGCCTTTGGAGCATCCTGAATGGCAATCAAGCCAATCACTTGACCGATCCACAGCCAAACTGATGACTGTCTTGGCCTGCTTTTGCAAATCTTCCATCCGTTTTTCAAGCTCAGGATCCATCGCTGTCCCATCATGGAGTTTGCCATTTCCCAAGGTCACCAACTGCTGATCGATCTGACCTTGGACCCCTTTTCCTTCGATCGCTTGGAAGTTTTCCACAGGGAGATAGCACCAAACCTTTTTTTCTTCTGCTCGTGATAAGACCGCTTGCGCTAGGGGATGTTCTGAAAAAAGTTTCAAGACTAGCGACCAGTGTCAAGACACGCGCTTCATCTCCTACCACATCGGTTACAAGTGGTTGGCCAATGGTGATAGTCCCTGTCTTATCAAACACAACGGTTTGAATCTTTTGCACTTCTTGAAGAACGGTTCCATTTTTAATCAGAACCCCCATCTTGGCACTGCGACCAGTTCCGACCATGAGGGCTGTTGGCGTCGCCAAACCAAGGGCACACGGACAGGCAATAATGAGGACAGAGACTGCATAGAGCATGGCCTCTTGAAGCGATGCTCCTAAAAGCACGGACCAAACCCAGAAGGTTCCAATAGCTAAAATCGTCACCGCTGGAACAAAGATACCTGAAATCTTATCCGTCAAATCTTGAATGGGAGCACGACTGGATTGGGCCATTTTGACAAAGGCCACAATTTGAGATAAGAGGGTCTCACTACCAACTTTTTCAGCCTTGAAGAGAATGGTCCCATTGCTGTTGATGGTGGAACCAATGACGGCATCACCAACTGACTTTTCCACAGGCAGGCTTTCACCTGTCACCATCGACTCATCAATGGTTGTGCTTCCTTCCACAATGGTCCCATCGACCGCGATCTTTTCCCCAGGACGGACCCGAATCAAGTCACCAATGTGGATATCTTCAGCCGCCACTTCGACATAGTCCCCATCACGGAGAACTTGAGCTGTTTTCGCTTGCAAATCCAACAACTTTTCCACAGCCTTGGAGGCATTTTTACGCATCCGTTCCTCAAAGACTTGCCCTAAAAGAACAAAGAAGAGGATAAAGCCCGCGCTTTCAAAGTATACTGGTTGACCAGCAAAAAGAGCAAATACGCTATAGACATAGGCTACCAGGGTTCCCAGAGCTACCAAGGTATCCATATTGGCATGGTGTTTCTTAAAAGAAGCCCAGGCACTCTTGATAAAGGGCACACCTGCCACTAGCATAATCGGCGTTGTCGCGAGAAAGGTCCCCCAGTGACTCACTGGATGCGACACAAAACCTGCTACCATCCCGATCATCAAGATCAATAAGGGAAGGGTAAAGATACTGGTGATCCAAAAACGATCCAGCAAACTCAAGACACGACGGCGTTTTTCCACAACCGTGTAGGAACCCTTTTGCATCTTCATTCCACAAGAGAACTCAAAGTCCCCTGTTTCTGTTGGGGTAAAGGAAATGACCTTATCCACACCAACTTCCAAAGGTTCTAAAATTCCCTGATCTTCAAACAAAATCTCCTTGTAACAGCCGGATGGATTGACCCGATGGAAGGTGATTTCAGCAGGAATCCCTTTTTGAAGTTGAAATTCTTTGGGACTATAGCCCTTTTCTGCTGTAATACGGATCTTTTGCACTCCGTTTTCCACAACTGCTTTTTGTTTTTCTGCCATACCTACTCCTTTATTCCACAATCATGTGACCATGCATCATATTCATACCACATGAATACCCATATTCGCCCGCTTTTTCTGGCGTAATTTCAATGACATGTTTTTCACCCAAAGGCAAAGCTTCATGCACCCCAAAGTCTGGAAAGATCACTTGATCCAGACATGAAGATGGATCCTTGCGATTAAAGATGATCCGGGCTGGAACATTCTTTTTCAGGACAATGGTTTCAGGCGAATAGCCCCCCATGACTTCGACTTCAATTTCTTGATAACCTGATTTCTGACGAGCGTGGTCGCTTACCTTTTCATGCTCTGCAAAGAACCACCAAGCAATAAAAGCAACCCCAAGTAAACAAACAATACTAATTAACAATCCAAACATTGAAATTCCTTCTTTCTATTACATACAATTGCAAGGGACTGTTTCGACAGCCTCTGCTTTCTTATCTTCGAGGACTTGTTGTAGCTGATTAAGATCTGCTAGCGTAAAGTCACTCGCCTGAATCATGTTTTCAAGCACCTGGACAATCCTTTTTGAACAAACCTTGTCCTCACATCCTCAACGACCAAGTCTAAACTCTGGTCCTGCGTCAACAGTGCCGAGTAGACAAAGGCTTTGCCTGATTTTTCTCTGGTCAGACAGCCCTTTTCCACCAAGCGCGTCAAGAGAGTCTTGATGGTCGACTTCGACCAGTCAAAGCGCTCGGACAAGACTGCGATCAAATCCCTGCTGGTCTGCTTGCCTTCCATCCAGATAATTTTCATGATGCGCCATTCCGCATTGGAAATTTGCATGGCCTCTCCTTTCAAAATCTACATTTGTAAATCTTATAATGCTATTCTACTCCCAAGATTTACATTTGTCAACCAAAAAAGACAAAAAAATATTCCTCTTGGAAATAGAGGAAGGGTGACAATCTGTTTTTACAAAAAATCATCTAAGGAAATCTAAAAAGAAATAGAATTGATTTCAATTATAAGAACCATTCAAATATTTCCTGAAACTTTCCGCCGTGAGAAAAGTGCTAGAAACACTATTGTTTCTAGCACTCGGGAGTTTTGGAACCTTAGGTCCAAAACTAAGTCATGGAACTTCAAAGAAGTTCGCTGACGTCCGTACTCACCTAAGGAAAGTTTTTAAGAAGACTTTATCTTCGATCTGAAATTTTTCTTTGAAGATTTGTCTGATTGGGCTTTTTTCGCTCCTATTTTTGTCTCTATAATGTCTCCTGCAGAGCTTGGGCTAGGATGCGGTAACCGGCTACATTTAAATGGAGGCCATCTGTCGTATAGGCTTCTGCCAACTGCCTCTTTTCATCCAATAAAGACGAATACACATCAATATAGCTGACCTGGTGGTAGGCCTGGGCCAATTCGCGATAGGCCTGGTTGAGGGCCTGAATTTTTTCATTGGTCCGCACATAGACCTTTTGTTTGTAGCGCTCTTCTTGACTCACCGGTAAAACCGAGATCAGGTTGATGTGGGTCAGCGGAAAATCTCGCATGATTGCTTGTAAGACCGTTTCTACATTGTCTAAGGTTTCCTTTTGAGGAATTTCTTTTCCGATATCATTGGTCCCGATCAAGAGAAAGATCTGATCCACTGCCGTTCCAAAGACATGGGCGTCTAGATGCTCACGAAGAAGATCTGTCTTATAGCCTCGTACTCCCCGATTGACCATGTGCTTGGGACTTTGTAATAGTTCATGAATGGGGAAATACTCCACGATAGAGTCTCCGATAAAGATCAAACCAGGCTCCTTCAGAGGGGCTTGATTGAGTTCCCGATAGGTTGTTATGATTTTCTCCTGCTCCTTTAAGAGCCAGTCTTCTAACAGTTGTACTGCCATCTAATTTCTTTCCTTTCACTTGTTCCCAGGAGGTCAATCCTAGATACTCTTCGATCACCTGGTAGACACCGCCTTCTTGATGACTCGGCGCTAGGTGTTTGGCAACAGCTTGGACAGCTTCTTCTGCATTAGCTACAGCATAGGAGTGAGCAGCCATTTCAAGCATTTCGATGTCGTTTCCACTATCCCCAAAAGCCATGACCTGGCTGGCATTAAGCTGCCACATCTCCATTAATTGAGCCAGTCCCCAGGCCTTGTGAATGCCTGCTTGTAAGAGATCCATGCTTCCAAAACCGCTCGAAACCGCCATCAGCTGATCTCCAAAAGCCTGCTGGACTTCTTGGCGCACTTGATCGAGACGATCCAAGCCAACCACCAAGCTCATTTTAAGCACCTGATCAAATAGATCTGCTGTCAATTCCGGAACAAACTTCATCCGCTTGTACAAGGCTTCAATCACTTCCGGCTGCATGAATTTCTCAACTTCTGTAAAGACCGTTCCTTCCTTGGCAAAGCCACCATTGACAGCTGACACAACCAGCTGGTCTGAAATTTCCCGCCCCTTAAAATAAGCAAGAACCGCCTCTACTAGTTCTCGATCCCAGAATTTTCCTAGAATCATCTGGTCATCCTCAAAAATCCGAGCTCCATTGGCTACGACCAGAGTCACCCGTTTGACCAAAGGACCCAAGAGCTGGCGCATGCGATGGATTTCATTTCCCGTCGCAATGACAAAGCGAATCCCTTTTTGATCCAAGTGGTCCAATAGCCTTTCCAGACGCGGAAGATCCACCTCTCCTCGCTCATCTAATAAGGTTCCATCCATATCTGTTGCAATCAACTTAATCATACAATCTAACCTTTTCCCTTTCAAAGGGTGTAAATTATCTGGTTCCATTATACCACAGATCAAGCCAGTCAAAACTACCCGTGAAAACAGGTGGCTTCCTCTTGGGCTGAAGGTTGCTACTAAAGGACAAAGGGATCTTATAAATATAAGCCCTTTTCTACACTTTCCTGAATTAACTCTTCTGTCAGTTTCCATAATTCTTCCGATTCACTTTTTATATAAATTTTTCTTTTTCTAATACCATCTCTGAACGGATATGATCAGGATTATAATTGACTTCTGACACTTCTAAGTGATTAATCAGTGGTACCAATGCGTCAATCACTCTTGCATATCTTGCCTCAGGACTCTGCCCTTTTTCAAACTCCAACCACGAATTTTTCATATTCACATATGTTGCTTCTGGAAGGAAGCTCATTGTTTTTTCTATAGATGTGAGCTCTCTATCATGAGCATGAAGCTTTTTTTCATCATCAAACACCCAAGTATCTCCGGCATAAATCTCACCTAAATCATGAATCAGTAACAGAAACATGACCTCTTCCATATTCAATTTTTCAGGATAATAATCTTGCAGAACCATCGCAGCTATCGCACCCTGCCAAGAATGCTCGGCACTATTTTCAAACCGTCCATCAAGGGTTCTATTAAACCTTGTTACTGACTTCAATTTCTCTATTTCTTTAATAAATTCAACTGTCTGATTCAAATCACTCATGGCGACTCCAACCTCCCTATTCGAAATTACGACTATCATACCAAAAATCAGGTTTTCCATAAATGAATTCCCGTATTTGCAAAAGAAAAAAAATAATTCCCGACTTTGGATACAAAATCATCTTTAGAAACTATTTTTTGTGAGAGTGCTGAAACAATCGTTTCAGGCACTCGAATTTGGGACCTTGGGCTCAATATTGTCATGAACTACGAAGTTCGACGACAGCTCACCTAAGAAAAGTTTTTAATGCTTTTAGTCTTTAAATCTGAAGCTCCTGCTTAGCTTCTATTTTTCACCCGACAAAAGCCCAAATAATGGCAATTAGCACTGCTGGAAGGAGATTGGCGACCTTGATTCGTTTGCCCCAGATGAGATTGATCCCTACACAGAGAATGAGGCTGGAGCCAACTAGGGACAGATTCGAAAGGGCTTGCGGAGTCATGATCGGTGCGATCAAATGGGCCAACAGCGTGATCAATCCCTGAAGGATCACAGGTGGTACCACCGCAAAGATTGCGCCCTTTCCTTTTGAAACGGTCAAGACCAGAACGATAACCATATCGAGAATAGCCTTGGCCAACAAGGTCGAGGTGTCGCCTGTCAAGCCATCCTGGACAGCTCCGACCACCGCCATAGCCCCGATACAAATGGTCAAGGCCGTGGTCATAAAGGCATCAACAAAAGCTGGTATCGCCTTGGTTGCCCGTCTTTTCCTTTCAGCCAGGTTCCCAGGCGCTCAAAGCCCTCCTCAATCTTCAAGAGTTCCCCGATAACGGTCCCGATCACTAGACTCAGAATCAACATCATACTGCCGTGACTTTCCACATGACTTCCATGCACCACCAGCATCTTTTCCAAGGTCCCTGCGATGCCCAAGACAAAAACAGCAACTCCTGTCACTTTCAGAAGGGTCTCATGAAAATCTTCTGACAAACGTTGACCGATGAGCAATCCTAAAAGCCCACCAAATACGACCCCTAAGGCATTATAGAAGGTCCCTAAACCGATCATTTACAAACTCCTTCGTTCATTTTCATTCTTTTTCAATCTCTTTCAAAGACCAGTGTCCCGTCTCTTCATACTGGTCAATCAAGTCCTTGGCTGTTTGCGTAATCTCCTCTGGATAATGCAAGCTTTCTAGAGTATTGACCGCATTCTTGGTCACGGCTGACCCTGGCTTGATCTGGTAGTCAAAGACGATCTTGCCATCCACATAGCGACTGTCAAAATGGTAATTATCATTGACCTCACCAGAGGCTGCGACCAGCTCAATATCATGACTGGAGATCATGTAGAGACAGTTTTGAGTAGCCAACCAGCGGACAATTCCAAGGCCTGATCCGATCCGCTCGATGGTATTGGTCCCCTTAAAGAGCTCGTCAATAAAGAAAGTAGTGAAAAACCAGGCTTTTTCAGATGCTGAATCATACGTAAAATAGCTTTACTCTCGGTGATGAAAGTAACTATCTCCAACTTCAATGTCATCGCTCACATCCATAGCCGTTAGGGACATGACCATAGGGAAGGGCTAATCTTTTCTCCATAGGCAAAGCCTAACCCTTGAGCCAGAATGGCATTGATGGCGACAGTTTTCAAATAGGTCGATTTCCCGGACGCATTGTCCCCACTGATGACCATATTTTTTTCTGAAAATGACATCATTCGCAATCGGATTGGACAGCAAGGGATGATAGAGCGTCTCTCCCTCAATCCCACCCGTCTCTGTAAAGACTGGCTGGCAGACCACTTCTAGATCCCGCTTGTGGCGCAAGAGACTAATAGCGACTTCCATCTCTCCAAGGAGATCCAGAAGTTTCTGGGCCTCTTTTTGATGAGCCTTTCACCTGATTGTAAATATAAACCTGAGCGATCTGCGGGAGTAAAAAGAGGACGTTGAGGTGAGGAGAACAATTTCCATCTCAGAGGTCCCCGTTGGACTCTGCAAGACACTAGCAAGGATCCGCGTTTTCTTAAAGGGTTTGACTGCCTGCTTTGAGTTCTTCTTGTTGTGGCAAGGCTAGATGGCTCAAGCGTTCTGCCGAAGCAAAGATGCGAACCAGATAGCTAACATTGTCCAGACGGATTTTATTGGACCAATTGCGCAAACTCGAAAAGACGATATTAAAGACCACACTGATCACCAAGAGGGTAATGGCACCCGACTGGCTCAAAGGGGATGGCAAAGAGACAGACAATGGGAAGGCAGGCCAAGGCTGAGATAGAGGGCAAACCTGCATAATGCTTGCCGGGATTTGCGACAATGCTCCGCGCCATGTTGTGGTTCTTCTTGCCCAGTTGGTTGAAAATGACCTGGACCTTGAGGCGCAAATCAGGATGCTCTTCAAAGAAAGGCTTCTAAGTCATGAAGCTGGTCCTGAGGCTGGAATTCCAGCAGGCGCATTTTTTTGATAGAGAGCCTCTGCTCCAAGGCTCGATTGGGTATAGTTGAGCTGATCAAAGACCGCATCCAAAAGCCAAATCATGCCAGGTCTGATCATCCACTAGCTATCGATCGTCCTGTCCCTTAGCTGGATAAGTCAGACTATCTATCAAACTTTCTTCTGTGTCTTTCTTGCGAAAGAAAGGCGCTCCATCTAAACCTTCTTCAGCTTTTTGCTTGAGGCGGATAGCCGTAGAAATTTGGTTGCCCAAATCACCACTATCAATCCTAGGATCCCAAGCGGGATCCAGTTCACATTCCTTCCATGCTCTATTCCTTTTCCACTCTGAGGCCAGTCCAAGTGAACATGTTCCTTCATTTCTCGGTAAGCCGTGTCCACTCTCTCCTTGGTCTCCTCATCTAGCTTGTCGCGGTATTTGCCACCCTGGATAAAATCTTCCAAAATATAGGTCTGGTACTTGTACAAGTCATAGCCTTCAGGAGAATAGGTTCCCTTCGGAGTCCGACTGACCCAGGTTGGATGAGCAGTAGCCGTCTTAATCCGTGTCTTGCGACCAACCTTTTCGATGGTCACATCCATCAAGACCCCTCGCTCTGTCCATTGGGCAGTCTCTACGTCCCCCATCGTTTCCAGACGCTGATTGGAAAGGAAATTCCCCATCGAGTAGATGATGAGCTTGTTTTGACCATCTTTATTGACCACTTCAGCAGGCTCTACAACATGGGGATGACCGCCAAAGACGATATCAGCTCCCCAAGAAACCATCTTGTGATAGAGCTCTTTTTGCTCTTCTGTCGGCTCAACTGGTACTCGATTCCCATCTGAGGCATGACAATGGTGATATCGGCCTCTTGCTCTGCCTTTTGGATCTCCGCCTTCATCCGCTCTTCATCCAGATCAGACAAGACATCCGCCTGCTCTTCTGGAGTGAGCGTCGTTTCCATCCCATTAAAGCCGTAAGCATAAGCTAGAATAGCAATCTTGATGCCATTCACTTCCTTGATCACCAAGGGGGCCTGGCCTCTCTTTTCATGCGTGTAAACACCGACAGGTGTGATGCCTGCATCTTCAAAGGCCTTGGCTGTCGAATAGACCCCTTCTAGACCTGAATCCAGGATATGGTTGTGTCCCAAATCCATGACATCATAACCAGCATCCTTGATGGCTGGTACGACTTCGCTCGGCGCATTAAAAGAGGATAACCTGACAAATAGTAATTGGGGTTAATGGTTCCCTCAAAAATCGCCCTAAGGCTAGATCCGCTTTTTTTGTAGCCAGGGTTTGACATACTCATAATTTTCATGAAAATCATAGGTCCCATCTTCTTTTTTTGCGCACTCATATAGACCAAATCATGATAGAGCTGATCTCCATTGGCCATGATCCGCGCTGTATGAGGAATCTGATCAGCCGGTGTCTTTGCCTTGTACACAACCTCTGGCCGTTCGGTTGCGGTGATCGGAAAGCCTTGGAAACTTTTGCACCCACAAAATGGCATTGGCCACGATAAAAACAACAGACAAGAGCACATAGACAAACTGTTCATTGGTCAGCTCGGATCTTTGAAAAAGAGACGATCAAAAAGCCCAGTCAAAAGGCTGCCGATAGCTCTTTTCCCATCGTTTTGATGGTTCCTTTCACACTCTCCCACTTCTCTAACATTCCTACCTCTTCTTCGTACCTAGTTTCTCCAATGATCCGCCAACAAATTGAGCTGTCATTGAAATACTTTCTCTTCATTGTATCACAATTTTTAAGAAGAGAAAAAAGAGAGCAGGACAGAAGCGCCATTGTTTAGAAACGCTTCATTTGTCCTGCTCCTGCACTGATGATTCATGTAAATGATCGATCATCACTTCTTATTGTTTGATTTGGACAAGCTGATTGCAACCATGACAAGACTTAGGAAAAAAAGGCCAAAAGCAACCCTTTTGTCGTCCGATTCATAAAAGGTTGATGGAATACAAAATGATTATAGGCAGTAAATCCTAATCAATCAGAGTTACCATAGCTGAAAGTGAAAAATCGTTAACCACAAATTTCTTGTTTTTCATCATGAAACTCCGTTTTTGATCTACTAGAAAGACCCTCTTATTTCAAAGCCTTTAACAAATATCCATAACCTTCTTGCTCCATTTCCTCTTTTGGAATAAAGCGCAGAGAGGCCGAATTGATACAATAGCGAAGGCCACCTTGGTCTTTTGGGTCCATCGGTGAAGACATGGCCGAGATGGGCATTGCCTGAGCGGGAACGAACTTCGATCCGCTCCATTCCGTGGCTATGGTCCTGGTAATAGTGGACCACATCTTTGGCAATGGGACGGGAGAAACTTGGCCATCCACAGCCAGATGCAAACTTATCCTTGGCAAAAAAGAGTGGCTCCCCAGTCGTAATATCCACATAGATGCCCTCTTCAAAGGTCTGATCATAGGCATTGTGGAAAGGACGTTCCGTCGCACTTTCTTGAGTGACTTGGTACTGTTCTGCTGTCAGTTTCGCTTTTAAGGTTTCTTGATCTGGCTTCTGATAAGCTGCCGGATCAATCAAGGGCTGCTCAGCATCCGTCACATCGATATGGCAATAGCCTCCAGGATTCTTCTTAAGGTAGTCTTGGTGGTAGTCCTCAGCTAGGATATAGTGGCGCAAGGGTTCCAACTCAACCGCGATTTTGTGGCCCAGTTGCTTCTCTTCTTCCGCAAACAGGTGGGCGATCACTTCACGGTCTGCCTCGTCTGTATAATAGACACCGGTCCGGTACTGGCGTCCTCGATCATTTCCTTGCTTGTTAATGGACAAGGGATCGATCACCCGGAAATAGTAGAGCAGAATCGCTCGTAGGGTGATTTTATCTGGATCGTAAATGACCTGAACAGTCTCTGCATGATCCGTTTCCTTGATCAGTTGGTAATTGGTCGTTTCTACCTGGCCATTGGCATAGCCCACCGTCGTCTCTTCTACACCGGGGATCCGTGAAAAATATTCCTCTAAGCCCCAAAAACAGCCACCTGCTAGATAAATCTCTGCCATCTTTTTTCCTCGCTTCCTGCATTCCCCACAAGGAACGCTTGACATCTATTAGCTCCATCATAATCCAAGAGCCTCAGATTTTCAAGGATTCTGCATCAAAAATCCCTTCTACTATATGTAAAAGGGATTCAATCCTTCTTATTTTTCAAATAAGAAAAAGAGCGAGTAATAAAAGTTCCAAAACGATAGGGTTAACTGATGTAGAAAATCATGAAGGACTACCATGACCAACACCTCCTCTGAATATCTGTGGACAAACTCAAGGCACATCAACTACAAAACCACCGTCGGTCCATAGACCTGTAACTGAGGCTTCACAACCTCGTAATGCCAGTGATCATAAGCTCGCCAAGCTTGAAAGGCCTCTTCGTTCAAAAGCTAGCCCACCCAGACCAATCAATAGACTGGCGGTCTGATAAAACTTTTCTAACTCAATCAACAGACGATTGTCTACCCGCCTAGCCTTTCGTAAACCTTTCAACATCTGATCTAGATTTTCTCGAAATCGAAGGGCATCTGGACTGGGGGTGAATCCCTTAGAAAAGGCTGTTTGAAGAAGGGTGATCGTCGTCCTTGCCTCTTGAATCACGTCCCTTTCTTCCATAGAAATCACCTTCCTTTTCACCTCCATTGTACACCTTTTTCTCTCTATAAAAATGGATAAATTCCTAAAACTAGGAACAGAATGATCTCTCTTGACAAGAAACCATAAAAAACTTCCCCAAGTTTCCACTTGAGGAAGTTCTTTTTCGAAAGATTAGTCAATGTAGTGCAATTTCCCACGGAAGTCTTCTAGGCTTTGGTAGCCTTTTTCTTCCATGATGGCTTTGAGCTCCGCAGTGATGCGGTCAAAAGCTCCTACTCCTTCTTTATGCAGCGTCGTTCCGATTTGCACCATACTAGCCCCACAAAGGATATGCTCAAAGGCATCGCGACCAGTCAAGACACCCCCTGTCCCCACAATCTGAATTTCTGGATTCAGACGTTGGTAAAAGGCATGGACATTGGCGAGAGCCGTTGGTTTGATGTATTCTCCACCAATCCCACCAAAACCGTTCTTAGGACGAATCACCACGGATTCATCCTCAATGTAGAGGCCATTTCCGATCGAATTGACGCAATTGACAAACTTGAGCGGGTATTTGTTAAAGATCGCTGCCGCCTGATCAAAATGAACGATATCAAAATAAGGTGGCAACTTGATCCCTAGAGGTTTTGGTGAAATAGGCAAAGACCTCGGACAAGATCCGATCTGTCGTATCAAAATCATAGGCAATCTGAGGGTTTTCCCAGGGACATTGGGACAAGATAGGTTCAACTCTGTCAAAGCCTTTAAAAGTCACTGTCTTGCACCTTTTTTTCAAGATGGTATGAGTTTCTTCAGGAGACATGCCGACGAGAGATAAGAAGAAGGTCCGATCTGGATCCGTTTCTTGCAACTCAATAAAGTAATTCAAATAATAGTCCAACCCTTGGTTAGGTAGCCCCATCGAATTGATCGAACCAAGCGGCACATCTTGGTAGCGTGGCTCTGGATTACCAGCACGGAATTCTAAGGTCGCTGTCTTGGTCACAAAAGGTTCCCCAGACTGAGTTCTTCACTTCTTCTAATTCCTCAGTGGTCATACAGGCTACACCTGCCGCATTCATCAAGCAGTTGTCAAATTCAAAACCAGCAATTTGCGTTTTTGTCGATACCATCTTGTACTCCTTTTTTGAAACACCACCAACAGAATCGTTCGGGATGCTCTCTATTTTCTTCTTTCATTATACCATCACTTGGAAGCTTCCGGACAATCAAAGCTAAAAATTCTTCCAAACATTCGGACTTTCCTAGTCTCGATAAAATTTTCAGAAAATTCAACTTTTTTCTTTACAAGCCAAAAAAAGTCTGCTATAATGATCCATGTAATAAAACATGACATTGTTTGTCAACTGTCTCAAAAGCCACTCCCCTAGCGGGTTTGCTGGTTTTCGTTTCATTCACAAAGGAGAATTAACATGACAACTGCTAAAGAATATATCCAAAGCACTTTCGAAACTGTAAAAGCTCGTAACGGCCACGAAGCTGAATTCCTTCAAGCTGTTGAAGAGTTCCTCAGCACTTTGGAACCTGTTTTTGAAAAACATCCTGAATACATCGAAGAAAACATTTTGGCTCGTATTACAGAACCTGAACGCGTGATTTCTTTCCGTGTTCCTTGGGTTGACCGTGAAGGAAACATCCAAGTAAACCGTGGTTACCGTGTTCAATTCAACTCTGCTGTAGGTCCTTACAAAGGTGGTCTTCGTTTCCACCCAACTGTTAACCAAGGGATCTTGAAATTCCTCGGTTTCGAACAAATCTTCAAAAACGTCTTGACTGGTCTTCCTATCGGTGGTGGTAAAGGTGGATCTGACTTCGATCCTAAAGGAAAAACAGACGCTGAAGTGATGCGTTTCTGCCAAAGCTTCATGACTGAATTGCAAAAACACATCGGTCCTTCTCTTGATGTCCCAGCTGGTGATATCGGGGTTGGTGGACGTGAAATCGGATACCTTTACGGTCAATACAAACGCCTTCGCCAATTTGATGCTGGTGTCTTGACTGGTAAACCTCTTGGTTTCGGTGGTAGCTTGATCCGTCCAGAAGCAACTGGTTATGGTTTGGTTTACTACACTGAAGAAATGCTCAAAGCAAACGGCGACAGCTTTGCTGGTAAGAAAGTCGTGATCTCAGGTTCTGGTAACGTTGCTCAATACGCTCTTCAAAAAGCAACTGAACTTGGTGCAACTGTTATCTCTGTATCTGACTCAAACGGTTACGTGATCGACGAAAACGGTATTGACTTCGACCTTCTTACAGACGTCAAAGAAAAACGTCGTGCACGTTTGACTGAATACGCTGCTGAAAAACCAACTGCTACTTACTACGAAGGTTCTGTATGGACTTATGCTGGTAACTATGACATCGCTCTTCCATGTGCAACTCAAAATGAAATCGATGGCGATGCTGCAAAACGTTTGGTCGCTCAAGGTGTGAAAGTTGTCTCTGAAGGAGCAAACATGCCAAGTAACATCGATGCCATCAACGTATACAAAGAAAATGGTATCCTTTACGGACCTGCTAAAGCAGCCAATGCTGGTGGGGTTGCTGTATCTGCTCTTGAAATGAGCCAAAACAGCCAACGTCTTTCATGGACACGCGAAGAAGTGGACGGACGTTTGAAAGACATCATGACCAACATCTTCAACACTGCTAAAACAACTGCAGAAACTTACGGTCTTGGTAAAGATTACCTTGCAGGTGCCAACATTGCTGCCTTTGAAAATGTCGCAAACGCGATGATTGCACAAGGTCTTGTATAATCAATCGATATTTTTCTTTAAGACCTTCGGGTCAAAGCCTCTCAACTCCTGAAACCAGTATGTTTCAGGAGTTTTTTTATAGCTACCAGCCTCTGTCAAGACAACCCGACCAAGGGAGGAAAGCCATTTTTAAGACAAGGGACTCGACCGTCTCTAGTGAGGAGATGTGAGCCCTCTCTTTTTCTGTATCTTTTTCTAAAAAAATTTTATTTTTTTTACTTTTCCCTTGCATTTTTAATAAATTAGTATTAAACTATAGCAAAAGGAGGTGTGCTTATGTTTCTTTTAGCTCAAGAAAAATCAGATACGATCGAATTCCTTAAGTCTGAATTGGTCCAATTGCTCTCAATATGCGACAAGAAATTGCAGCTAGCCGTCAATCACAGACCGGTGCAGCTTGCCATCATATTGAATATTGCATGGACAAGATCCAAAGGGCAAAAAGTTCCGTAGCCATTGCCCTCCCCATCGAATCCTTAAATCTCGAAATCACGACTATGCTACGCCAGCAACTCATCGTCTTGCCACCAGAGGCTCGAAAAAATTGGGACCAGATTAAAAAGCTGGACTTCAAATACTGCCACTTAAAATAGACCAAAAAAAGAGTGGGACGAAATCGGTAATTCGTTAAATTCGATTTCGTCGTCCCCACTCCGATGATAGGGGCTGTAAAGCTGATGAAATCAGCGAGTGAAACCCACTCAACACTGCTCTCGACAATCAAAAAATAATTGAGAGGCTAGGACTTTTGTCCCAGCCTCTTTTTTGTGTTAAAAAATATAAAAAATTGGTTCATAAATTAATTTATTCGATAGAATGATTCAATCGTCTACTTAAACTTTCCGCTGTGAGAAAAGTGCCTAAAACAATAACGTTTCAGGCACTCAGGAGTTTTGAGACCTTAGGCTCAAAACTAAGTCATGGAACTTCTTCGAAGTTCGCTGACGTCCGTTCTCACCTAAGGAAAGTTTCTAAGAGGACCTTGTCTACATTCTAATTTCTAAGCTTTTCTTATTACATGATCCCGTTCTTTCCTGTCGGTAGGCTAATCCCTGCTTCCATCAAGGCATCATGGTAGAGTTTATAGTAGGTATGATAGACAGTCGTCTGGGTGCCATTTTGCGCAGTCATCGCAATGCGGAAGGAATAACGACCATTTTTTTCAATCTGTGGGCCTAAAATCGTAGGACCTGTCAACACTTCTGGGTGTTTGTCTTGTTGAGACTGATTAACCTGAGCAATCACCTGATAGATCTTGTCGAGATCGGTATTCGCATCTAGCGGAATATCCACCAGCACGCGCATATCACCACGTGAGAGATTGCTAACGACGGTGATATTGCGATTCGGAACAAAGTGGAGAGTCCCATCAAAGTCTCGCACCTGGGTCGTCCGAATCCCGACACTACTGACGATGCCAGCAATATTGATAGACCCATTCGTGAGACGAACATTATCTCCCACATCCAGCTGGCGTTCTAAAAGGATAAAGAAACCATTGACCAAATCGGAAAGAAAGCCCTGGGCTCCCATCCCAATCGCCACCCCAGCAATCCCAGCACCAGCCAAGAGACTAGAGACTGGAAGACCCAGAATCGACAAAATCCAGTAGATCAAGATGAAATACAAACAATAGTTTAAAAGGCTCTCAATCAAACGGAGAATCGTATTTTTACGGGCTTCATCCTGCACCGTATACTTAAAGGAAGGGGCTAAAATCCGCTTGACCAGACTATGGATGACCTTTTTAGCGATAAAAAATAAGAAAAACACAAAAATCAGAGATACATTTTGACATCAGATCATCAAAAAAATCTTTGTCCAGTCCATTTTACTGAAATAACGTTGGAAAAGCTTGACTCATTTATTCAGGGCCTTTCTAACAAAGAATAGTATGATTATATCAAATATTCGGAAATAAGGCTATTTTTTAAAAATGTCATTGCTTTTCGTCCTTAACTATCGTATAATATTCCTTAATTATTTTTTTAGGAGGTCTTACATGATTCATCGATTGATTACCACTTGGAATAAAACCAACCTTATGAAAAGGATCGCAATCGGGATTGTACTTGAGTCATCCTAGCACTTATCTTCCCGAAAAGCAACTGGCATTGGACTCTTAGGAGAGTTCTTTGTTGGGGGGCTCCGTGCGATCGCACCCCTTCTGGTCTTTGCGCTCGTCGCAAATGCCCTCTCCCAACACCAAAAAGGGACAGAGACCAATATGAAAAAGGTCATCGTCCTCTATCTCCTAGGAACCTTTGCAGCTGCCTTCGTCGCTGTTTTGGTCAATTACATCTTCCCGATCACCATTACCCTGACTGGAAAGGCCGCTGAAGGATCCTCTCCAAACGGGATTGGCGAAGTGATTAGTAACCTCTTGCTCAAGATCGTCGACAACCCGGTCAACGCCTTGCAGCAAGCCAACTACATTGGGATCCTTTCTTGGGCAACTGTCTTTGGGATTGCCATGAGAGAGGCGAGCGAACATAGTAAAGACCTCCTCCAAACTCTAGCAGACATCACTTCAAAAATTGTTGAGTGGATTATCAACCTAGCTCCATTTGGGATCTTAGGCTTTGGTCTTCACGACCATCGCTGGCCAAGGACTCAGTGCCCTTAGTAACTACGGGATTCTCTTACTTGTTTTGGTTGGTACCATGGCATTTGTAGCCCTGGTCATCAATCCATTGATCGTCTTTTTCATGATTCGCAAGAACCCTTATCCCCTTGTTTTTAAATGCCTCCGTGTCAGTGGGGTAACAGCCTTCTTCACCAGAAGTTCTGCAGCCAACATCCCTGTCAATATGCGTCTCTGTGAAGAGTTGGGGCTGAATCCAGACACCTATTCTGTCTCCATTCCACTTGGTTCAACTGTAAACATGGCAGGCGCAGCCGTGACGATCAATATTTTGACGCTCGCTGCTGCCAATACCCTGCACATTCAGGTTGACTTTGGAACGGCACTCATTCTGAGTGTCGTAGCGGCTATCTCTGCTTGTGGAGCATCTGGAGTTGCGGGAGGATCTCTCCTTCTCATCCCTGTTGCTTGTAGCCTCTTTGGCATCACCAATGATTTGGCCATGCAAGTCGTCAGCGTCGGCTTTATCATCGGGGTCATCCAAGACTCTTGCGAAACAGCCCTCAACTCTTCGACAGATGTGCTCTTCACTGCCATCGCCGAAATGAGCAGCTGGCCAAAAGAAAAACGCTATTAAATGATCCTATCTCACATAGACAAGAAAACCCAGACCTCGCGATCTGGGTTTTCTTATTTCTTAAAGTATTGTTTGCTTTCTTTGATGATGACAGGGGAGAGGCTAAAAGGGCAATCAGGTTGAGGCAAAGCCATCAGCCCATTAACAATATCCGCAATCACCCAGACCAGATCCAGCTTAAGAAAGCCTCCTAGTCCAACCATAAAAAAACAAAGAAAGGTCCGATAGAGGTTGATATGTTTGACACCAAAATAGAATTCGAAAACACCGCTCTCCGTAATAAGACCATCCAAGAATGGTCGTGGTCATAAAAAGCACCAAACATAGGGTCAGAATGATGCCTCCGACTGGGCCAAAGACGCCTGTAAACGTATCCTGAGTCAGGGTACTAGTGCTGCCCTTAGCCATCCACTCACCTGAAACCAAGAGCGAAAGTCCTGTCAAACTACAGATGATAATGGTATCAATAAAGGTTCCTGTCATGGAGATCAAACCCTTGCTCGACAGGGCTCATTGGTCTTCAGCTGCGGCAGCTGCAATGGGTGCAGATCCGAGACCCAGATTCATTGAGAAAAACCCACGCCACCCCTTTTTGGATAGCCATTTTTGACCGTTGCTCCTGCAAAACCTCCCATGGCTGCAGTCCCTGTAAAAGCACCCGAAAAGACTGATTTCAAGGCTGGAAGCAATTGGTCCAGATGCAAGACAATGATCGTGACAGTCGCAAAGATATAGGCAGCAGCCATAAAAGGAACCACTTTTTCAGAGACTTTGGAAATCCAGTGAATCCCTCCAAAGATGATGGTCGAAACCACTAGCGCAATCACTACACTAGCCACTTCTGGAGCTGTTCCAAAACTGGCTTGAAGGGATCCCGTAATGGAATTAACCTGGGTCATGGTTCCGATCCCAAAGAGGGCTACCAACACTCCTGCAACCGCAAAGAAAATAGCCAGTGGTCGCCACTTCTCTCCCATCCCGTGAAGAATGTAGTACATCGGACCACCTGAGATATGACCGTTGTCATCCTTGGTCCGATAACGAATGGCTAAGAGCCCTTCTGCATACTTGGTCGCCATTCCAAAGAAAGCTGCCATCCACATCCAAAAGAGGGCACCTGGGCCACCTGTCTGAATCGCTGTAGCCACCCCTACAATATTCCCCGTCCCTACAGTAGCCGCTAGAGCTGTCGCAAGGGCTCCGAAACTCGAGATATCCCCGTGTCCCTCATCTTCTGTAAAGATCAGGCGAAAAGCTTTTGGAAGGTAGCGTATCTGAAGCAAACCCAAACGAAGGGTTAGGTAGATCCCTGTTCCTACCAAGAGCACCAACAGCGGGGCGCCCCACACTAGATTATCGAGCTGTTGAAAAAACTGCAATACATGATCCATTTTCTGTCTCCTTTTTCATCGACCGCTCGACAGAAAAGAGAAAAAGAAAGAGCACATGTCAAACATGTACTCTGGTCCTGCTTAAAATAGGGGACTTCCCCTATCTTTCGCTCTGTCCTTTTACCTGAGAGTTTGAGTAGATGCATCCTCTACCTTGCCCCTTCGGTGCCATTTCTGGTCTCTCCAGAGTTCCGTCCATTCACAGTCACTCACGCTCCTGCAAACTTCATTCGGTCGTATGTAATTTTCTCTATTTTAATCGATTTTCAAAAGTTTGTCAATCATTTCTGAAAATATATTGTAAACCACCTGAAAATTTACGGTTTTTAATCACTCAAGGAGAAGTGATTGGTCATGAGGTTGCTAGCATCGAGCAAAATCTTGTCCAAGAGTTGATCTGTCGCTTCCTGGATTTGATCACTCATGGCTTGGTTTTCCGCCTCAAAATCAACGGTTTCACCTGCTGCAAGTGCACGATCGACTTTATTGATGCGCGCATGTCCCCAGGCCATTGTCGTTTCTTGGTAATCGTCCAAATCACCAACATGGTGAGCATAGTGAGGATCTGCTAGTCCTGCAATAATCCGGTTGGCCCAGTAGAAGGAATCCGTTGTTACCTTAGCCGTCGTATTGGCAAGTAGTCTGGCGTTGTATCCACTTGGGTAAAGAAAGGAACAGCTGTATTGTAAGGCATGGAGCCATAAGAAATCCATTGGATGCCTGTCGTTTCTTGTGGTTTATTGGGACGCAATTGCAGAATCGCTGTCTGGCTGGTCCGGTTGATCCCGATCGTCCGGAAGGTCCGCTGACTCACGTGATCTCCTTCAGGACCATAAGGATCGTAGATAGTGTCTTGGTAGTGGTTGCTCAAGACATATTTGACATCTTCAATCGTTACCTTACGATAAGGTTTTTGACACCAAGGAATCTCAAAGCTCCGTGGATCCTGCTCGATTTCAGGATTGAGGAAACGCTGGATAGCCCAAAGCCCGCGGTGTATTGTAGTGACGGTCCTTGTCTTTTTTTGGCTACCAAAGGCATAGCGTGGATTAAAACCTTTCCCTTCTTGATCCAGAATCAAATGGTGCTCTGTGACAAAAACGTTCAAGATCCGGGTCACAAAAGAAACTCATCTGGATTGCCAAATTCAAAATAATCACTTCCCAGTTGGTTCGGGTTAGTCACATAGGCATCATCAGGGACACGGCGCGCCATCCAGTGGTGACCTCCGATGGTTTCCAACCACCAGATTTCATTCACATCTGAAATCGCGATCCCGTTAGACTCATAAGTTCCGTACTCTTCCAAAATCTTCCCGAGACGCAAGACCCCTTCGCGGGCAGTCTTGACATAAGGCAAGACCAAAGGTCAGCATGTCTTCCTCACCGATGCCACTCTCTACAAGAGGATCTGCCCCTAGCACACGGCTATTGGTCGTAATGGTCTCTGTCTCACTCATAGCTACATTGTAGACATTGATCCCAGCTTCTCCCCAGATCCCGTCTTTAGGAATCGCATCTGGAACCGCTGTATAGCGAACTGGATTATCTGGTAAGTCGATTTCAAAAGTTGATAAATACTGACTTGTAATGACGCGGTTGATCTTCTGGTTTGACCACGATCAATTTCTTGGGCGTAAAAACGCCATTTTGAGAATCCTCTGTTCGTGCTACAATGGTCGAACCATCATAGCTAGCATTTTTTCCGACTAGAATCGTTGTACACGAATCTGCACTTTCACGTTTACGCATGCGTATCCTCCCAAATCATTCATTGCCTCTATTATAGCACTTTTAAAAAGGGAGGACCTACTGAAAATCAGATTTAAAAGCGAATCCTTTTCAACAACTTTCAATCATTTTCATTTTATAAAAATTTAAAAAACCTAGCTGATAAACAGCCAGGGTTTAACTTATCCTTTAAACGTAACAATGGTTGCGCCACTTCCACCTGCATTTTGGGGGGCATATTCAAAACTTTTGACGTGTTTGTTGCGGCGGAGGTACTTGGTCACCCCTTCACGGATAACTCCCGTCCCGATCCCGTGGATGATATCGACTTGGGCCATGTTGTTGAGCAGGGCCTGATCGATAAAGCCATCTAGCTCTTGCATGGCCTCTTCATAGCGTTTTCCACGGAGGTCTAGACGCGCTCTCGGCCCACTCGTGTTCGAGCGTTTGACGACATTCACCTGGCGTTTCTTAGGTTGAGTCGCTTCTTTTTCAGCCTTGATGAGGTTGAATTCTTTTTCTTTCAAGGTCATCTTGATCAAGCCAACTTGCGCCTCCCAGCGACCATCTTTGAGTTGCTTGACCAGGGTTCCACGTTGGCCATAGCTGATAACCAAGATTTCATCTCCTACCTTAGGAGCACGCGCCTTTTTGGCTTTTTTCAAGACCTTATTTTTAGAAAGGTCGACGGTCTCAGGAGCTAGTTTTTTCAACTGAGCCTTGGCTTCAATGATCTCATGTGGTTTCAACTGGGATTTAGCGTGAAGGCCTTGAAGGATGCGGTCACTCTCTGAGAGGGCCATGTCCACAATTTCCTTGGCTTCTTCCCTCGCCTTATTGAGCTCTGTTTCTCTCTCTCTGGTCAGTTCGTTATAGAGTTTTCGAAGAGCACGATTGAATTTGAGATTTTCTTGCTCGACCTCTTGAATGGTATCCAAGCGCTTGCGACTTTCTAAGGTCTGCGCCTCCAATTTTTCAATAATTTGATTGACATCATTATCCGTATTGGTCATCTTCATGGCATCCTGGATAATGGTCTCAGACAAGCCCAAACGGCGGGCAATTTCAAAGGCATTGGAGCGACCAGGAACTCCTTGCATGAAGCGATAGGTCGGACGCAGACTCGCTGTATCAAATTCCATACTGGCATTTTGCACTCCTGCAGTCTCAATTCCATAAGCCTTGAGCTCTGGATAGTGGGTTGTCGCCATGGTCTTAATCCCGCGTAAGCGCAGGTCTTCTAGGATAGCAATAGCAAGGCCAGCCCCCTCTTGAGGATCGGTTCCAGCCCCCAACTCATCCAGAAGGATCAAGGAGGCGGTATCCACTTGATTCAAGATAGATACGATATTGGTCATATGACTGGAGAAGGTCGACAAGCTCTGCTCGATCGATTGTTCATCTCCAATATCTGCAAAGACTTGTGAGAAGATGCCTATACACGACTACCTGGATCCGCTAAGATGGGAAGACCAGACTGGGCCATAATTTGCGCTAGTCCCAGCGTTTTTAGCATGATGGTTTTCCCCCCTGTATTGGGACCGGTAATCACGATTTCTGTCAAGTCCTCGGTAAAATGTAGGTCATTCGCGACAGCATTTTCAATCAAGGGATGACGTAGTTGCAAGAGCTGAATAGAGCGATTGCTGCTAACCTCTGGTACCACTGCCTTACAATCGCGCATAAACCGATACTTGGCCTTGATCAAGTCTAAGTGACCGATAATCCAAGCGTTGTTAGCAATCTCTGCTGCGTGAGGGCGCAGGGTGTCAGACAATTCCTCCAGAATCTGAATGATTTCATACCGTTCATCGGCTCGATGGTTGGCAATTTCTTCATTAAGATTGACGACTGCCCGAGGCTCGATATAAACGGTATTCCCGCTGGCTGAGATATCGTGGACCACCCCTGCAATCCGGTTACGATAGGTGTTTTTTACGGGTAGAACATTGCGGCCATTCCGACTAGCAATCACAGCATCCGCTAACATATCGGCCTTGCTTTTCAGCAGGTCTTGGAGAATCTCTCTGACCTGGTGTTCATTTTCCTGGATTCGGCGACGGATTTTGGCCAATTTTTCACTGGCAAAAGACTCGACAAAGCCTCCTTCGTTGATAGCTTGAAGCCCACCTTGTAGGCGTGGTAAATCCACCAAAGTTGTCAAAGAGGCGATTGAGCCTTTCCAGACGGACATTTTCCAAGTTGTCGTAGAAATCCTTGAGCTCATGTGTCACCCGAAGGACAGCTTTTAGCGCTAGTAATTCATCGATATTGAGGGATGCCTCCATCTCCAAACGCTTGGCCACTGGACGGACATCTTGAATGGTCGACACGGCAAAGCGAGGCTCTTCCAAGAGGATCTGCTCCATATCTTCTAACTCCATAAAGGCCGTTTCGATGCTTTCTTTTTTATCAGTTGGAGTAAGGGCTGCTAGCTCCATCTCCCCTTGTTCTGTCTGTAGATAGGGTTCAAAGAGTTGCTTGACCTTGTCAAACTCCAGAATATCTAAGATTTTTTTATTCATGTTTCTCCTACAAAAAAAGTGAGCGTCCTTCCTTGAATCGGACTTGTCTCACTCCTTTCTTCATTTTTGCTCCTTAAGCTCCGATAATCGCAGTCACCCACAAGTTGTGGAACAGACTGGAACTGATCGGGGTATGAAGGATGATAAAGCGGATCAATCCACTTGCATTTAGTCTATTTTGGATGGAAGCCATGGGAACTGTTGAGAGGACAGTCAAGCCCATCTGGATGACCAAGAGAGTTATCACGACGGCGATCACACCCGCTCCAATTTGATACTTGCGATCCTCCAGTTTTTCTGGCTGGGGTACCAAGTGCATAAAGATCCCAATCACGACCAATCAGATAGACTATCGCAAAAATCAATACATAAGCTAAACCTGCATAAAAGATGTCATCTAATTGAAATAGGTAGCGGTTGGCATAAAAATAATTCACCGATTGCCGAGTAGGACTCGAAAAAGGAACCCATAGAGACAACACCTTGGCCAGTCCCTTGTAGCTACCACCTGCAATCAAGAGGGCCACTAAGGTCACTAGAAAGTAATAGGACTGGAGGATAATCCCTCTTGCATAGCCAATATAAAAGCTCCATGCCAAAATCAATAAGATTAAGAAAGTTAACATGTATCTCCTCTTATTTGGATGATTTATCCTTTAAGTCGTCTAAAAGCCTTGCGACGAAAAATCATCTAATTCTTTTTTTCTTTGTCGTCAAACTCAATCTCGCGATTCAATTGCATGGACAAACTGTTTACTGCCAATAAGATCGCGATGGTTTCATCATCTGCCTCTGGCATTTGTTCCTAATTGCTTGGTATTTTTTTCTTTCATAACACGTTCGACTTCTTCCATAAACAAATTATCATGGTTGGTTGTTAAAGTGAGCGCTTTGTTTCCAAATGTAAATTTATATCTATTTAAGCTCGCCATAAAAATCACCTCACGGTATTATACCAAAAAAGGCTAGCTTTGTCAGTAGCAAAGCCCCTCTTCACAGGGATTTTCCAGTGGATTCTTTCTTTCTTTTTGCTCCCTCTCTCCCTGAATTTGTGGTACAATAGTGGTTATGGAAAGTATGACACTCACTCCAACACAGGAGCAAATCCTTGATTTTGTCCATACCTATCGCAGTTCTCTATCTCAAAGCAAGAATCCTCATATGGATTATTTCTTTCGACTAGAGGGAGCGACCGTTTCGATCTACAAGTCTGGAAAAGTCTTGCTTCAAGGCAATGACCTTACTCCTTACCTGACCTTTTTCGGGCATGATGCTGAGAACCCCAAGAGTTCTACTACTTCATCTGCAGGACAAGATCTCGCCATGATCGGAACCGACGAGGTCGGAAACGGCTCTTATTTTGGTGGACTCACCGTCGTCGCATCCTTTGTCACACCTGACCAGCACGACTGGCTCAAAAAGCTCGGTGTTGGGGATTCAAAGACCTTGGATGATCGAAAAATTCAGCAATTGGCTCCTCTCCTTGAGGAAAACATCCAGCACCAAGCACTCTTATTGTCTCCAAAGAAGTACAATGAAGTCATTGCTTCTGGCTACAATGCTGTTTCAGTCAAAGTCGCTCTTCACAATCAAGCTATCTATCTTCTATTAAATAAAGGAGTCCAAGCAGAGCGAATTGTGATCGATGCCTTTACGACGGCTAAAAACTACCAAAAATACGTGAAAGCTGAAAAAAATCAGGTCTCCCAAGCTATTGAGTTGGAAGAAAGCAGAAGGTAAGTATTTAGCTGTTGCAGTTAGTTCCATCATCGCCCGTAATCTCTTCCTTCAAAATCTGGAAGATCTGGGTAAGGAACTGGGCTATAATCTCCCTAGTGGAGCAGGGGCGAAGTCAGACCAAGTCGCTGCTAAATTGCTTCAGACCTACGGGATGAAAGCTCTGGATTATTGTGCCAAACTCCATTTTAAAAACACAGAAAAAGCAAAGAAATTACTAGAAAGATAAGTTATGTCAAAAAGAAGTTCAAAACATTCATCTAGCTCACCAGTGGTGAGGTTCCTTAAAGAATGGGGCCTCTTCAGCATCATCGTTGGTCTCATCATCGCCTCACGTATCTTCCTTTGGGCTCCGGTCAAGGTGGATGGCCATTCGATGGATCCAACCCTGGCTGATAGCGAGTACCTCCTTGTGGTCAACCACCTCTCGATTGATCGTTTCGACATTGTCGTTGCCAGTGAAAAAGACGACGACGGTAAAACCAAGGACATCGTCAAGCGGGTCATCGGTCTTCCTGGAGATACCATCCAGTACGATAACGATACCCTGTATATCAATGGAAAAAAGACCAATGAGCCCTATTTGAAAGACTACATCGCTCGTTTCAAAAAAGATAAATTGCAATCGACCTATACTGGAAAAGGGTTCGAAGAAAATGGAGAACTCTTCCGCCAATTGGCCAATACAGCTCAAGCTTTTACTGTAGACAAGGATGGCAATCCTAAATTTACCTTGAAGTTGCTCGACAATGAATACCTCCTACTTGGAGATGACCGGATCGTTTCAAAAGATAGCCGTCAGGTCGGAGCTTTCAAGAAAGAACAAATCAAAGGGCAAGCCGTCTTTAGACTATGGCCTATCTACCCTTTCAAAACTTATTAGTATAGATCAAAAAACTAAGGCTGAGGCAATACGTCCCAGCCTTGCTTTATAAAAAGGAAAGAAATGATGGAATATTATTTTTCTGGTACTATTGAGCGCATTATTTTTGAAAATCCTAGCAGTTTTTTTCGAATCCTCTTACTCGACATTAGCGATACAGATGCAGAAGACTTTGATGATTTTGAGATCATTGTGACAGGCACCATGGCAGATATCATGGAAGGCGAAGACTACACCTTCTGGGGGGAGCTGGTCCATCATCCTAAATACGGAGAACAACTCAAAATCAGTCGCTATGAACGTGCCAAACCCTCTAGCAAGGGCTTGGTGAAATATTTTTCCAGCGATCACTTCAAAGGAATTGGTCTCAAAACGGCTCAAAAAATCGTGGACCTCTATGGGGACAATACCATTGACAAAATTCTGGAAGCTCCTGAAAAATTAGAAGAAATTACTGGTCTCTCCAAGAAAAACCGCCTAGCTTTTGTGGAAAAACTTCGTCAGAATTACGGAACGGAACGCATTCTCGCCCAACTAGCCAATTATGGCATTCCCAATAAATTGGCCTTTCAGATCCAGGATTTCTACAAGGAAGAAACTCTCCAGATCGTGGAGCAACAGCCCTACCAATTGGTGGAAGACATCCAAGGTATGGGCTTTAAAATCGCGGACCAACTAGCAGAAGAATTGGGTATTGCAAGTGACGCTCCCGAGCGTTTCCGAGCGGGTCTGATCCACAGCCTCTTTAGCTACTCTATCGAGACTGGAAATACCTATATCGAAGCCAAGGACCTCCTGCGCTATACCATTGACCTTCTAGAATCAGCTCGTCCAGTAGAATTGGATCCTTCCACTGTCGCCCAAGAATTAGGCCACCTCATCGAGGAAGACAAGGTCCAAAACGTGGACACCAAGATCTTTGACAACAGCCTTTTCTTTGCGGAGGAAGGGATTCGCAGTCATATTGGCCGATTGCTGGAGAAGGGTAAAAAAGCTTCGTTTGACCCTGAGAAAATCAACCAGGCGATTGAGGATGTTGAAAAAGATTTGGGGATTCGCTACGATGCGATTCAAAAAGAGGCGATTCACCAAGCTATCCAAAACAAGGTCTTTATCCTCACCGGGGGACCAGGGACAGGAAAGACTACCGTTATCAATGGGATGATCAGCGTCTATGCCCAACTCCACCAGCTGGATCTTCGGAAGAAAAAAGACCTTCCGATCCTGCTGGCTGCCCCAACGGGACGAGCAGCTAGGCGCATGAATGAGCTGACAGGACTTCCGAGCGCCACTATCCACCGCCATTTGGGGATGACTGGGGATGATGACACCAGCCACTTAGAGGACTATCTGGATGCAGACTTTATCATTGTGGACGAATTTTCCATGGTTGATACCTGGCTGGCTAATCAATTACTTAGCAACATCGCAACAGATACGAAACTCTTGATTGTGGGGGATGCCGACCAATTACCTTCCGTCAGCCCTGGTCAGGTCTTGGCTGATCTCTTGCAGATCCCAAGCATCCCTCAGACCAAACTGGAACATATTTTCCGTCAGAGTGAGGACTCGACCATTGTCTCACTAGCAGGAGACATTCGCCAAGGCAAGCTTCCTCAAGATTTCACAGAACGAAAAGCTGACCGCTCTTATTTCGAAGCCGGAAGCGAACACATCCCTAAGATGATCGAACAAATCACTTCTGCTGCCCTTCGTAGTCAAATCCCTGCTCGAGATATCCAAGTCTTGGCACCCATGTACAAGGGCCAGGCCGGCATTGACAATATCAATACGCTCATGCAAGACCTTCTCAATCCAGCGGTCAAAGATCAGGTTGTTTTTGACACGCCAGACTGCCAATACCGCGATGGAGACAAGGTCATCCATCTGGTCAATGATGCAGAAAGCAATGTCTTTAACGGAGATATTGGCTACATCACCGATCTTCTCCCAGGAAAATATACAGAATCCAAGCAAGATGAATTGACCATCCAATTTGATGGCAATGAAATCGTCTACCCGCGCAATGAATGGTACAAGATTCGCTTAGCCTATGCAATGAGTATTCACAAATCGCAAGGAAGCGAGTTTCCGGTGGTGATTCTACCCATTACCAATCAAAGCCACCGGATGTTGCAACGTAATTTGATCTATACTGCCATCACACGCTCTAAGAGCAAGCTGATTCTCTTAGGAGAATACAGCGCCTTTGATTACGCCACAAAAAATACTGGTACTGCGCGCAAGACCTACTTGGTGGAGCGCTTTAAGGACCTGAACGGAGGCGAGGCGACCAAGGATTCTTCTTCATCCGTTGACACCGCTTCTGCTACAATCGAATCCGCACGAAGCAAGGAAGGGACTGTTGAAACGAAGACTGAGCCTGATGAACCGACTGTCTATCGACTGACTGAAGACAATCTCCACACCATCTCTCCTATGATCGGACTGACTGAAGAAGAGATTGCAGCCTTTTTTGACATCAAACAACCTAATTAATACCCCCAAAAATTAAAATAAGATATTTTTTAAGGCTCATTCAAATACAGCTGAAATTTTTCACCGTGAAAGAGGCTGGGACAAAAGTCCTAGCCTCTCAATTATTTTTGGATTGTCGAGCAAGACGCAGTGGTTGAGTGGGCTCTACTACGCTGATTTCATCAGCTTTTACAGCCCTACTCAACTGTGCGGAGGTGGGACGACGAAATCGAATTCTAACGAATTACCGATTTCTGTCCCACTCTCTCGGGAGGTTTGAAAGTAAAACAGTTTGGGGAACTGTTTTAGTCTGAGCCCAGAAATTGAAAAGCGAAGGGGTTCAAAACGAATTGAACACGGGCTGCGGATTGTGTCAAAAGCGTAAAATACATTAGTACTAAATCCAAGACACAGTAGCTGATTGAATTCTTCTCCCGCCTTTTAGCCCGGAGGAAGAATCCTAATCAGCCTTGTGGGGGCAGGACAACGAAGCAATCCCATACAACAGTGCTTCTGTCCTGCTCCCTATTTTGACTTTATCCGTGAACGCCCTTTGTATCTTAATATAGTCATGGAACTTCCTGGATTGCTGAAATCATCCACTGGATCATTTCACCTAACGTCCGTACTCACCTAAGGAAAGTTTCTAAGATGACTTTGACATCAAAAAATACGACTAGTGAACAAACTAGTCGTCTTCTTTTTCTTCCACCAAAGGCAACTCGGTATGAGCCACGAAATTGGTCATGGTGACGCCCAAGAGGCGGATTCCAGTATTTGTCGATTCGATTTCTTGAAAAATTTGGCGAGCGGAACGATTGATCCGCTCAGCCTCTTGTGTTGGGGCCGTCAGGGTGATCCGCTTGGTCAGGGTGGTGAAGTCTCCATAGCGCACTTTTAAGACCAAGGTCTTGCCTTGCTTGCCGTGTTTTTCCAGCGATTGGGCTACCTTACTGGACAGATTGGCAATTTCTTCTAAAATATCATCTTCAGCACAGAGTAGCTTGCGGTAGGTCCGCTCTTTTCCGATCGACTTGCGGATGCGATGGCTCTTGACAGGGCTATTGTGAATACCTCGCGCCTTGCGGAAGAGATCATAGCCAAAGCGTCCAAATCGATCGATCAAGGTCATCTCTGGGATGGCTAAAAGATCCGCGCCAGTATAGACACCCATCTCATGTAGTCTCTCTACTGTCTTCTTTCCTACCCCATGAAATTTGGCAATGTCCATCTGGCTCAGGAAATCCTCAGCGTTCTCCGGCAAGACCACCGTTAGACCACGGGGTTTCTGATAGTCACTTGCCATCTTGGCCAAAAACTTATTATAAGAAACACCCGCTGAAGCTGTGAGATGCAGCTCTTCCCAGATCGCATGCTGAATCAAGCGGGCAATCTTGACAGCTGATTTGCTCTGGATTTTATTTTCCGTCACATCTAGATAGGCTTCGTCAATACTCATGGGCTCGATCAGATCTGTATAGCGCTTGAAAATTTCACGAACCTGTTCGCCCACCTCTCGGTACTTCTCATAATTTCCAGAGATAAAAATGGCTTGAGGACAACGGTCCAGCGCTTCTTTAGAGCTCATAGCTGAATGAATACCATATTTCCTTGCTTCATAGTTACAAGTCGAGACAACACCTCTCCCTCCTGACTGACGAGGGTCCTGGCCAATCACGACAGGCTTGCCCTTCAAACTAGGGTTGTCTCTTTCTTCGACGGCAGCAAAAAATGCATCCATATCAATATGAATAATCTTGCGACTCGTATCATTCACTAATGGAAATATCAGCATTTTTCACCCTCCTTCTTTACCATTATAAGAAGAAAATTTCAGAATTGCAAAAATCGACTCTCCAGAAAACATGAAAATTGATGGAAAACCGTGTTTGTTTTCAAAAATATAGTACAGTATCGCAGAGGATTTAAAACTGTATTATAAAAGAATCTGTTGTTTTTCGCAATTCACCTTTGTGTAACCGGTTTCTGTATGGTATACTACTATTGTAAGTGCAACAGATATAGTTGCTAGAAAGATAATAGAGGAAAATAGTAATGGTTGTTAAAACAGTCGTTGAAGCACAAGATATTTTTGACAAAGCCTGGGAAGGCTTCAAAGGTGAAGATTGGAAAGAAAAAGCAAGCGTTTCTCGCTTCGTTCAAGCTAACTACACACCATATGATGGAGATGAAAGCTTCCTAGCTGGTCCAACTGAACGTTCGCTTCACATCAAAAAAATTGTTGAAGAAACGAAAGCTCATTATGAAGAAACTCGTTTCCCATACGATAACCGTCCAACATCTATCGCTGATATCGCAGCTGGATATATCGATAAAGAAAACGAAGTGATCTTCGGTATCCAAAATGATGAATTGTTCAAATTGAACTTTATGCCTCGTGGTGGTATCCGTATGGCGGAAACTACTTTGAAAGAAAATGGATACGAACCAGATCCAGCTGTTCATGAAATCTTCACTAAATATGTGACTACTGTAAACGATGGTATCTTCCGCGCTTACACTACAAACATCCGTCGTGCCCGCCACGCTCACACTGTAACTGGTCTTCCAGATGCATACTCTCGTGGACGTATCATTGGGGTTTACGCTCGTTTGGCTCTTTACGGTGCTGACTACTTGATGGCTGAAAAAGCAAGCGACTGGAACTCTATCACTGAAATCGATGAAGAATCAATCCGCCTTCGTGAAGAAGTAAACCTTCAATACCAAGCTTTGAAAGAAGTTGTTCGCTTGGGTGACCTTTATGGTGTAGACGTTCGTCGTCCTGCCTTCGATACAAAAGAAGCAATCCAATGGACAAACATTGCCTTCATGGCTGTCTGCCGTGTCATCAACGGTGCTGCTACTTCTCTTGGACGTGTGCCAATCGTTTTGGATATCTACGCAGAACGTGACTTGGCTCGCGGTACTTACACTGAATCAGAAATCCAAGAATTCGTTGACGATTTCGTTATGAAATTGCGTACTGTTAAATTTGCTCGTACAAAAGCTTACGACCAATTGTACTCAGGTGACCCAACCTTCATCACAACTTCTATGGCTGGTATGGGTAACGACGGACGTCACCGTGTTACTAAGATGGACTACCGTTTCTTGAACACTTTGGACAACATCGGTAACTCTCCAGAACCAAACTTGACAGTTCTTTGGACTGACAAATTGCCATATAGCTTCCGTCGCTACTGTATGCACATGAGCCACAAACACTCTTCTATCCAATACGAAGGTGTAACAACAATGGCCAAAGACGGATACGGTGAAATGAGCTGTATCTCATGTTGTGTATCACCACTTGACCCAGAAAACGAAGAACAACGCCACAACATCCAATACTTCGGTGCTCGTGTTAACGTACTTAAAGCTCTTCTTACTGGTTTGAACGGTGGTTACGACGATGTTCATAAAGACTATAAAGTATTTGACATCGAACCAGTTCGTGACGAAGTTCTTGACTTTGACACTGTTAAAGCTAACTTCGAAAAATCTCTTGACTGGTTGACAGACACTTACGTAGATGCTTTGAACATCATCCACTACATGACTGATAAGTACAACTACGAAGCCGTTCAAATGGCCTTCTTGCCAACTCACCAACGCGCTAACATGGGATTCGGTATCTGTGGATTCGCTAACACTGTTGATACCTTGTCAGCAATCAAATACGCTACTGTTAAACCAATCCGTGACGAAAATGGATATATCTACGATTACGAAACAATTGGTGAATACCCACGTTGGGGTGAAGATGACCCACGTTCTAACGAATTGGCAGAATGGTTGATCGAAGCTTACACTACTCGTCTTCGTAGCCACAAACTTTACAAGAACGCTGAAGCAACTGTCTCACTTCTTACCATCACTTCTAACGTTGCCTACTCTAAACAAACTGGTAACTCTCCAGTCCACAAAGGGGTATACCTCAACGAAGATGGTTCTGTGAACTTGTCTAAATTGGAATTCTTCTCACCAGGTGCTAACCCATCTAACAAAGCTAAAGGTGGATGGTTGCAAAACTTGAACTCACTTGCAAGCCTTGACTTTGGTTATGCAGCTGACGGTATCTCACTCACTACTCAAGTTTCACCACGTGCTCTTGGTAAGACTCGTGACGAACAAGTTGATAACTTGGTAACCATCCTTGATGGATACTTCGAAAACGGTGGACAACACGTTAACTTGAACGTTATGGACTTGAACGATGTTTACGAAAAGATCATGTCAGGTGAAGACGTTATCGTTCGTATCTCTGGATACTGTGTAAACACTAAATACCTCACTCCAGAACAAAAAACTGAATTGACACAACGTGTCTTCCACGAGTTCTTTCAATGGATGATGCATTGAGCTAAGATTCAAGCAAATCATATAAACCAGTCGGAAACGGCTGGTTTTTTCATCCCATCGCAAGATTATTCTGAATTTTGAAAGAGTTTAAGAGCCTACCACATAGAGTTTGACAGCGTTTTCTTCAAATGTTATAGTAGAGCTGTAAATAATATAGAAGGGGTGATCCTATGTTTTTAACATTTGTTCTCGCTATTATTTGGCTCTTTATCTTGATTGCACTGATCTTTTTAGCAACCCTTCTCGTCCAGGATATGACCGTGCAACATCACCACCCGAGTTAACGAATGATAAGACTAAACAATAGCTATTCTAAACGAATTCAGAAAGGATAAGAAACAAACTAGAATTGTCAGATTTTAGTTCTGTCTCTCGTCCTTTTTTGCTATAATAGAAACAGATTATTTAGTAAGAAGGAAATTATGGAAGAGTCAAAACAGATCAACCAAGTGATCGACGTTCTGATGTTAGCTGGAACTCTCCTGTTAGAAAGCGGTTCTGAGATCCACCGAGTCGAAGATACGATGATCCGGATTGCCCATTCACAGGGAATCGACGATTGCAATGCTTTAGCGATGCCGGTCGCTATTTTCTTTTCAATCGAGAATGCCAATATCACGCGTATGAAACGGATCTTACGGACCAATTACAATATTGAAAAGGTCTGTGATGTTAACCAGATCTCTCGTCAACTGGTCTCTGGAGAGATGGATCTCTCTCAAGCCTACCAGGCCTTGAGAGAGTTAAAAAATAAGCGCGTTCCTTATACCAATCTCCAGTTGACCATTGCGGCGACTCTCAGTGCGCCTTTCTTCTCCATCATGTTTGGAGGAAATGTCTACGACGCGATTGGGGCAGTCATCGCAACTGTTTTTGCCTTTTCTTTTTCACTTGTCGTTGAGAAATACGTTCGTATTCCTTTTGCAACAGCCTTTGCGGCCGCCTTTATCTTTGGATTTTTAGCCCATATCTGGGCCAAATATAGTGGTTTTCCTTCCAATACGGATCTCATTATCGCTGGCTGTGTCATGCCCTTCGTTCCTGGAATTGCCATGACCAATGCTGTACGGGATCTTATGAACAACCACCTCAACTCAGGGATGAGTAAACTTTTTGAGACCCTCCTTATCACACTTGCACTTGGTGCCGGAACTACGGTCGCCCTAGTCCTTATGAAATAAAATGATGAACCTAACTGAATTTTTAATCCAAGCGGTGGCCAGTTTGATTGCCATCATTACCTTTTTAATCGTCCTCAATGTGCAACGCTCCATGCTAATCCCTGGAGGAATCCTAGGCATGAGCATTTGGTTGCTTTACTATGTACTAAAAGGGCCTACCAATGTCATCGTAGCAACCTTTATCGCCGCTATTGTAGGATCCTGTATCAGTCAGATTTTAAGTATCGTTCTCAAAGACTCCTGTTGTGGTCTTTATGTTATCCATTCTCGCCCCCTTAGTTCCTGGATATATTTCCTATCGGACGACTTCCTTTTTTGTCAGTGGCCAATATCGCCAGGCAGTGACCAGCGTGACCCTGGTGGTTATTCTGGCCTTGGTGATTTCCATCGGGATGGCTAGTGGCTCTGTCGTCTTGAAACTGTATCATTCTTATCAACGTTATCAGAAAAGAAAAGCAGCTAATGTAAACTAGCATTGATTGCTTTTCTTTTTATGATTGTCTGTAGACTTATAAAATACATACGCGAATGCTCCAAAGCAAATCACTAGGAACTAAAAAAATCTCTAACTATTAAGTAGGAGCTGTATAGAAACTGGTGAATAGAAAACTGATTTGATGCTTTTCCCTCCTTAAAATATCATCAAAGACACAGATAATTGAATTTTCAAGGACCCCCTATTACATAATAGTGGGAAAAATTTGAAAAAGCCCTTTTAAAATAAGGCTTTTGAGGTATCTTTCTATTTTTTTGGTAGCTAATTTGGTAGCTAAAGAGATTTAATCGATAAAAATCACTTGATATGAGATTGAGTTTATCTGTTAATTCGGAATCAGCGTTTGGGTATAAATGACTATAAATACTAAGTGTAGTTTTGACATCAGAATGACCTAATCGTCTTTGAATATATAGAGCATTTACATTATATTCATTAATAAGTAATGACGCATGGGAGTGTCTCAAACCTTTTGGTTGAATGTATTTAACACCTGCACGTTTAGAGTATTTTATAATCTGGTCTCTAATACTACGTTTACGATATGGATTTCCGTCAAGTGATAGAATGAATGGTATCTTGTCAACTTTTTGCTTGTCGTTCTTTCCATTCTTTAAGTACGTTTAGAGTATTATCATCAAGGCCAATGGTTCGTCTGGAGCTTTCAGTTTTTAGTTTGTTACGCCGAACCCAATTTTTACGGTTTGATGTACTGTAAGTTGTGATTGATTGCTAGAGTTTTCTTTTTCAAAAGTCTACATCTTCCCAATAAAGAGCAGTCGCCTCATTTACACGCATTCCTGTAAAATAATAAAGCCAAAAAGTGTATAAACAAAAGTGCTCAAAAGTAACTCTTTTTTATCAAGTGATTGTATTACTTTTTGGAACTCGTCTTTTGTCCAAAAATCTATATGTTTTTACGATTGGAATTGGACTGATATTCTTTGTAGAATTTCATGAAAAATCAACCCATATTTTTGCAGTTTTTCAAAACTTGATTAAGCAAATGTCATCTTGTTTCTTGCATATGAATTTGAATATCTCTCTAATAAACCGTTTCTATAATTTAATCACATCATAAGTAGTAATTTCTCTAGGTTTTTCTTACCAAAGTATTGAATAAATTCATCGAAAATAACTTGACGTCTGTGCTCGAGATCTGGACTTGTTGTAGCATAATAATTTGGCATAAAAACTTCTTCCATAAACTGCTTAAAAGTCCATTGAGTATGCTTAATTCCTCCTTTTTGTTGTATCTTATTCAATGCCCTTGTACGTGCTTCAAAGGCTTCTTTTGCGGTTTCAAAACCACGTCTACGTTCTTGATAAGGTTTACCAGTAGCTAGGTCAACTCCAGCTTTAAAATAATAAGTATATTTGCCCAGTTTTATCATCTTTCGTAACACCGGTATATCTAGTTTTTGACATGGAGTTCCTCCAATCCAAGTATTTCTGCCACAACTGATACGGGAACAGTCCCAAGCCCTTTATTGTTATAGAAATCGAAACCACGCTCGACCATAATATGTTTTGCTTGCCGTAAAATATTATAAGCAGTCCACTTTGAAAAACCTAAGTCCATAATTTCTTGTACTGTCATAGTTAATTTATCGTTCATAAGTCAATTTCTCCTTTACTAGTAAGTTCTAGGAATTCTCCTATTAATTGTTTGAGTTCATTATTTAATCGTGGGGTTTGTTCTTTAAGTGCATCTTGTAGCTCTAAAGAAAATGAGCTACTATCAAATGCTTTTAAATGTTTTCTAAGTCTAGTCTTTTTTTAACTCTTATAGTGTTAGGGTTTTCAGATAGGGGAATAATTCGGGTAAGAGTGCAGGTTCATGGAGAAAGATATAAGCAAATGCTTTTGCTATCATCTGGAACACTTGAAAGACTAAAAAAAGCTAAAAATTCTCCAATCGTTTAGAAATCTCTGAAATGGTTTCCTCGTTTATAGCCTTTGTTCGTAGTTGGAACTCTAACCGCCACCAAAAAGGGTTTGCTTTTCTATATTTAATTTATCAGCTCTTTTGTGACTTAATACCTCTATATTCTTATCGTATAAACGTACTTGAACATTGCTACCACTTGCACCCCAGTATTTGCTTTCTATATTTCCCCCTCTACCGTAGAATATTTTATGACTAACCCCTCCTTTGATATGTTGTAAAAAAACTATTTCTGGCCTATTAAAGATATCAAAAGCAAGATCTAATCGTGACAGTCTAATTTCTAATCGATTTAATCGAGCGTAATTCATAATCTGCCTCCACACTTGTAACCCCTCAAATTCTTTTTAGTGAGTTTGGGTTGAAGTCTAGGCGTATAACTTGATAACCACCATAATCCGATAGTTGAAAGAAAATTAGATTTATACTATCTTCGTTTATCGTTTTATAAAGAGTAAAATAGTCTTCTCTTAGATTTTCTTGAATACTAAATTCTTGAATTATATTATCGAGTGATTTTCGTAATTCACGAAATATTCGTCTAAGTGATTGGTTCTCACTATCAAAGATTACTGTTAATCTGTCAATGCTGATATAAATAGATTTTTCTAGTTTTGATAAATCTACTTGACTTTTGATATTCTCGTAGAGATTGAATGGTATTTTTCAATGTAACGCCTCCTTTCTATGCTTAAAATCTGCGTAATTCGTTGCTACTATTGATTTTTGCCAATGACTCGTTACTTAGGGCGTTGCCTTAAGTGTATCTGATTGCTGGCTGTTAGAAACGCCAGCTTTTATATTAGAGATTGGGAGAACTTCGAGCTTCGGGCGCTCTGCCTTCGGCCCGCGCCCTTGCACTGTCTCCCAATCTCTAATTTATAGTTTTTAAAACTACCCAAAATACTTGTCTAGAAAACTGCGAGAGCAATTCAAGTGCTCTAAGCTCAATTTCTTCATTTCGAATATCTTCAAATTCATTATCATTTACTTGAATATATTCTTCTAAACTAGGCGAATAAAAAAAGAATGAGTATTGTTAATTTTTGTTGTTTTGAAATGCCAATTGTGTTGATGTCATAATATCCTCAATCTAGCCATATTTCGCTTCTTATGGACTTTTTTTATTACCATTTTGGTATAATTGTATTGGTTTTTAAACGAAAGCCTCAGAACGCTTTGCAGAGCTTTCTGGGGTGTTTTTGCATACTCATAAAGTTAACTAGTATCACTTATTTTTGTATGCTTTGTTTTTATATAACCATTTTGGTTATATAAGTATAATACAACCAAAATTTGGTTATAAGTCAATAGAAAAACGAAAAGGAATCTTTAAAATGTTAAAAGACAATATAAAAAAAGCCCGACTAGATGCAGGACTTACTCAATTAGAAGTTGCTGAAAAGTTAGGTGTAGCTCAAGCTCAGTACGCTAGGGTGGGGAAAACGGAGGAGAAATCCGAAAGATGAAACAGTAGAAAAAAATTAGCTGAAATCTTTGGTACATCTTTTTGAGTTTTTAAAAAGGACGTGATGACGGACTAGAAGAAATTGTTAGTTTATTGAGAGAGTATGAATTGACAGAAACAGATAAAAAAACAAAATTATTAACACTTTTAAAGGATTTATTAAATAAATCAAAAATAATGTAGTAGTTGGAGAGCACAAAGTGAATAATATCCAGGGAACAAAAAAAGCAAGATAAAGCATTTATTAAACGCTGGGAAAAATAGACCTGATTTTAGAGATATAAAAATCATTTGAAGAATTTAACAGATACTACTGGTATCGAGAAGAACTTTCACAAATTTGTAAGTACCTTGGATTAGAATACAGATGTACAAAAAAGAATTAAATCATATTATAGAACAATATTTTAAGGGAAATAGAGTAGAAAAAAATTTTTGAGGAAAAAGAAACAAAAAAATCAAACCGAAATAATAACCCTAAATACATCATTACTTGAATGTGGGTTTTCCTTTAATCAGAAATTTCGTGATTATTTTTTTCAGCTGTAACAGGTGTTAATCCGTTTAAATTTAATGCTGATATGGCAACAGCTTGGCGAAAAAGTAAAACAGGACAACAACATAAAATTTCACAATCCAAGATATGATTAAAAATATACTATGGAGAGTCAGACTACGCCAAAGTATGATAATTCAGCTTGCCAATGGAATCAATTTCTAAAAAGACTTTTCTGTGCAGATGAATTTAGCAATCAATACTCTAACAAGTTAAAAGTTGCAGCTATCCTTTTGGAAAGAAGTTAGAGATTCAAAAAAATGAAAAAAATATATTCACGGGAACTTTTGAAAAAAATATGAGGATAAAATAGAGGCGTACTGTAAGTAAACAAATCCCAAGTTATAAGTTTCTATTAGATGAAACCTATAAAATTTGTACAAATATTGTAAAGAAATGTTTCATAAATCCCATAAAAGATATTTTAGAATTAGCTGAGAGATTTACAAACGAAGAATTGTTTTCAAAAGATGTCTATAAGTGGGTAGGAGGAAGTGTACTTGGTTCGTATTTTGTAGCACTACTTCAAGTCATTATGATTGGGCGATGAAGAAATTAAAAGCACATCAAAAATTGTAAGAAAAATAAGCAGATATGGTATCTTTTGGTAGCTAAACAGACAAAATATCTTGTTTTTGCAAATAATACTTAAAAAGAATGTTGATTTATCTGAATCGCACCCTCAAAAGTTAGACAGAAAAAAATCTAACTTTTGGGGTGTTTTTAATATGAAATTGACATATAAGGATAAAGTTCAGATATATGAACTTAGAAAACAAGGGCGAAGCTTCAAAGAGCTTTCAAATATATTCAGGGATAAATATTCCTAATCTTAGGTACATGATTAAATTGATTGATCGTTACGGTATAGAGTTCGTCAAAAGGGGAAGAATCGTTATTATTCTCCTAAATTAAAACGAGAAATTATTGATAAAGTTCTGCTTGAAGGTCGTTCACAAATAAAGGGTGTCTCTAGATTATGCTCTCCCAAACCAAGGAATGCTTCCAAATTGGCTGGCACAATACAAGAAAAATGGGTATACTATTGTTGAGAAAACAAGAGGGAGAGCACCTAAAATGGGACGCAAGCCAAAGAAGAAACCTGAAGAAATGACAGAGTTAGAACGTCTTCAAGCAGAAAATGAATACCTGAGAGCGGAGAATGCTGTTCTAAAAAAGTTGAGAGAACTCCGATTGAAGGAGGAAAAAGAGCAAGAAGAAAAACGGAAATTGTTCAAGGATTAGTAACAGAGTTTTCTTTAGATATCCTTCTAAAGATTATTAAGCTTGCCCGTTCAACTATTATTATCACTTAAAACAGCTGGATCAAAGCGATAAGGATGATCAAGTTAAAGCTGAAATTCAGTCAATTTATACTGAGCATAAAGGAAATTACGGCTATCGTCGCATGACTCTAGAATTACGAAATCGTGGCTTCGTAGTGAACCATAAGAAGGTGCAGCGTCTTATGAAAGTACTTGGTTTAACGGCTCGAATTCGCCGTAAACGGAAGTATTCTTCATACCAAGGAGAGGTTGGCAAGAAAGCAGATAACCTTATTCAACGTCAATTTGAAACAACCAAACCAATGCAAAAGTGCTACACGATGTGACAGAATTTTGCCATTCCAGCAAGCAGTCAAAAAGCTTTATTTATCACCAGTTTTAGATGGCTTTAACAGCGAAATTATCTCCTACAATCTTTCTACTTCGCCTAACTTACAACAAATGAAAGCTATGCTAGAACAAGCCTTTACAGCGAACCATTACGAAAATACAATTCTCCATAGTGACCAAGGATGGCAATACCAACATGATTTCTATCATCATTTTTTAAAGAATAAGGGAATCCAACCATCTATGTCACGTAAGGGAAATAGCCCAGATAACGGTATGATGGAATCTTTCTTTGGCATTCTTAAGTCTGAAATGTTTTATGGTTATGAGAATACGTTTCAGTCACTTGAGCACTTGGAACAAGCTATTGTCGACTATATTGATTACTACAACAACAAACGAATTAAGGTAAAACTAAAAGGACTTGGTCCTGTACAATACAGAACTAAATCCTTTGCTTAAATTAATTGTCTAACTTTTTGGGGTCAGTACAATCAGCATTCTTTTTATTTCAAATGTATTCTCGGAATTACCTAAAATTAGGACCTTTTAGAATCATCTACTCTATCATTCACCCATTCCTTTTAGTAAACAAAAGTTGAGTCTTTTTCTTTATTATTCTCTATTTTGACCTTCCACATTAATTTCTAACCAGCAACGATTCAAATTCGGTCCTAAGAATGATTTCCAATAGGATCTAGCTTTTTCAAGGGAATTTTGCTCTTAAATATGGTAGAATAGTAACGAAATATACTAGTAGATATCAAATAAAAAAGAGGTTAAGAATGACAATTGGGATTGATAAGATTGGTTTTGCGACGAGTCCTTATGTCTTGCGTTTAGAAGATTTGGCTACTGCTCGTGATACTGATCCCGAAAAACTGAGCAAGGGTCTTCTCTTAAAAGAACAAAGTGTTGCGCCGATCACAGAAGACATCGTCACATTGGCTGCTACTGCAGCAGATGATATTTTAACAGACGAAGACAAAGAAGCGATCGACATGGTGATTCTTGCGACAGAATCTGGAATTGACCAGAGTAAGGCTGCTGCTGTTTTTGTCCATGGCTTACTAGACATCCAGCCTTTCGCTCGCTCTTTTGAGATGAAAGAAGCCTGTTATGCTGCGACTGCTGCCTTGGATTATGCTAAACTCCATGTTGAAAAATTCCCACAGAGTAAGGTTTTGGTCATTGCCAGTGACATTGCTAAATACGGAATTGGAACTCCTGGAGAACCAACACAGGGGGCTGGAGCGGTTGCTATGCTAATCAGCCACAATCCTCGTATTCTATCTTTTAACGATGACAATGTTGCCCAAACACGTGATGTCATGGATTTTTGGCGTCCAAATTATGCGACAACTCCCTTCGTGAATGGGATTTATTCAACGCAACAATATCTAGATTCTCTGAAAACAACCTGGGCGGAATACCAGAAACGGACTGGCCTTGCCTTGACAGACTTTTGCAGCCGTCTGCTTCCACTTGCCTTATCCAAAATTAGCTCTCAAGGGCTTGAAAAAAATCTTGGATAAGTCAGTATCAGAAGAGAAAAAAGATCAATTACAATACAACTTTGATCAATCGATTCTATACAGCCAACGCGTGGGAAATATCTACACTGGATCTCTTTTCCTAGGCTTGCTGTCACTACTGGAAAATCAACCCCAACTCAAAGCTGGGGACCGAATCGCCCTCTTTAGCTATGGAAGTGGAGCGGTTTCTGAGATCTTTAGTGCCAATCTCGTTCCTGGTTTTGAGCAACTCTTAGATCACAAACGCATGGAAAAACTGGACCAACGTACGGTTCTTAGTGTTGCTGACTACGAACGACTCTTTTATGAGGAAGTAGATCTAGATCCTAGTGGCAATCAAGTGTTTGAGCCTGCTACGCATCAAACTTTTGCTTTGACAGAGATCAAGGAACACCAACGCACTTACCAGAAAGTAGAAAAATAATGGCACGATTACCAGGTTTTGCAAAACTTTCTCCCACAGAACGCATAGAGGCCTTACTGAAGGAAGGCCTCTTAACTTGGGATGAAGCACAGATCTTAAAAGAACAAAAGGGACTTCCCCTTTCTATTGCAGATCAATTGACGGAAAATGTCTTGTCGACTTTTGACTTGCCTTTTAGCCTTGCTCCTTATTTTCCTGATCAATGGTCGTGACTATGTCCTTCCCATGGTCACAGAAGAGCCTTCCGTGGTCGCGGCTGCCAGCTTTGCAGCCAAGCTCATCCAACGTTCGGGCGGCTTCACCACCCAGGTGCACCAGCGCCAAATGATTGGTGAGATTGCTCTGACGGATGTTGAAGACGTAGAAGTTGCTAGCAAGCGCATCCTCGAAGACAAGGAAACCCTTCTTCAGCTCGCTAATGAAGCCTATCCTTCTATCGTTAAGCGTGGAGGTGGAGCGAGGGATCTTTGGGTCGAAAACAAGGGGGACTTTCTTATTGTCTACTTGGCTGTCGATCCCAAAGAAGCCATGGGGGCCAATATGCTCAACACGATGCTGGAAGCTCTGACCGATCGCATCCAGGAAACTCTCTGGTGGTCAGGCCTTGATGGCAATTTTATCCAACTTGGCTACTCGCTCTTTGGTGAGTGCACGGTGTGCCATCGATTTTAAAGCACTGAGTCGAAATCCTGAGGAAGCCATTGAGATTGCCCACCGGATGGAGCTAGCTAGCCAACTGGCTCAAGTGGATCCTTACCGTGCGGCCACTCATAACAAGGGAATTTTTAACGGGATTGATGCCCTGGTCCTTGCAACAGGCAATGACTGGCGGGCCATCGAAGCAGGAGCCCATGCCTATGCTGCACAAAGTGGTTCTTACAAAGGCTTGAGTCACTGGACAAGTCAGCCGAAAGAGAAAAAACTCTATGGAGAGATCACCCTGCCAATGCCGGTTGCGACAAAAGGAGGCTCGATTGGCCTCAATCCAACGGTTCAAGTCAGCCACCGTTTGCTAGGAGAGCCTTCTGCTATTGAATTAGCTGGTATCATTGCTTCGCTCGGTTTGGCGCAGAATTTCGCGGCCCTCAAAGCCCTTGTCACCACAGGGATTCAAGCAGGACATATGAAACTCCAAGCACGCTCCCTAGCCCTTCTAGCAGGAGCTAAGGAAGAGGAAGTTCCCCGATTGGTCAGCCAACTCCTTGAAAAGCAAACCCTTTAATTTAGAAAAGGCACAAACACTCTTACAAGAATTGAGAAAATAAAAGAACTGAGACAAACTAATTCTTTAGTAAATTAAGTCAAGTGATCCTGCAAAGAAATAAAAATGAGTTCTAATTTTTTAAATGAATCGAGAATATAATGAAACTTTCCGTCGTGAGAAAAAGTGCTAGAAACACTTTTGTTTCTAGCACTCAATTTTTGGGAAAAACGTTTTAAAACGTTTTTAGAGCAGGGCTCAATTGAACAGGGGCTGCAGATAAGTTTTTCTAGAATCAAAGATTCGTCGAAACTTCTTTTTTGACTGACGAAGTTCGCTGACGTCCGTCTTCACCTAAGGAAAGTTTCTAAGATGATTTTATCTTCACTTTGAGAACTAAGACCCACGTCTTAGTTCTTTTGTGTTTGAAAAATTTTTCTTATTGTTTTAAAAATGGCAACTCGGGATGTTTCTTGGTATAGAGCACCACTTCGATAAAGGTCCCTACTTGGACGGCAAAGAGCAGTCCGACGAGAAGATTAATCCGATGGTCTGTTTCATAAAACGGAGAGTTCCATAAGAAGTGATTGGCTACTGTCGAGAGAACACACCAGAGCCCAAAGAGTTTTTCCTTTTGCTGGGTCACTTGAGACAACAAGAGGAAGACACCAACGGATACAACAGCTGTATAGAGGGCATGTGAAGCTAATCCACCAGAGATCCGGTTAATGGCCTCAGTGACAGCGGCTAATTGGCTGGTTTTGGTTTGGCGGGCAACGTACCCTAAATCCTCAATGATTTGAAAACCAAAGCCAGAGCCCAAGCCTGCAATTAGAATCGCTTTTAGATCTTTCTTGCCAACCATCAAGACAACCCAAAAGGCAACCAGAGCCTTAAAGAATTCCTCTGAAAATGGGGCTGTCAAGGCATCGGTCCACTTGTTAAAGACAGTGGCATCCTTGATCACATGGCTATTCATAATATCAATCAAGCTATTGCCTGAAAAACTCAACCAGCCTGCTACGAAAGGCCCTCCAAACATGGCAATCCATAGGATGTAGGTTGGTACGGACAACTGCTTGGCCAATCGTTTTGAAAAGAGGTAGAGCGGAATAATAATAGCAGCTAAAACAGACAAGTTTAAGACCAAGTCTCTGCCTGCAGACTGGCTAAATTCTTGTTGAGAAAGATGACCGAGTTCAAACTCCAAGCCAATTCCTGCAAATAGTAAAAAGAGATAGATTGAGGCTCTTTGAATTTTAGTCATCTTGCTTTCCTCCCTTTTGTTTCTTTGAGCGAACCAGGTAAACGACAATCGCTAGAAGGGTTGCCCCGAAATAAGCCTGCTGCTAGAATGTAATCATAGTCAAAATCAACAAGATCAATCTGCTCTTCGTAAGCAGCATCTTCTTCGTCATCTAGATCTTGCAGGGCACTTTTTCCGTGTTCATCTGCTACCTTTTTGTTCTGCTTCTTTTCTGATTTCTTGCAAGCGTTCGAAGGTTTTCTCAGCTCTTGCCAAGCTTTCCTCTGTTGCCTTCTTACTAGCTTCTTCAGGCTGAGAAGCAAGAGCGATCTGTTCCTGATCACTCAGATCTTGTTCGACCATCCACTGAGACTCCAATCGTTCCATTTCAGTACGAATCGCCCCATCTTCGAATAAATCTGGATACTTGGCTACAAGGTCATTGATTCTTGAAATGGTCCAATACCAAGAGCGATCATTGTAATGATCCCCTAATTCTTGGTAGGCTTGATAGGTGTTGAGAATATTGCCATAGTACGGTAAGTATGGAGCATTTCGTGGACTGCCCATCGACAGCCACATGGTGCCTCCACCCGCACTCGCTGGGACCTCATCTTTCAGTTGGAAAATATGGGCCTCCATGACATTTGGATTGGAAATAGGGTATTTATAAACCGCATCAAACTCTCCTTTTTTCGGAATGCCTTTTCCATCCAGCTCCATTTGGTCCTGTGGTTTATATTTGGTTCCTTCCAAACGATTGCGTTGGAGATTCATGGCATCGCGGAGAGTTAATTTCCGATCAGTTGTATGAAGAAGGTCAAAGGACGCATCGTCATATTTAACAGGAGAGCTTGGGTCTAGAGATTTGATCCCCGACCAAACCCGCGAGCGATCCGCTTCTTGTAAAGGTGGATTATAGGATTGTGACACGTGGAATTTTCCATCCACTTCCTTATAGCTATTTGCTTTTTTGGCAACTGTTTCAAGATCTTTTGAAGCAATCGTGCGCTCTGTATCCGATAAATCAACATGACCTAAGAAGAAAGTATTTGGAAAGACTGCAAAGCGGTCTTCTGGGAAGAGAATGGCTGCATATTGGTGACCAGATAGGATTTCCATATACCAGACACCTTCTTTATCGGCAATGGTCACAATATTTCCTTCTGCAGCACCTTTTTCTTCAACGATTTTAGCAATGAGTTCAACCCCTTCTCTTGCGGTTTTCACACTCGGGAGAACAATGCTGGTCAGGCCCGATTCTGCGAGGCCATCCTTGACGTAGGGATCCACTTTTTGGATTTTGTCATTTGCTGAAGCAGATACAGTAGCAGAAATGGAAACCCCATATTCATTGAATCCTGCTTCATCAAAAATCCCTTGATCTGGGGTGACATCTGGGACCGCTGTATACTTATAGCTAATCTCAGGTAAGGGATATTGAAAACCGTTGGCAGCATCCTCAAAGATGGCTCCTTTTTTATTGTAGACACGCTCTCTGACCACAAAATTTTTATTATGGTTGGGCTCTAAATCTTCGGTACGCCCTACCAAGGTCGAGCCATCGGCAGTCAATTTCTTCCCGATGATGAACCCTGTACAAGCCTCAACAGGTTGAGCAATCAACAAAAGCGGAAGCAAGGCTGCTACAGCTGATCGAAAATAGTGCTTCTTCATCCTAAACTCCTTTTTAAAAATGTTTTTCCTTATTTAGTATACTCTTTTACAAGCCTATTTTGCAAGCGATTCCAGCAACCGTAAACGATTCGTAAACTATCAGAATTTGAGGAGAACACTTTTTCAAAAAAAAGAAAAAATTGGCTTATTTTGTCAATCCTAAACGAATAGGAACTAATTTTTAAGTAAAATAAGTTAAGTGATTCTTCAAAGAACTATAAAAGAGTTCTAATTTTCAAAATGAATCATAATATACGAAAACTTTCCGCCGTGAGAAAAGTGCCTGAAACGTTTTTGTTTCAGGCACTCGGGAGTTTTGAAACCTTAGGTTCAAAACTAAGTCATGGAACTTCGTAGAAGTTCGCTGACGTCCGTACTCACCTAAGGAAAGTTTCTAAAATGATTTTTCTTCATTTTTTCTGTTGCTGAGCTTGCCACAACTTTCCATATAGGAGATAGTCGACTTCACGGAGCTCTTTCAGGTTCTGACAACCGAGCGCACATAGGAGCAATCTGAGATCTTCTTTCCAGCCTTGGACAAGGACGATCACTTCTTCAATGCTCTTAGTCTCTACCATCTCAAGAAAAACGCGGGATAGTCCTACGCCACGTGCTCCAAGGACCAAGGCCTTGACCATATCAAGAGGATGACGGATGCCACCACTTGCGAGGACCTCAACCTGATCCATCTGATCCTGTAACTGTAAGAGACACTGCGCAGTTGATTGTCCCCAATCATCCAGATAAGCGCGATTGCCACCACGACGATTCTCAATATAGGCAAAACTAGTGCCACCACGGCCAGAAATATCGACAGTTTTAATTCCAGCATCTAGCGCTGCCTGAACTGTTTTGGGATCCATACCAAAGCCAACTTCCTTCAGGACTACAGGCACTGGAAAGCCCTGCCCATAGCTCTTGAGATGGTCTTTCCAAGTGTGGAAAATCCGCTCCCCTTCGGGCATGAGTAACTCTTGCATCAGATTCACATGGACTTGAAGAAAGAGGGGTTGTAGCTCTTCCACTGTACGCAAACCCAAATCTGGCTCTTTATCGATGCCAATGTTGGTTGCTAAAAGAAGATGAGGGTGGACTTTTTTGACCGCATACGATTGATCGCTCGGATCCTTCAGCCCTGCACTGTAAGAGCCGGTCACAAAGAGAATCCCACAGGCTTCGGCTACCGCTGCTAACTTTTGATTGATCTCTTTGGCCCGTTTACTCCCGCCTGTCATGGCATTGATATAAAAAGGGACCTCCCAATCACGCCCTGCGAAATGGGTTGTCAAATCAATCTCCGCTAGATCCACAAGGGGGAGGGATCGGTGAATCAGCTCGATCTCATCAAAGCTATTATAGGAGGAGCTTTGCTCCAAGGCATAGCGAATATGCTGGTCTTTTCGATTTTCGCTCACGAATCTCCCATCCTTTCTTGGTAAATGACTTCAATATTCTTTTCCTTCCAGCGGTCTATCAAGGTCTGAGTCTCAACTGGGTCAAAACTAAGGGCGATTCCACAGTCGCCTCCTCCAGCACCACTAGATTTGGCACAGGCAGAAAGACCCTCTGTCGCTTCTTGCAGAACTTTCAGAGCTGGGGTATAGATCAAAGGGTTCAAAGACTTTAGGTTCTTATCGGCACGTTTGATACTGGTCTCAATTTCTTTTTGGTTCCCTTCACGGAGGCCTTTTTCAAGATTCTTCACTGCGCTCTGGCTCTCCTGAAGAAAATCTTCTTTGATCGCTCCCTTGACCTGACGGATCAAATCACTTGAAATCGCTGGTTCCTTGGTCCAACCAACCAGAAAATCATAAGCGATGGCTGGCTGGATCGAGCAGATCTGGTAGTCCCAATCCAGGTCTAAAACTTGTGACAGGGGCTGAGAAGTCAAGACTTCATGCAACCAAGCCCGATCAAAGGATTGGTAATAAATCAAGTCCTCGTAGGCAATACAAGCCAAATCGCCCATGGAACCATTGTCCCCTCTTTGCACCAAGACCACTGCTGCTAGTCGAAAGAGCAGGTCCGGATGTAGGTCTAGTTCATACAGAGCGGCCACGGCCTTGATCACGAGCAAGACCACACTTCCGCTGGAACCAATCCCATACTTTTTCCTCTCTTCGCCCAACGTCCCTCTTAGGTGAAGATCAAAGGGTTTAGGGGCTATCCCCTGATCTTTCAGCCACTTTTCCATGAGCTGAATGGTCTCTTGAATCAAGGCGTAGTCCTTATTTGGGGTCAAATCCACCTGGTAACCAAAGAGATCTGAGACTAGCTGATAGCTTCTAGATTCTTGGATAGTAGCTGACAGATAAATGGGAATAAACTGAATCACGGCTCCATAGCCAGGCGTTAGCACTGCGTATTCTCCAGCTAGATAGAGCTTGCCTCCAGTCTGTACCTGATACTTAGTCTTCATCTTGAGGGTCCTTTGTCTTAGATACGATGGTCCGATAGCGGGCATCAAATAAAGGTACCAGCTGATCCAAGTCTTCTTCTAAACAGAGAACCTTAACATTCGGCCCTGCATCCATGGTAAAGTAACAAGCATGGCCTGCAGCGCGAAGCTCACGGACAAAGTCCATAGCTTTATGGCTTTCTTCTGTCAAGTAGCTAAAAGCTGGAGTGGCTGTTCTAGTCGTCGCATGCATAGCAAGGGCATTGCGCTCTGTCAGCTGACCGACATGTTCAAAATTATTGCCAGCTAGATAGTCCAGCATATCCTTGTAATCTTGTCTAGACTCTTCGATCCATTCTTTGAAATTAGTCGAAGTCTCCATGCAGCGTTTCATCCCTTCGCGGCTGGAAACAGGCTTTTGCTTGTCATTGAGGACCAGCATGATCATCGCGAGTTTTAGGTCTGTTTGGACCTTATAAATTTCTCCACTTTCTTTGTCCCAGGCTGCTAAAGGGCCAAAGAAAGACCGCGAAGAAGAGCCCGAAGCAAACTTGGCTTTTTGAGCTAATTCCTCCTGGGTCAAGCCCAAATCATAGTACCGATTACAAGCCTTGACGAGAGCAGAGAGCCCGCTCGAGCTAGAGGACAAGCCTGCGGCGGTTGGCATGTTGTTGCTGGTATCCACCCGAACAAATCCTGCTTCATCTGCTGGCTTCAAGCCATCAATCACAGCTCCAATTTTGGCTTGCTCAGCTGGATTTTGGAATTCCCCATCGATGTAAATTCATGCGCAGTCGCATCTGCTGGCAAGGGAGAGAGACTGGTCTCTGTATACATATTCTCTAAGGTCAACGAAATCGAACTGGTCGAAGGGACCATCTGTTTGGCATCTTCTTTTCCCCAGTATTTGATAATCGCGATATTGGCATAGGACTTAGCCTTTACAGGTTTTCGATCCATGTATGGTGCGCTCCTTCTTTTTCTAATGCATGGGCAATGGTTGCTGCTTCACGAGAATCCTTGACGAGGGCAATCACACAGCCACCAAGACCGCCTCCGCTCATTTTAGCCCCTAAGGCCCCATTTTCAAGGGCAACGGCGACCAAATGGTCTGCTTCTTTCACAGCTGACACCGACGGCTCTCAAGTGGTCATGACAAGTAGTCAGAGCCTGTCCTAGGCTCGTTAGATCATTCATTTTCAGAGCCTCTTCCACCTGCTGGGTCAACTGACCAATCTCATGGAAATGGGACAAAACTTCCTGCCCTTTGGCTTCAACCTTTTGAATCGCCTCACGGGTATTGCCGTGAATCCCCGTATCCGCAATCACCAAGCTCGCTTTTATACCCAGCTCCAGCGGGTAAAAGCCGACATTCCGGATGAATTTAATGGCTTGATCGCTCAAACAAGTCTTGGCATCGAGCCCACTTGGATTCATATGGGCAATGGTTTCTGCTCGATTGACCAGGATTTCTAAGGTCTCATCATCCAGCTCCTCTTGATAATAGTCAAAAACTGCACGAATAGCTGCGATACTCACCGCCGCAGACGATCCCATCCCCCGTTTTTCCGGTACCATGGACTGAATCCGACAGCGAATCCGGGCCTCTTTAATCCCGAGGTGCTCAAGAGACGCAAAAACCGCCATGGACAAGGTGTCATCTTCAAACAAAACCCATGGACTGTCTGCCGGGATGATCTGGCAGATCACTTCGATATGATGGAGTGGCAAAGCAATAGCCGGATAACCATAGACCACCGCATGCTCTCCAATTAAGATAATTTTACTATGCGCCCTTCCGACGCCTATCTCTTTGTTCATATTCATCTCGCTCTATTAAGGTCATTACTATTTTAATATAAATCAGCCAAAAAAGCGATGCTTTTGAAGGAAATCCAACCTAAGACGGAGTTGAGTTCTATCTGACAGATAGCAAAAGGCCAGGATCCATCATCCTAGCCTTTCATTTCTATTTTTCACATTCTTGTTTGATCAAGTCCATCAAGGAGTTGCGGTCCAGGATCCATTGGGCCCGTTCGTCCTTCTCATAGGTCCGGTTGGACAAAAAGATCACCGCTTCCTGCCTCTTTCGATTGTACATGATGAAGGTTCCAGTATAGCCCGTATGATCTAACCAGTCCCCCTCTAGATTCCATCCGAGAGCGCGGGTCTTGCCCTCTTCACGCGCAAAATTCTGAGACAAGTCACGCGCAAAATCCTCCTTCAGATAATGCTCTAAGAAGCGCTCTAGATCAGCAACAGTTGAAAAAAGTCCAGCACTTCCCGCATGACGACCCAATACTCTCGCTTTGGGATCATGAACACTTCCAGAAGCCACTCCACGGACCGTTGGCACCGCCTTTTCGACCGGTCCAAACCGTGTCTCCGTCATCTTCCAAGGTGTAAAAATCAGCTCTTCAAATAAGCGATCCAAGGGCTGGCGAAACCTGTCTTCTAACCAAAAGCCCAGCAGAAGAAAATTGACGTCGGTGTAATGAAAACTCTTGTCTTCTTTTAACTGCAAATTTTCAAGAGCTGTTTTCAACTGTCTCGCATCCAATTGATCCCGGTTGGGGATAAAAGGATCGAGCCCAGAAGTATGGGTCAAGAGTTCCCGGATGGTCGTCTTCTCATGAGCAAAACGCGGGTAAAGCTCTTTAAAGGGGCGATCAAGCGCAAGCTCCCCTTTCGCATACAAAAAGGCACAGATGGTAGCAACTCCAACGACCTTACTGACACTAGCCAAATCATAGACCAGGTCAGCCACTACTGGCTCTCCTTTTTCAGGATCCGCTAGTCCCAGATAGTGCTCACTCCACTGACCATCGCGGTAAAGCGCAAGAGAGGCACCTGGATAGATGCCTTCTTGGATTTGTTCGGTAATTTTTTCGATGATTGCATTCACGCTCATCACTCCATTCTTATTCTTCATAAGAAATATGGACCTGATCTTGATTGGCTTCAAACCAGAGTTCGATCTGGCTTGGATCCTTGGCAATCAAGAAAGTTCCCTTACGGTGCACAAAATCGACAGTTTCTCCTAAGCTTTCTTTCAAGTCTTCCACATCAAAAGATGCCAATTCGACCTTGATCATGCTCAAATCCCAAGTAACCTTGTTCTCAACTTGGAGATCTTTTCCTTGGGCTTCTTGTAAATGGATAAAGTGGGCCAAAGCTGGCAAGTTGCTATAGAACTTCTCAGCCTCAGCAAGATCGGCCACATTGACCTCAAGAAAGTCCACATCAAAGCTGGTCAAACCTTTGAAATCTTCTGGAAGCTCAACAAGAGGCGCTTTCTCCAAAGGTTCTAGGCTTTCAAGATTTTCTTCCGCATGCACGAAAATGGTATCTCCTTGAGGAGACACAACTTCAAAGGCGCGACCATTAGCTCCTTGGTAAAGGGCGCTTGTCTCTGGCTGGCGGGCCAACAAATAATCAATTTCTTGAGCTTGTGCCACTTTCACCACGATGCGACCCAATTTCTTTGGACCTTCGACCTTACGCGAACGCATACTCGGTGACTCTTCTAAGACGATTTTTTCTACTTTTGAGGCATCTCCTAAAGACAGGAGAGCTCCTTCTTCCACTAATACTTTCATTCCCAATGTCTCTTCATAAAAGCGTTGATTGACATTTCGGTTATTCACTTTCAAGACTGGGATCACTCTTACGATCTGATTTGCTGTCATACTTTCCTCCAAGCACTTTTTATTGTAAAAGATTTTCTGGCTTTTTACAAGAAATCTTGTGCAAAAAAGACAGATTTTTCAAAAATAAAAATCTGTCTTTCTTTTTTTAGTATACTGTTCGTGTATGGACCCGCCCGTTTGGAGCTTCAAATTCGTATTCTAAGTAATCCTGATAGGTCCCTGGTGCAATCACTCCACGCACATCTAATACAGCCGTTCCTGCCTGTCCCACAATGGAATCTGCTAACAGGCAGCAATTAGTAGACAGAACAAAGTAAGATTTAAAACGCGAAGAAGTAAATTTATATAGCTCAGCCCCTAAATCATATTTCAATTTGTAAGCGTAGGTCGGCTGACCGTCTTCCAGTAACCTCCTAGGTGGATCCCAAGGTTCTAACAACTGATCAATTTCAGCTAGACGCTTCTCTACTGCCTGATTCTCTTCTTCGGTAAGGGATAGGCTGTAGCCAAACAGCGTCTTTTGACTCTCTTTTTTACATAGTTCGATGTATGGTTCCTTATCCACTTTAAACAGTACGCCATCCCCAATCGTCCCAAATAGACGCTCTGAAAAGGGATCGTAACTTCCGTAAGAAATGACCTTCCCCTGATAACAAATATCTACATGCCCAATCGCTCCAAATAAGTTGCTGTCAGAAGTATGAACCAAAATTTCTAATTCCCTTGCCTCTTCTTCTTTTTTCACCAATCGATAAGGGCCTGTGTGTCCCGCCGAGCTCCCTTTTTGAAGAAACTGGTTAAACCGTTTTAACTCCTTAGCAGGGATAAAGGCTGCAAAGATAACCGGTAGGCTAATACGAAAGCGACGTTTTAACTCTTGGCCTTGTTGGTCTTTTGTCAAATAAAATACCATCTCGAATATTAGAAATCCCCAACAAGACCAGATAAGCCCCCAAGAGGATAAATTGGAAGTGCCCATCTGAACCAGGTTCCAAGACAGTTGCTAGACCAAGCCCACCGTTTAAAAGCGCATCCCATAAATAGAGCCAGCCTCCTTTTACCCGATTGGCCTTATAAAAGCCAAAATGTGATCCCATAGACAATGGCACTCCCCAACTGATATGCCCCTAAACAAATCACAACTAAGTTTACGGGCAGACTACTCAGTCGATTCAACCAGATCAACGCAAGTGAAAGAAAAATAAACCAAATAGAGTGGCTATAGGAAATAGACTTGCTACGTAACAAAAAAAGCGAAGAAGAAAAGCTTCCTAGTCCATCAACTAAAAAAAGTAAATGGCTAATAGATCCAAGGAAAATTTTGGTGAAACCAACGCCGTTTCGAAAAAAATGAGAATCCCAAAAAAATGACGGCAAGAACCCCCAAACAATAAGGTCCGTCTTCTTGCAACTTGTTCAAAAGATATTTTTTTCAATATTCCTTCTCCTTATAGACGAAAGGTCTTTAGACAAATACTATTTTATCAAGTATAATATAAGAAGTAAAGAAAAAAGAAACTGATAAAAGGAGCAGTCTATGAAATACAATCAATATAGCTATCTATCTGTTGACCAAAAAGACATTCTTAAGGAACTAAAAGAAATTGGGTTTGACCTTCCCACCCACCTCCCAGAAAAAGAACTGTTTGAATGGTTTGTCCGCAAGGTTTACTTCACCTATAAAGATACAGATTATCCCCTCTCTAACCTAGTGGTGGATTCTAAAACAGACTTTTTAACGTATATCCAATCTGACTGCGAATGGTCTCCGAACATTTTTTACACAGTAGCCCTCCAATTACTCGGTTTCCGCTATTTTATTGATTTTGAAGATACGGATAGCTTCTTGAAAGAAGTCCAATTTCCGATTGAGTATGGAAACTTGGTAGAAAACCTCTATCACCTTCTCAATACTCGAACAGTAAAAGGAAATTTACTCATCGATCAGTTGGTCAGCGATGGCTTGATTCCTGAAGATAACCAGTATCACTATTTTAACGGCAAGAGCCTCGCAACCTTTACGAGCCATGATGCCATCCGCGAGGTCGTCTATGTGGAAAGTCGGGTCGATACCGACAAAGATGGTCTGCCAGACTTGGTCAAGGTCAGCATTATCCGTCCTCGCTATGAAGGCAAGATTCCAGCTGTTATGACCGCAAGTCCTTATCACCAAGGGACCAACGATAAGGCCAGCGACAAGGCCCTCTACAATATGAATGTCGACCTCGAGGTCAAAGAACCTCATACCATTCAAGTAGAAGTACCTCAATTAGAATTGGTGGATCCTGTCGGTTCAGCTGAGCTAGTCGATGAAGCTGAAGAAACTCTCACCCATATCAATTCCAGCTATACCCTCAATGACTACCTGCTTCCACGCGGCTACGCTAATCTCTACGTATCTGGAGTGGGGACAAAAGATTCGCAAGGGCTGATGACCAATGGAAATTACCAACAAATCGAAGCCTACAAGAATGTCATCGACTGGCTCAATGGCCGTTGCCGGGCCTTTACAGATCATACACGCAAACGCCAAGTCAAAGCTGATTGGTCTAATGGAAAGGTCGCAACCACCGGGATCTCTTACCTTGGAACCATGTCTAACGGCCTTGCGACCACAGGTGTGGACGGTCTTGAAGTCATCATTGCAGAGGCTGGGATCTCTTCTTGGTACAACTACTACCGCGAAAACGGCCTCGTCACAAGTCCTGGAGGCTATCCAGGTGAAGACTTTGATTCCCTTGCCGAATTGACTTACTCGCGCAACCTTCTGGGTGGAGACTATTTGCATCACAATGCGGCCCACCAAGCCGATCTAGACATCGTGAAAAAAGAGCTAGACCGAGCTTCTGGGGACTACAACCAGTTCTGGCACGACCGCAATTATCTCTTACATGCTGATCAGGTGAAGGCTGAGGTGGTCTTCACTCATGGTTCCCAAGACTGGAACGTCAAACCCCTTCACGTCTTTAATATGTTCCAGGCTCTTCCAGCAAGCATCAAGAAACACCTCTTCTACCACAATGGTGCCCATGTCTACCTCAACAACTGGCAATCCATTGACTTCCGAGAAAGCATGAACGCCCTCCTCTCTAAAAAATTGCTGGGCTACGATTCAAGCTATGAATTGCCTACTGTCATCTGGCAGGACAATACAGGAGAACAAAGTTGGACTTCCTTGGATGATTTTGGCAACCAAACAAATCAGCGGACCTTCTCCCTGGGAGATGACGAAAAAGTCATCCAAAACCGCTACGAGACAAAAGATTACGAACGCTATGGAAAGGCTTATCCGACCTTCTTAACGGACCTCTACCAGGATAAGGCGCAACAGGTGACCATTGACCTGCCAATCGAAGAAGACCTACACCTCAACGGGAAAGCTCGCCTTCACCTGCGACTTCACTCCAGCACCAATAAAGGCCTACTTTCAGCACAACTCTTAGAGCTTGGAAGCAAGAAGTACCTCCAACCCTATCCTGCAGTCTTATCGGTCCGTACACTGGATAACGGTCGCTACCATATGCTAGACAATTTGACCGAGTTGCCTTTCAAAGAAGCTGGCCAACGAGTCATTTCGAAAGGTTATCTCAACCTCCAAAATCGTCATGATCTCTTAGAGGTTGAGGCCGTGACGCCAGGCGAGTGGATGGAATTTGACTTTGATCTTCAACCAACCATCTACAAGCTCGAAAAAGGCACAACTCTTCGCCTGATCCTTTACACAACGGACTTTGAAATCACTGTGCGTGATCAAACCGATTACCAACTGACCATTGATTTAGCACAATCTAGCCTCCATCTTCCTGAAATGACAGAGACCCGCTAATCGTGGTCTCAAGGCTTACCCTTTCTTTGCTTCATTTGACAGCTTAGCCTACTTATGTTACTATCTAATAGAGTATTTCATAGAAAAAGATATTAGAGGAAGTTATGGCGATTGAAAAAACTGTCAGCGAAATTGCTGAAATTTTAGGAGTCAGCCGCCAGGCGGTCAATAACCGTGTCAAGGCGCTGGCTCCAGAAGATACACAAAAAAACGAAAAAGGGGTTACCGTTGTAACCCGTAGTGGCTTGATCAAGCTCGAAGAAATCTACAAAAAAACTATTTTTGAAGATGAGCCAGTCAGCGATGATGTGAAGCAACGCGAATTGATGGAAATTTTGGTAGATGAAAAAAATGCTGAAATCGTCCGTCTCTACGAGCAACTCAAAGCCAAAGACGAGCAACTCGCTAAGAAAGATGAACAGTTGCGCGTGAAAGACGTTCAAATTGCTGAAAAAGACAAGCAATTGGACCAACAACAACAATTGACTTTACAAGCAATGAACGACCGCGATACCTTGAAACTTGAACTCGAACAAGCCAACGAAAAAGTTCAAGAGCAAGAAAGCAAAGGTTTCTGGGCACGCGTTTTCCGTCGATAATCCGGGGCTGGATCCTACCAGTCCCTTTTCTTTTCTACCACAGGAGATTTCCCATGAAAACATTAGAAGATTATATCGCCTTCGACCTCGAATTTAACCAATACGAAGGTGCCTATCAGATCATCCAGGTGTCTGCCGTACGCTTTACGGACGGTAAAGAAGTCGATCACTACGACTCCTACGTCTACACCGATAAAGCCTCTAAAAAAAGCTTTTATTAACGGCCTGACTGGCATTACCCAGGACAAGATCCAAAATGCCCCACAACTAGAACAGGTCCTCAGCGAATTCAAGGCCTTTGTAGGAGACCGGCCCTTGATCGGATACAATGCCAAAAAGAGCGACCTTCCCATCCTACTTGAAAATAGCTTGGATCTAGAAGACCAGTACGCTGTCGATGTCTTTGACGAGGCTTTCGAACGTCGTCCATCTGACCTCCACGGCATTAAAAATCTCCAACTCCACACCGTTGCAGAATTTTTGGGAGTCGCAGGAAAATCACACGATAGCTTAGAGGACGCCCGCATGACAGCCCTTGTCTACCAACAATTCCTCGAATTTGATCAAGGCCGTACCCTCCTTGAAGAGCAAGAGAACTTCTCCACCAACCCCTTCGGAGGCTTGGACTTATCCGGATTCTTTGATGAATAAAAAGAGGCTCAAAACTGAGCAGTACTCCTAGAGTTAGATGTTTTCATATCTTTCTTTGGGGGTGCTTTTTATTTCATTTCTGTAAAGATTGACTAAAGTAAATTTTCATCAGACAGACAAGTAGAGCATTTTTGCAAAAGGCTTAACTTAAAATATTAGTTATTAAAGATTTAATCATTTCTAATTTTTGAAATATTCATTGACCAGACTTATTTCTTTAGATGTATAATGAGCATGTAAAATATATCACAAAAGAATAATATGTAATAAAGATTTAAATGATTACATCTGATATTTCTTATTTCTCAATCATAGGGTTCTATTTTCTAGGAGAGATTTATGATTCATATCTTTAAATATCTTGATAAAAAAACAAAATACCTAACCATTATTGGGGCACTGGCAAACGGGGGTCTCGCTTTGGGGCAACCCTTGGTTGTTGCCAAAAGCATTATCGATAGATCAAAAATAACCTTACCTATTCCTCTATTTGGAAATTTGCTCTCTTTGGTTTTTTTCTGTCTATTTCGCTTTGTATAGTCTAATGTTATTTTGTAATCATGCAAATAATGTCTTTAGACGTGAAATTCACATGAATATCCGAACGGCCCTTTTTCAGAAGTTAATGGAAGACAGGGAATATAGTGAAGATGAAAAGATTACCATGCTGACACAGGATATGGAATTTCTAGGAGATAACTTTTTTGAACGCTATATGTCTATTTCATGTTGGGGATTTGGAGCACTGATTACGGCGATCTATATCATTGCCCAAAATGTTTTATTGGGTTCTATCTTTGTTTTCTTCACAATCTTACGTCCCATTCCACAATTCTTGATGAATAATAAGCTAAAGAATTCAGGGGATGAAATGTCTCAGGGAAGAACAGCCGTTCATAACCAAATCTCTGATAGTATTCGAGGGGCTCAAACCTTGCGGATGAATCAAGCCTTGCCTGAAAATTCTCAGCGCGTCTGGAATATCAATCTTCGTTATCAACGAGCCATTCAAAAGTTTGCTTTTACCCATAATATTGTTTTCTTTTGTAATGGTTTTCATGGTCTTTCTGAGCCAAGTACTCCCCTTGGTATTAGGGGTTCTTCCTTGCTATGCAGGGTCATCATGTTTCAGTGGCTAGCCTGGTTGCTATGTATATTGCTGCTGGTCAACTGGTAGGACCTATCCAAAATATCATGTATGATGTGGTTGAAGTACAAGGAGCCAAAACAACGGCAGAAAAGATTTTCGGAATTTTAAATCGAGCAGATGATAGTGAATCGGACAATCATTCGATCTCTCAAGTAGAAGAACTAGAAATTTCTCATTTAAGTAAATCTTATAATGGTAGAGAGATTCTTCGCGATCTTAATCTAGCCATTCGACAAGGCGAAAAAGTCCTCATCAAAGGGCCAAGTGGCTGTGGGAAATCAACCCTCTTCCGAATGATCACAGGGAAGAAAAAGCCGGATGCCGGAACGATTACTTGTCGTACAAGGGATGGAGTTAAAACAAGTCACTTTGTTCGTCAGGTAGGCATTATCAGCCAGCATCCTTTCCTCTTTAATGATACTATTCGCTACAATCTTAGTTTGGGACAAGAGTTTTCAGATCAAGAATTGGAGACTGTTTTGAGACAGGTCAAACTCGACCATGAACTAACTGATGGGCTTGATTTTGTAATCACTAATAACGGAGAAAATATTTCAGGCGGACAACGTGTCCGGATTGAACTAGCCCGCTTCCTACTTCGTAAAAAGGATATTTTATTAGCAGATGAGGTAACTGCCGCTCTTGACGTAGAAAATAGCCAGATGGTTCGAGACTTGATTTTCTCACTACCGATGATGGTGTTAGAAATCGCTCACCATATTGATAATGAAAGTCGATACGATCAAGTCATTGAATTAAGAAAAGAATAAAATTGCTGACACTAACCTGAAAACAAATCGTTAGCATATCAAAGAAAGAAAAAAGAGAGTGGGACAGAAATCGGTAATTCGTTAGAATTCGATTTCGTCGTCCCACCTCCGCACAGTTGAGTAGGGCTGTAAAAGCTGATGAAATCAGCGTAGTAGAGCCCACTCAACCACTGCGTCTTGCTCGACAATCCAAAAATAATTGAGAGGCTAGGACTTTTGTCCCAGCCTCTTTTAAATGAGTTCTAATTTTGAAATGAACCAAGAAAAAATACTAAAACTTCCTTAGCTTAAAATGGTAATTTCCCTGCGAAAGCACCGAGTTTTTTCTTGGTTGCAGCATCAATTTCTTCAATGGCAGCGTTGATGGCTTGAACCGTCATATCAGAAAGAGTTTCTGTATCTTCTGGGTCGACCACTGCAGCATTGAAATCGATGGAAACAACCTTCTTATCACCTGTAAGAGTTGCAACAACCAAGTCTTGAGCAGATTTCCCTACAAATTGAGTTGCGGCTAATTCCGCTTGGCTTTTCTCCATTTGCTTTTGCAATTTTTGAGCTTGCTTCATCATATTTTGCATATTCATCATAAGATTTCTAAATTTCCTTTCGTATCAAGGGGTTGAGCCTTGTTAATTAAATTTTTCTGCCCATTTTTGCCCTAGAAGTTGTCAAAAGCATTGGCGACCTCTTTTGTTGTGATGGGAACAAATGTGAGTAGATATTTATTGTTGTATTGATAGAACTATGTCCTAGTCGTTTCATCAGTGTGAAAAAGATATAATCCTTTCCTTCTCCTCTCCTCAATCCCTGATTTATCAAAAAGGCTACATGCGAATGCCTAAAATCATGGTTTCGGATCAATTTGAAATCTTCTGGCAATCTTTTCTTGAATGATGCTCTAAAGTTAGAGACATTCGGAGCAGTCATAGGCTCCCCTGAAAATTGGAAAATCTGTAAATCATCTGTTGAATCAGTTAGCTTAGCCAGCTTCTGACTTTGAATTGATTTCCAAGTTCTCAACTCATCCACAAAAGCTTTATGGATGTAGATTTCTCTATTTGATTGAGTTGTCTTTACAGATCCAATATGTGTTTTTCCATTACGATAATAGGCTGACTTACGGATCTTTAATATATCCCTCGTCAAGAAAAACATCTCTCCAAGTTAAGGCAAGTGCCTCCCCCATACGAATTCCCGTAAACATGAGTACACGATATAAAAGTTTAAAAGGATATTCACTTTCTTCGAAATAGGACTCAAACTCCTTGAATTGTTCAGGAGTATAGTAGGACATTTCTTTATGCTTTTCTGGAAGTTTCCGAATAGCATCACATGGATTATCCTGTCTGAATCCTTTCGAAATAGCAATATCAAACAACTTATGAACAAAAATCATTTGCTGGTTAATATGCGTTGGTGTAAGTGTCCCACCTTTTACACTAGGCTGTTCAATTAACCAATCTCGATATTTTTTTACATCTTGAATGGTAACTGAAGACATATCAGCATTTTCAAAGAATCGCGATACATATTGAGTATAGTATGAGTTCTGAGTATCTATTGTACCTCTTTTATTTCCACGAAGCTCATCTTCTTCTTTTAACATTACATAAAGAGAGGAAATGGTGAGTTTTTTGTATTCTGTATCTGATTTAACTTATGGATACGGTAATAAGCCTCATATTCCTCTGCTTCTTTTTCGTTAAAAATTAGATTTGCGATGTCGTATACGTTTGCCAGTTAAAGGAACTTTTACCATCACTAATATCAACTAGCCACAGTCCATCGTCCTGTTTTATTACCGCCATGCTATTTTTTTCTCCTTCAGTCATGACAGCGCTTTGAAGGTTCCCTCAATTATATCATTTTTTTAATTGTATTTGAAAACCAAGAATGGATTCAACTGTAATAATCGGTACACGTCCAATACGTTTATTCTTATACCATTCAAATCCTTCTTGTACAAGCTGGCTTTTTAGCCTTTCTTATTAATTTACTAGCTTGTGTTTCAGAATATCCAATCAATTCCATTAAATCATTTTTTTATCTACAACTTGAATCATATATCTATTCCTTTCTAATGTCCTATAACATAGGTAAATTATTTTATCATTGGTGAAATGAATATAGTTTAATTAGGATCAACAATTTTTCACCAATACTACTTGTCTTGATCTTGAGTTTCTGAATAAAAAGTCAAGGAAACCATTCCTTGACTGTGTACCATTATTAAAGTTATTAGAATTTTATTTTTTGCCAGTGTTCATAACAACTCATCTAATTTTTGGAGTAAATAATCAATTTTAAAAAATCGACCTATCTAATTTGATATTGCTATTCAAATTATTGATTTCAACAATTATTTTTAACATCCTCGATCTCATCTTGATGAAACTCATATGAATTACTTACCCTTAAGTATTGTCGATTTATAAAAGTTGCTAAATTGTATGCTTTGTTATGAAGAGTCACAATTTTGATAGGAATCAAATCATTTGATAAGATACTTTTTGAATATTTTTATTTCTTCAGATGGAATTCTTTCAGTTATAGATTTCTCTTTTTATAATCCTCTTGAAAAATAGCATCAAGTAAAATCTAACATTCTATTTGAATAGGATGATTGTAGTCTATCTTCAATAACTTTTTATCTCATTAAGATATACCGCATCGAATAGAAAACCATCATAAATAACATCCTCTTTTTAGACGCTGTAAGACCTCAATGGAGACATCTTCATCTGATAGCAACTGAGCTATTCTTAATATTAATTTGTCAACTTTTATCTTTTTCAATTAATAATAAATCAATTGTTTGCAAATATGAAAACGACGATATATATCTATTACTTTATTATATGTTATATTTGATTCGTAGCAATCTCTTAATAATCGTTCTTGAATATTTAAGAGTTCAATTTCTGAATAATCGTAAAAATTATTCAATTTTTCATCAATCTTCGATATTACCAACTGGATAAAAATATTCATGCCATTTACTCCTGTAATTATCATCAGACCAAATCCCACTTATCACATAGGACATAATCGAATTAGAGTAAAATTATATAATCATCGAATAATCTATTTTTGTTATGATATTTATTGATTAAAAACATGCCAATAGTTTTTATTATCCGGTTTCCCAAAAAATATAAAATATCCTATCATACTCATGTTGTTCCAAAATCTGAATTTGTTCACTTTTAATGTTTCCTGTTTTTAAGTTCATTTGTAATAACATAAACATTTAAAAATACTGATTTTAGATATTCATTACGATATTGTTCATCAAATTCTGAAGGTTGTTCCATGAATTGACGTTCAATAAATTCAAAGTTATATATAATACTAAAAACAGTTCTAAGATTAATTTTGCAAACGTTATCAAAAACAGAAAAATATCAATGATCCATTCTAGATTTCCAACAAGAAAATCACTTGTTACAATTTCTTGAAATATTTCTTTTAACAGGTTCTCATCTCTGAGAAAAATTCGATAGTTTTACCAATGATTTTTCTTTAATTTTCGAAAAACGCTTGGTAGTTTCTCATTCTACTTTCATTTGAAATAATTAAGACTTTTGAATTTTAATTTTTCTATGATTTCATTTTTCTATAAATCCTAAAAAGTCTTGCAAATAGATTCTTTTGCTTAATCGTTCTAAATCATCTACAACTATTAAAATAGTTTCAGTGACTTTCTCTAATATATATGTATTCCTCCAAAAATAATATCTGATAAAAACATAATGAGACGTAACAAAAGATTTACCTTTTCTACTGAACTGTTCTAAAAATAGGGGTGTACTGAGTTACCAACTTTAAGTATAGATAAATCGTCAAGTCTTGTTGCTACCTGTGAAAGTATATCTTCTTTTAAATTTTGTAATCATTATATCCATAAACAGAAAAATAAATAACTTTAGCTTTTGTTGTTTTTCAGAATAATTTTTAATAAAAGTTTCTACTAGCCCCCATTCTCCCATCAATTTGTAGTGCATATGGTTCTTTATTGTCAAGATAGTTATCAATAGCATTTGTTATATAGTCCATTTTAGACCTTACCTTTTATTCCTATTATATCATTTTATTATTTGTATTAATGTCCTATAACATATGTAAACTGTTTTTGCAGTCTCCGGATCAAATGTCCTGTAACTAATAATCCCCAATCCTTTCACATTACATTCTGAGACAAGAATTGAACCGTCTGATTGACCTGTTCCACAAATGAAATATGTCCGTATATTGGATCAGCTCCAGCTTGTCCAGGGTTAAATGATAGAGCAGAGTGTTCTGTTGGTATATGCGTTGTTGTGAAACCTGGCTTATTCATCCATTGTCCACCATTTCCCATAAATGGATCAAAGTCGACTCCGACTTGTTTTCCACGGTTGAAGACATACCAGGTACATTGTCCCCAAGGATAGGTACTAGTGATATATCCTGTGGTATCAATAGCTGTTGTCAGACTGTAACCAACTGGTATATCATTTGAAGTTACTCCTCCACCATCTCTAGTTTTTCCTGTAGTTTGTTCAGGTGCTTTTGGTGTTCCTCCATGTTCATCAATGAAGGCATCCAGTTTTTGCATGGTTTCTGCACGTCTTTTTCCTGATCCGGTAGTATCTGTGAAATAGACTCCACCATCAGTTGCTGGATTGAGTGTTCCATTCTGCAAACTTTTAGCTTTGTCATCTTGAATTTTTGAAGGTTTGGTTTTTATTTCCAATGATGGTTTGTTGGGTTAGTCCGACAACAGCAATCTCATCATTAAAGTTATTGGCATATTCTGGATTGGAGTCATAAGCTCCAAAACCAAACATATTAGCTCCAGGATTGGTGGCTACTCCAGCAGTTCCAAGAGAACTTTCATTTAGTGCGATCGCAACGATTCCACGGACATCAAGATTAGACTTAGCTTCCCATTCGAGGAGTTTCTTTCCATTAATTCGATTCTTATCATAGGAGATTCCTAACGTATCTAAAAAGCCGTCTAATTGCTCTGCTGTGATACCGAAGCGATGAACCAGTAGATTGTGAGTATAGGGATCTCCATCTGACCAGTGATCCGCATAAGTCACTCCATTTTTGGGATTGGGGTGAGCCATTCGTTCCACTCACCTCCGACAGCCCCTATAAGGATAATGATAATGAGGACTGGTAGAAAGAGAGGAATGAGACCAGCTAATAGAAACCATTTTAGTTTTTCATCGAATCTCCTTTCTAGTTAATGTCTTATATAAGCAGTGAACAGGACAGTCCCATAACGCCATCTAGCATCTAGAACGACTGAATAGGACTTAGTTTGTAGGATGATTTGGTCTCGCTCTTGTTCTTTGACTGGAAACAAAAGAAGGAAATCGACTGAGCTTTTCCTTCTTGGTAGGCTTGATAAAGAGTTTTCTTCAAGAACTCTTGGAAAAAGCAGTTCTTGAGCGTATTTTGGTATTCATATCATTCTCCTCTGAGTTGTTTTAAAGCGTTCTGTTAATTGGTCTCTTCGTTCAATATTGGCTCTCACTTTATCATCTCGTGTCATGGTTTTTCCTATAAGCACGAGTGAAGGCATTCGATCCTTGGGCTTTGTACATGGCTTTAGGGATCTTTATATCCCTCTAATTTCTGCTCAATACTATTAATGCGGAGCTGTTTAAATGGAGAAATCCATTCTTCTTTAAGAGTTTGAAATTCCTCGTTTGAACTTGGTGTTGGTCCCACCGTGATTGAGGGATTCCATGGAAAGGAGTTGGTGTTTTTCTTCAACTGGTATAACCTTCTCAGGAATTGCCTTTTGTTTTTCGGAATGTTTGGTTCTGGAGTATCTGGACTTGTTGGCGTCTCCAGCGTTTCCGTTGGGAGCACTTCATCGGGTTGGTGCTCTGATTCCTTATTAGTAAAGAAAGAACCAACATTTTGGAAGTGACTCTTGGCATTCATCATCATCCCAGCTCCAAAACCAGCACCTGCTAAGGCAAAGTTCCCAAGGTGTTGAGCAGATGAAAGGCTTCTAGACGGTACTTGTGAAGCGACCTCTCTGGTCTTTGTGACTCCTTTTTCAACTTTATTTCCAATATCATTCGCAACCATTCGTGCTTTAGATCCAAGAATGAATTGAATCAGTTCAGCTTTGTATTTCCATAGAAGGAAGTATACAAGTCCTTTTGAGACAACTGAAATGAGTAGTTTAAAGACAAGGCCAAAGATAATCAAAGATGGAAGTGTTTTAAGGATGCCATCAAAACCTGTAATGACATATTTTTCGATCATTTTTCAATATAGAAGACTAATAGAGTTAATAGACTCGTGATAGCTGGGAAAAGCAATCCACCAAACATGACTTTCAAAACTCCAAAAATCAAATCTTGCATTCTTGGTACAAAGGACATCAATAGCACAATTGGAAAGAGCAGGATCATCATCAGGACGAGTGTCTGAGCAATGACGTTTAACATTTGAATCAAAATAACTGGTATTGCTAATACAAAGGCTTCACAGATTTTGAAGATGACATAAAACATACGAGTGAAAATGAAATCAGGCATAGCTGAAACCCACCGGTTCTTTTCACCATCATCATTGGCTCCATTTCCTAGTTCATCTAAATATTTATTACGATCTTTCAGATTTAACTGCTTTAAAGTTTCCATTCTTATCGCCTGTTCCTAGTACCTTACTATCATCAAAAAGTTTCTTGTTTGCCATCTTGGCTATTCTTATATTTCCCATTTTCTTGACCTGTATTGACAAAGACATAAGCTTTATAAGAGGTTTCTGCAATATAGCTATCTGCCATGGAATCTCCAATTTTAATGGATTTATTATTGCCATACTCTACCTTGATATTCGTGATATTTTTGGTGACATCTTGAGAGACATGGTTAATGGTATCTAGTAGATACAGACCACCTGATGTTCCAGCGATTGTTCCAAAATAACCAAAGCCAAGGATGAGAACTAGAAAGACATGAAGGAGAGTCCTTGAAAAAGCACCTTTCGAAAAAGAAAAACTGGTAAAATAGATAGAAAGCTAGGATTAGAAGCAACATTGAAACGAGTGATTGTTTTGCGACTCCACCAGAACTTGAACCGATGAATCCTTTCCAGATATTCATCGCTCCATTAAAGACATAGTTCTTGTAGTTGGAGTAGAGATCAATCTTTTCAAGAATTCGAATCAGCAAAGAAAAGAAGCCCACCACTGCGTTTAGAATGAAAAAGAAGAAGTTGACGAAAAGCTCATTAATCAGAACCCAAGCCCCGTTAAAGGAAGCGAACCCAGTAGGCTCCATATAGGACTTGAGAGAGAAGATATCGACTCCTCTTAGTTTGTCAAAAGCTTCTTGCATGGATTCACCTCCTAACTAGCGTATTTATTTTCAAGGCTTGATGATACTGTAGCTTTCATTGGTTTTAGAAGCATATCAATATCTTCAAAGATGTTGTGTACGGAAATCATATTGAGATTGCCATAGACGTCATAGTACAGGCATTGGCCAGAGATCATATTATCAATCCATTCGAGATTGCTTTCAGTGACTTCGAGATTAACGTGTTTTAGATATCTTCTCGTTCAGACTTTTCATAGAAAGCAAAGATGGTCCCAAATCCTGTTGTATCATCGTCATTTTCTGCATCATGTACAGATTGTGTAATCAGTGCTAAAGTATTATTTTTGGAGCGTCCAATCCGACGCATATTTTTGATAACGGCTTTTCCTTCTGCGGACTTCATAAGAATCCACGCTTCGTCAAAGAATTCAATGCTATCTTCATTTTCATTTCGTTCTCCAAAGTGGGTACAGAAGGCACAAGCGCAAACATGAGGGCAATAGAGTTGCGTTCATGATCTGAAATTTTTGTGGAATCGTCTTTTGGTAGTTTGAGGTTATTGACCTCTAGAATGGTCACTCGTGACTCGTAGTTAAGTCCTTGAGTAGTTCCATCTGAAAAGGCTAGTTCCAAGATAGAGTTTGTGACAATTGAGGTCAGATAACGACCAACCGAAGCAATTTCAGAGGAAGTGGAGTCTCTCAGCACTTTTAGGACGTGTTTAAAGCCAACTTTCTCGCCAGCGACTCGTTTTTCTACAATCGCATTAATAGCTTCTGTGATCGCTGTTTTCTGGTCCATTGTGACATCATCCACGGCTTGTAGTAGAAACTCGAGCATGTTTTTGGCGACCTCTACAGCTTGTTCTTTATCTAGAACGACAATAGGATCTAAGACTCCGTGGTTTGAAGGTAGTGAGCTATCTAGTGTCACAAAGTTAAAGTTCTCAATCTGTTTTTTGCGTTCAGGATAGAGATGTGCAAATTCAGGTGAGTTGATCACTTCTTGATAGTGATTTCTAAGTTCACGTTTAGGGTCAATATAAAGTGTCTTGACATTCTGTAAAGCCACGCTTAAGAAGATGATCTGTGCAAGGAAGGATTTTCCTTGACCTGTTGCCCCCGTAATAATGATGTGTGGGTTTTTGGTAATCTTTCCAGCGATATCTTCTTTATTTCCGACTGTCGCATTATAGAGGACAATGTTCTTTGAAGAATCAATAGCTTTCTCAATATTGTCCCAACGACCTGTCCAGTTATCTACTCGACCGATATACCAACCGATACGGTTTCCAGAAGAGGTATTGGTGAAGGGCATAAGTTCTGAAAAACCACGAGCTGTGACCATATGTGTCCAGGTGCGAGTTTTCTTTTGGAGGTTTTCTCCATAGAGCAGAGCTTGAAAGAGATAAGGTCCGTCTTGAGAGGCTTCACTAATTTCAACCCCCATATCGTCAAAGTAGTTTAAAACCACTTGTCGTCTTTGTCGGAGTTGGTTTACGCTAGAAGCAGAGACGATAAGATAGGCTCCGTATTCGATGATATCCTCCTTGTTTCCGACTTTCTTCATTAAGTCTTTTAGGGAGATCGAGCCCATAATGATCTCGTCTTGTTGGACAGTATCGGTATTTTCTGCCTCTTCCATGATGTTTCTGTAACGCGTATTCGATCGTCCCATTCGACCCTTGATTTTACCAGTATCAATGAACTCTGCTTTGATTCGTAGTTCTACGGGAAAGTTCAAACGTTGGATAAATTCGCCCAGATGAAAACCGTTGAATTGAACAGGAAATTTACCAACCGGAAGAATAGTTACAAAGGAAGATCCATAAGGACTTTCTAGTTTGAGGAAGCCACCTTTTAAGACTTTGATCAGAGTATCTGTGATATTGAATTGAGTACGATTGGCCAGCACCTCCTTCTTGTAGTGAGGGATATAGCGGAGGTATTGCATCCGCTGGTAATAAAAGAGTTCTTCATTGGATAAACCGTTTTGCCCGAAGGACGGAGAAGGCTTGGAAAATAGTGAATTCATCACTTTTATAGTCTTCATACCAAGTGGGACTTAATTCATATTCATAGCCAAGACCCTTTGCGATCTTTTCAGTGAACTCATTAAAGCTCTCATAAGCTAAGTCTTTGACGGTAGCCCCATGATTTTGTTTGCGTAAAGTCACTCCCACGACCCAGTCAAACTGATAAGGGATCTCCATTTCGTCTGTTAGTTGATCCACCGTGTAAAGAAGAAGTTCTTCTCCTAGTTCACGACTATCATCTGCTAGAGCATCTGAGAAGTCCCGCATTTTCTCTTCTAAGAGATAGTCTTTAGGGATCAGAGATATTTCAAAGAACTTGTTTTTTTGGAGCTTCTTCATCATTTGAGCAACCGTAATTTTGTGTTTGCCCTTTTTTTCATCATCCGTAATTGTGATGGGAGTGTTTGGAATACGGTAATACGCAACGACTGTTTGATCTTTTTTGAGAGCTAGATTTTCATGTGTTTCCCTAATAGGATAGGTTAAAGTAATACTCATAGGTCCTCCTTTTCTATAGATTTGTTTTTTCAAAGACAATTTCTTCTACAGGCTCTATCCGATCTTCATGGTAGATAGCTTTTTTATTGATTTTAAAGTCCCAAAAGTAAATCAGGTAATCTCCAATAAAGATGTGCATCTTTTTACCGTGAGGCTCGTATTCAGTATAGAACTTGGCCAATTTGTAAGGGAGATACCAATAGAGCAAGAGAGAAATTGAATGAGTGATTTTTGCGAGTGGCACAAAGATAAACCCTCCAAAGAGTAACATGGCCACAAAAACGATGATAAAGACAATGAAAAAGGACAACTGCATCGGTGTCGCAAAGTACCATAGTCGAGTGCCCTTTTTTGTCTTGATTTCTTGGATCCAATAAGGAGCATTTAGGCCCTTACTGTAATCATAAAGTCTTTCTTCATTCATGCTTAAAGTCCTGATTCAATACCGAAGAGTCGTAGGAACCAGCCGACTGCTTTGAGGATATCTTGTCCTTTCGCAATTGAAACAATAACGGCATAGAAACCAACGACAGAGAAGAGTTGAAGCCAGGAGCTGTTTCGCCAAGCCTTGATCGCTAAGAGCACGGCAATGGCTGTCAGGATCCAAATTCCATCGCCCTGGAGGAAGGTTCGTAGATTGTCTGTATTCATAGAGTTCTCCTATTCTTTATCATTTGCATAGTTTAATGGAATGGTGTGTTCTAGTTTAGTGACATAGTAGGTCTTTTCTTTTTCTGAGAGGGTAAAAGTGAAGTTTTCTGAGTGGGTGGTTCCTCCGACCTCAAAGGTTGCCTGGACATAAGCGATTAGATTTTTTTCCATCTTTTTTTAGATAGGTATAATCAATCGTTTTGAAAGTGGTATTGGCTATAATATCCACATCCTTAGCAATCAGATTGAGGTTGTCTTGGTTAGTAGTATAGTTGGTAAAGAAGACCTTGAGGAACTTTTCAACCTTCTTACGCTGACCATCTGAAAAGTGGTCATTAGCGGTTAGTTGTAGCTGATCGTCTTCGCTAAAGTGGCCAGCTTGTGAAGATTCAATAGCAGAGAACCAAGGAAGGCCGGAGATATAGTATTTCCCATCTTTTTCATCAAATGGAATATTGAAACCTGTCATAAATTTCTTTTTCTTTCTGTGTTATTGTCCCGACGGATAGTTTCCTTGTATTTGATCTTATAGGTCGCAACCTTTCCTTCTACAGTCACTAACTGAGAATAGAGAAGCTCACTAGGATTTCGGACTTGGCCCTGTGCTTTCACATCAGGAATGAAGTTGTAAAAGCTATTTAAGTATTCCACTTGAGCTTGTTGTTTATCCCCTTCCTGTGGAAGGGTGAAGTAAGCATAGACATAGTCGTTCAAGTAGTACTGGAGTTTATAGTCATATTTTCTACTCGACTCCATAGGCTTTGTCTGTTGCTTTGAGTGGCCTCTACTTGAGCTTGTAGTGTACCTACCTTATTTGAGAGTGTGATAGCACGAATAGATCCCAAGAGACCAACAAAAAGGAGGAAAGAAATTACTCCTATGACTGCAATATTGACTGTCTTTTTATTGGTGACTTTTAGTTTTGGTGGACCTCCTTTTTGTCTATCTTCTTAAAATGTGATAGATATTCTTTTTGCTTGAAGCAAGTAGCGTTTAGCTTTATCCATAGATCCTCCTTTAGAGACCAGCAAGCTCAATGAGCTTTTGATCCTTTTGCATAAAAGGCGCTTATTGGCTTTTTCGATCTCGCCATTAATGTAGTAGTAACCTCGTAGCTCAGTTTGGAGTTGTTCGATCAAGTCAGGTTTTAGATCCTTGGCTTCTTCTTTTTTAAGGAGACTATTTAATTCACCAGCCTTGGTCCAAGCCTCTCATGATCTTTTCTTTTTCAGTAATTCTCCCAGTTCATTCGTGACTTGAGAGACTTTCTTTTTCAAAAATAGTTTTTAGTAGCCATTTCAATTTCCTTTCTAAATGTTTCTTGATTGTCTTTTGATGGTCTTTTGAATATAAGCAATGAGTGAGGGGCGTATTTTCTTATTTACATTCAATACTTGACCATCTAAAGTAAAACAGGCATGTTCATAGTTATAGAACCCCCTACTATCCGGAAGATCTTCTGTGCATCTTCCAGCGCATTCATAGTAGAAGTCCTTTCCTTTTCGTAAGAGAACGTACATATGCCAGAATTTTGTTCTGGAAGAAGCAGAAAGTCTCGTTGATAAATCTTCTTCAGCATCTTAAGAAGCCTCAAGCAGATCATCGTAACCTAGAGCTTGGTAGATAAAAATCTGAATCAAACCAGAGCCAGTCATTGATTTGTACTTCTGTCGGTGTATTCCCAGAGAAGATATCTTCACAAATGACGGTTAGAGTATCTACTCCACCACGTTCACGGACAGTGTTCAAGGTGGTTAGTCCACCAGACCAGGCTTTAAAGTTTTCAAGTGAATTGATTTGAACTTTTGTATTCCATATTGCTTTTCCTTTCTAATGTTCATAGTGTTTATTGGCTTTGAGAAGTCGTGAAAATGGCTTTTTCCTCGATCTGTTATTTCTCCGCTGTTTTTGAATCATTTTCATGTATTCTGTTTGAAGGATCTTGTCTGCTTCAGTGACTAGTGCAAGGGAGTTCGCAACTTGATAGGTCAGCCAGCGAATCGTTCGCTCAATACTGTAAGGCTGTGGGTTGGTTGAGAGTTTTAAGGGTTCGACTCTCCAAAGAGCTGTTGCCATTTTTCATCAGGTTTATAAGCTCCAAAAACGAGTGAGGCCATCATAGACTCTGGGATTTCTGTTTATGATGCCTCTTGCGATTTCTCCGAGATCTACACCATTGATGTATTCCTCCACGACACCTTGAGCTTTCTGATCTGAGAAACGCAATTCATAGCGATTCCAGATACCAAAAATCTCCAAGGATTCGTCCAAGGAGATAAGTTTTTCCATCTCGAGCTATTTCATAGCGTTTTTCATAAAAGTTGAAATAGAGTTGACTTTGACGGCTCCCAAAATAAAATGGACAAGCCGTGATTCGCTTCCATGTCTTCATTATCTGTGAAAGATCCACCACCCGTGATATTCCATTTCTTGATCGTGTCTAGGACAATCTCTTTGGAATAGAGTTTATCAATCAATTTGGGAATTTGAATTTGTTCGTCCTCGTGACCATAACCCTTATATAGTTCATCTAGAGCGATATCGAGTCGCTTCACCCGAACGTCTTCATAGGAATAAAGAATGTTTTGAAGAAAGATCTGCCAAGTGATCCCCTTGTCTTCTAGAAGTAGTTCTAACTCACGGCATCCTTGCCCGGATAGTTGAAGACAAGTTTGGTAATCATTAGTCACAGACTTATCAAAGAAATCAAAAATCCAGATGTTTCCTCGTTGCCATAAGTGGGTATAGTTCATAAGACGAGTTTCTTGGTCTGTAAATTCACTTAGGTGGCAGTGAAGAAAGTTTTCACAGAAAGCATCTAAATCCTTTAATCTAGGAAAGGTCAATCGTAGATAGTCGATCTGAGCCCGAAGACTATTTTTATCACAATCTTGATAGTAACCAAGCCTTTCTTTTTAGTTCCCTAAACTTATCAATCGTCAGTCCTCTTTCGCCTGTTTCGTAAGAGCGGTAGGTTCTTGTAGGTAGATCAACAGCTTGTGCAAATGCTTTTTGACTAAGTCCTGTTTGTTTTCTAAAAATTCTTAATATAGAAAAGAACTAATTTTGTCCATTCATCGCAACACCTCTTTCTAACAAAGTGACACACTTTTTGAAGAAAGTGACACACTTTATAAAAATTGAAAACCCAACTCCCATAAGGAATGAGGAGGGTGGACTTGGCGTTTTTGCCAAAATGTAACCCCCTATTAGAAAACGGGGTTGAAGTTTCATCATGGCTCTGAGACTTTCGGGCTACGGTCTGCGCCTGACCTGCGGTCAGGCTTGCCCTGCCCTTGTCCTAGCCCATGATGAACAATCGTCGCTTCAACTGCTTTTGGATAAGACCAGCGTCCGCCTCTTCAAATTGAGCGAGGATTTCAAGAAGAAGTTTTTCTTGAAAAGGATCCACTAGAATAGCGGATACAGTCCGTTCAAAGATGATCCCTTGTTCTGTTAAGAGATAGATAATCTTGCGTAAGGTTGGCATTTTTAAGATTTTTGTTCATCCGCAAATTCTTGAGTGGTCTTTTGTTTGGTTCGTTTTCTATAGTCTCCTCTTCCTCTATAGGATCAATTGTTTCAACTGTTGGTTTATATTCTTCAAATACTGAGAATTCTTCTCCTTCAAACTCCATAATGGGAATTTTAGAGTAGGCATCGTAGAAGGAAAAACCTTGATCAAGCGGAACATAAGGAGAGAAAAACTCACCAGCCAGCTCGCCATTATTTGCGATATAGCCCCGTCCTTTGACCTTTACTCCATTGATTTCATCTAGCTTTTTAAACTCTTTGGTTTTATTAGCATCTCCAAACATCATGTCATATCCTGTTGATTCTAAATGACCGACGGAGGACGCTTCATAAAGTTATCCCGAAGAGCAGTTTTAATAAATTCACCGTCGGGCCGTTGCATAGCAAAGATGATAAAGACTCAGCTTGACGGCCTTCTAGAACTAACTGGGAGAGGTATTCCATTAGTTCTGACTGTTGGCTATAGTCACGATCGATCTTTGCCATAAGCGCTGCCCACTCGTCTACTAGAATGAATTTTGGTTTCATGTCATAATGAGTAAAGTTCTTTCCAGCTTGGAATTTTGGCGAAGTAGACATCCGTTCATAGCGTTTTTCCATGAACTCTACATTCTCTTTAAAACAGTTAATGATATCTTCCTTACTAGTATATACCCGACCATGAAAGACTGGAATTTTTCTTTAATCCAGCCAGGTCAGAATTCTTTGGATCACAGATATCGACAAAAGCTGACTTTAGCTAGTGCATAGATTATGGTCATCAGAACAACGGTTTTTCCTCCACCAGTTCCACCACCGATGAGAAGATGAGGTTCTTCAATATAATCCCAAGATACATCTTTCATGAGCTGGAGTTTTGATCCCTTTGACTTTTACTTCATCGATGGTGATTCGACTATCAATCCGATTAATACTAATTTCATATTTGATAAAGCGGTTATCAAAGGTTTTATTTCGAAAATCTCCATTAAACATGACTTCAAGCGTAGCTCCAAGGTTGAGGAAGCGATCTTGAAATTTATTACCTTCTAGAATGAAACTCACTTCAATCTTGTAGCGAGACTGTTTGATATACACTTGAGGTAGGGGTGATTTTTCAATGATCTTGTTTTCACGTCTGACCTTTTTAACTAGATAGAGTTAGTTTCTCAGTAAAAAGCGAGAAAGAATTCGAAGGCTATTGAGCTTTTGAAAAAAGAGCATCTTCCTGTAGCAAACCCGATTAATAAACCAAGAGAGAAGCAAGAAAAGAGAAGCCCAGCTCCTAGAAAAATATCCTTGGGGTAAGGGATGAGATTTTAATTCTTCTAAATGTAAGTAGCTGTAGTAACTATAGTTAACAAAAAGGAAACCACCAGATAAACCATGTGATTCCCTTTTGGTTTACGATGAAAAACCTCGAACTCTTTTTCCCCGACAGGTAAAGAGTCTCATCCTGCATCACCTCCAGTTTTCCTTCTTATTTTCTACCGGGTTTGTTTTCTTTAATCGGTGCGCCTCAGTTTTTCTTTGATTTTTAGAAGCAAAGAGCTTATAGATATCGCTGATTACGATTGACGTATGAGGATAGTGATAATATCTTCAAATTCAACCTTCTCGGTATTTTAGTACTAGGTCTTCAATTTCAGACTCGCGTATCTGCGATGAGTAGAAAAGAGGTTTCATGCTGGACGAAGAATGAATTCCTACAACAATTCCTACGAATCTCACCTGTATTAACTTCTACAAATGATCCATCAGGATTTCGTGTGAATGATCCACTTCAAAGATGATATTTCAGGACCTCAATGCCTCGAAAGATGAGTTTTCCAAGGGACAGCTGGGACATCTAGTCCATCTGATAGACAACGATAAGTCTTGTCAGCAATTTGTAGTTTTTCTCCGTAGTTTAATCCAATTTTGATGTGATTTTCTCCTTTTATTTCTATTTTTAATTACTAATTTTTCCGCAAAGACATTGAGATAAGGTGCAACAGTATTGCCGTTTAAAAGCAGTATCAGGGAAGAAGATTGGGTTGACAGTTTCTACTAGAGCATCTTCTGGAAAGACCGTTGTAGAAGCTGGTGGATAACATGAAAGGCACCGTGCTCTGCGCTATTTAGAATGTGACGTTGGTATTTGCCTTCTTTTCCAAAAATAAATTTAGGACATTTCCTAAGCGTTCATAGTAAGCAGGGCCAATAAAATTCTGGTTTTCATTTTTAGTGTTTCTGAGATCATAAGATTTTTCCTTTCTGAGTGTAAAATAAAAGAGTTGCTAGTTGCTTCACCTTGAGTAATATGGATCAAAAATTTTGCGTTTATACATAGCGACTAGAGACCAACATCTCCATAAGCAAATCCTGTTTCTTTTGCCTTAGAGACTAAATGATCTATATCTAACAGAGCTTGACTCATAAGCTAGCTAGTAGACTTTCCGAACTATCGAACATAGCATAGGGTAAATAGATAGTTTTCGTAGAGTCGCTTACATTGTGATGCGAAAAAGTTTGTCATATCATTTTCTCCTTTGTTGTAATAGAAAAAAGCTACTAAGTGAAAAAGGAAAGAACTTAGTAGCTTTTTAGAGTAGGTCTATCTAGTTAGATAGACAGCAGTAAAGAAAAAGTTATTTGGTTGAAAGATCCCTCTTTCCACGGTGGCAACGTTTAGCAAGGTGCTTTGCATGAATTACCATCGCTTTCCCAGCCAATCTCTTCAGGTAGTCATGATCATACCAAGCGATTCTCTTACGCCCTTTGGCGAAGCCAGTTCACTTTTACTATTCGGAAAAGTGCGAAAGTCCGAAATGCGTGGAAAGCCCACAAAATGTTTTAAATCTACTTCAACCATCAAACAGACTTTGACTTTTCTTTCCAAAAACGTTTACAATAAAGGTACGAAGTTTAGTGTAGTTTTGGCAATCAGTCTTCTGGTTGTCAGACGCACTTTTATTTAATTTTTCAAAGATCGTGATTTAGCCTTTGAAGATAAGGTATGTATTTTCAATCGCTATACAACTACCAGTTGTTGATTATATTATACAACTATTAGTGTAAACGTCAACGGTTTTCACAAAAATTTAAAAATAATTTTTGAGGTCACACATGGAATTCAGCAGAACGTATAAAAACGCTAAGGAGACAAGTAAACCAACACAAGCTCAAATAGCTGAAAAATTAAATATTTCCCAACAGGCATATGCTTCATGGGAACGTGGAGTAAAAACCAACACAAGAAAAATCTTGTTAAGATTGCACAAGTATTAGATGTTACAGTTGACTACTTAGTTGGAAAACTCAGAAGAAAAATCAGATGAATTAGATAATATTGAATTGTCTTTTCCGTATGAACTCAAAAAGGATTGACAGAAGAAGAAAAAGGATCTTCAAGAAGGAATTGATTGAGTTTATGGAAGAACGGAAGAAGGCGTTTGGGAATAAAATGAGTTCATAAAATAAATTAGAAAAGGTATAAAGTTGATAATGTCGCACTATTTGATTAGTAAATGCAAAGATTATTGAAGAACTATCGCAACTATACAAAGGGTAAACTTGATATTGATAAAATCAAAGAAAAATATTCACTAGAGATTTTGGGGAGCTAACTCTGTTGAATTTTTCAAAATTTAGAGTCTTTCTCGACGCATCTTTAATGATATATAATAAAAATAAATTAGAGAAAGAGTATTTGAAGGCAACAAAGCAATTTAGATACCTTGATAATTTTCAAATGGATTTGAAGGAAATCAACTATGAATCGTACAGAAATTTCATAAATGAAAACTACAACTTATATTTGGATGGATATGCTCATCTTATTATTAAATCTGGAACCACAGCCTAGAAATATCTATGATGAGATTGTAAGATTACGAAATGCTTTTCGCACATATGCAGTATGGTAGTTTTTCTATGTAGTCTAGGTGTAATGAGTTTATATGGTATTTTTAATAAAGATGAGGACGACTAAAAATACGGGCATTGCGTTTGAGCCTGTGATACATGAATTTATTAGTCGATATTACTCAAATCAATCTGTCTTGGGCATACCATATAAACATTCATTCATAAGTAATTTTTCTTTCAAGGAACATGAATTTAAAACCGCATTATGTTTTTACTGTGGTAACTTTTCAAGAATGATTCAGTTCAGTATATCCTGGGCAAATTCATCCGATGATTCAGTTTTTAGGTTATCAATCGGATTTAGATAATGAATTTGGTTTTCAAAGAATGGATGATTTCTTAAACTCCGGTGATTTTTAGAGTTGAAGAGCAGATATTAGATGATTAGTGTTCTTCATAATATAATCGAAAAAGAGAATGGAGATAAAGGAACACTTACCATATCTTTACAAAGCACTTGCAGATCCAGAGACGGAAATATCAAACTTTTTGTGCATATACGACAATTGAACGATAAAATTATAAATTGTTTTACTCTATACTGGAAGGAAAGCTAGAAGAAGGTAGAAACGATATTTTTGAGAAGTTTGGATGAATTGCAAGAGGACTCAGAGTCGATAATATTTTTCCCTACATGTTTACAATTTTAAAAATATTTAATTTTGCCTTAGGTTAGAGGATGATGATTTACCTGAACTTGATTATAGCGAATTTGATGTTTCAAAAATTTGTCTATGATGATCAGGATATGATTGATTTTGCCAATGATTATTATTTAAGATTTGGTGATCAGAAAATGATAACTCACGATTTAAATAAAGAATTTGTCTGTACAAAAATAAGGGAATGCTATTTCTCATGGCAACTTTAAATTTGACACCAATTGTGATGAAATGATAGTCAGCTTTGAAGATAGGTGGAATGGAAGGTAGTAAAAATTCAAAGTTCTATGAGAGACTTAGAAAAATTTTATTGGGATTCTATAATTTGCAAATTATCTAATAGATTGCTAGTGGACAGATGTCCACTCTTTTACACAATAAACTAAACCTTTTGGTTTAGTTTATTAAATTTTGTTTAACAGGAGGTACCATTCTTTGGATGAATTGTATACAAGAATAAGTAACTACAAAACACGTGTTATATCGGTACATGAAGGATAACGATATTTCATTATTAAATTATAATTTCAATTACTTCTTTTCAACATTGTATTCAAAAATATAAAATTCAAGTAATTAGTCACCACTTTCAAATCACAAGATTGAAGGATTAACTGTTATTGATGAATTAGGTATTAGCTTTTTCTTATGAAAAGGATAATCCAATTGTGAAGCAGAATTTTACTCTGTGTCATGAACTTGGACATTTCATTTCTTAAACATGAAGGCAATTATTTTGCTGAATCTATTGATAATCAGGGAAGCTTACTAGAGCGAGAGGCTAATATTTTCTCTGCTGTAGTATTAATGCCTGACATTGTTTTGTTGTCAAAGATTTATTATAGTTGCGATACCTTTCAACATATTCAAAATAGTCTGGATGTTTCAAAACAGGCATTGTTTTTTCGCCTTTTAGATATTCTTAGAGAATATTATCCTGAAAAAGAAAGTAGCATTAAGCAGGCTATCGATGCTTATATTGATGGACAAAATGCCACACTACTCCTTTTGTTTCACAGCATCAAAGAACATATTATAAAGGAATTTAACAAATACCAGACTTCTCTAATCAATAAGATATATCTAGCTGTGAGCAAGAGAGGCTTCGTAACTAGCCAAGAGTGTCCAGAACTTCTAGATCAAGAGAATTGGAAAATATTAAAGGCTTACATGACAATCTAAAAGTATGGCTCATTTACTGATAGAGGAGAAAATCAATAGCTTATGTATGGGATAAAAATAAGCTAACAGATAAAGAAGCAAAACAAAAAGCTGAATTGAAACTACTATTAATGTGAGGTAAGTGATGTATCAACCAGAAAAACTAAAGACTCGAAGAAAAGAGCTAAAAATGACTCAAAAAGATATTGCTGATCAGTTGGGAGTCAGCTATCAAGCCTATTCCGCATGGAACGTGGAGTAAAACAACCATCTGGAGACAGGGTGAAACAGTTGGAGAAGCTTCTAAATCCCCAAAGGTTATTTTACAGAGGCCGAAATTGTCCGACTATATAATACTCTATCTGATGAGGCGAAAGGATCAAGCACTTAGTTATGTTAGAAATCTAGTTCAAAAAGAACAATGCAGAGAATGTTGTTTCAATATCAAAAAAACTATACAAATACCATGTTTACGAAAAAATGTCTGCCGGTATCGGTTCATCAGTTTATAACGATCAGGACTATGATATTGTTTATTTTGATGAAGAACTAGCCCATGATTTCCGCCTCGTGGATTTCTGGTGACTCACCGGAGCCCAAATATCAAAACGGTTCCTGTTGCTCTCATTCGTGAGACAGGATTTGATTACTGATGGAGCAGTTTATGCAATTGTTTGGAATTCACAGACCTTCATAAAGAAAGTATATCGTGAAGAAAAACGGCTTACGTCTTGTTTCTATAAATAAAGATTACAAAGATATTCGAATCTCATGATAAAAACCCTCGTATCGTAGGTAAAATTGTAGGAAACTTTATGCCATTAGAGATGTAAGTTACTTTATTGAAGTTCTCAAAGAAAAGGAATTAAGGCAGAAGGCGGGGAATTGCTTCTGACTTAATTTGAAATTGGAAAAGTCTAGACTTTAAAATCTAGACTTTTAATTTATCTATTCTTCATATTGATTTTTCTTCTTCATCCATGAAGGCTTCAAAGCTTCCAATAGGGTGCAAAGTCAATATTAATAGTTGAATAATCGTCTCTCTCCAAAGTCTTACAGAATCAGTGCCTCTCATTTTAAGCCAATCAACTGTAACAACTTGTCTATCCTTGAGTCCAAGAACATCACTAATAACCATTGGCCAAGGGCAGATTGACCATATTGTTTATTAGTTTCTGGATCAATCTCTTTGTTACTTCCTGATTGTAATCCTTTCATATTACTTTGAGTAACTAATCCTGGAATTATTTTACCATTGGGAAGTTTAAGATTAAATCTAACTTCAGGTTTTTCTTCAGTAACTAACATAGTCTTTTTGCGTTCTTTCCAGTCTTCTTGACGTCTCTCAGCTTCAAAAATATCTGGACAAAAGAAATCAGGAAATTTATTGTGAAATTCTCTTGGAATAGGAATATAAATTTCATTTAGTGGGCGTAATGTTGAACTACCTTTGATTTAGGTAGAGATTCCACGAGTTCAGACCTGATTTTTCTTCAACTTCTTTTGTGCGATAAGAATAAAGAGGAAGATAAATTTCGACAATATCCTCTTTTTGCTTATCAGCATCACTAGTATCTATGAAATGGAAGTAGGATTTTAGTAAAAAATCAAAGGGATCATCAATGATGTTCACATCAAATTGGTTAGAATTAGAGTATCCTTTTTATTAGAATCAAATGTTGCCAAATTTGAGAATCCCCTACGTGTAAATTTATAGTCTTTTCTCCATCAGACCATGAGAAGTTGGTATCAGTACGCTTAAAAATTTTGAAGATTATTAAGATCAACCAATGGATAGGCTGTCTCTTGGACAATAAATTTTCCAGCATCACGAGTAACGTAATGGTAGATATTTTTATCTTCAGAGAGACCTAATCGGTTATAGTCAAGAATCATCCTGTCGTTTTTGATTTGCGATAATTTAGAGGCTAATTTCTTCATCAGACTTCTCAAAAGTAAGGGTCAATTTCTGGTTTGAATCGTTTTAATTGTATAACCTTTTGGTAAGATGGTTTTGAATTCATCCAGGTTTTCAAACCAATACCAATTCGGTCGTTACCAAAAACTGACAGAACATCGTGTGGAGTGTTACCTATATCGACGTTTTCTCCTTTTTAAAGACCTTAGCATATACTGTTTCTTGAAATTTAGAATCGAGATAAGGAATGGGATCTCCATGTTTTTGTCTCAAAAGATTCGATAAAGCCCTCTATATACCTGAAGGAATCTAATATATTCATCTCTTTCTTCTTTAGAATACCTTTCCCAAAGAGACATTAAATCACCGCTTTCAATTGTTTCTACACTAGTAGTATATCAAAAAGTTAGCTTAGTACTAACTTTTTGGTTCTTAATTGATACTGTAAAAATTCAAGTGTTCCTCAACTAATTTTAGATATTCTTCATCTGATAAGATTGATAGGCTATCTTCATAAGAATCAATGGTAGAAACAGCTTGTTCATAACTATCAACAAACTCTTTAACGTAAGATTGCCCTTCAAATTGTCCATTAATTTTTGTATAGATAATTGCAATTTTCCCGTCGCGATTCAATTGTGATTTTCCGTTGCTTTCATTAAGTGCTTTGGAAATATTGGTTGCAATTCTCTTAATAACAGGTACTACAACACTGTTTCCAGCCCTGTTTTATAAAAGCTGTCCATTGGAAACATTTTCTGGGATTTTTGAAAGATTTAGGATAACCTTGAGCATTAAATGTTTCTTTAGGTGTTAACTTACGGATTTCACCGCTGTCAGTCAAAATAAGTGGAACGTTGTGACCGCCTGTTCCCATATTTGCAGTTAAAGTAGGAACAACCCCATTTTTGTTTTCTCGAACATATTGTCTACGCCACTGATACACTGTATCTTGACTAGTCATTGTTAGTTTTAGATCATCGAAGAATCTTTGTTTTCCTTTTCTATAATAATAGAGTTCGTCTTTCACACCTTCGAAATCGATGATATCTCGAAGAGTTGTTGTTAATTTAATTTCTTCAGAATTCAAATAAGTCATAGGCTTTTTGTTGTCAAAGCCAACAATATAGATACGTTCACGGTTTTGTGGAACATTGCCGTAGTTCTGACCGTTTAAAACTTTCCATTTGATAAAGTAATTGTTTTCGGTAAGTGCTTCACGGATAACTTTAAAAGTATTTCCATGATCATGAGAAACCATATTTTTTTACGTTTTCTACAAAGATTGCCTTTAGGTTTTTTGCTTCAATGATACGGAGCAATTCAAAGAATAGATCTCCACGATCATCCTCAAAACCTTTTTCGATATCCAGCGATACTAAAGGCCTGGCATGGAAAAACCACCAACAACAATATCTATGTTGTCATTGCCGTCTGGTCAACGACTTCATCAGCAGGGTACAATGTGAATGTCTCTAGAATCCATTTTTGTGTCAGGATAGTTTAGAATAAGTCTCCGTGCGTATTTATCAAATTCGTTGGCATACACCACTCTGAACTCGTTGGTTTGCTCAACCTAACTCAATTCCACACGACTCCACTACAAAAAGCAGCAATATTGTATTTTTCTGGGTCTCAGAACTTACAGAATTAGTCATGTAATTCTCCTTTTTGTAAACTTTCAACTCATATAGTATAACACTAATGAATAGAAAAAGCACCATGAAGGAAATTTTAAGAATTTTTGATAGAATTAAATAAAAAGTGAGATGTCATATGGTAGAAAATGAATACACAGATAAATTCTTAACCGTAGAATTAGATGAAACAGGAGAACGTTATATTTTTCCAAATATAAAAGTCATCTAAATTCGGAAAAACAGTGAACATCTAGTTAAAATTACTAATAGTGATTTTTGAAAAAGCTTTTTAACTTTTCTTATGCTATGACATTTTGGTAATCAAGGAGACATAATTCTAGCAGTTTTTACTAGGGATAGCGGATACAAAAGATCACAGGGAGAGATATTTGTTCACACTTTACAAGGTAAATTATCCGAGATAGCAACTTATAATCATAGTGTGGCAAAGGGAAATCAGTGCGATGAGATAGATTTTTCTATAGGTAGACTTGATTATTGGGACAATATAGATTTGGCAATAAACAATCTAAATGTTTCCGTAAAATCAACTAAGGCTATAGCATGTTCCTATTACTTGAGGTTAAAAACTACGACCAGAAAGGTGATTATAAATATCCCTATGATGGGCAATCCAAAATTGATTTATTTTATTGTGTCGAGTTCAAAGTGCATCAGGTGAATCCATAGAAGGATTTTAAAAATCTAATCATTGGTTATATTCTAATGGACTTAATAGAGAGTTTCTGTATAATGAATTAAATAAGAGGAAGTGGGCTTGTAGAATTAATGGATTTATATCCAAGAAAAATCTAGTAGAATATGTGATAAAACCAGATCATATAATGAAAAAGTGGAATAAAAATGGAACATCAGATGAACCTATGAAAGTTGACAACTATTATGTCCATGTATCTGACCTTGTTTTAAAACCGAGAATCAAATGAAAATGCCAAGTAATTTACTCATCGTAAAAGATTAAAAATGTTTTTAATTACTAAAATCTATATTTGAAAAATGATTAGATCTCACTTGAATAAAGTAGATATAGAAAAATAGAGATTATTTTTAAAACACATCTTCCCTATCCATTGGTGGATAGGGTTTTTCGTTATTCATTATACGTTCCAAACATTCAACGCTAGATTGCAGATGAAACATTTCATATTTCCTATCTTCTTCATCTCTAGAATTCAATAGACCGTCTAGATGTCTTTTTATATGCCAAACGGCTCTTCTAATATTTTCTTCCTTTTAAATTATTCATGAGTTCATTATATAACACAATCCAATCTAATATTTTGATTAAATTATTCTGTAAGAATATAAACTATTTGGTACAAATAGACGCATCTAAAACAGAAAAATCATCTATATTGCACTAAAAATACACCTATTCGGTAAAATAGGTGTATTTTCTTATCTATAACCAAATTCTTTAAGAGCTTTCTTATACGCACTGCTACCTTTTAAGTAGTAGTCATGTTTTCATTCCACTAATATCAACAGAAAAGACCCCATCGTTAAAACGAATATTCTTCTGTCCTGTTTGCAATATCTTGTCCAGTTAACTCAATGGTTTTCTTCTGTTTATCAATACTAAAGTTATCAGCTTCTCCATGATCAATAGAACCCTTGTTACCTTTTATAGTAAATGCTAATTCATTTCTCTCGCTGATATCCAATATTCATCGTCAACGATTGTTGATTGCTTTTAGAACATGCAATCACAGGACTGCCATTATTGCAGTAGCAAAAGCACTTATAATTTTTCATATTCTTCGCCTCCTTTTGTCAACATTATTTTACCAAAATAATATTACAAAATTATGTCATGTCTGTTATAATGGAAATTTCAATAAATGTCTATTATAATGGAAAATGATTAATCTTAAGGTAATCAGATATTACTAGAAAAATGGAAGTTGATATTATAAATAAAGAGCACTCATTTTGAGTACTCTTTTTCTTTGTCAAATGTGATATATCTCATGCAATATATCAATTAAATTCCTACTTATTTCTTAAAATACAGTACACACAGAGTTGGTTTACTATTTGTCCTCAAAATCAGAACAAATAATACAAGTAATTATAATTGCTAAATCATAGAACTAGATCTGTATATACAAGATTTATTGTTTCCTAGTTAATCTTACTACATCTATTCCATCAAACTTTTTCCATTGATTTAAAATCATCAAAATGAGATTCTTCTATGTTAAAATTAAGATTAAGTTTTGATAATTTCTCATAAGCCTTTTCGCCATCACTTTCAATTCTCTGAAGTAAATCTGATAAAAATCAAACCTTTATCTTCACTATAATTGCTAAATCTAATACTAATTTTTGTGGTGATTCACTTTCAGAAGACTCATCATCACTTGATTCATCATCACTTGATTCATCATCACTTGATTCATCATCGATCGTCCAACCCTTTTAAAACCCTGAAAAATAGACATCCCCATCTTCATCAAATTCCCAAGTCCCAAGATCCTGTAGTACTCTCCAACCAATCTATCCTCAATAGATAGTTTTGTGGCAGGTTTACAAGCCACAAGTGCTACAACTGTAAGTATTAGAAGATAAAAACACCAATCCAATCTTCTTCATTTCATTATCTTCCTTAAAATTCTTCTACTGACCTTTGAAATATATTCCTACATAGCAGTATACTATAATATCACAAAACAGAAACAAAAAATACAATAAAAGAATCATTTTTAACACCATTACTAACTTTTTCTGAAAAATAGATCTTTTTCGAAAACATCTCAATTTTATTCTTAAAAATAATAAAAATCAATCACTACCCTTTTTATTTCTAAATAAACAATATAATTGTGCTAATGATTAATTTATTAGAAAAATATATCACATAAATTGGTATAATGTTAATATATCGGCGCTTATTAAAGAGGTTAATTATGGATAGATCATCAAAACAAATTGAAGAGGACGCAATTGATTATTTAAAAATTGCATTATCTAAACACATTCATAGAGAAATTTCTGAAGGTGATAGAGAGCCTATGAGGATGGTCATATTTATTTTTACAAAAATACAGTATATTGACTTAGTTGAGAGAATACCAGTTCAAGTAAAAGGTAAAGACGATTACTATAATAAAAATAAAGGATACTCTATAAAAAGAAATAATTTTAGAACACATATCTAAATGAAGGAGGAGTACTTTTATTTTGTGGTTTATTTTAAAAAGATGAAACACCAACTGTCACTTATGCCTCATTAACACCAAAGGTACTAAGAATATTCTACATCGCAAAAATAAGAAAAACCAAATATAATCAATATTTCTGTTACTATGAAACCTCTGCCTGATAATGAAGAAGAATTAAATCTAGTCTTTCAAAATTTTATTCAAAAAGCGGAAATATCAAAAAGGCTTTGCTCACGTTGAATTACGAAGTCAAGAATCCTCTATTTAATAGTTCTGAGAATTTGGATGGAGAGTTCCAATTTAAATTCATCGGAAAAGGATATCTAGATATTCTTGAGTATGCAAAAATCTAGTGAACTAGATCTTTATTACAAGTCTAAAGGAGCAACAATAGCTGAGCTCTCTACTAGATGACATATTTGATCTACAATTATTTAAAGAAAATGAGATGCACGTTCAAATCCAGGAAACGAAATAGTATATCAAACAATTTTTAAATACACGACTAAGAATGATTATACTATTGATTTTGGGAATGGTTTAGTTCAATTTGAAAGTACAAGAGAAACCTGAAAATATATCACTAACTCTAAATTATTCCATTGCAAATATTCTTTCAAAAAGAATTGATGGGTTGAAATTTATTTTAGAAGTTCAAAAATAAAGGAATTATCTTAAATAATCACAAACTAGCAATTAGCGATAAGAATCTGTCTAAAAATTGATTTTAATTTTTAAAGAATAACTTAGATGCACATATACGTTTAAAAAGATACTAGATAAACTCAAAAATTTCTATGAAAATCGATTTCACAAATTGGTCACAACAAGACTCTAGAATAGTTGATTTATTGTATAAGGGCATTATAAATGAAGAGTTAATTACATTAGATCTTAATTACTATCATACAATCCAAGTCATTACATTTTGCAATATACATATTATTATTATTAATACCAGAACATTCAGGTACACAAAAATTATAGATTATATAATTTTCAGTGATTATGATATGGTTTTAGTTGACGAAAATAATCATCAATTTTTCAAAATATGAAGCTGTTGATTTAAAAACAGCTATTGCTTATAGACAATTTTGATATTTCTGATTACCTTTCATCGTATTTATCAAATAAGATTCCAATTGAAAATAAAGATCTTGGATTATTAAAACTTATAAACTATAGTGATAATAAATGTGATCAAAATGTTTTACAATCTTGTTTTTGAATTTGCAAAAACTTTTAGATATGGACAATTCTGAATATAATAAACTCAATTTACTACAAATTAAAAAAACGTTTAAACACATTAACAACTGAAGATAATAACTATCTTTTGTCTTTAATGAATCACAGTGCAGTTGAAATTCGATACGCTACAGCTTGTATATTAGGATATAAAGAACAAAGCAAATTATTTATTTGAAAAATGAGTTTTCCGAAAACCAGAAGGAACTCTTTATTGAATATCCGATTTACCACCTTCAAACTTTTTCGTACATACAATCATATTATATAAAAAGAGGCATCTAGGCCTCTTTTTCTCCTTCAAACATTCTGTCACTGTCCATTTACTGTCCAATATAGTGTAATACATCTAAAAATTGTTGGTAATATCGAAGACTAAATCCTTTTAAATCAATATTTCTATGTATAACAAGACTTAAAGAATCTTAAATTAAGTCTTGCATATTCATCATAGCAATAACATTCCTTCCAACTTCTGAAATTTACAGTTCATTATACCATTTTTTAGACGCTTGGAAAAGCTTTGGATAGTAATCATGAAAAGCTTCTTTCACTCCGGATGGATTTTTAAGCTTTCACTACAAAATGAAAGAGAGCCTTTTTGAGCCTCTCTCAGAAAATAATAAAATGTATTAGGATAAAATCATCGAAGCCACAATTGGACTAATGAACACATACAAAATTCCTGTGATCCCAATTGCCAATCCTGCCATAGCACCAGCCACATGACCATACTTAAACGCTGTCCCTGTTCCTACTGCATGTCCAGTTCCGCCAAGGGCTAACCCAATAGCTACTGGATCTTTTATTTTTAACAGTTTCAATATCGTTGGACCCAAGACACTTGTTAATAATCCAGTTGCTACAACTACCACAAGAGTGATGGTCGTAATTCCTTGCATTTTTTTCAGTAATCCCAACTGCCATTGCAGTCGTAACCGATTTTGGAAAGAGCGAAATGGCTAGAAAGTACTTCATTCCAAATGCTTTCGCAATCAAGGCTGTAAAAATCGTATTCACAATAACTGCCACTGTCGAGCCAATCAGAATACTCCGTGCATGATGCTTCATCAAATGGAAACTTTTATAGAGAGGAATCCCCAAAGCGACTGTCGATGGTCCAATCAACTGATTTAACAGGGAACCACCGACATAGTAATCTTTATAAGAAATTCCTGTAATCATTAAGAATAAGATAACGATTACTGTAGCCACTAAAAGTGGCGTTGTTATTGGATGGGGATATCTGCGGAAAATTAACATTCCAATCAAATAAGCCCAAATAGATAAGACAATCCCAAATAAAGGATTACTCGCAAAATTAGCCATGCTTGCGTCCCCCTTCTGGATAATCACCTTCAAAACGATTTTTTATAAAACTAACCACGATTGCAATTAAAGCCACATTGATGACCAAGGCTCCAACTAGAATCAACATGATCGGAAATAGATAAGGAGCAATCACATGGAATTTATCCATGATACCGACCGCAGGGGGAAGAAACAGAATCGTCATGTTAGCTAACAAAAAATTTCCTACCATATTTACGTGGCGCATGCGTAGTAACTTAAACTGCAATAATAAAAATAGGATCAACAGCCCGATCATACTCCCAGGAATTGGTAAGTGCAACCCATCCGAAATGATTTCACCAATTAATGAAATCGTGAATATAATCGTCAGTTGTACATATAATTTCATCTTCATCTCCCTTTTTATGGATCATTTCCAATAAGGATTCATATCCTCGCTTCTGCTGACTTAGAAGTAAACATCCATTTATCCCTATCAGTTTACTCCTTTTCGGAAAATTTGCAAGCTTTTTTCTAAAAAAATAAAACAAATTACCAAAAATTGAAGCTACTATTTTGATTCATGACATCCATTTTATGATACAATGAAACCAAAAACGGTTAAGTTACCATGAAAGGATCTACATGACTCATTTTCACACCATTGTCATCGGTGGTGGCCCAGCAGGTATGATGGCGACCATTGCCAGCGCCTCTTATGGCCAACCTACGCTACTGATCGAAAAAAATAAAAAGTTGGGCAAGAAACTTGCAGGTACCGGAGGAGGTCGCTGTAATGTCACAAACAACGGGACCTTAGACGATTTGATGGCCGGTATCCCTGGAAATGGCCGTTTCCTTTACAGTGTGTTTTCCCAATTTGATAATCATGATATCATCCAATTTTTCACCGATAATGGCGTCAAGCTGAAAGTCGAAGATCATGGTCGGGTCTTTCCTGTTAGTGATCAATCCCGCACCATTATTCAAGCTTTAGAGAATAAGATCCTTGAGCTAGGTGCTAGTATTGCCACCAACTGTGAAGTGGTCTCTGTCACCAAGCCAGAAGACATCTTCATCGTCAAATCATCTGAAAACACTTGGACAGCTGACAAGCTGATTGTCACAACTGGTGGCAAATCCTACCCTTCCACTGGCTCTACCGGCTACGGACACGATATTGCCCCCGCCACTTCAAACACACCATCACCGCTCTCGAAGCGGCAGAAAGTCCTCTTTTGACAGATTTTCCACACAAGGCCCTCCAAGGGATCTCTCTGACAGATGTGACCCTCAGCTACGGCAAACACATCATCACACACGACCTGCTCTTTACCCATTTTGGACTTTCTGGCCCTGCAGCCCTTCGGATGTCCAGCTTTGTTAAAGGCGGTGAAATCTTATCTCTGGACCTCCTTCCGACTACTTCTTCTCAAGAGTTAAAAGACTTTCTAGAAGAGCATCGAGAAAAGGCGATTAAAAATAGCCTCAAAACCCTGCTTCCTGAAAGGTTAGCTGATTTCTTGGCGCAAGGATTCCCTGAAAAAGCCAAGCAACTCACTCCTCCTCAGACAGAAGAGCTCATTCAAAAGATCAAAGAGCTGCCCATCCCCGTCACTGGGAAGATGTCACTAGCCAAATCCTTTGTGACCAAGGGTGGCGTCAGCCTCAAAGAAATCAATCCTAAAACCCTGGAGAGTAAGCTAGTTCCTGGACTCCACTTTGCAGGAGAGGTCCTCGATATCAATGCCCATACAGGCGGTTTTAATATCACATCCGCCCTCTGTACCGGTTGGGTAGCAGGGAGCCCTCATTACTAATAGAAATTTACTAACTTTATTCTTCATCTATTGAAATAAAATTTTTAAAAATTCTTTACAAGTTAGTATTTACTTGATAGAATGGATTGGTATAAAATTTATAAAGGAGATTATTAGAATCATGGATTTTGATTTTAGTGTTAAACTCTTTTCAGAGTTTATTGGAACGGCTTTGCTGCTTATCCTCGGAAATGGTGCAGTTGCAAACGTCGAATTAAAAGGAACTAAAGGTCATCAAAGCGGTTGGCTTGTCATTGCGATCGGATATGGGATGGGAGTAATGATTCCAGCCTTAATGTTTGGTAATGTTTCAGGAAACCACATTAACCCAGCCTTCACTCTTGGACTTGCAGTTAGCGGACTCTTCCCATGGGCAAATGTTTTACCATACATCGTTGCTCAACTTCTTGGAGCTATGTTTGGACAATTGGTTGTCGTTGCGACTCACCGTCCATACTACATCCAAACTGAAAAATCCTAACAACATCTTTAGGGAACATTCTCAACGATTTCTAGTTTGGATAAAGGAACTCCTGAATCACGCAAGGCTGCTACCATCAATGGCTTTCATCAACGAGTTTGCTGGATCATTCGTCCTTTTCTTTGGTGCCCTCGGCTTGACGAAACATTTCTTTGGTGCAGAAGTTGCAGGTCTTGCTCAAAAAGCTGCTGCTGAACAAGGAGGCGTCTTTGATGCTACCACATCAGCAGCAAAATTGGCTTTATCACAAGCACACGCCTCAGGTTTAGGGAATTGCTCACTTGGCTCTTGGTTTCCTTGTTATGGCTCTTGTTACGTCACTTGGAGGTCCTACTGGACCTGGTTTGAACCCTGCACGTGACTTTGGTCCTCGTTTGGTCCATGCCTTCCTTCCAAAGTCTATCTTGGGAGAACACAAAGGGGATTCTAAATGGTGGTATGCTTGGGTACCAGTTGTAGCCCCAATTCTTGCTGCTATCTTAGCTGTATTATTGTTCAAAGTTATCTATCTTCGTTAATCTATCTAAAAAAACGAACTCGATTTTCCATCGAGTTCGTCTTTTTATTGTTCTTTGGTTAATGAAAAACGGAAATCATTGTATTTGTTGTAGTCAAATGGTGTATTGGTAGCCGTTGTGAAAACAATCGGTGTATAGTGTCCTTCTTCCAAGATAAAACCAGGTTCGAGTCGGAAGTCAGCGACACCTAGACCTGTGATCCCAGGAAGCAAGGCATCAGCTCCATCAAGACCTTCAGCATCCCAATAGTAGATATTTCCAGTTGCTTTGACAGCTCTAGCCGTATAGGTCGCTGTACGAGTCGGTTCGCTATCATTTTTGAAGCTAACCACTGTTGTCACGTTCCCATTTGCATCGACGGTCATCTTGATCGCATCCGCTTGTGGACTAGATCCTACCCAAGTTCCCACCAATTCTGCAGGGACAGTAGCTTGCGTCGTAGTAGACGCATTCTCGGTCTTACCAGAGTCTTTTGAAGTTGTCGCGCGCTACTTGCTTGAGTCGAAGAGCTAGCTGTATCGTTTGCCTGAGAGGAAGATGCTGCACTCTTTTTGCTATTACTTTTGGCTTTTTTCTCTACCTTGCTGGTAGATGCTTTTGCGGATGAGGTAGCTGTCTTTTTATCCTTTGCACCACAACCACCGAGAGCTAGACCAAGTGACGTAGCCACCAGAACAGCGGCACTCCAACGGAAGATTGATTTTTTCATAAGATCACCTCTTTATCTTTCTGACTCCCATTATACTCCAATTGTTACAAAAATCAAGTTTTTTTGTAACAATTGTAATTTTTTTGTAACATATTTTTACATTTAAAACACCAATCGTAATAGGGCGATCAAGACAATTCCAAACAAGACGGTTCCCATAAGGTTTTTGTAACGAAAGGCTACAAAGAGACTGGGAATGGTCACTACTAGGTCCAACCAGTGAAACTGCGGGAGGCTTCCAATTTTCCCATCTACTAAGCTTGATAAAACCAAGGCAAAGATAATGGAAATGGGCAGGTATTTGAGAAAGCGGGTTACAGGAGCCGGCAGTCCCTTGTATTTGACTAAGAGGAAGGGCAAGATCCGAGGAATCCAGGTAACGAGGGCTGAGGCCAGAATGGCCATGAAGATATAACTATTCACGCGCATCACAGACCACCCCCACAAAACAGCCGATCAAGGTCGCAGCTAGCACAGCTAGCGGTTGCGAAACAAAAAAGAGTAAGAGAAAGAAACTCACTGCTACTGCTAACAGCACCATGAGCATGGTCTTGGTCTTTTCTGTCAGTTGCATTCCTTGAAACTGGGCTGCAAAAATCCCAATAAACATAGCCACTAAAGCAAAATCAAGCCCAAAAGCCTTTGGATCAGGTAGGAGAGATCCTAGAGCTGTTCCGATAACCGTCGCACTGATCCAAGCCACATAGCCTACTAGATTATTCCCATGCATCCAAGGAACTGTAATGGTGTCCGTCTTTAACTTCTCACTCAAGTAGACCCCATAGCTCTCATCGGTCAGGAGACTTCCAATCCCGATGGTATGAGCGAGACTAGCATCCTTAAAGTCAGACGACGTATGCAGACTCATCAACATATTACGGAGATTGATCAAACACACCGTCAAGGCCATATTCAATATCGAAGAATGGGCCGCAATCAGAGAGATCATCGCAAACTGGGCCGCCCCGGCATAGACCAATACACTCATCAAGGCCATCTCCAAAGGAGAAAGATAGGGAGACGCCACCACACCACAAGCCAGGCCAATACTGATATAGCCCAAAGCCGTCGGTAGCGCGTCTCTCACTCCCTGCCAAAAATCTTTTTCCACTCTCTCACTCCTTTCTGAATCATTGACTTCTATTATAACACAAGAAAAAAGGTTGAAAAAGGACCAATGAAAGAGAAAGCTTTATAATCCCTTCGCAAATCCACTACTAGTTGGTGAGATCCCAGCAAAAAAGCCATTGGACCTCGCACATCCAATTGGCTCTTTTTCTTATTCAATTCCTTCAAAGGCTAGGCTTGGTTTGGCATTGAGGTCCCAGCCTGCGAAGTTTTCTTTGTTCCACTCACTGACACTGGCATAGGCGATCATCCCTGCATTGTCCCCGCAGAGGCGCAGAGGCGGAATGATGACCTTAACATCGGTGATGTCAGAAGCCAAGCGTTCACGGAGACCTTGGTTGGCTGCGACCCCACCAGCAACGACTAGAGTCTTGACTGGATATTTCTCCAAAGCTTTTTGGGTCTTGGCCATGAGAATGTCTAAGACGGCTGCTTGGAAACTCGCTGAAAGGTCTGCATTGGAGAGACTTTCTCCTTTTTGCTGCGCATTATGGTGCAGATTGATAAAGGCTGATTTGAGCCCTGAAAAAGAGAATTCCAGATTGTCTTCCTTGATCATGGCCCGTGGGAAATCGTAGATATCAGATCCTTGGTGGGCCAGTTGATCAATCTCACGTCCTGCTGGATAGGTCAACCCCATGACGCGCCCAACCTTGTCATAAGCCTCTCCTACAGCATCATCCCGGGTCTCTCCGACGATCTTATAATCACCCGCTTCACTGACGTAGACTAGCTCTGTATGTCCTCCACTCACCAGCAAGGCCAAAAGCGGAAACTCTAAGGGCTCCACGCTTTGAGCAGCCATCAAGTGCCCTGCCATATGATTGACAGGAATCAAAGGGAGGCCGTGCGCCCAGGCAAAGGCCTTGGCTGCTGCTAGGCCGACCAAAAGAGCTCCAACCAGGCCTGGACCGTAGGTGACAGCTACGGCTGTGACATCGGCTTCTGTGATGCCAGCTTCTTCCAGGGCTTCTTCAATACAAGCGGTGATGACTTCCACATGGTGACGAGAGGCTACCTCAGGTACTACCCCACCAAAACGCTTGTGACTTTCGATTTGACTGGCAATGACATTGGACAAGAGTTGGTCGTCATTTTTCAAGACAGCCACGCTGGTCTCATCGCAAGATGTCTCAAAAGCCAAAATATATCTATCTTTCATTTGGGTTCCTCTTCATGATCACAGCATCCTCTATGGGATCGTGATAGTAGTTTTTCCTCCGTGCAATTTCTTCAAAATGCATTTTTTTGTATAGGCCTTGGGCCGGTTGATTGGACACGCGCACTTCTAAGAAAATCTCTTTTTGGTCCGGCAACTGCGCAAGTAACTGCTTAGCTAGGCCTTGGCCTTGAAAGGCGCGCTTGACCGCAATCTGTAGGACCTCTGCTTCATAGAGAGTCTCTTGAATGGCGACAAATCCAAGGACTTGCCCCTCATCCACAGCTAGGAAATAGAAGATCGATTCCTGCTCTAAATCAGCTTCAATCTGCTCCAACTTCCAGGGGCTAGCTTCATAGACATCTTCCAGCACAGCGAGAATAGCAGCCGCATCTTGGCTACTCCCTTTCCTGATTGTTCCTTTCATCATAGGCGCTTGATGTAAGAGGTCGTTGTTTCCGTGTGGTCTTTGAGCCAATTTTCCTCTGCTTCGACCCGTTTGAGATAATGAGGGACAAAATCATGGAGGGTAGCAGGCGCTTGTTTGAGACCGAGACGTCCGATTTTCACTGCATCTGGCAAGGTTTCATAGTAAGCAGCACTTGGCAGGTTAGAGGCAATCTGCTCCTTAAAAGCCGTGACTTCTCCGACAAAGGTGACCTGCTCACTCGTCGCTGCACGCTCTAGGACTTCCTCAAATGGAAAATGCCCTTCTGGTGCGACCAGCTGATCATCTTGGTAAAAACCTGCATAAACGTTGTTCCGACGGGCATCCATGACAGGCACTACCAAACCTTCTAGATCATCTGGCACTAGGGCTAAGAGGCTCGAAACCCCGACCAATTCAATCCCTAAAGTATGAGCCAAGGTCTTTGCGGTTGCGACCGCAATGCGCAGTCCAGTGTAGCTCCCAGGACCTTCTGCCACCACGATGCGGTCCAAGTCCTTGGGTGTCAAGTCAATTTGTTGCATCAAAAAATCGATGACCGGCATCAAGGTGATACTATGATTTTTTTTAATAGTTAATGTTGTTTCTGCAAGTAGAGTCTCATCTTCTAAAATCGCTACAGAAAGAGCCTTACTCGAGGTATCAAATGCTAATAATTTCATTTCCCACTCCTCTTGAACTGGATTATATTATACTACAAATTCCCTTCAAATCCCAGCGAAACTCTCCCTTAGAGCGCAGGATTTTCATATCCAAAACCGCTCAAAAGCTTCTCTATTATAGCCCTTTGCCTCTCTGACTTTTCCAGTCTATCTTTTACTTACAGGCAAATTTATGATATAATGATAATTAATTGTATCGAATCAGGTCCACTAGTTGCGAGTAGGAAACTCTAGTGATTGCACTCCTTCGTAGCTAACAAATAGACCGAAATAATGAAAGGAAAATTACTTCATGATTTACAAAGTTTTTATCAGGAAACAAAAGACCGCAACCCTCGTCGTGAAACCACGCATGCACTTTTATCTCGATATTGATGCACCAAATGAACGCGAAGGACGCATCCAAGCACGTCAATTGGTTGAAGCAAACACAGATTTCAACATTGAATTTATCACACCACTTTCTGAGCAACACCTTGCTTACGAGAAAAGAGTCAGGTGCTTTTGAACTAACGGAGTACTAATCCATGGCTTATACCTTAAAAACCTGAAGAAGTTGGTGTATTTGCCATTGGTGGACTTGGAGAAATCGGAAAAATACCTACGGGATCGAATACCAAGATGAAATCATCATTGTCGATGCCGGGATCAAATTTCCAGAAGATGACCTCCTTGGGATCGACTATGTAATCCCAGATTACTCTTATATCGTTGACAATATCGATCGCGTCAAAGCGGTCCTCATTACCCACGGACACGAAGACCACATCGGTGGGATTCCTTTCCTTTTGAAGCAAGCCAATGTCCCTATCTACGCTGGACCTTTGGCGCTTGCCTTGATCCGTGGAAAATTAGAAGAGCACGGTCTTCTTCGTGATGCCAAACTCTACGAAATCAACCAAAACACTGAGCTTCAATTTAAAAATCTTAAAGCAACCTTCTTCCGTACGACTCACTCGATTCCAGAACCGTTAGGGATTGTGATTCACACCCCTCAAGGAAAGATTGTCTGTACCGGAGACTTCAAATTTGACTTCACACCTGTTGGGGAACCGGCTGACCTCCATCGTATGGCGGCCCTCGGAGAGGAAGGCGTTCTCTGTCTGCTTTCAGACTCAACCAACGCGGAAATCCCAACCTTTACTAACTCTGAAAAAGTGGTTGGCCAATCCATCATGAAGATCATCGAAGGCATCCATGGGCGCATCATTTTTGCCTCCTTTGCTTCGAATATCTTCCGTCTCCAACAAGCTGCTGAGGCCGCTGTTAAGACCGGTCGTAAGATCGTCGTCTTTGGACGCTCGATGGAAAAAGCCATCGTCAATGGAATCGAGCTTGGCTACATCAAGGTCCCTGCTGGAACCATTATCGAGCCAAATGAGATCAAAGACTATGCAGCTAATGAAATCCTAATCATGTGTACAGGAAGCCAAGGAGAGCCAATGGCAGCCCTCTCTCGGATTGCCAACGGAACGCACCGCCAAGTACAACTCCAACCAGGAGATACCGTGATCTTCTCTTCTAGTCCGATTCCTGGAAATACAACCAGTGTGAATAAATTGATCAATACGATTTCCGAAGCGGGTGTCGATGTCATCCACGGGAAGATCAACAATATCCATACTTCTGGACACGGGGGGCAACAAGAACAAAAACTTATGCTCCGCTTGATCAAACCAAAATACTTCATGCCTGTCCATGGTGAATACCGGATGCAGAAGATCCACGCAGGACTTGCGCGTGATTGCGGAGTGGAAAAAGACAATATCTTCATCATGAGTAATGGTGATGTCCTCGCTCTAACAGCCAACTCTGCTCGAATCGCAGGAAGCTTTAACGCCCAAGATATCTATGTCGATGGAAACCGCATCGGTGAAATCGGGGCTGCTGTCCTTCGTGACCGGAGAGACCTTTCCGAAGACGGTGTCGTGCTTGCTGTTGCGACTGTTGACTTCAAATCGAAGATGATCCTAGCAGGACCAGACATCTTGAGTCGCGGCTTCATCTACATGCGTGAATCAGGGGATCTGATCCGTGAAAGCCAACGCATCCTCTTCAACGCTATTCGTATCGCCTTGAAGAACAAAGATGCCAATATCCAAACCGTCAATGGTGCGATTGTCAATGCTCTTCGTCCATTCCTATACGAAAGCACGGAACGTGAACCCATCATTATTCCAATGATTCTCACACCAGATGACGAAAATTAAAAAAACAACCAGTTGAGACCACTGTTTCAACTGGTTTTATTGTGACTTTTTGAGGATCAAAAAGAGAGTGGGACAGAAATCGGTAATTCGTTAGAATTCGATTTCGTCGTCCCACCTCCGCACAGTTGAGTAGGGCTGTAAAAGCTGATGAAATCAGCGTAGTAGAGCCCACTCAACCACTGCGTCTTGCTCGACAATCCAAAAATAATTGAGAGGCTAGGACTTTTGTCCTAGCCTCTTTACTCTTGTTTCTTAATAAAGATCTAAATAGTTGTCTACTTCCCATTGAGATACGAAGGTCGCATAGCTTGCCCATTCGATTCGTTTGGCTTCAAGGAAGCTGGTGTAGATGTGTTCACCCAAGGCAGCTTTCACCACTTCGTCTTCTGTCAAGGCTTTCAAGGCATTGTGAAGGGTAGAAGGGAGATCTGTGATTCCAGCTGCTCTACGTTCTTCCGGTGTCATCACATAGATATTTTCTTCGATCGGAGCAGGTGCTTCGATTTTATTTTCAATACCATGAAGGCCGACTTCAAGCAAGACTGCCAAGGCTACATAAGGATTGGCCATTGGGTCTACGGAGCGTAATTCCAAACGAGTTCCCATACCACGTGATGCTGGCACACGTACCAATGGGGAACGGTTGCGACCTGCCCAAGCGATATAAACGGGTGCTTCATATCCTGGGCACCAAACGCTTATAAGAGTTAACGGTTGGGTTGGTCACCGCTGTAAAAGTTATAGGCATGCTTGATCAAGCCACCCAAGAAGTGATAAGCTGTTTCTGACAATTGCATGCCCTTTGGATCTTCTGGATCAAAGAAGGCATTGTTGCCATCTTGGTCAAAGAGAGACATATTACAGTGCATACCTGATCCGGCAATTCCAAATTTTTGGTTTGGCCATAAAAGGTTGCATACAAAGCCGTGTTTACGGGCGATGGTCTTCACAACGAGTTTAAAGATTTGGATCTTGTCACAGCGCGAAGAACTTCGTCATACTTTGAAAGTCGATTTCATGCTGACCAACGGCTACTTCGTGGTGACTGGCTTCTACTCAAAGCCCATCTTGGTCAAGACATTGACGATTTCACGACGAGTGTTATCTGCAAGGTCTGTTGGAGCCAAGTCAAAATAGCCACCTTTGTCGTTTACTTCAAGAGTTGGATCTCCATTTTCGTCCAACTTGAAGAGGAAGAATTCTGGTTCTGGTCCAAGGTTAAAGGATTTGAATCCAAGTTCTTCCATATGACGAAGGGCACGTTTCAAGTTGCCACGTGGGTCTCCTGCAAATGGTTTCCTTCTGTCGTATAGACATCACAGATCAAGCCAGCTACGCTACCATTTTCATCTCCCCAAGGGAAGACTGTCCATGTATCCAAATCTGGGTAAAGATACATATCTGACTCGTTGATACGGACAAATCCTTCGATAGAAGAACCATCAAACATGGCTTTGTTTGAAAGAACCTTGTCCAGTTGCTCATCGGTAGCTGGAATTTCGACGTTCTTCATGGTTCCCAAAATATCAGAGAACATCAAGCGAATAAAAGTAACATTTTTTTCTTTTACTTCACGGCGAATATCTGCAGCAGTAATTGACATTTTTGTCTCCTTAAAATAGATTACAAGCTTATGAAATGATCAACGAAATTGACCATATGGCGATGGGGAAGATGTGAAGCGACTTTGCTGAATAATGTCACGATGAAGAGCCTTACGGATCTCTTCTTGACTGACAACCTTGGTTTGCTCTTGCTCTTTTTCCGCATATTTCTTCTTAATATCCGCAATATTGAAGCCATCTGAGATATAATCTTTGATCTCAAGCAGGCGGTCCATATCGTCCAACGAATACATACGGCGATTGCCTTCTGTCCGATCAGGAGAAATCAATCCCTGATCTTCATAATAACGAATCTGGCGAGCTGTCAAGTCGGTCAGCTTCATAACACTTCCAATCGGAAAGACTGCCAGCGAGCGTCGTAATTCCTTTTCCTTCATACCATTCCTCTTTCTATTCTATTATATCGAAAAAAAAATCTATGTCAAGATTAAATGTTATATAATCTTACATAGGTTTTTTGTGTTTCTTGAGAAAATCGCGAATGCGATCCACATCCGAATTGACCAAAATCGCAACGAAAACGCCAATAAAGGTCTCAAATATTCGGGCAAAAACATACAAGAAGGTTTCTCCGTTAGGAATCGAGAGGGTAATGATCAGCATTGCCGAAACTCCTCCAATAATTCCTGCTTTGTTATTCATAGCGACATTTGTCATAATGGTTAACATGGTCGCAATGGGTACAAAAATAAGAGTCACCCAATACGCCCCATGAAAGAGCGTTTTTAAAAGGAAGAACAATACGGCATAAAAACCTCCGATACTGTTGCCCATGACACGCGAAGCCCCGAAGTGGACACTCTTATCAAAGTCTTCCCTCAAACTAAAAACAGCTGTCAAGGTCCCGATCTGAAGGCCTCGCCAGCCAAATATTCCAAAAATAAGTAGTACAATAAAAACGGCAATCCCTGTTTTAAAGGTTCTCATCCCCAAACGGAATTTGGACCAATCAAATTTGTGTCGTTTAAAGTAATCCATGGTCACCTATCTTTCTATTTCTATTATTCTACCATATTTTCAGAAAGGAGAGAACAGTTATCAATAGAAAGAAAAAAGAGAGTGGGACAGAAATCGGTAATTCGTTAGAATTCGATTTCGTCGTCCCACCTCCGCACAGTTGAGTAGGGCTGTAAAAGCTGATGAAATCAGCGTAGAGAAACCCACTCAACCACTGCAGTCTTGCTCGACAATCCAAAAATAATTGAGAGGCTGGACTTGTCCCAGCCTCTTTCTCATTCTATTTAGATTATTTGTCTGTAAGAGCACTAATCCTGGAAGTTCTTTACCTTCAAGGAGTTCCATAGAGGCACCACCACCAGTAGAGAGATCCATGAGAATTTGTCTGCACGGCCAAGGTTGATCGCAGCAGCAGCTGAGTCACCACCACCGATGATTGATTTAACGCCTGGTTGTTTCACGATAGCGTCCATCACACTGATTGTACCAGCTTGGAAGTCAGGGTTTTTCAAATACACCCATGGGTCCGTTCCATACAACTGTCTTCGCACCAGTCAATTCTTGGTCGAATTTAGCGATTGATTTAGGACCGATATCAAGACCAAGGAATCCTGGATCTACTGCTTCACCTTCAGTGTCTTTCACTTCAGTGTAGTCAGCAAATGCGTTCGCTTCTTTTGAGTCAACTGGCAAGATCAATTTGCCATTTGATTTTTCAAGAAGAGCTTTAGCCACATCCAATTTATCTTCTTCTACAAGTGAGTTACCGATTTCGATACCTTGTGCTTTGTAGAATGTGTAAGTCATCCCACCACCGATAAGGACTTTATCAGCTTTTTCAAGCAAGTTTTCGATAACACCGATCTTGTCAGATACTTTAGATCCACCAAGGATAGCTACGAATGGACGTTCTGGAGCTTCAACTGCTTCTTTGATGTAAGCAATTTCATTTTCAAGAAGGAATCCAGCAACAGCTTTATCAACGTTTGCAGAGATACCAACGTTAGATGCGTGTGCACGGTGAGCAGTACCAAATGCATCGTTTACGAAGACACCATCTCCAAGTGATGCCCAGTATTTACCAAGTTCAGGATCGTTTTTAGATTCTTTCTTGCCATCAACATCTTCGAAACGAGTGTTTTCAACCAAGAGAACTTGTCCATCTTCAAGAGCGTTAACAGCTGCTTCCAATTCAGCACCACGTGTAACACCTGGGATAAATTTAACTTCTTGACCCAATTTAGCAGCCAAGTCAGCAGCTACAGGAGCAAGTGATTTACCTTCTTTATCTGCTTCTTCTTTTACACGTCCAAGGTGAGAGAAGAGGATTGCACGTCCACCTTGTTCAAGGATGTACTTGATAGTTGGAAGAGCTGCAGTGATACGGTTATCGTTAGTGATCACGCCATCTTTTACAGGAACGTTGAAGTCAACACGAACGAGAACTTTTTTCCCTTTCAAGTCAACGTCTTTAACAGTCAATTTTGCCATTAGATATGACTCCTTCTTTTTTTAATACATGATAATTATATCACAAAAGCTGTAAAAGAGGTAGAAAAATCCAATGCTTTTTCCCCTCTTATTGACAGTCTATCCCGGAAACCCTATAATAGGGATAAAAAGGAGATATAAATGAAAGAAGGATTATCTACTCAACAAAAAGAAGCCGACAAAGATTTAAATATCTTGGCACTTTTCACCTTGCTTCCACTGATGGGCTTTCTAGCTTTTCAGGAGCCAATCATCAACTTCAGTAGAAGTCCCAGACCATTCTCTCTGGATTCGCTTAATCGTTCTCGCACTTTGTCAATTTTCTGTAGCTGGCTTGGGAACTAGTGCTGTCCTTATTCGTCGAAAAGAAAGCATACAGAAATATGGATTGGTTAAGAAAAAATTCTTTCCAACTATCCTTCAAACAGTTCTTATTGCCTTACCTCTTCTCATTTTCCTCATCGTTTCAGGTCAGGTTCATTCCTATCTTCCTTTTCAATCCATCCTCCTAACAAAAGAAGTCTTATCCAGTCCCTTCCCAACCAATTTCGTGGGCTATCTTCTCATTTCTCTTATTTGGGGATTCTGGGAGGGCTTTAATTATGTTGTGATTGTCCAAAAAATCAATCTCCGCTATCCTCAGTACGTAAAAGGAGTATGGAATCTAGGAGCATTTGTGTGTGCTTTAATCTGCTTGCTCATCCACGGGATGATTGGTTTTGACTCATTGTCACTCTTGCAAGAAGGAACTGTTTTCATTCTTATTTATGGAATGCTTCTAGTTCAGAGACGTACAGGAAACGCTTGGGGCTGTATTCTTATTTTTGTCCTCCTTTGGAATGCCTTTTAATATTCTCAAAATAAGATCAAACCTCTCTGGTTTTCACCAGAGAGGTTTTTTTGAGAGTGACTTTTTAAGTGAACAAAAGAATCTTTTAGAAGACTTACTCTTCTTTCTTCTTACCAGCAAAGAGGAAGCCACCTAAGGCTGCTAAGAGAACAGCTTCAGCTGCAAAGGAAGCTTCTAGGCTTGCCGTATTTGGCAAGTGTTCCGATTGACTTTCTTTGCTTGCATCTTTTGTTTCTTGCTGAACAGTCGGCTGTGAGTTTACTCCTTGGTGGGCACTTAACAACTGATGGATCTCTTGATCAACCATATCCTTGTGGTCTTCCTCTTGATGACCCGGTTGAGTAGAAGTCGTTAGGGTCAACTGATCCACTTGAGAAGACTCTGTAGGCTTCAATGGATTAGCTGGATCCGAAGTCACTGGGGCAGCTGGTTGGACTGGCTGATTTGGTTGAACTGGTTGAACAGGCTGATCTGGTTTAGCCGGTTCCTCTGGTTGGATCGGTTGGTCTGGTCCTTCCGTTTTGGCTGGCTTATAGACAATCGCATAGTGGGTAAAGTGAGGAGCGGTAAAGATGACCACATCTCCAACTCTCTCAAAGGCCAAGGATTGAGGAGCTTGACCTTCAGGGAAGAAGAGGACTTGCTCCACTTCCTTATCCTTATCCACAGGAATCTTCACAAGGGATGGATAGTGCGTATCGATGTCTTGACCGCTTGCATCCACGCCTTCAATATCAAAGACGATTCCTTCTCGACCCTTCAGCTCTTCTTTTTCTGCCTGATTGGCTTCAACTTTTGCGACTTTTAGTCCCTTTGACAACGGTTGGCTCTAAATTGGAGAATTGAACTTCGACTCCAGTCGCAGGGTCTACAAAGACCGCTGGCTTATCTTCTTTCAGGAGTGCAATCAAGGTCTCTAGACTTGTCTTAGCTGTTTCAAGCGCTTCAGGAGTGAGTTCTGAAGAAGCTAGAAGTTCTTTATTTTTCTCCAGAAGTGCCTGTAAAGCTTCACCAGAAGGGTGATTTGGCTTGCTCGCTAATAGAGCAGTCGCTTCAGTTGCTAGGGCAGAGAGAGCCTCTTTTTCTTTGACTAGATTGGCTTGACCATCCAAGGCTTTCAAGAGAGCGGTCAATTGGTTCAACTGCTCATTGACTTGATCTTGTGTACTGGTATCATGCTCTTTCAAGACTTTTTCAGAGCAGCCATTCAGCCAGCAAAGCTTCTTTGACTTCAGGACTGGCAAATGTAAAGTCTACTTTGGCTTTTGCAGCTTCAGCTTCAGCCAATTTTTGCTTGAGGTATTCATCGTTGAGAGCTGGTTTTGGATTCACGAGGACATCAAAGTTTGTGCTAGCCCCTTTGTAATGGACAGTGATGGTTTGACGACCTTCCTTTGTCGTTTCAAAGCCAGTCACTTCCACACCTTCATCTGTCAAGGCATGCGTTTCGGTCGTTTCATCTTCAAAGACGACTGTAAAGCGTCCGCCTTCTTTCTCCAATGCTTCTCCGACAATATATTCCACTTTTGGTTTGTCGGTTAATTCTAGACCAGCAACTGCTTTTTTCACCAGCTTCCTCTGCACTGACCACAAAAACAGTGAGAGTCTTATCCAATTTCTGACCAAGGTAAGAAACTTCTAGGTGTTGTTCTCCAAGCTTGCTACTGTCAAATCCATGAATCTCTACACCTGAGTTGGTGAGGTTGACCAGTTGATCTGCTTGGCCATCTTTATAATGAACACGGAGTGTTGCTCCTTTCAAGGAAAGAGCATCCCCTTCCCGGTAAACTTTCTTGGTCAGACCATTTTCAAATTGAAGTCCCGCAATTTCTTTATCATTTTTTGGAACTTCTATCGCTAGAACATTACTGATATCTTTGCCAGGTTCTTGCGCACGATAGTAGAGAAGAGATGGGGTTGATTCAAAAGCCAGTGGTTTAAAGATGAGATTTCCAGCTTGATCGGCTGTCATAGTCGCAATTGGGCTAGTGGCTTCTTTATCCGCATAAAGGGTCAGTGTGGTATTGGCTGGGACATCTTTGAAACCAACTTGAACAAAATGATTACCTAAGTTTTGCGCTGCAGCATGTTTCATCGGGATGTTGACCGTTTCCGTATCCAGACTTTCATACATCTTCCAGTTGTAAATCCGGATGGCTTGCCATGGAGTTCCGTTATCTGCCGTAATGACATGGAGACGCCATTCTTGAGCCTTGATTGGATGGTCGAGTGTAATGTCGGACACATGGGCTTTATTGCCACGAACTTCCTTAGCGAGCTTCCATTCACCCGCTTCATCCTTGTAGTAAAGGTCGAAGTCACGGGTATTCATCTTGCCATCGTCAACAGATTCTCCACCCGCACCGGCATGGTCCATGACCCAACGAACAATGGTCCGTGGTTGTGTCAAGCGAATATCGACAGTTCCACTCAATTGAGCAGAGGACCATTTATCTGAAAGACTGGTAATGGTACCATTTAACATCCCCTCGATGCCTTCACTACCATCCGCATCTGGGAAGCTCGAACCGATCACTTTGGCTCCGATGACCACGTTTGGTGCTAGGGCTTTTGGAAGACTGGTATCTGACACGGTCATACCCCAATCAAAGGCCACAGTTCCTGCATCTGAACGTTGGCCGTTCTTCCCAACTGCCACAACCTTGAGGTCCTGAGTCGTTCCTTCAGCACTTGCTGAACGGCTAACTTTTGGTAGATAGACGGTTGTTGCAGAAGACCCTGTTAAGAGACGCCAGTTGTCGCCATCTTTTTCATAGACTTCATAATAATCCGCATCTGCTACCCCTTTAAAATTAAGGACTGCTTCTGCTTCTTGCGCATTTTGTAGGCGTTTTGCTCGAACGGTTACTTCTGCTGGAGTAGCTGGTTTCTCTTGGTTCGACGTAATCGACAATTGGCCAAGATTAAATTTGTAGTCTTTGACATCTGTATCATGGTCAAAGAACATCTTCACAGCATAAATGGTTTTGCCAGCCAAACTTCCCAAATCAAAGGTTTGAGTAGACCAATCCGCACTCGGTGTCAATTCTTTCCATTCGTATTCAGAGTAGTCTTCTTTTGTGGCAACAGCTACCCAGGCAGTTGCTCCGACCCCACCTTTATGACTGACGCTTAATTTTGTCGTTTCTGTCACAGGAATCTTGGTCGAATAGAGCATGACATTTTGACTGCTATTGGCTTTTAAATCTCCTTCAAAGGCTAGAGAATTTCCTCCATTGTAGGCTTGATCAAAATCATAGCGACCTTTCAATGGTGTACTATCTTCACTATGCTCTACCCACCAACGCCAGGTTGGAAGGTAGCCTGAAACAGAACGGTAGTTCCATTCCCCTTCTTTAGAAATCTTGCCATCCACAAACCAGTGTTTGCCATGTCCAGTATTAAAGGAAGTATTGAAATCTTCACTTGTAATAGGAGTTTTGTCCACAACCAAATTAGACATTCCATACCAAGATTGGTCTGCTGGTTTCCCTTTAGTCGGATCTCCTTGGAAACCTGTCCAGAATAGATCTTCATGGGTATGGTATCCTTCTCCAGTTTTTCCTAGACCTGTAATCGTATCTGGCGCATAAAGACCAAGGGATAGACGCAACTTGCCATGTTCATCTAAAATGGCATTCCAGTCTACATTAGTCTTATAAGAGCCTCCTTTTTGGAGCTCGAGTCCAGCAAGAACATCATAAGGATTCCGGTTAATCCATTTGGCTGTACTGATGGAATAATCAACTTCTGATTTGCCCCAGTTAAAGTTAGCAAAGAAGGTATCAACTGGATTTTCCCCATTTTCTGGTTGCATGAAATTGTAGTTGTATTCTCCCAGCGCATTCTCATGGTAACGGCCATATTCATAGGTCATAGCATCATACCAGGAATACTTAATCGGATAATTCAGACTCTTTCGCATATTCCTGGTATAAAGAAGAAAATCTCTCAATTTTGGACCCAATGGTTCTACAAGATTTCCAGTCGTTTCTTGGTTGATAAAGTAACCATCAAAGCCATAGTACTTGGCAAGTTCGACTAATTTACGGGCGATCGGGAAGGTTTTAGAACCTTCACTATCTTCTTTCAAAGGTTTCTGCAAAATGTTCTTGATCCTTGATGCTGCTAGACCAGTTATAAAAGATTGTCCCATAAATAGGAACCCCATTTCGGTGGGCAGCATCGATCACATCTGCTGATGGGACCAGCCCTTCCCAAAAGACCATAGAATCCAAATATTGCCAGTAATCAAAAGCATAGGCCTTAAACTCTTCCCCGCCGACAGACGCATGATCCTTGGCTTTGGAGTTCATGTTTGACAGCGCTTGGATCTTCGCTTCAGGGTTGGCTTGTTCATTAATTTGTTTTCCTTGGAAACGACTCGCAAGTGGAACGCTTGCTCTGTTCATATCGTCATCCACTCGTTTTCCTGGTTCCCACTTCAAGAGATCGTCCCAGGTATCGAACTTAACTTCTTTGGGTCTTAATTGTTTTTCTTCATTGGTTGGTAAATCAGCCACTTTTTCAGCAGTAGCTTTCGGTTTTTCAGTCTCTGAAACAGCTGGATGATCTGTAGTTGTCGAGCTAGCTTCTGTACTTGTAGGGCTAGCCTCTGGAGTGACCGCTTCTGTGGCCGGTTTTGCAGGATCAGCTGTAGGAAGTGCCGCATCTGCAGTATAGACGCCAGCTTCTCTCACTAGATGATTGACCTCTTCGGTCGTTACTGAAGATGTCTTCAAGGGTTGTTCACTAGTAGAAACCGTCTCATCTGCAGAGACAGCGCCTGTTCCTAAAAATGCTAACCCAATCAATGCGGAACAAACTCCCACACTGAATTTTCGTATACTAAATCGTTCTTTCTTTTCAAATAGTTGACCTTTCATCTTGACCTCCTTGTATGTTTTTTTCTATTTCTTGAGCGATTTCCATTGGCTCCTTTCTCTACGACCTGTAATCGCTTTCATTTCGTTGTATTAGAAATCTCCAATCAAGAATAGGATACCTTAATCTATTTAGCACTGTCAATCTATTTTGGCAATTCCTATAATATGATGAGAAAGCCCTAAAAAAAGTACAAAAAAAGAGGAGGTTTCCCTCCTCTCATCATACGCATGAATTATTTAGCAATTTTTGCGAAGTATTCAAGAGTACGAACAAGTTGTGCAGTGTAAGACATTTCGTTGTCATACCATGAAACAACTTTAACCAATTGTTTACCGTCAACGTCAAGAACTTTAGTTTGAGTTGCGTCAAACAATGATCCGTAAGACATACCTACAACGTCTGAAGAAACGATTGGATCTTCAGTGTAACCGTATGATTCGTTAGCTACTGCTTTCATAGCTGCATTTACTTCATCAACAGTAACGTTCTTTTCAAGAACAACTACCAATTCAGTAACTGATCCAGTTGGAGTAGGAACGCGTTGTGCAGCTCCGTCCAATTTACCGTTCAATTCAGGGATAACCAAACCGATTGCTTTAGCAGCACCAGTTGAGTTAGGAACGATGTTAGCAGCACCAGCGCGTGCACGACGAAGGTCACCTTTACGGTGTGGACCGTCAAGGATCATTTGGTCACCAGTGTAAGCGTGGATAGTAGTCATCAATCCTTCAACAACACCGAAGTTATCTTGAAGAGCTTTAGCCATTGGAGCCAAGCAGTTTGTAGTACATGAAGCACCTGAGATAACTGTTTCAGTACCATCAAGAATATCGTGGTTAGTGTTAAATACGACTGTTTTAACATCTGATCCACCAGGAGCAGTGATAACAACTTTCTTAGCACCACCAGCATGCAAGTGTTTTTCAGCAGCTGCTTTAGTAGCAAAGAAACCAGTTGCTTCAAGAACGATTTCTACACCGTCGTTAGCCCAGTCGATTTGTTCTGGATCACGTTCAGCAGAAACTTTAACGAATTTACCGTTAACTTCGAATCCACCTTCTTTAACTTCCACAGTACCGTCGAAACGACCTTGAGTTGTATCGTATTTCAACAAGTGTGCAAGCATAACTGGATCTGTAAGGTCGTTGATGCGTGTAACTTCAACACCTTCTACGTTTTGGATACGACGGAAAGCAAGACGTCCGATACGACCGAAACCGTTAATACCAACTTTAACTACCATTCGTGATTTCCTCCTTATGAAAATCAAAAATTTTTTGTGAAAAGAGTAACTTGACACAGCGCCAAACATCTTTTAACAGTCTCTATTATATACTTTATTGCATTAAAAAGCAACTATTTCCCCACGAAAAGCAAGATTTATCATAGTTTGCGACCTTTTTTATTAAAGTTTTTCACAAAGTCTTGATCCAGGAAAGCGCTTCTCTCTACTTAACCTCACTTTTCCAGACAAGAAAACCCTTCCCAAAGCGGAAGAGTTCTCAGATTTGGTAAATTAAGCTTCACCTTTAGCTTTTTTAATGATTTCTTCTTGTACTGATTTTGGTACATCTTCGTAGTGGTCAAATACCATCATGAAAGTACCACGTCCTTGAGTTGCAGAACGAAGAACAGTAGCGTAACCGAACATTTCAGCAAGTGGTACATAAGCACGAACGATTTGGCTTGCACCGTGTGCTTCCATACCATCTACACGTCCACGACGAGCAGTTACGCGACCCATAACATCCCCAAGGTTTTCTTCAGGAACTGTGATGGTTACAAGCATCATTGGTTCAAGGATAGCTGGTTGTGCAGTCTTAGCAGCTTCTTTAAGTGCAAGAGATGCAGCGATCTTGAAGGCAGTTTCAGATGAGTCGACATCGTAGTGAACCATCGTAAAGCTTTAGCTTTTCACGTCAACCATTGGGTCAACCAGCAAGAACATTGTTAGCCATAGATTCTGAAGTCCTTTTTCTACTGCGGATGATCACGTGGAACCACACCACCGACGATCGCATTTTCGAACTCGAATCCTTTACCTTCTTCGTTTGGAGTAAATTCGATCCAAACATCACCAAACTGACCTTTACCACCAGATTGACGTTTGAAGAATCCACGTGCTTGTGTAGAAGCGCGGAATGTTTCACGGTAAGATACTTGAGGAGCACCAACGTTAGCTTCAACCTTGAATTCACGTTTCATACGGTCAACAAGGACATCCAAGTGCAACTCACCCATACCAGAGATAACTGTTTCACCAGTTTCAGGGTTTGTTTCAACGCGGAATGTTGGATCTTCTTCAGCCAATTTTTGAAGTGCACACCATCTGTTCTTGGTCTGCTTTAGATTTAGGCTCAACCATCAATTGGATAACTGGTTCTGGAACTTCGATTGATTCAAGGATGATTTTTGCTTTTTCATCTGTCAATGAGTCACCAGTTGTAGTATCTTTCAAACCAACGGCAGCAGCGATATCTCCAGAGTAAACTGTTTTGATTTCTTTACGAGTGTTGGCGTGCATTTGAAGGATACGTCCGATACGTTCACGTTTACCTTTAGAAGTGTTCAATACGTATGAACCTGAGTTCAAGACACCTGAGTAAACACGGAAGAATGTCGAACGACCTACGAATGGGTCAGTCATGATCTTGAAGGCAAGAGCTGCAAATGGCTCTTCATCAGATGCTGGACGTTCTTCTTCTTCATCTGTATCTGGGTTTACACCCTTGATTGCAGGGATATCAAGTGGGCTTGGAAGGTAGTCAAGGACCGCATCCAACATCAATTGAACCCCTTTGTTCTTGAAGGCAGAACCACAAAGTACTGGGTAGAACTCAACGTTGATTGTAGCTTTACGGATACCAGCTTTCAATTCTTCGTTAGTGATTTCTTCCCCTTCAAGGTATTTCATCATCAAGTCTTCATCAGTTTCAGCAACTGCTTCAACCAATTTTTCACGGTATTCTTGAGCTTGTTCAAGGTATTCAGCTGGAATATCTTCTTCAAGGATATCTGTACCAAGGTCGTTCGTATAGATTTCAGCTTTCATCTTGATCAAGTCAATGATTCCGCGGAAGTCATCTCGCACCGATTGGCAATTGAATTGGGTGAGCGTTTGCTTGAAGACGGTCGTGAAGTGTGCTTACTGAGTAAAGGAAGTCAGCACCGATTTTATCCATCTTGTTAGCGAATACGATACGTGGAACTCCGTATTCAGTTGCTTGACGCCAAACTGTTTCAGTTTGAGGCTCAACACCTGATTGTGAGTCAAGAACGGTTGGCACTCGTCCCAAACGCGGAGTGAACGTTGAACTTCGATAGTGAAGTCCGCGTCCTGGTGTGTCGATGATGTTTACACGAGTGTCTTTCCATTGAGCTGTTGTAGCGCAGATGTGATAGTGATACCACGTTCTTGCTCTTGCTCCATCCAGTCCATTTGTGACGCACCTTCGTGAGTTTCACCGATTTTGTGAATCTTACCAGTGTAGTAAAGGATACGCTCAGTTGTAGTTGTTTTACCAGCATCGACGTGAGCCATGATACCGATATTACGAGTTTTTTCAAGTGAAAATTCGCGTGCCATGAGGTTTGTTTCTCCTATATTTTTTATTTCTATATCCTATTATAACATGATTTAATAAAAACGGATAGGCAGGACCACCTGCTCTCGTAGTGTTTTCATGCTAAGTTTTGGTTCCAACTTGTAATAAGAGCTGAATTGGGTTCAAGAGCCACGAAAGCTTAATTGAACTCACGAAAGCTCGAATAGATCAGCTTTCCCTAGAATCTTTGATTCTTCGTCAAGCTTCCTAATTTTCAGTCGCTTTTTTAACGCCCTCAGTATCTTGATCTTACCAGCGGAAGTGTGCGAATGCACGGTTAGCTTCAGCCATACGGTGAGTATCTTCACGTTTCTTAACAGCTGCACCAGTGTTGTTCGCCGCATCCAAATTTCTTTTGCAAGACGATCAACCATTGTGTGTTCACCACGTTGACGAGCGATTGTTACCAACCAACGAAGTCCAAGTGTTGTACGACGTTCTGGACGAACTTCAACTGGGACTTGGTAGTTAGAACCACCGACACGGCGAGCACGTACTTCAAGTACAGGCATGATGTTTTCCATAGCTGTTTCGAATACTTCAAGAGCATCGTTTCCAGTAGCTTCTTTAATTTGTTCGAAAGCTCCGTAAACGATTGAAGCAGCTGTACCACGTTTACCATCAAGCATAACGCGGTTGATAAGACGAGTAACTAATTGTGAATTGTAAAGCGGATCTGGCAATACATCGCGTTTAGGCGCACGGTTTTTACGACTCATTTCTCTTTATCCCCTTTCCTTATGCTTTTGGACGTTTAGTACCGTATTTAGAACGGCCTTGTTTACGATCGTTTACACCTGCAGTATCAAGTGCTCCACGGACGATATGCTAACGTACCCCTGGAAGGTCTTTTACACGTCCACCACGAAGAAGAACCACGCTGTGTTCTTGCAAGTTGTGTCCGATACCTGGGATATAAGCAGTAACTTCGATCAAGTTGCTCAAACGTACACGGGCAAATTTACGAAGGGCAGAGTTAGGTTTTTTAGGTGTCATTGTTCCAACACGAGTTGCAACACCACGTTTTTGTGGTGAAGAAACGTTTGTTTGAACTTTTTTATGACTGTTGTAACCAACGTTCAAAGCTGGTGATTTAGATTTTTCTACTTTTGATTTACGCGGTTTGCGAACCAATTGGTTAATTGTAGGCATCTACATTCTCCTGTGAATTTTTTTATTTTTGGTGATGATACACTTGGTGACAGCTACCATCTGTGTGTACTTTTGCAACATTTGTCAGCACGTCCCTGTACACTCTTGAGAGACCAAAAGTAAAAAGTACCGTCTATTATTATAACATGACGGCACTTTGTTTGCAAGATCTTTTTTCTGTTTTTTCAAGAAGTCTAAAAGTTAAACTATTGAGCTGTTTGAGACGGAGTTTGCGTCCCTGCATCTACAGTGGGTGTATATTGTTGTTGCTGTTGTGATTGGATTGTCGCGTCTGTCGTGTTCGCTCCTGTATCTGTATTTGAATCTGTTTGATTCTGATGAACAGCCGTTGTGTCTTCCTCATAGGTTAAACCATAATAGTTAGCAATGTATTGGATACGAGCTTCTAGTGATTGTTTTTGAGTTGCATCATTCACTTTCTTAACAGCTGTTTGCGCAGCAGTTACAGATTCTTGACTCGGATTTTTCTCCATTTGGTCTACTGCTTTCTCTGCAGCTTCAATATTTTTCTTTTCTTCCTTCTTTTCTTTTTCTTCCTTTGTTTCCTTTTTCACTGGAAGAGCCCCTGTCTTTTTAGCGGGTTGGATCTCTGTCGTTACTTGGGCTGCCGTATTCTTTTTCACTGTATACAAACCAGCTACTAAAATAAAGGATAAGGCTAAAACAGTCACTAAGCGAATCCACAAAGGGCTGTTATCAAATCGATCTAAGATTCTTTTCACTTTTTGATCCTCCTTTGTATCCTTTAGTCAAAGATATTTCCAACTTCAACATTCAATTTATTTTCTTTCACATCAATATTGGTCACTCGTAATAAGGATTTGTGTTCAAAGAATTCGCGATCTGTTGAAGCATTATCAGCAAAAACAGCTACCCCTGCTAATTCCGAATCGAATTCAGCCAAAAGACTGACCATCCCGTTGATCGTTCCACCGCCTTTTAGGAAATCATCCACAATCAAAACCCGACTTCCTGCTTTTAGACTACGTTTTGAAAGGAACATTTTTTCAATACGGTCGCCACTAGATCCTGAAACATAGTTAACACTGACGGTTGATCCTTCTGTGATTTTTAAATCACGGCGGACAATAACAAAAGGAACATTCAAGACGTTTGCCACTGCATTGGCTAGAGGAACTCCCTTGGTCGCTACAGTCATGACAGCATCAATCTTCTTATTACGGAAGGCTTTAGCAATGATACGGCCGATACGATTCAAAATCTTTGGATTGCTTAAAAGATCAGATAAGTAAATGTAACCCCCAGGAAGAATACGGTCACTTTCAGACAATTGCTTGCAGAGGTCTTGAACGATTTCTTTTGATTCCTCGTCTGAGATAGAGGGCGTAAAAACAACGCCTCCTCCAGCTCCTGTGATGGTTTCAATATTTCCAATTTCCATCTCTTCAAAAGCCCGCTTAATAATCACGATATCTTCTGAGATGGAAGATTTAGCAGACTCATACCTTTCTGCAAAGGTATTGAGGCTGGTCAATTCATAGGGATGGTTGATCAAGTAATTAGAAATTACAACCATCCGTTCACTTCTTCTTAATTTCATTTTCTCACCATGTAGTTTTTTCTATCATTATACCATAAGAAGCGAAAAAAACGAACATTCTGATTTACAGAAGGCCGTTTTTCTCTATCTTGGAATAGTTTCCGTATTTATCTCTGTTTTTACTGATCGATATTCGGTTTATAGAAAGATCGGTTTTCCATAGCGAAAATCTTGTTGGTCATCTCGCCAGGACCAACCAAACCTAGAGCTGTTGTCATCATCATCATTTCTGCATCCAAATTGTCGATCATATGAATAATCTCTGCTTCCATGATCTTTGGACGAACAGGACTACCGTATTCGAGTAATCCATGGTGACTCAAGATCACATGGCGAAGGACAATTACCTCTTCTTTTTGGTCATCAATCTTCAAGTCTTGCAAGACTTTGGTGATTTCTTCATCTATCAAAGCAATGTGACCAATGAGATTGCCCCGAACAGTGTATTCTGTATTTTCAGGACCCGTCAACTCGATCACTTTAGCCAAATCGTGTAACATAATTCCTGCAAAAGACTAAACTCTTATTCAATTGAGGATAGATATCGCCGATACTATCTGCCAAGCGGGACCATGGTCGCTGTGCGTAAGCGAGACCCAGCTTCAAAGGCATGATGGTTCGTCTTAGCAGCTGGATAGCTATAAAACTCTTTCTCATATTTTCCATAGAGGGCACGGACAATCCGTTGCCAAACTGGATTTTCAATTTTGAAAATCATGTTTGACAGGTATTCATGCAATTCCTTGGGATCTACTGGTGGTTTTTCCTTGAAGTCTGCTGGATTGTTGGGCTCTCCTGCTTGGGGCATGCGCACATTCAATTGATTAACAGCCAGGATATTGTAGACCTCCTGACGACCAGCCATATGGACCACGCAGCCAGCTGTAAAGCTATATCAGTGTGGGCATCCCATAGTTTGCCTTCGATCCCGCCGGTCTCCTCCTGAAAGAAACAAAGGCTAGATAGTTCTTCCCAGCCCGCGTTTGACGCACTTCTGCTGACTTGATCAAATAGAATCCTTCGAACAATTCATCTTTTTTCATTTGGTTAATTTTGACCATCATCTTCTCCATCTTCTATATATACATCTAGTCCCAGCAGGTCCTCATCGCTTTCGATTTGGCGGAGTGTCCGCTCGATGGCACTGGTCCGTCTGGGTAGCAAATCATCAATATTCTTGAGAGCATCTCTTAAATGGCGTTGAGTCTTGGCCAGAATCCCTCCAAACTATGGAATTCTGATTTGACCGATCCCAACACCTTGCTAATATCATCTGCACTCTTTTGGATGTTGAGCGTTTTAAAGCCAACAGACAAGGAGTTCAAGAGGGCTGATAGGGTGCTTGGACCAGCCACTAAAATTTGTTCGTCCCGACGCAAGCGATCGAAGAATTCTGGATTGCGAACCACTTCGGAATAGAGGCCTTCAGTTGCCAAAAAGAGAATTCCGAAATTCGTTGTCGCTGGTGGAAAGAGGTATTTTTGTTGGATATCCTTAGCAAAACGCTTGATACTAGCAAGAAGGGCCTTGCAGTAACGCTCAATTTCCTCTTTCTCTCTGATTCACAAGCTTTCTTCCAGACGATAGTAGTCTTCAGTGGGACTTTTGAGTCAATAGGCAGATAGACTGGCTCTCCTTGCCCTGGAAGCTTACACGGCTTCCAGCGCTCACTGGATTGAGGAACGGTGACAAACTCTCGCTCATACTGGGCTGGGGTCAAGATATCTTCAATGATTTGGCCCAGTTGCAATTCGCCCATAATCCCACGCGTCTTGGTATTGGAGAGAACTTTATTAAGGGTTCCGACATCCCGCGCCACCGTCTGCATTTCTCCCAGCCCTTTGTTGACCGACTCCAATTGTTTTGAAACCGTCTCAAAGGAGGTCTGCAAACGGTGTTGCAAGGTTTTCTCCAATTTTTCTTCTACCGTTTGGCGCATCTGTTCTAGCCGCACTTCATTGGACTCTTGGATCTGGCGCATGCGCTCATCTGTTTTGTCCCGATTTTTAGTAAAGTGCTCATTCATCTCAGCGCGCAGAGCCGTCGTCTGCTGGTGGATCTCCACTCGCATCTCGGTCAAGCGATCTGTCAGGCGATCTCTAACTGCTGATTTGCTAATCTGGCTGGCTTGTCTTTCTTTTTCAAAACGATAGTCCAACTGGTCTGTCAAATGATCCTCGTGGTCTTCCAGCATCTCTCGTAAAGCCGGTCTTGTGTCATCTGACCGTTGCAAGAAATAGATGAGGAGGCCCAGATTGAGCAGGCCAATCAGAAGCAGAATGATATTCATATTAACCTCTGTCTTTACTATAAACAATGACAAGATAGCCACGATCAAGACTCACTTGAATCGGTTGATCCAAAAATTCATTGGAGCCATACATGGCCTTCAAAAAATAATTCTCCTGATGGAGCGGATACTTGGCCCCTGTGATCTCTAAGTGGCCTTCTCCGACAGGCATAAAACCAACATAGGACATGGCTGGATCCGGCTGAATCTCATGGCAACCAGCTGGTCTGTAGATCAAGCGATTTTGACCATCGACTAATTGAATCTGCTCCATATAGGGAGTTAGGTATGGATCGGTCGGCAAAAAGATATTGGACAAGAAGTGATCCAAGCGACCGCCAAAAGCACCATAAACGGTGACAGCTCTGGATAGGCTCTCAAAGACCGCTTTCAAGGCCAATTCCAAATCCGTATCGTTCTTTTCAGGGACGGATTGAACAACTTGCTTGGCTTGGGTACGGATCTTATTGCAAATCGGTCTCAGAGACACGGAATCGAAATCCCCCACAGCTATATCTAAAGGCAGACCTTGTTCCAGCAACTTCAAATGTGCCACCATCAACGCCTACATAAGTCGTCATGATCTCTTGGCAAGAGCGCGCTGTCACCTCCCTGCCAGTATTGCATCGTTACGCCCATTTGCAAAAGATCTCGGAGCGTTTGTACGCGCTCATTGACATCTCCATTAAAGACATAAGAGCCTGCTACAAAGACATTGGCCCCGGCTTCTTTGGCTTGCGAAATACTTTGGTCATCAATTCCACCATCCACTTCGATATCAAAGTCTAAGCCTTTTTCTTCACGAAGAGCGGCTAATTCGCGCACCTTGTCCATGGTTTCAGGCAAGAAGGCTTGGCCACCGAATCCTGGATTAACGGTCGTGACCAAGACTCGATCTACCAAGTTCAAGACATGTCGATACTGACTACAGGAGTACCTGCTGATCACGACACTAGCCTTCACACCCGCTTGACGGATTTTTGAAGAGCTCCAGATATGGGGAGTAGCTTATGCGGATGCTGATGATATCAGCACCTGCACGGGCAAATTCTTCGATATGGTGTTCGGGATTGGTGACCATCAAATGGCAATCAAAGACCAACTTGCTATGTGGACGCATGCTCTCTACGACACCAGCTCCAAAGCTGATATTGGGCACAAAATGGCCATCCATGACATCGATATGGGCATAGTCAGCTCCAGCTGCTTCTAAGCGTTTCAATTCACTTTCAAAATTGGCATAATCGGCACTCAAAATTGAGGGGCTAATTTCATTGTTTTTCATTCTTGTATTGTCTCCTCATTTTGGCATCGAAACTTTTTATAGGTTTCGCGACGGTTTTCAATCTCACTTAAAATTGCAAGTAATCCCTCATAACGGAAAGTCGCAATCTCTCTTTCAACGGCTGGTTTCACCGCACAGCTGTCGCTCATGCGTGTTGGGCACAGGTACGAAATTTACAAGAGTGGCTCACGTCTGCGATCTCCTGGGAAGGCTTGATTTAAGTCTTCACTGGTCGTCACTTCATAATCAAGGGAGGAGAAGCCAGGCGTATCTGCGATCTTTCCTCCATTTAAATGGTAAAAGCTGACAGCTCGGGTCGTGTGTCGACCGCGCCCCAGACTATCTGAAATCCACCTGCTTTCAAGCTCCAGATCCGAGCAATTTTACTTGAGCAAGGTCGATTTTCCCACACCGGTCTGTCCCATAAAGACCGTGGTTTGATTAGTCAAAAGGGGCAAGAGTTCCTCAATCGACAAGACAAAATCATAGCCAATAGCCTGGTAGATTCCTTGGTAGTAGTGGATGTCTTCCATATCTTCTAACAAGTCCAGTTTTGAAATATAGACAATGGGATGAATCCCCTTATGCTCCAAAAGAACCAGAAAACGATCTAAAAGATTGGCGTTGAAATCCGGTTCCTTAGCTGACATGATGACTACTGCCTGATCAATATTGACAATAGAAGGGCGCACGAGGCTGTTTTTTCGAGGCGCAATGCTCAAAATGTAGCCTTCTGAATTCTCTTCAGCAGAGAACTCCACCTGATCCCCCACGTAAGGAGTCTGTCCTTTTTTTCTAAAATTTCCACGAGCCCGTGTCTGGTAAATGTGACCGTCTGACTCCACGTAGTAGAAGCCAGCCAAGGCCTTGACGATGGTTCCTTGCAAATCGCACCCCTTTGAGATTAATACTCCTATTATACCAAAAAATGAGAAATAAGGCTGGAATGCTTGATAAGAAAATCTGGAACTAGTTTCAGCAATATTTTTAAGGATAATAAGGAGAGAACTTGCAACCGCTTCCAAATTTAGGTATAATAAATGTGAAAAACATTCATAAATAAGTTGCATGTGGGAAGCTAGAGACAAGCATGATAGAAAGGAAGTGAAGACCAGAAACGCACCTTGTTTCAACGCTCACTTTGCTGAACAAAAAATTTTTCTTTGTTCTTCGTTTTTAGATGGAGGTTCTTTATGAGTCTTTCTTTTCTTTCTAAGCAAAGAATCCCTTGATTGACAATATCAAAAAGGGAAAATTTCTGACACCTTGGTTTTTGGCTCCGTTCATCTTGTATTACATCACGGAGTATATGTCACCTGTTAGTACGGCATCGACTAGCTTTTTTCTCAATAAGCAACACTGGATCCCAGACTGGTGGAATATCCTTGACCTTTGGTCCTTCCTCTATACCATCATCGCCTTCTTCCTTTGGGTTCGCTTGATTGAAAAGCTCCTATTCGAACCATGGGATTTTCCAAAGGAAATGGGCTTTCCGAGTTTGCAAAAGGTTGCCTTGTGGGAGGCATCATGATCACAACAGTCTTGATCGTCTTTTTAGTCACAGAAATGCCACATTCCATCGCATTCAATTTAGTATGCCATTTCTTGTATCTTGGATTTTGGTCTTGATCGGCTATATTTTCCAAACTGCGGCAGAAGAAATTTATATCCGTGGTTGGTTGATTCCAACTATCTCCTACCATACCAATGCCCTTCTAGCTATCCTGATCTCAGCTACTATGTTCTCCTACTTCCATATGAATAACAACGGAGCTTCTTGGTTCTCTACTGTTCATCTCTTCTTCTTTGGGGTCTTTACAGCAGTCTATGCCCTAAAACGCGGGAATATTTGGGGACCTTGTGGTTCCACTTGCCTCGGAATTTCCTGATGGGAATGTCTGATGGTTTTCTAGTGTCAGTGGCTTTGACAGCGAATCATCCCATGATGTATTTCACAACTTCAAATCACACTTTGATCACTGGTGGTGAATTTGGTCCTGAAGGGGGATCCCGGGATTAGTGGTCTGCATCTTAGCTCTTTTATGGGCCATCTTTATCCTCAAAGATACCTCCAAGGAGCAAGATAGCCTATATCCTGCGCCATTGAAATGATCTATTGATAGCGAACAGGAGCCACCTGTAGGCTCCTGTTCCTCCTGGCATTTTTCCCTAAAGTGTATAATAGAACTATGCGGGAGGTGGAACGGCAGACACGCATGCTTCAGGCGCATAGTCTTTCGGGCGTGAGGGTTCAAATCCCTTTCTCCGCATCTGGAAAAGGTGGCTCAGCTCTGGCACGGCACCTGACTCGAAATCCGGCAAGTGGATTTTTATTCACGCGTGGTTCAAATCCTGTCCTTTTCCTATTAACAGAAGTATACGAGCTACTGGCTCATGTCTTTTCTGTTACTTCTCATCTCAGCATCTGCTAACGACAGTCTTCTAAGCCTAAGATGCCCTCGTACAGATGATTTCAACTCAAAGTCGCTTGGATCCCCTGCTTCCAACTTGGCTACAGTTATCGGTCTTCTTCCAAAGCGACTGGTCAGTTGTTCCAAAGTGTTTTACATGGTGGACAAAGCTAGCCTTGCTGACAGAGAAGAAGAAATCTTCATCCTTGACAGTTACTGCTGGTTCTTCGCGACGGATCATCTTGAGGATGTTGCAGAGTCAACATTTGGTGCTGGCACAAAGACGGTGCGGGCACGATAAAGGCTACCTTAGCGGTCATATAGTATTGGACTGCAATGGATAAAGAACCATAAGCCTTGGTGTTGGGCTCAGCTGAGATGCGGTCTGCCACCTCTTTTTGCATCATGACCACAAATTCTTGGAAAGGAATCTTGGATTCGATCAAGTGCATGAGGATTGGGAGTCGTAATGTAGGTTAGCCACCACCTTGATCGGAAGATCTGATTTTTAAACTCATGATGTACGGTTGAGGTCTACCTTGAGGATGTCTTGTTGACAACCGTGACATCTGTCAAAAACTCACGCAAGGTATCCGCCAAAATGGGAATTCCCAGCGGTCCATCCCAGCATGACTTCCGCCGCATTTTCCGCCAAGAACTCAGTAAGTGCTCCAATTCCGGGACCGATTTCGATGACATTGACCTGCTTATCAATCTCAGCCGTATCCACAATTTTTTGAAGGATGTTGGTATCGGTCAAGAAGTTCTGACCGAAGGATTTTTTAAAGGTAAAACCGTGACGCTCCAGCACCGCCTTGATCGCTATAATCTGCACTTTTCATCTTTTCTAATCAGTTTAGGGGCAAAGGAGCCTCTCACTTCTGTCTTAATAACTGGCCATCGCCTCTCGACTTGGGCCAAACAAATTCCAAAACAACTCCGAGCGTTTGATCAATTGCTTGCCATTGCAGTAGCCGATGCGCAAGGCTTCTCCTAGATATTCCCGTCGTTTGCGACTATCGCTTCCCATCAACAGACCAAGACGCATCAAATCAGTCTTTGTGATATCAAAGAAATTTTCATCTTCGTAAGACCCGACCAGTCCAGCTAGGGCTTTTTCTAAGTCTTCAAAGCTGGCATGCTCCACTCCAAGAGAACGCCCCTTGTCTTGGATTTGGGGACTGCTTCGACGATTTAAAAGGCATGCAGCCTGGGCACCTCTTTGCATAATGATCTTGCGAATTCGCTCATTATAGTCTGGATCGGTAAAGACAATGACTCCACGCAACTCTTGCAAGGTAGCAATTCGTTCCAAGTCATCTTGATCAATCGCAGAGCCTCGCGTTTCATAGGTATCCACCTCATAAAAACGACGGAGATTAGCTGTGTCGTCCTTGCCCTCCACGACAATCACTTCTGGTATTTTTCTTTTCTCAGTCAAGGCCAAATACCTTTCTTGCATTGTCATAGGTTGCCTGAGCCACTTCTTCTGTTGTTAAGCCACGTAGTCCTGCAATGAAATCTCACCACATAACGAGTGTAGGCTGTTTTATTTTCCCGACCACGTTTGGGAACTGGTGCCAGATAAGGGGCATCTGTTTCAACCAAGATCTTGTCTAACGGAAGGCCAGCTGCAGCTTCTTGGACATCTGTGGCCTTCTTAAACGTCACCACTCCAGAAAAGGAAATCATCATTCCCCAGATCCATGAAGCGTTTGGCTTCTTCTAGACTTCCTGAGAAAGAATGCATGATCCCACCGCGAGGACCGACTCCTTCACTCTTGATGATGGCATAAGTATCTTCTAAAGCATCGCGTGTATGCACCACAAAAGGCAGGTCCAAGTCTTTAGACAATTGAATCTGACGACGAAAAACCTTTTCTTGGACATCTTTTGGTGCCGTCATCCAGTGGTAATCCAGACCGATTTCTCCGAGTGCGACGACTTTGGGATGTTTCAACTGTTCAAGTAAATAGGCCTCCACTTCAGGAGTATAGTCGCCTGCCTCAGTGGGGTGCCAACCAAGCGTGAGATAGAGTTCTGGGTGCTGGTCTGCCAAGGCTATTCCTCGCTCAATCGTCGGTTTATCAAAACCAACGATATTGTGGGCTACAACACCCATTTCCTTGGCCAAATCGAGCTCTTCTTGTTCTTTTCCAGCGAATTCTTCCACATTGAGATGGGTGTGGGTATCAAAAATCTGCATGATCTTCCTTTTCTTCCGAGTTTTTCTTCTTTCTATTATAGCAGAAAGCGCCTCTAAATTCACTTTCGGACAAAACAAAAACCAGTAGTCTCGAGTTTCTACTGGTTTTTAGGTTTTTATCTGAATTACGCAGCCAAAACTTTGCGTCCTTTACGACGACGAGCTGCCAATACGCGACGACCGTTTTTAGTTGACATACGGTTACGGAATCCGTGTTTGCGCGCACGACGAAGTTTACTTGGTTGATAAGTACGTTTCACGATGAATACCTCCTCATAGATTTTGTATTCGTTTAGCCGGCTAGTTGTGATCAGTTACTAAACATACTTTACTATTCTATCGGATTCAGCTCTATTTGTCAATAGCTATGGCAAAATTGTTGCAAATACAGGTTGGAGAAAACCTTTCTACACCTGACGGGTTGCCAAGTAATAGGGTTCCAGAGCCACCAGCGCCTCTTGCAACTGATCCAAGATAGCCTCAAGAGAATCATCCTCGACTAAAGAAACATCGTATTTGACGAGGACCTTACGAACCGCTCCTTCTGCTACTGCTTGTGACAGATCATGGCGATTTTTTTCTGTTCCTTCTACCCTTTGACTCTCTCCATTTTTCTGGACGAAATAATAAACCGGCTGAGAGATAGGAAGGACGAGAACCTTATGTTGTTTTTGAAGACTCTGCTCGTCTTTTTTTCGCTCGATAAAGCTCACCTCTAAGGAAACACCAAAATCAACTGCGTCTCCATAAAGTCTCAAAGCAAACATGGGTTCTGCCATCGTCCCTTCTCCTTTTAGATAGGCCCAAAAATGAGGCCGCAAGACTTGAGCCTGGTTCATCCATTGGCTAGTCCGATCCTGCTCCAAGTAAGGGTGACGCTCTGAAAAGCTGAGACTAAATCGGTGAATTCCTTACGAGCCGCTTGAGCCAGTGCACGATACTGCTCCATCTCTGGAGCTAGCACCCCTGCCTTTGCTGGTGCCTGGTAGTGAATTCCTTGAAGCTTTAAAAACTCTCGAATCGCTGCAAATGTCATCTGGTTCCTTTCTAAGCCTAACAAAAAGAGAAAGATCGGCTCAATCCCATCTCTCCCTTATGGGGAATAATAGCTAGATTATCCTTCGATGTCTACCACCACGTAACGGTTTGGTTCTTCCCCTTCAGAGTAGCTAGTGACTCCTTCCATCTTAGAGACGATCCGGTGAATGATTTTCCGTTCACTGTTTGACATTGGATCTGTCTGTTGGGCTTGCCCATCTTCGAGAGCACGTGTTGCTAACTTCTGAGCATAGCTTTGAAGAACTTCTGCCCGGTGTTCTACATAGTCATTAACATTAATGGTAATGTAAAAATTCTTTGAATAGCGGTTATAGAGGTAATTTTGTGCCAAGAGTTGAAGAGCCTTCAAGACTTTTCCATGATAACCAATCACGCGCCCAGGCTCATTGGTATCAATTTGCATATTGACCGTACGGCGGTTGTGACTGCTTGAAATGGTTGCATCGACATCCATTTCATCAACCACTGTTTGAACATAGGCTGTCACATCAGCTACGACTTCTTCGATATTGTAGTTTTCCTCTACCTCGATACCAAGGTTTGAGAAATCAGACTCGCTTGATTCTTTTGTCGCTGGTTCTTTGACTTTCTCAAGGATATGCTCATGCCCTTTTTCTTCAAGAACCGTATTCGCTTCTTTTTCATGTTTGAGAATCTCCGTCTTGATTTCTTCAGAGACGACTTCCCCCTCTTTTTCAACCTTCTTAATCGCAGCAACCACGCGCCCAAGGTCAACTGTTGCTTCGCTCACGGTCTTGACCGGCTCGTTTTGTGCATTAATTTCGTCCGGTACCCCTTTGACAGCTTTTTGATTGGCTTTGACGACCGTTGTTTCTGCAATCGGCTCAATCTCTACTTGGGCTGGCGTTTTCCCAAACAAGCCAAGAAAACCTTTCTTCTCACGTGCTACAACTGTAATATGTGCCTTCATACGGGGAATATCTAAATCGTTCAGGCCTTTTTGAATCGCTTCTTCAACAGTTGCTCCAGTATATAGGACCATATGTCCACCTCTTTCTTATTTTTTCTTTTTCTGTGCTTTGTTTAGGGCACGGCGTTTTTGTTTTTCCATGTCGCGCGAAGCTTGCTCTTTTGCTTCACGCTCTGCAATAATCTTGAAGGGGTTGTTCAAGAGATAGGTTTGCCCGACTTGATAAGCATTGGAAGTCACCCAGTATAGTGCGACCCCGCTGGCTGAGAACAAGGCAAAGAAGAAGATCATCACAGGCATCACATACATCATAGTTGTTGCACTTCCATTGCGCTCTGGCATGGCTTTATTGGTCAACCAACTACTGAAAAATGTGAAGAGAGCTGCAAGGACTGGCAAAATATAAGTCGGGTCGATCGCGCCAAGATCCAACCAGAGGAAGTGACCGACTTTAAGGAATTCAACACGGCTCAGTGCTTGGAACAAGGCCATCAGAACCGGCATCTGGATTAAGAGAGGAAGGAAGGCTGAAGACGTTTTGACGCCTTTTTCCTTGTAGAGGGCCCGCATCTCTTCAGAAAGCTTGGTCCGACTATCTAGGTCCTTCCCAGGATACTTAGCTTGCAATTCCTTGAGTAAGGGTTGAACTTCCTGCATTTTGCGGGTTGAATTCATTTGATATTGGAAGAGTGGCAAAAGGACCGTTCGGATGACAATGGTAAAGACGATAATCCCTACACCGATACTGCCGCCAAATGACAAGAAGCGGATGGCTTCTGCAAAGAAGTAGACGAAGCGTTCCCAACCACCTGTCGACTGAGCTGTCACTTGAGAGGTTCCACAAGCTGTCAAGACCAATAAGGCCGCTCCTAATAATCCAGTTAACTTCAGTTTCTTTTTCACTTTATTCCCCTTTCTTGGTAGACATGCGCTAATTTTAAGACATGTACAAGATTTTTCTCTACTTGATGAAAGTCGAGCTCCTCCACTCCTTTACGAGCAATAACAACAAAATCATCGGTCGTAAGGAAGGCTTGGTGTTTGATCAAAACATGGCGAATCAAACGTTTGATGCGATTTCTGGTCACAGCATTTCCCAGTTTCTTACTAACAGATAGACCGACTCGAAAATGTGGTTGGTCTTTGCGCAAGCGGTAAACAACGAATTTCCGATTGGCAACATTTTGACCACTTTTAAAAATAGCATTAAAATCTTTGTCACGTTTGACGCGGTAGCTTTTTTTCAAACCTCAACTCCCTCTTTTAAATTTATTCTATTATACCATATTTTCAAAAAAAACCAATCTCACTCAGGAAATCGGTTATTACTTGAATACAGATAAAAGTAAAGGCAAGGTGTAGTAGAGATTGAGCAAGATATGAGCCAAATAGGAGAAAGGAGTGTCTTACTCCTATAATACAGGATCCCAAAAATCACACTCGGCAGGAGATAGATGATACAAGCCCCCAGCGAAAAGGGATTGTGGAGAAAATGTAGGCCACTGTAGATGAGGGCTGGAAGCCAAATCTCAGCATAGAGTTTCCAGCCTTTGAAGTAGGCATTCACCAAGGCTCCACGAAAGATCAGCTCTTCTGTCACCGGCCGGATAATAACCATTGCAATCACTAGGATAAGCACCCCTGTGGGGCTAATTTCCCGTGGAAACAGACTCAAAACGGCTGCCCGTCCTTGAACAAAACTACTGATGAAGTAGTCCAACCAGTAAACCAAACAGGCCGCAAAAACGGCTTCTATCAGAGCTTGAAGAGGGTTCTTCCCCAGCTTAAATTGCGCTTTTTTAGAAAAACGGTAGACCAAAAATCCTGTAAAGACTGCATAGAGGCCTTCTAGGCCAAATAAGGTCCAATAATAGCTATTGGCGCTTGCTACACTATTGGAGACGTACTGGGCCAAAGGGCGAAATTGGGGCCGAACATAAAAATAAAACAAGAGCAGAAAAAGGGGATAAAGCAGCGAGATCTTTCCTTTAATGAATTTCATAGATACCTTTCCTATAGAGTATGACAAATCGTATAGTGCATCTTACCATAATCGTGACAAGGTTTCAATGAAAAAGGATGACTTCCTACTCCCTGAGATAGACCACATAACCTCCTAAAACAGCGACTAAAATCAAGAGACAAAGAAGAGTTTCCAGCCATACGAGAGCTGTCAAGAAAGGTAGTTGCAATAAGCCTTGGGCCATTTTCAAAGAGGTCGCTGTGATGACCGTTGGAAAGGTCAGGGCTGAAAAAGCAGGTTGAAAACCTTCTTTGATCATTCTCGGTAGACGCGTCAAAACAAAGAAATAAAAACCTTGTGAGGCAACTACCATGATCAGTAAGAACCAGACAGGAAGGCTTACTCCACCCACACGAACCAGAGCTGCTAAAAGAAGGGAAAATGGAGCGCAATAGATGCCTTCTTGGCCCAACAGATGACTGGGCAAGGGGGACTGCTTCAAATCATGATAGATAAGGGGATAAAGAAGAAAGGTCAAACCAAAACCAATCACTAAAGCGAGATAAGCAATCTCTCTGATTCCTACAACTGGATAAGTCAAGGCTGCTACTGCAATGCCCACATAGAGAACGGTCCAACTTGGAGTGGCATTGGCTCTTGGTCGCGCTAGGATATGGGTCTTGGTAAAATAGAGAATTAAGCCCAGATCCAAGAGAAAGGCAGACCACCAGACCAACTGTGATAGACCTCCAAAGGCGGGAAAGAGGCGCAAAAGATAGGTGGATAGAATCATCCCTGCCATGGGAAAAGTCGCCATCCCAGATAAAAGGGCTGGTTGTTGGAATTCTATCTTGGTTTCTTGCCAGCGAATCGCATGGTAAACTACAAAGAAAAACCAGAAGAACAAACCTGTCAGACTAAAGGCGTGGGCAAAGAAAGGTAGCGAGTCTGCAAGAAGGTTGCCAGCGCCAACCAGTCCTAACAGACAGCCTGAAAATACTAAGGGGATCTTTTTCATCGGGAGCTCCAATCATGTTGTCGCTTTCAGTATACCATAAAAACAGAGGGAACAGCATCAAAAAAGAAGTCATACAAATATGTGCTTCCCCAAAAAAGAGGCTGGGACAAAAGTCCTAGCCTCTCAATTATTTTTGGATTGTCGAGCAAGACGCAGTGGTTGAGTGGGCTCTACTACGCTGATTTCATCAGCTTTTACAGCCCTACTCAACTGTGCGGAGGTGGGACGACGAAATCGAATTCTAACGAATTACCGATTTCTGTCCCACTCTCTTTTTGGAGGGCCATACAATATCCGACTTCTTTTTTAGTATCGGTGATTTTTCTACATCATTGATTACATTCGATGCTAATGGAAGGAGGAATTAGCCCGTAGAAACAGCATAAATTCCTCCTTCCTTTTAATCATTCAACTTGCATGCCTATTTCTTCTTGCAAACGAGCTCGGAAACAGCTGGTTCAATGCTACTTGATTGGGTAATTTGCTGAACCACAGCTTCTTTGTATGTCTCTACAGATTGGTAGATTTCCCGGATGCGCGCTACAAAGTCAGCTTCTTTTCCTTGTTCAAAGATATTTTCTTGCGCAATATAACGTCGATCATGTAAGGTGTGTGAAAAGCCTAGAATAACTTGCTGGTGTTCAAATGCTTTACGAACAATACCTTGTACCTCGCCATAGTGGTTAATATCCAAATAAATACTTGACTGAACCAATAATTCTTTGATTCGATCTTGACTAATATTTTGGTATAAAACAACGTTAGGATAGCGGACCATTGAAGAAAGTACTGGAGACATTTCCGTTAACGCTGCAATTCTAAAAGTAACATCCGGCAACTTCTCTACTAGCTCCGTTAAAGCCTCAATTTGATCAGAATTAGTCAAGACAAAGGTATCCTTACGAATATCTTCTTTAACCTGAAAATCATAAATGTAGCCCAACGGCATAAAGAATCTGTGTTGTTCTGATGATGTTAATTCTAAAGCACGTTGGTAGGTGCTATTCTGAGGAATCACAATTTTATTGGTACGCAAATTTGGAGTAGATAAAATAAACTGCATATTTCCAGGCAATTCATCATAAAGAGGTTCCTGCCAAATTAAGAGATCATGCCCCTCAACACCTTTATTTCCCAAGTGTAGACTGACATTGAAGGAGAGGGCCAGTGTATTATAGATCACTTTATCTAGATTAAAACCTCTATATTCTAGATAGAACATGAAATAATCTAAGCGACTCTTGAAAATTTGCATAGGGGAATTAGGCAAGGTTAAGATCAAATCACCTGTTTGATGATTTTCTGTCAGGCGCTCAATCGTTCCCTCCAAATAATTGGTCACTAAGGGTTGTCCTTGACCATCACAAGTCGTAACAGCAATCTTGCGACCGTATTGATCATAGCGCTCGATCATCACAACTTGACTTTTTGTCATCCAACCACTCTACACGTTCAACAATACGTTTATAAGAAGCTATATGATAATAAATACGAGCCTTTCTCCTGACCATAATAAGTCACTTTCCCCATATTGTTATCACCAGAAATTTCCCAAAAATCTGGAACTAGGGACTTCATTAAAAATAACGTCCTCGTTTTTTTCACCTTCTGGCTGTCCTAAGAAATAAAGGAAAGGAGACTCTACACCGTCTGGCAAGAAACCATCTGGCTCTAGAACGACTGTCGGATGATGAAAACCAGACTCCTGCATAGAATGAAGCAAATCTTGGCTCTCACGAGAATAACTATCAAATACATTCAGCATGTGTCACCTCTTCTATCAATTGAGACCAAGCTTCTTCTACTCGGCTGGTCAAAAAGTCTTCCGCACGCGTATAAGATGCTTGGCGCATATTCGCTAGCTCTTTATTTTGGTAGAGCAAAACAATCTTTTTCAGCATAGGAAGAAGCAATATGATCCACCACTTGATCAGAAGAAGATGGAATCAGATAGCCGTTTCTTCCTTCTGTGACAAAAGGTCTGATTGCCATAAAGAACATCAAAACCGATAATCGGAAGACCAGAACCGATAGCCTCCATCAAAGTCAAACCAAAGCCTTCGCTAGTCGATGCAGATAGGTAAACTTCATAGTTCTTATAAATCTCCTCAAGATTGGCATGTCCTTTGAGATGGATATAATCTGTCGCCCCCAATTCATCGATAAGAGAGCGCAACTTCCCCTCTTCTCCACCATTGCCATAGATATCAAAGGATAGCTCCGGTAACTCTTTTTTGGCACAGACCACTGCTCGGATCAACCAATCAATATGTTTCTCAGTAGCTAAGCGAGAGGCTGTAATCATAGAGAATGGCTTTACGATTTTCATTTTGAGGCAGGCTTGCAAGGCTACCAACTGGAATGGTATAGATAGCTGGCCGATGGTTGGTGTATTTGGCAAACTGCTCTGCCAAGATTTCTTTTTGGCGATCAGTAGCGACAATAAAGAAGTCCACCTTGTCTGCATTGGTAAATTGGTAGTCGTAATAGTTATTCCACAGGATGTACTGATCATCAACATTATTGGCACTAAAATGCTCTGCATGAACAACCACACCTAGGCGAGCTTTTTGGGCTTCTTCAAAGATAGGCTGTCCGATATTAGTTTCCCGATCTAAAATAACCAAATCTTGTTTGGTCAATTGAAGGGTCTGCATAAAGTAACGGATCAATTCTTGCCGACCAACTAGGAAACGATCTGGAAAACGGTAGACTTCACGACCATCCGCCATTTGCATGCTGTAAGCAACACTTCCATCTTCATTATAAAAACGACGCTCAATCAAAGTAGCTTGATTATTCTTAGGAATAAAGTACTCGGTACAGTAACGAGTGTAAGAGAAATAATCCTTTCTCACCAAGATCCCTCTGGATACATACTCGCAACGTTCTACATAGGGACTGTTTTCTTCTCGCAGGTAGCAGGTCAAAAAGTTGTCTTGGTCCTCATAAAAGAAACGCTTGATTTTACCGTCAACTTCTTCACGAGTGGGTTTTCCAGCAAATCCTGCTAAGACCTGATCAATCGTATAGGTCGTAGGTGCTATCTTTATATCCGTGAAATAGCTGTAGAGCCAGATGATTTCATCATTTTTAAAACCGATATTTTCTGTTAGATGCTGGATATTATCGGCTAGGATCATATCCATAAACACAAATTTGGCTGGTTCATGGATATTGCGTAACAACTGGGCACGATAGGCCTGGGCATACTCGACACCACTGCTGGCCCAACCGATTCCCAGGTTGATATTATATACTGTCATAATGTCCTCTTTTGTGGAAAATGCAAAGCGCTTTTCCTTTTTTAATTTCTACATTACAGAATGAGGAGGAAGATACATATCCCCAACCACATTTTAACCGATTAGAAAAAATTAATCTTTTCCAATTAATACGACTAACATTATAACACACAATTTACTATTAAACACTGGATGAATACTTCAAAAAACAACATCCTACTACCTCGAAATACTTGTTCTTCAATTATTATTTTAAAAAGTTTCTTTTTATCATATCCATTATATATAAAAAGGGAGTGAGACTGAACAAATTTAAACTAAATTCGTTCGTAGTCCCACCCCTTTTGAAAGGTTATATAGCATAAGATTATAGCTAAAAGAAACTTTCTTTATAAGTTCTCACCACTACCTCGAAAGCAGTGTTTCAATCACTTATAACTATTAGTCATCGAAGGTTGGGCACTTTGTTTCCAACCTCTCTCGTACTGAAGAATAAAGGTGAACTAACTTCACTACTGTCCAGTTACTCCATCTTCATCCTCATCTTTTCTTCTTTTAGCAACAACTCCCAAGCCGACTAAACCTGTTAGCAGACCAAGTCCCAGGGCAGCTGTATTAGCTGATTGATCACCTGTTTGTGGCAATTTCGCATGTGTTTCTGACCTCTGTACTGATGCTGAAGCTGAAATGCTTGTACTTAGAGAAGCACTCGTACTTGCGGACTCTGCTGCACTCGTTGAGGCGCTTTGCGATGCTGACGTACTTGCTGACTCTGATGCGCTCGTCGATGCACTCAGTGAGGCTGAGGTGCTTGCTGACTCTGATGCGCTCGTTGATGCACTCATTGAGGCTGAGGTACTTGCGGATGCTGAGGCACTCGTTGATGCACTCAGTGAAGCAGAGGTGCTTGCGGATGCTGAGGCACTCGTTGAGACACTTTGCGATGCAGAGATGCTCTCAGATACAGACACACTTATAGAATCCGAGATGATAACACTATTAATATCAATGCTATCAAGAGAGTGGATCGCAGGCTCTCCCTTACTTGTAATGACAGAGTTTGATGCGCTGGTTGATGCACTTTGTGAAGCCGAGGTACTTGCTGATTCTGATGCACTGGTTGATGCACTTTGTGAGGCTGATGTACTTGCAGATTCTGATGCACTCGTTGAAGCACTTTGCGATGCAGACGTGCTTGCGGATTCGCTCGCACTGGTTGAGGCACTTTGCGATGCTGACGTACTTGCTGACTCTGACGCGCTGGTTGATGCACTCATTGATGCGGAGGTGCTTGCTGACTCACTTGCACTGGTTGATGCACTTTGTGACGCACTTGTACTTGCGGATTCTGACGCGCTCGTTGAGGCACTTTGTGATGCACTTGTACTTGCGGATTCGCTCGCACTGGTTGAGGCACTTTGCGATGCGGAGGTACTTGCTGATTCTGACGCGCTTGTTGAGGCGCTTTGCGATGCGGAGGTACTTGCTGACTCACTTGCGCTTGTCGAAGCACTTTGCGATGCGGATGTGCTTGCAGATTCTGATGCACTGGTTGATGCACTTTTGCGATGCTGAAGTGCTTGCGGATTCGCTTGCACTTGTTGACGCACTTTGTGAGGCACTTGTACTTGCGGACTCACTTGCACTTGTTGACGCACTTTGCGATGCAGACGTACTTGCGGATTCGCTCGCACTGGTTGAGGCGCTTTGTGATGCGGATGTGCTTGCGGATTCGCTCACACTGGTTGATGCACTTTGTGAGGCAGACGTACTTGCCGACTCACTTGCACTTGCTGAAGCACTTTGTGACGCTGAAGTACTTGCGGATTCGCTTGCACTGGTTGAAGCACTCATTGATGCAGACGTGCTTGCGGATTCCTGACGCGCTTGTTGAAGCGCTTTGTGAGGCACTTGTGCTTGCCGACTCACTTGCGCTAGTTGAAGCACTTTGTGATGCGCTAGTACTTGCTGATTCTGATGCGCTGGTTGATGCACTCATTGATGCGCTTGTGCTTGCGGATTCGCTGGCACTTTGTTGAAGCACTTTGCGATGCAGACGTGCTTGCGGATTCTGATGCACTCGTTGATGCACTTTGTGACGCTGACGTACTTGCCGACTCACTTGCACTGGTTGAAGCACTTTGTGAAGCAGATGTACTTGCTGACTCTGACGCGCTGGTTGACGCGCTTTGGGAAGCTGATGTACTTGCGGATTCTGACGCGCTGGTTGATGCACTTTGTGAAGCAGATGTACTTGCTGATTCTGACGCGCTTGTCGAAGCGCTTTGGGATGCACTTGTGCTTGCGGATTCGCTGGCACTGGTTGATGCACTTTGTGAGGCAGACGTACTTGCTGATTCGCTTGCGCTGGTTGAAGCACTTTGCGATGCACTTGTACTTGCTGACTCTGATGCACTTGTTGAAGCGCTTTGTGACGCAGATGTACTTGCTGATTCACTTGCGCTTGTTGAAGCGCTTTGTGACGCTGATGTACTTGCGGATTCGCTTGCACTTGTTGAAGCACTTTGTGAAGCTGAGGTGCTAGCTGACTCTGATGCGCTCGTTGAGGCACTTTGCGATGCGCTTGTGCTTGCGGATTCGCTCGCGCTTGTTGACGCGCTTTGTGACGCAGATATACTTGCTGATTCACTTGCGCTTGTCGAAGCACTCATTGATGCACTTGTGCTTGCTGACTCACTTGCACTGGTTGAAGCACTTTGTGACGCAGACGTACTTGCTGACTCTGATGCACTTGTTGATGCACTTTGCGATGCGCTTGTGCTTGCTGACTCACTTGCACTGGTTGAAGCACTTTGCGATGCGCTTGTGCTTGCTGATTCTGACGCGCTTGTTGAAGCACTCATTGAAGCAGATGTACTTGCGGATTCGCTGGCACTGGTTGATGCACTTTGTGATGCGGATGTGCTTGCGGATTCACTTGCGCTTGTCGAAGCACTTTGTGATGCGCTAGTACTTGCTGACTCACTTGCACTAGTTGAAGCACTTTGCGATGCACTTGTGCTTGCGGACTCTGATGCACTCGTTGATGCACTTTGTGAAGCTGAAGTACTTGCGGACTCTGATGCACTCGTTGATGCACTTTGTGAAGCAGATGTACTTGCGGACTCACTTGCACTTGTTGAGGCACTTTGTGACGCTGACGTACTTGCAGATTCTGAGGCACTAGTTGAAGCACTTTGTGAGGCTGAGGTACTTGCTGATTCTGACGCGCTGGTTGATGCACTTTGCGATGCGGAAGTACTTGCGGATTCACTGGCACTTGTCGATGCGGACGCACTTGCGGATTCTAATGCACTCGTTGAAGCGCTTTGTGAAGCCGAGGTACTTGCGGACTCACTTGCACTTGTTGAAGCACTTTGTGACGCAGATGTACTTGCTGATTCTGAGGCACTAGTTGAAGCACTTTGCGATGCAGACGTACTTGCCGATTCAGATGCACTGGTTGATGCACTTTGTGAAGCCGAGGTACTTGCTGATTCGCTTGCACTTGTTGAGGCACTTTGTGACGCTGACGTACTTGCGGATTCTGAGGCACTAGTTGAAGCACTTTGCGATGCAGACGTACTTGCCGATTCGCTGGCACTTGTTGAGGTACTTTGTGACGCTGACGTACTTGCGGACTCACTTGCGCTTGTTGAAGCACTTTGTGACGCAGATGTACTTGCGGATTCTGACGCGCTGGTTGATGCACTTTGCGATGCGCTAGTACTTGCTGATTCACTGGCACTTGTCGATGCACTTTGTGACGCAGATGTACTTGCTGATTCTGACGCGCTGGTTGAAGCACTTTGCGATGCGCTAGTACTTGCTGATTCGCTCGCACTTGTCGAAGCACTTTGCGATGCAGACGTGCTTGCGGACTCTGATGCACTCGTTGATGCACTTTGTGAAGCTGAAGTACTTGCTGACTCTGACGCGCTGGTTGATGCACTTTTGCGATGCGCTGAGTACTTGCTGATTCACTGGCACTTGTCGATGCACTTTGTGACGCAGATGTACTTGCTGATTCTGACGCGCTGGTTGAAGCACTTTGCGATGCGCTAGTACTTGCTGATTCGCTCGCACTTGTCGAAGCACTTTGCGATGCAGACGTGCTTGCGGACTCTGATGCACTCGTTGATGCACTTTGTGAAGCTGAGTACTTGCTGACTCTGACGCGCTGGTTGATGCGCTTTGTGACGCTGACGTACTTGCTGACTCAGACACGCTGGTTGACGCGCTCATTGATGCAGACGTACTTGCTGATTCTGACGCGCTGGTTGACGCACTTTGCGATGCAGATGTACTTGCTGATTCTGACGCACTTGTCGATGCACTTTGTGAGGCAGACGTACTTGCGGACTCTGATGCACTTGTTGAAGCACTTTGCGATGCGGAAGTACTTGCTGATTCTGACGCACTTGTTGAAGCACTTTGTGAAGCAGATGTACTTGCTGATTCTGACGCACTGGTTGAAGCACTCATTGATGCAGATGTACTTGCGGACTCACTTGCACTTGTTGATGCACTTTGTGATGCGCTAGTACTTGCGGACTCACTTGCACTTGTTGAAGCACTTTGCGATGCGCTGGTACTTGCTGACTCTGACGCACTGGTTGAGGCACTTTGTGACGCACTTGTACTTGCTGATTCTGACGCACTTGTTGAAGCACTCATTGATGCAGAAGTACTTGCGGATTCACTTGCGCTTGTCGAAGCACTTTGTGAAGCTGAGGTACTTGCTGACTCACTGCGCTTGTCGAAGCACTTTGCGATGCGGATGTGCTTGCGGATTCACTTGCGCTTGTCGAAGCACTTTGTGATGCGCTAGTACTTGCTGATTCTGATGCGCTGGTTGATGCACTTTGTGAGGCACTTGTACTTGCGGACTCACTTGCACTTGTTGAAGCACTTTGCGATGCAGACGTACTTGCGGATTCGCTGGCGCTCGTTGAAGCACTTTGCGATGCGCTAGTACTTGCCGACTCTGATGCACTGGTTGAAGCACTCATTGAAGCAGATGTACTTGCTGATTCGCTGGCACTCGTTGAAGCACTTTGTGAAGCAGATGTACTTGCTGATTCTGACGCGCTGGTTGAAGCACTTTGTGACGCTGACGTACTTGCTGATTCTGATGCACTCGTTGAGGCACTTTGTGAAGCAGATGTACTTGCTGATTCACTTGCACTGGTTGATGCACTTTGTGATGCGCTTGTACTTGCGGATTCGCTCGCACTTGTTGAAGCGCTTTGCGATGCTGAGGTACTTGCTGATTCGCTGGCACTTGTTGAAGCACTTTGCGATGCACTTGTACTTGCGGACTCTGATGCACTTGTTGAAGCGCTTTGCGATGCAGATGTACTTGCTGATTCTGACGCACTTGTTGAAGCACTTTGTGAAGCCGAGGTACTTGCTGATTCTGCTCGCACTGGTTGAAGCACTTTGTGAAGCCGAGGTACTTGCTGATTCACTCGCACTGGTTGAAGCACTTTGTGAAGCAGATGTACTTGCTGATTCTGATGCACTTGTTGATGCACTTTGCGATGCGGATGTGCTTGCTGATTCAGACGCGCTCGTTGATGCACTTTGTGAAGCTGACGTACTTGCGGATTCGCTCGCACTTGTTGAAGCGCTCATTGACGCTGAAGTACTTGCTGACTCTGACGCACTGGTTGATGCACTTTGCGATGCGCTTGTGCTTGCTGATTCGCTTGCACTTGTTGAGGCACTTTGTGACGCACTTGTACTTGCGGATTCTGAGGCACTCGTTGAGGCACTTTGTGAAGCCGAGGTACTTGCTGACTCTGATGCGCTCGTTGATGCACTTTGTGATGCTGAGGTACTTGCAGATTCTGATGCGCTCGTTGAGGCACTTTGCGATGCGCTAGTACTTTGCTGACTCTGATGCGCTGGTTGAGGCACTTTGTGACTTCAACACACTTTCAGATGTTCTTTCTGATTCCTTAGTCGATAGACTTGCCCGAAGCACTGGTACTTGCAGATTCGCTCGCACTTGTTGAGGCACTCATTGACGCTGAGGTACTTGCTGACACTGAAGCGCTGGTTGAGGCTGACATACTTTCCCTATTAGGGGTAACTGTATAGGGTACCTCCAATTCATAAGTGGTACTAAGGCCTGTCCCGTCAGGTAAGGTTGTAAATCTAACAGAATAAGTGAATTGTCCAGGAGTACTAATATCTGGTAAGTCTGAGCTGACAAAATTTGCAGATAAGATGGCTGATTGTGAAACCGAATCTGTACTATACCATTCACTTGGCGTATAGCTATTATAATAATCATCATCATCAACATTTTGTTCAAATGTATGAGAAACGCCTGTCACCTCAATAACTTTGTGTTTCAGAGTAGTTGTACTTACTAACAACTCTGAACTATTTGAAGTTGTCCCATAACGACCAACATTATAGGTCCGAGTAATCGTATAGTTAAATTCACCTGCCGTTGCCGTTGACAATGGTAGAGTTGTCGTTGTTGAAGATGTAGAGTTATTGGTCCATTTGGTTGTGAAAGATTGGTCTGTCACATCAGATGAGAGATACGCATCTGCATTTGAACCATTGTGAAGATTTTGACCTTTAAAATCATAAATAGGTGTTTTAGCCTCAATCTTAGGTAAAACCTTATAATTCACATTAACGGTTTGCACAGAACCGTCTGAATAGGTTACTTTTGCAACAGCTGTTTGATTCCCCGAAGTAGTCGTTGAAATAGGTGTTGACCAAACCAGACTATAACCAGAGGCAGCAGGTGTTGTACTTTCATTTGAAGCGACTGTCACAAATTTACTTACATCAGAAAGATCCGAAGCTGTTTCACCCTGCAACGTGTACACAGTTGTTGCTTTGGCAGAGGCTGTGTAAATTTCGTTTTGTCTGATTTTATGGAAAGCATAGGTAATTCCTTGGTTACCCGTAACAACTTTCACAGTGTTACCAAAAAGATAGCCCTTAGCCGTAGAAACGTTTGTCGCTTTTAGAGTATAACCACTAATAGCAAGGTATTCTCCCAAATCTACATTTGTTCCAGGAGTTTTCTGAATCAACACTTCATCTTTTCCAGGAATCTCTTCCCCAGTGTCTGCATCGATGAATTTCACTGTAATGTAGGCACCCTGAGCTGAATAATCAAACTTCTCCAACTGGAATTGCTGTAAATTATAACCGGAACCCGTCGACCCAAAGAGGGCAAAGGCCATTTCATCAGGATAACCCGCATTTTGCAAGAGGCTTCTGCTCTTATTCTCATATTTTAGGGCACTTGCATTTGGATGACCATCAACAGGCATATCACTATTAACAGCTATGGGATCATTGTTTAGATTCATAGACCAGGTTTGTCCATTATAGGTGACTGTCATCACCTTGGTATCCCCATCATAGACAACCTTATAGTCCTTCAATGAATTATCTGTAGGACCTTCCCCATTTAACTTCGTAATGGTGCGGATAACAGGGTAAACACTTCCACGTGCCGTACTATTTGATCCATTATAGTTATAAGTAAAGCCTCCAAAAGCTCCTTTTAGATAACCCGAATACTTAGGATCAGCAGAGGCCTTATTTTCAGGTTTAGGCGCACCAGTATTGTGCCAAGTATCTAGTTTGAAACCGAAAGAACCTTTGAGGTTATCTCCTCCCATCCCAAGACTGGCACCTGATCCATTACCGTTGGCATTTCCAATTTCTCCGATAGCACCTGTTGAGAATACCGCAGCAATTCCATCACCACCCGCATGACCATTGTTATTACGACCTTCGTAAGCCTCACCAAGATTGATTTTCCCTGTGAGAGTGAAACTTTCGTTCATATCAATCTTTGTGTTCAGGGTATAGGCACCTGCCTGACCTGGCGCACTTGGCGTCAAGGTCAAAATCCCATTACTTAAAGAGGCATCTCCAGTTGTTTTAAAGTAGGTGGATTGATTCTTATTGGTTACAATCAAATGCGCCTTAGCGTCATAGGTTGCATTTCCCAGTGAAGCGTTTGTATCGTAGGATGCACGTAAGGTATTGGCAGCAGTAATCCGTGCTCCATTCCGGTAATCACGAGCACCAGAACTTGCGCGTAACACTGTATTGACCACGGTATTACGTGTTCTAGTAGCTTCAGAGATAAGGGCGTTGAGGTCAGCATTTGGATCTGTCAGCATTTTGAATCGCTTCAATCGTAGCCTTTCCTTTTAGAAGGGCACTTTCCGCTCCTTCACGATTGCCTAGTTTTCTCAGATAGGTTCCAATTTCAGCAGACAGTGAGGTAAGCTTGGCTTCCTGCTCTTGACGTTTCTTATCTGTTTCAATGGTTGTCGCCGCCACCGCTGTTGTAGCTGTCTCTGTCACTTCTGAAGTTAATGAAGAAGCCTGCGGTGAAAGGGCTGGTGTCTCACCTGAAGCCAATCCAGCTACTGTCGAGTCGCTCACTTCTCCTGCCTGAACTCCTACTTCACTTCCTGTAGAGCTAGCTTCTGAAGTTAGGCTCTGAGAACCCTGGTGACTTGCTGAAGCTTGAGTTGATTTTAGAAGTTGAACTACTTGCGGATTCGCTGGCACTGGTTGAGGCACTTTGGAACGCTGAAGTGCTGGCTGATTCTGAAGCCGATGTCGATGCTGACTCAGATGCAGACGTGCTAGCAGACTCACTCGCACTCGTTGACACACTCAACGAATGAGATACAGAAGCTTCTACTGAGGCTGAATCTGAAATAGAGGCTGACGTCGCTTCTGTTTGTGATTGTATTTGTGAAGGCTCTGTTGAGTGACCTAAAACAGCTGAATCCGATGTCGCCAAGACATCTGTCGCTGGACTTACCGCACGCTCAAGAGCAGATGCATCATTCGATTCATCCGCTTGTACACGATAAGTCGTAGTCGCTCCCGTTAACAAGGCTCCTGTTGTTAACAATCCCTTTAATAAGTGCTCTTTTTACTGAAGAAGGTGCGTTTTTCTTCGAGCTGTGGTACTCGGACGCTGGCCTTGTCAACTCCTCCCTTGAGGACTCGGAACAGTCCAAAATAAGAAGTCGTCGCACGGAGCCAATGCTTTCCTGATTTTATTAATTTGAAACGTGTCACGCGATCTGTTTCGCGATATTCACCTTTGGTTCGTTTAAAATGCATACTCTCCCTTTCCTAACATTATTTTTAGTCATATCAACCCATTCTATCAGATATGTCATTAATAAGCTAGTAATATGACTACAAATATAGCCTATTGTGTTCATTTTATCATAAATTCAAGTAATTGAGTATGCTGGTTTTTTTCTGTCTTTAATATAAATGTATTTTATGGAAGATTAGCGTACTATTTTTAACGAAAAAGAGGCTGGGACAAAAGTCCCAGCCTCTCAATTATTTTTTGGATTGTCGAGCAAGACGCAGTGGTTGAGTGGGCTCTACTACGCTGATTTCATCAGCTTTTACAGCCCTACTCAACTGTGCGGAGAGTGGGACGACGAAATCGAATTCTAACGAATCACTCGATTTCTGTCCCACTCTCTTTCATATATCTCCGTATCAGATAACAGAGATTTATTCATGATGACGAGAGCGATCTAATAGTCCTCACTCTCATCCTCATCTTTTCTTCTTTTTAGCAACAACTCCCTAAACCAAGTAAGCCTGTCAGTAGACCAAGTCCCAGGGTAGCTGTATTAGCTGACTGATCACCTGTTTGTGGCAATTTCGCATGTGTCTCTGACGACTGTGCTGAGGTTGAAGCTGAAATACTTGTACTTAGAGAAGCACTGGTACTTGCGGACTCACTCGCACTTGTCGAAGCGCTTTGCGAAGCGGATGTACTTGCAGATTCTGAGGTGCTCGTTGAAGCACTTTTGGGATGCTGAGGTGCTTGCGGACTCTGACGCACTTGTTGAAGCACTTTGGGATGCTGAGGTGCTTGCGGGACTCTGACGCACTTGTTGAAGCACTTTGGGATGCTGAGGTGCTTGCGGATTCTGAGACGCTCGTTGAAGCACTCTGTGAAGCAGAGGTGCTTGCGGATGCAGAGATGCTCTCAGATACAGACACACTAATAGAATCCGAGATAATAACACTATTAATATCAATGCTATCAAGAGAGTGGATCGCAGGTTCTCCCTTACTTGTAATGACAGAGTTTGATGCACTGGTTGATGCACTCAATGAAGCGGAGGTACTTGCTGACTCTGACGCGCTTGTCGAAGCACTTTGTGACGCTGACGTACTTGCGGATTCGCTGGCACTTGTTGAAGCGCTTTGTGATGCAGATGTGCTTGCGGATTCTGACGCACTGGTTGATGCACTGTACTTGCTGACTCTGATGCGCTGGTTGAGGCACTTTGCGATGCGCTTGTGCTTGCGGATTCGCTCGCGCTTGTTGACGCGCTTTGTGACGCAGATGTACTTGCTGATTCTGACGCACTGGTTGAAGCACTTTGTGAAGCTGAAGTACTTGCTGACTCTGATGCACTCGTTGAGGCACTTTGTGAAGCTGAAGTACTTGCAGATTCTGACGCACTCGTTGAAGCACTCATTGATGCACTCTGTACTTGCAGATTCAGACGCGCTTTGTGAAGCTGAAGTACTTGCTGATTCGCTGGCACTTGTAGATGCACTTTCGTGATGCGGATGTGCTTGCTGACTCGCTCGCACCTGTAGATGCACTTTGTGATGCGGATGTGCTTGCTGACTCACTTGCACTGGTTGATGCGCTTTTGCGATGCGCTAGTACTTGCAGATTCGCTGGCGCTGGTTGAGGCACTTTGCGATGCGGATGTGCTTGCGGATTCGCTCGCACTTGTCGAAGCACTCATTGATGCCGAGGTGCTTGCGGATTCTGATGCACTGGTTGATGCACTTTGCGATGCGCTAGTACTTGCAGATTCTGACGCGCTTGTTGAAGCACTTTGCAGAGGCAGACGTACTTGCGGATTCGCTCGCACTTGTAGATGCACTTTGTGAGCTGACGTACTTGCGGATTCGCTGGCACTTGTTGAAGCACTTTGTGACGCTGACGTACTTGCTGACTCTGATGCACTTGTTGAAGCGCTTTGTGATGCCGAGGTGCTTGCAGATTCGCTGGCGCTGGTTGATGCACTTTGTGAAGCAGATGTACTTGCCGACTCTGATGCACTGGTTGAAGCACTCATCGATGCTGATGTACTTGCTGACTCTGACGCACTGGTTGATGCACTTTGTGAGGCAGACGTACTTGCGGATTCGCTGGCACTTGTTGAAGCGCTTTGTGATGCAGATGTACTTGCTGACTCACTCGCACTGGTTGACGCGCTTTGCGATGCAGATGTACTTGCCGAATCACTTGCACTTGCTGAAGCACTTTGTGAAGCTGAGGTGCTAGCTGACTCTGATGCGCTCGTTGAGGCACTTTGCGATGCGCTTGTGCTTGCAGATTCAGACGCACTCGTTGAGGCACTTTGCGATGCGCTTGTGCTTGCTGACTCTGATGCGCTGGTTGAGGCACTTTGCGATGCGCTTGTGCTTGCGGATTCGCTCGTGCTGGTTGACGCGCTTTGTGACGCAGATGTACTTGCTGATTCTGACGCACTGGTTGAAGCACTTTGTGAAGCTGAAGTACTTGCTGACTCTGATGCACTCGTTGAGGCACTTTGTGATGCGGAGGTACTTGCAGATTCTGATGCACTCGTTGAGACACTTTGCGATGCACTTGTGCTTGCGGATTCGCTCGCGCTGGTTGAAGCACTTTGTGACGCTGAGGTACTTGCGGGATTCGCTAGCACTTGTTGAAGCACTTTGCGATGCACCTGTACTTGCGGACTCTGATGCACTTGTTGAAGCGCTTTGCGATGCGGAGGTACTTGCTGACTCTGACGCGCTTGTCGAAGCACTTCGTGACGCTGACGTACTTGCGGATCTGCTCGCACTTGTTGAAGCGCTTTGTGATGCAGACGTACTTGCTGATTCTGACGCACTTGTTGAAGCACTTTGCAATGCAGACGTGCTTGCGGATTCTGATGCACTCGTTGATGCACTTTGTAACGCTGACGTACTTGCCGACCCACTGCACTGGTTGAAGCACTTCGTGAAGCTGATGTACTTAGCGACTCTGACGCGCTGGTTGACGCGCTTTGGGAAGCTGATGTACTTGCGGATTCTGACGCGCTGGTTGATGCACTTTGTGAAGCAGATGTACTTGCGGATTCTGACGCGCTTGTCGAAGCGCTTTGTGAAGCTGAAGTACTTGCTGATTCGCTCGCACTGGTTGATGCACTTTGCGATGCACTTGTTGAAGCGCTTTGCGATGCAGATGTACTTGCAGATTCAGACGCGCTGGTTGATGCACTTTGTCGAGGCACTTTTGTCGATGCGGATTCTGATGCACTTGTTGACGCGCTTTGTGACGCAGACGTACTCTGCTGACTCTGATGCGCTGGTTGATGCACTTTGCGAAGCGGATGTACTTGCTGACTCACTTGCACTTGTTGAAGCACTTTGTGAAGCTGATGTGCTTGCTGACTCACTTGCGCTTGTCGAAGCACTTTGTGATGCACTTGTGCTTGTGGATTCAGACGCGCTGGTTGAGGCGCTTTGGGAAGCTGATGTACTTGCCGAATCACTTGCACTTGTTGAAGCACTTTGTGAAGCTGAGGTGCTAGCTGACTCTGATGCGCTCGTTGAGGCACTTTGCGATGCGCTTGTGCTTGCGGATTCGCTCGCGCTTGTTGACGCGCTTTGTGACGCAGATGTACTTGCAGATTCTGACGCACTCATTGAAGCACTTTGTGAGGCTGAGGTACTTGCTGATTCGCTCGCACTGGTTGATGCACTTTGCGATGCAGACGTACTTGCTGACTCACTTGCGCTGGTTGAGGCACTTTGTGAGGCAGACGTACTTGCTGACTCACTTGCGCTGGTTGAAGCGCTTTGTGAGGCTGAGTACTTGCTGACGCTGAAGCGCTCGTTGAAGCACTCATTGATGCACTTGTACTTGCAGATTCTGATGCGCTGGTTGAGGCACTTTGCGAAGCAGATGTACTTGCTGACTCACTTGCGCTGGTTGAAGCGCTTTGGGAAGCTGATGTGCTTGCGGACTCACTTGCACTTGTTGAAGCACTTTGTGATGCGCTGGTACTTGCTGATTCGCTGGCACTTGTTGAAGCGCTCATTGACGCTGAAGTACTTGCGGATTCACTGGCACTTGTCGATGCGGACGCACTTGCGGATTCTAATGCACTCGTTGAAGCGCTTTGTGAGGCAGACGTACTTGCTGATTCTGATGCACTTGTTGATGCGCTTTGCGATGCAGACGTACTTGCTGATTCTGATGCGCTTGTTGAAGCACTTTGTGAAGCCGACGTACTTGCGGATTCGCTGGCGCTGGTTGATGCACTTTGCGATGCGCTAGTACTTGCTGATTCTGACGCGCTCGTTGAAGCACTTTGCGATGCACTAGTACTTGCTGACTCTGATGCACTGCTGAAGCGCTTTGTGATGCGCTAGTACTTGCTGATTCAGACGCACTGGTTGAAGTACTTTGTGATGCACTTGTGCTTGCTGATTCAGACGCACTGGTTGAAGCGCTTTGCGATGCAGACGTACTTGCTGACTCTGATGCACTTGTCGAAGCACTTTGTGAGGCACTTGTACTTGCGGATTCTGACGCACTGGTTGATGCACTTTGCGATGCGCTAGTACTTGCAGATTCTGACGCGCTCGTTGAAGCACTTTTGCGATGCATCAGTACTTGCTGATTCGCTCGCACTTGTTGATGCACTTTGTGAGGCACTTGTCGATGCGGATTCTGATGCACTTGTTGACGCGCTGTGACGCAGACGTACTTGCTGACTCTGATGCGCTGGTTGATGCACTTTGCGAAGCGGATGTACTTGCTGACTCACTTGCGCTGGTTGGAAGCGCTTTTGCGATGCAGACGTACTTGCTGACTCACTTGCGCTGGTTGAGGCACTTTGTGATGCAGACGTACTTGCGGATTCGCTCGCACTGGTTGAAGCGCTTTGTGAGGCTGATGTACTTGCGGACTCTGATGCGCTGGTTGATGCACTCATTGATGCACTTGTGCTTTGCTGATTCGCTTGCACTTGTCGATGCACTTTGGTAGCTGAGGTACTTGCGGATTCTGATGCGCTGGTTGAAGCACTGTGAGGCTGATGTACTGCGGATTCGCTCGCACTGGTTGATGCACTTTTGCGATGCGCTTGTAGCTTGCGGATTCACTCGCGCTTGTTGAAGCGCTTGTGAAGCGGAGTACTTGCTGACTCTGACGCGCTTGTTGATGCACTCATTGACGCTGAAGTACTTGCGGATTCTGATGCACTCGTTGAGGCACTTTGCGATGCAGACGTACTTGCTGACTCGCTGGCACTGGTTGAAGCACTTTGTGAGGCAGACGTACTTGCAGACTCACTTGCACTTGTTGAAGCACTTTCTGAGGCTGATGTACTTGCAGATTCTGAGGCACTCGTTGAAGCACTTTGTGACGCAGATGTGCTTGCGGATTCGCTCGCACTTGTAGATGCACTTTGTGACGCACTTGTGCTTGCGGATTCGCTGACGCTTGTCGATGCACTTTGCGATGCACTTGTACTTGCTGACTCTGATGCACTTGTTGAAGCGCTCATTGATGCTGATGTGCTTGCCGATTCGCTGGCGCTGGTTGATGCACTTTGCGATGCTGATGTGCTTGCGGATTCACTTGCACTTGTTGATGCACTTTGCGATGCACCTTTGTACTTGCGGATTCGCTGGCGCTGGTTGAAGCGCTTTGGGAGGCAGACGTACTTGCGGATTCTGGAAGCGCTTGTTGAGGGCACTTTGCGATGCAGACGTACTTGCTGACTCACTTGCACTTGTTGAAGCACTTTGTGAAGCTGATGTGCTTGCTGACTCACTTGCGCTTGTCGAAGCACTTTGTGATGCACTTGTGCTTGTGGATTCAGACGCGCTGGTTGACGCGCTTTGTGAAGCTGATGTACTTGCCGAATCACTTGCACTTGTTGAAGCACTTTGTGAAGCAGACGTACTTGCGGATTCAGACGCGCTGGTTGAAGCACTTTTGTGATGCTGATGTGCTGCTGATTCTGACGCACTGGTTGAAGCACTTTGTGATGCTGATGTACCTGCTGACTCTGATGCACCTGTTGAGGCACTTTGTGATACGGATGTGCTTGCTGATTCGCTCGCACTCGTTGAGGCACTTTGCGATGCAGACGTACTTGCTGACTCAGACGCGCTGGTTGACGCGCTTTTGGGATGCAGACGTACTTGCTGATTCGCTGGCACTGGTTGATGCGCTTTGTGAGGCAGATGTGCTTGCGGATTCTGACGCACTGGTTGATGCGCTTTGTGAGGCAGACGTACTTGCCGATTCTGACGCGCTGGTTGATGCACTTTGTGATGCTGATGTACTTGCGGACTCACTTGCACTTGTTGATGCACTTTGTGAAGCAGAGGTACTTGCTGATTCTGAAGCGCTGGTTGATGCACTTTGTGAAGCAGATGTACTTGCTGATTCGCTGGCACTTGTTGAAGCGCTCATTGACGCTGAAGTACTTGCGGATTCACTGGCACTTGTCGATGCGGACGCACTTGCGGATTCTAATGCACTCGTTGAAGCGCTTTGTGAGGCAGACGTACTTGCTGATTCTGATGCACTTGTTGATGCGCTTTGCGATGCAGACGTACTTGCTGATTCTGATGCGCTTGTTGAAGCACTTTGTGAAGCAGATGTACTTGCTGACTCACTTGCGCTTGTCGAAGCACTTTGCGATGCTGATGTGCTTGCAGATTCTGACGCGCTCGTTGACGCACTTTGTGATGCTGAAGTACTTGCTGACTCTGACGCGCTTGTTGAGGCACTTTGTGATGCGCTAGTACTTGCCGACTCTGATGCACTTGTCGAAGCACTTTGGGAGGCACTTGTACTTGCGGATTCTGACGCACTGGTTGAGGCACTCATTGAAGCAGATGTACTTGCTGATTCGCTGGCACTTGTTGAAGCACTTTGTGAAGCTGATGTACTTTGCTGATTCGCTGGCACTTGTTGAAGCACTTTGATGATGCTGATGTGCTTGCTGATTCGCTCGCACTGGTTGATGCACTTTGCGATGCAGACGTACTTGCTGACTCACTTGCGCTGGTTGAGGCACTTTGTGAGGCAGACGTACTTGCTGACTCACTTGCGCTGGTTGAAGCGCTTTGTGAGGCTGAGGTACTTTGCTGACGCTGAAGCGCTCGTTGAAGCACTCATTGATGCACTTGTACTTGCAGATTCTGATGCGCTGGTTGAGGCACTTTGTGAAGCTAGATGTACTTGCTGACTCACTTGCGCTGGTTGAAGCGCTTTGGGGAAGCTGATGTGCTTGCGGACTCACTTGCACTTGTTGAAGCACTTTGTGATGCGCTGGTACTTGCTGATTCGCTGGCACTTGTTGAAGCGCTCATTGACGCTGAAGTACTTGCGGATTCACTGGCACTTGTCGATGCGGACGCACTTGCGGATTCTAATGCACTCGTTGAAGCGCTTTGTGAGGCAGACGTACTTGCTGATTCTGATGCACTTGTTGATGCGCTTTGCGATGCAGACGTACTTGCTGATTCTGATGCGCTTGTTGAAGCACTTTGTGAAGCCGACGTACTTGCCGATTCTGACGCGCTGGTTGATGCACTTTGTGATGCGGATGTACTTGCGGACTCACTTGCACTTGTTGATGCACTTTGTGAAGCAGAGGTACTTGCTGATTCTGAAGCGCTGGTTGACGCGCTTTGTGAAGCAGATGTACTTGCTGACTCACTTGCGCTTGTCGAAGCACTTTGCGATGCTGATGTGCTTTGCAGATTCTGACGCGCCTGTTGACGCACTTTGTGATGCTGAAGTACTTGCTGACTCTGACGCGCTTGTTGAGGCACTTTGTGATGCGCTAGTACTTGCCGACTCTGATGCACTTGTCGAAGCACTTTGGGAGGCACTTGTACTTTCGGATTCTGACGCACTGGTTGAGGCACTCATTGAAGCAGATGTACTTGCTGATTCGCTGGCACTTGTTGAAGCACTTTGTGAAGCTGATGTACTTGCTGATCTCGCTGGCACTTGTTGAAGCACTTTGTGATGCTGATGTGCTTGCTGATTCGCTGGCACTTGTTGAAGCACTTTTGCGATGCACTTGTGCTTGCGGACTCTGATGCGCTAGTTGAGGCACTTTGTGAGGCAGAAGTACTTGCGGACTCACTTGCGCTGGTTGAAGCACTTTGCGATGCTGAGGTGCTTGCAGATTCTGACGCGCTCGTTGACGCACTTTGTGATGCTGAAGTACTTGCTGACTCTGACGCGCTTGTTGAGGCACTTTGTGATGCGCTAGTACTTGCCGACTCTGATGCACTTGTCGAAGCACTTTTGGGAGGCTGAGGTGCTTGCAGATTCTGACGCACTGGTTGATGCGCTTTGTGAAGCCGAGGTACTTGCGGATTCTGATGCACTCGTTGAAGCACTTTGCGATGCAGATTTGCTTGCAGATTCTGACGCACTGGTTAAAGCACTTTGTGATGCTGACGTACTTGCCGACTCTGATGCACTTGTCGAAGCACTTTGTGATGCACTTGTACTTGCGGATTCTGACGCACTTGTTGAAGCACTTTGTGATGCTGACGTACTTGCGGACTCTGATGCACTTGTCGATGCGGACACACTTGCAGATTCTAATGCACTCGTTGAGGCACTTTGTGATGCGCTAGTACTTGCGGGACCTCGCTTTGCACTGCTTGAAGCGCTCACCGATACACTTGTACTTGTTGATTCTGACTTGTACACAGTATCTGATACCGTTTCACTTTGTGTATATGTTGTTAGTGGGTATTGAGATTGATTTGTTTGATTCTTATCAAAATCTTTTGTAATAGACTGTTGCAACACCATCGTTACTGATTTCAATACTTGCAATCCGATCTCGGCCATTTGCAATCACTCTATCATGCGCCTTCATGATTTCTTCACGAACTTTAGCTTTATCTATCTCTGTTAAGTGATCGATATCCTTTACTTGTGTAACAGTTATCGAAGGCTTGTTAAATAGATCTTTTAATTGACCTTGTCTAACACCAAATTCATCAGATAAAGTCCTATTTCCACTTAGGTCGACTGCTTTCTACACGACGTCCCCAACGGTTACCTGCTCCCCAAATCAAGTCACTCTTTTGGAACAACGGTAAAGGTAAAGGTTGTCTGGTCATCGCTCATAACGGTATTGATAATATTTGGAATAGCACCCGTTCCCCAGTTTGTATTTCCCTGGAAGAAATCTGAAAGGACAGTCGCATTCCCAGTTACTCGTAAGGTAGCAAGCTTGCCACTGTTGTCTTTACCAGTAACGGTCACTTGGATGACATCTCCAGCATAGAAAACATAGTCGCCATTTATTCCTATCTGAGGATCTTTGCCGTTTACCTTAACCTTATACTCAACAGTTGGTTTCACTTTTTCTGCCGTAATCGTCGCTGTAGCCTTTTCTGAAGTTTCCCCTTCAAATGTGCTTGTAGCTGTAACAGTACCTACAGGCAACAAGCCATTGTTATCATCATAGGCTTGCTTCAGATCCTGTGCCGTAAAAAGTAACACTTTCATCACTAGCTCCTGCCTCCTTGGTAAACTGATGCCCATTCAAGGTCAAAGTGACCGTGGAACCAGGTAGAACATTTGTGACTTGAATAGATTTACCTGGTAAGCCACCTGTCTCTGTCACGGAGTCCTCAGAGATCACTGGAGTAGGGATAACCGTATATTCGGCAGTTATTGGAATCGTCAGAGGGATATCTGACTTATCATCTGTGATCGTATAAGCAATGTCTAATGTAGCTTTCCCAGCAGTTGTAATGTCTGGTCCTAAGCCATCTCTGAATTCCTATAAAATTAGGATTTCGTAATAGTTACCCAACTAGTCGGATCTTTACTAATTCTATAATTTTCATCCTCTACATTTTGATGGAAAACTTTGTGTTTGGTTGTAACTTCAATAACACGGTGTTCAAGTGTCGTTGAAGTCGTAAGCAATTTAGAAGTATCTGTCGTTGCTCCATAACGCCCCACATCATAAATCCGCTTAATGGCATAGGTAAATGTTCCTGTGTTATCAACTGTTAATGGGATAGTGGTAGAGCTGACTCCAGACGCATCTGTCCATTGTGTTGTATAAGAAACATCTGTAGTGTCTGACTTAATATAATCACTCTCATCTGTTCCATTATGAAGACCTTTCGCTTTTAAGATCATAAATAGGACTCTTAGCTTCAATCGTCGGTAAAATGGGTGTAGGAACTGAAACCGTGTAAGTTTGAGGATCCTGGAAGTTGAACAATAACCTCCGCAACCCGATCCCCTACCGTATTGGTATTGATTAGATCTTTTGATGTCTTCCAACGTGCTGAACTTCCCGAAAAGCAAAGCCAAATCATTGGCTAATTTTACAAAATTACTTGGAATACTTAGTTCTGGAGAACTTTCCCGATAAAGAGCATAGATCTTATCCACTTTCGCTTTAGGTGTCTGCATAAGTCGCTAATTTTGAATTCCCAGAAGCAGTGTAAAGTCGCTGTGCCTCCTGTTTCTGTTGGCCCTGTCTTAGATGTGCTCGCTTGGATATTTCCATATGGTAAGGCTGTTGTGACTGTGACAGTTGCATTCCCAGAAGCATCAGCTACTGCAGTTCCAATAGCCCTCCCTGCTGAATTGCTCAACGTAACGGTTGCACCTGGTGAAGCTGTTACTGCAATCTGCTGGTTCTTCATACCAGCTTTCCCAGTCAAATCAGTCGTGATTGTTGCTACTTTTGGATTGACCGTTACGACAACATTAATCTCTTTGGTAGCTCTATGTCCTGCTCCATCCTCACCAGTCTTCACAACAACTGTTTTCGTGAATTTTCCAATTTGATCCATGCTCGGAGCATCATTGTTTTTCCAGGTGAAGGTATCATTGGCCACAGGAGTGATTGCATTCGAACCAGATGCATACTGCACTGCGCTGATTGCATTAATTGTAACATTGTCACCTTGAGTAAAGGTCCAAGATCTCGTCGGACTTGGTGTTGGGTTGGCAACAAGATCATAAACAATGTGTCTGAAAGTAGATGAAACCGTCAGTAACTTGCTAGATTCCGTTTCACCATACCGACCCTTTGGAAAAACTGCTTTTAACGTATAGTCTTTATAACCTACTGTATTGGTATTGATATCATCAATCTTTGTAGCTCCATCATAGAGTCCCCAAGACATTCCTGAAGGGTACCAACCACCCGTACCTAATTTCGTAAGGTAATTGTAATAACCACCACCTGAAGCTGAACCATTTGTCAGTGATTCTCCTTTAAAATCGTAGATTGGACTTTTGGCACTAAGAGATGGATAGACAGTGTAGGGGATATCTACTGTTTGAACATAGCCATTCGGCATGGTGACTTTTACAGTAGCCTGTTTATCTCCTTGATCTGTCGTATCAAAACCAGATACAAATTCATACTTGGTATCACTTGGTAGGGTCACACCTGTTTGAGTCTTTACAAAATTTTGAACAACCGTTAAATCAGAAGCATTTTCACCAACATAGGTATAGATACGATCTACCTTTTTCTCTACTGTAGGAGAATAGGTATAGGTAACTGTTACCTTTCCTTTCTTAAATTCAATCTTGTTTCCGCCTCTGTAGAGATTATAAGTGTTGGCATTATTACGTTGAACTTTGTAACCAGGAATATCCAGGTAACTTGTTAAATCTTGGACATTGCCTCCTAGGCCAGAAATGGTTTTAGATGGCTTGAGCTCTGCCCCCGTAATATCATCTACATACTTGATCGTAATGTAAGATCCACCTGTGGTGTAATCGAAGGATTCCAATTGGAATTGCTGTAGGTTCCATGCACCACCTGTGGATGCAAATAGTGCAAAAGCTAATTCTTCATTCCCAGCTGATTGACGGGTTGAGTACGTGTTGCGAAAGCCAAGTGGAAACATTTTTGTGAAGGTCTGTCCAGCATAAGTAACAGTCATCTCTTCGTTTTACCATTGTAGGTTACAGTATAGTCTTGAAGGGTATTATTTGTAGGATTTACAGTTAACTTCTTCGCATCATAGGTTCTGACCTTTCCGCTTCCTTCCGATTGAACCCAACCACCAAAGGCACCACCCCTCGTACATTACTAGGATCCGCAAAAGCAAAGGCACTTGCAAACTGGGTTACTTTGTATTATGATAGGTATCTAATTTAAACCAAAGGAATATTTTAAATTCGTTCTCCCATACCAAGACTAGCACCAGAGCCGTTAGTTCCAAGTTCTCCTACAGCACCTGTAGAAAAGATTGTTCCAATACCATCACCACCAGTGTGACCTGCTGAAGAGTTCCCCTCATAAGCATCACCTAGATTGATTTTCCCTTTTAGTACGAAACTTTCGTTCATATCAATCTTGTTTTTCAAGGTATAGGAACCAGCTTGACTTTTAGTATTCGTCAAGGTTACCACACCATTATTTAAAGACGCTGTCCCCTTTGTCTCGAAATAATCTTCTTGATCTTCCGGTGTAACATGAAGTGCTGCTTTTGGCGTGTAAGTAGCATTCCCAATATTTGTTGCTGCTCTGAAACCTGATCCTGTCTGCAGTGCTCTCCCATTACGGCTGTCTCGAAGCCCAGAATATGCACGTAACACCGTATTGACTACGGTATTTCTTGTACGAGTTGCTTCTGTAATCAGAGAAGTAAGATCAGTTTGATCATCTGATAAGGCAGCCTCAACCCTCTGTATCATCGCCTGTCCTTGAAGATGAGCCGAATCTGCTCCTTCAACATCTACTAGTCGCGCCATATAGGCATTAATTTCGTTCGATAAGGATTTTAATTTAGCTTCTTGCTCTTGACGTTTCTTATCTGTTTCAAAGGTTGTCGCCGCTACCGCTGTTGTAGCTGTCTCTGTCACTTCTGAAGTTAATGAAGAAGCCTGCGGTGAAAGGGCTGGTGCCTCACCAGAAGCTAATCCAGCTACTGTCGAGCTACTCACTTCCTCTGCCTGAACACCTACTTCACTTCCTGTAGAGCTACTTTCTGAAGCTAGGCTCTGAGAACCCTGGTGACTTGCAGAAGCTTGAGTTGATTTAGAAGTTGAACTACTTGCGGATTCGCTGGCACTGGTTGAGGCACTTTGGGATGCTGAAGTGCTGGCTGACTCTGATGCCGAGGTTGATGCTGACTCTGATGCAGACGTGCTAGCAGACTCACTCGCACTCGTTGACACACTTAACGAATGAGATACAGAAGCTTCTACTGAGGCTGACTCTGAAATAGAGGCTGACGTCGCTTCTGTTTGTGACTGCGAAGGCTCTGTTGAGTGACCTAAAACAGCTGAATCTGATGCCGCCAAGACATCTGTCGCTGGACTTACCGTACGCTCAAGAGCAGATGCATCATTCGATTCATCCGCTTGTACACGATAAGTAGTTGCAGCACCTGTTAACAAGGCCCCCGTGGTTAACAGTCCCTTTAATAAATGCTCTTTTACTGAAGAAGGTGCGTTTTCTTCGAGCTGCGGCACTCGGACGCTGGCCTTGTCAACTCCTCCCTTGAGGACTCGGAACAGTCCAAAATAAGAAGTCGCTGCACGGAGCCAATGTTTTCCTGATTTTATTAATTTGAAACGTGTCACGCGATCTGTTTCGCGATATTCACCTTTGGTTCGTTTAAAGTGCATACTCTTCTTCCTCTAATATTAATTCTAAATAGTAACAATTTATTATATCAGATAAATGATAAACAAACCAGAAAGGCGACTATAAAATCAGCCTATCTTATTCATTTTATCACAATTTTAGATCTCTGAGTACATAATTGTAAATAATTTTTTTATACCATCATTATATATGTTTCTACCTTTTATCCTCACTCAAAAATTCCATCATTTTCTAAAGCGATTTTTCCCCACTATAGAAATAATGAAGGCTTTTAATTATAAATCATATGCAAAAAAGAGGCTGGGACAAAAAGTCCTAGCCTCTCAATTGTTTTTGGATTGTCGAGCAAGACGCAGTGGTTGAGTGGGCTCTACTACGCCGATTTCACTCAGCTTTACAGCCCCACTCAACTGTGCGGAGGTGGGACGACGAAATCGAATTCAACGAATTACCGATTTCTGTCCCATCTCTTCATATATCTCCGTATCAGATAACAGAGATTTATTCATGATGACGAGAGCGATCTAATATTCTTCGTTCTCATCCTCATTTTTCTTCTTTTTAGCAACAACTCCCAAGCCGACTAAAACCTGTTAGTAAACCAAGTCCCAGGGTAGCTGTATTAGCTGACTGATCACCTGTTTGTGGCAATTTCGCATGTGTTTCTGACCTCTGTGCTGAGGCTGAAGCTGAAATGCTTGTACTTAGCGAAGCACTCGTACTTGCTGACTCGCTCGCACTCGTTGACGCACTTTGTGAGGCTGAAGTGCTTGCTGATTCAGACGCGATCGTTGACACGCTTTGCGACGCAGATGTACTTGCGGATCTCGCTGGCGCTTGTCGATGCACTTTGTGACGCAGACGTGCTTGCGGATGCTGAGGCGCTCGTTGAGGCACTTGTTGAGACACTTTGCGATGCAGAGATGCTCTCAGATACAGACACACTTATAGAATCCGAGATGATAACACTATTAATATCAATGCTATCAAGAGAGTGGATCGCAGGCTCTCCCTTACTTGTAATGACAGAGTTTGATGCACTGGTTGATGCACTCAATGAAGCGGATGTACTTGCTGATTCTGACGCACTGGTTGAGGCGCTTTGCGATGCGCTTGTACTTGCTGATTCGCTGGCACTTGTTGAAGCACTTTGTGATGCAGACGTACTTGCTGACTCACTGGCACTGGTTGAAGCGCTTTGTGATGCACTTGTGCTGGCGGATTCGCTCGCACTGGTTGATGCACTTTGTGATGCAGATGTACTTGCCGACTCACTCGCACCTGTTGAAGCACTTTGCGATGCTGATGTACTTGCTGATTCTGATGCACTCGTTGAGGCACTTTGCGATGCTGAGGTACTTGCAGATTCACTTGCACTTGTTGAGGCGCTTTGCGATGCGCTTGTACTTGCTGATTCTGACGCGCTAGTTGAAGCACTTTGTGATGCACTTGTGCTGGCTGATTCGCTGGCGCTGGTTGAAGCACTTTGTGAAGCAGATGTACTTGCGGATTCTGACGCGCTGGTTGATGCACTCATTGATGCGCTAGTACTTGCAGATTCACTTGCACTTGTTGAGGCGCTTTGCGATGCGCTAGTACTTGCGGATTCTGACGCGCTCGTTGACGCACTTTGCGATGCTGATGTACTTGCTGATTCTGATGCACCTGTTGAGGGCACTTTGCGATGCGCTAGTACTTGCAGATTCACTTGCACTTGTTGAGGCGCTTTTGCGATGCGCTGCAGTACTTGCAGATTCTGACGCGCTTGTCGAAGCACTCATTGATGCAGATGTACTCTGCTGACTCACTTGCACTCGTTGAAGCACTTTGTGAAGCAGATGTACTTGCTGACTCACTTGCACTTGTCGAAGCACTTTGCGATGCAGATGTACTTGCTGATTCACTCGCACTGGTTGATGCGCTTTTGCGATGCAGACGTACTTGCTGATTCGCTCGCACTTGTTGATGCACTTTGTGATGCACTTGTGCTTGCGGATTCGCTCGCACTGGTTGAAGCACTCATTGACGCTGATGTACTTGCAGATTCTGACGCACTGGTTGATGCGCTTTAGCGATGCAGACGTACTGCTGACTCACTTGCACTGGTTGATGCACTAGATGCAGAAGTACTTGCTGATCTCGCTCGCACTTGTCGATGCGGACGCACTTGCTGATTCTAATGCACTCGTTGAAGCGCTTTGTGATGCAGACGTACTTGCGGATTCAGACGCGCTAGTTGAAGCACTTTGGGATGCGGAGGTACTTGCTGACTCTGACGCGCTGGTTGGAAGCTCATTGACGCTGAAGTGCTTGCTGATTCGCTGGCACTTGTTGAGGCGCTTTGCGATGCAGATGTGCTTGCGGACTCTGACGCACTCGTTGAAGCACTTTGTGAGGCAGACGTACTTGCGGATTCGCTGGCACTTGTTGAAGCACTTTGCGATGCACTTGTGCTTGCGGACTCTGACGCACTTGTCGATGCACTTTGCGATGCGCTAGTACTTGCTGACTCACTTGCACTTGTTGAAGCACTCATTGAGGCAGACGTGCTTGCTGACTCACTTGCGCTTGTCGAAGCACTCGTGATGCGCTAGTACTTGCTGATTCTGATGCGCTGGTTGATGCACCTCATTGATGCGCTTGTGCTTGCGGATTCGCTTGCACTTGTTGAAGCACTTTGCGATGCGGATGTGCTTGCCGACTCACTTGCACTTGTTGAAGCACTTTGTGAGGCTGATGTACTTGCAGATTCTGATGCACCTCGTTGAAGCACTCAGTGAAGCAGATGTACTTGCTGATTCGCTGGCACTTGTTGATGCACTTTGTGACGCACTTGTGCTTGCTGACTCTGACGCACTTGTCGATGCACTTTGTGAGGCAGACGTACTTGCGGATTCGCTCGCACTTGTAGATGCACTTTTGTGAGGCAGACGTACTTGCGGATTCAGACGCACTCGTTGAGGCACTTTGTGAAGCTGATGTACTTGCTGACTCACTTGCACTTGTTGAAGCACTCAGTGACGCTGATGTGCTGGCTGACTCACTTGCGCTGGTTGAAGCACTTTGCGATGCTGAGGTACTTGCTGATTCGCTGGCACTTGTTGAAGCACTTTGCGATGCGCTAGTACTTGCAGATTCTGACGCGCTTGTTGAAGCACTCAGTGAAGCAGACGTACTTGCAGATTCGCTCGCACTTGTAGATGCACTTTGTGACGCACTTGTGCTTGCGGATTCGCTCGCACTGGTTGAAGCACTTTGCGATGCGCTAGTACTTGCAGATTCTGATGCGCTCGTTGACGCACTTTGTGACGCTGAGGTACTTGCGGATTCGCTTGCACTTGTTGAAGCACTTTATGAGGCAGACGTACTTGCGGATTCGCTCGCACTTGTAGATGCACTTTGCGATGCGCTAGTACTTGCAGATTCTGACGCGCTTGTTGAAGCACTCAGTGAAGCAGATGTACTTGCGGATTCGCTCGCGCTTGTTGAAGCACTCAGTGAAGCAGATGTACTTGCGGATTCGCTCGCACTTGTTGATGCACTTTGCGATGCGCTTGTACTTGCAGATTCTGATGCGCTCGTTGACGCACTTTGTGACGCTGAGGTACTTGCGGATTCGCTTGCACTTGTTGAAGCACTTTGTGAGGCAGACGTACTTGCGGATTCGCTCGCACTTGTAGATGCACTTTGCGATGCGCTAGTACTTGCTGATTCACTTGCACTTGTCGAAGCGCTTTGTGAGGCAGACGTACTTGCGGATTCGCTGGCACTTGTTGATGCACTTTGCGATGCGCTAGTACTTGCTGATTCTGACGCGCTTGTTGAAGCACTCATTGAAGCAGATGTACTTGCGGATTCTGACGCACTTGTTGATGCACTTTGTGAAGCGGACGTACTTGCGGACTCGCTCGCACTCGTTGAGGCACTTTGCGATGCACTGGTACTTGCGGATTCTGACGCGCTTGTTGAAGCACTTTGTGAAGCCGATGTTTTTGCGGATTCGCTCGCACTTGTAGATGCACTCAGTGAAGCCGAGGTGCTTGCTGATTCTGACGCGCTTGTTGAAGCACTCATTGAAGCAGATGTACTTGCGGATTCGCTCGCACTTGTTGAAGCACTTTGCGATGCGCTTGTGCTTGCAGATTCAGACGCACTGCTGAGGCACTTTGCGAAGCTGACGTACTTGCTGATTCGCTGGCACTGGTTGAGGCACTTTGTGATGCGGATGTACTTGCAGATTCTGAAGCGCTCGTTGAAGCACTTTGTGATGCGGATGTACTTGCTGACTCTGACGCACTGGTTGATGCACTTTGTGACGCACTTGTGCTTGCGGATTCGCTGGCACTGGTTGAGGCGCTTTGCGATGCAGACGTACTTGCTGACTCACTTGCACTTGTTGATGCACTTTGTGACGCGGACGTACTTGCGGATTCAGAAGCACTTGTTGAAGCGCTTATGATGCTGAGGTACTTGCCGACTCACTTCGACTTGTTGAAGCGCTTTGCGAAGCCGATGTTTTTGCGGATCTCGCTCGCACTTGTAGATGCACTCAGTGAAGCCGAGGTGCTTGCTGACTCGCTTGCACTTGTCGATGCAGACTGGCTAGCGGAATTCGACGAGATATCATTATTCTTATCATCAATATCCAAACCGGCTAGTGGCGACTCATCATAACGTTGTTGATAGGCCGTATTCTCCCATCCGATGTCAAAATTCCTTTTTAGTGTTGATTCAACGATTGCTGTTGCAGTTCGAATATAAAGATTCCGATTTGACCCTTCGGTAACAATTGTCCACAGCATATTATCCGCAACACCACCACCAATGGTTCTCCACTGCTGACGAACTGCCTTCAAATTTGAATAGGGCATTGAACTTGCTTTTGAGTTAATTTTTGAAGACCAATCTTCTGTTTTAATCAAATTCCCATTATCATTGTAGGTCATGGTTACAGAATTAATGGTATCATCTGATGTTACTAAAATACCAAATTCATTATTCGTATTAAAGGATGGCTTAATCGTTACAACCCAAGTAGTCTTGTTGGTCCCAGTATCATAAGAATAGGTCATCGATTTGATAATCGTATTTTTTTCCCACCCTCAGAAAACATCTGATCCTGTCAAAAGTACCTGAATAAATATACTGTGTCTTACCACTTGAATCAAGATAAGTTTGAACAGCATTAGTTGTTGCTCGCTAAATTAATAGCGATGCTTGGAGAACTGTTTGAATCGACCACATTTCCTGTAAAAACCAGTTTTTTTGCATGGTGCTCATCATTTGCTCAACAGCCAAACCTAAACGATCGCGTTGCCCTTCAAAATCTCCCTCATTCTGAGAAAGCAAAGTGTTAGCTTTTGTCAACTCAGTGCGAACAGTTTGAATAGCTTCACTAAGGTCTGAACGGGCTTGTGCATCCGTTACATTATTTAAGCAACGGTCTGCCAAACTGACAAGTAATTGTGCTTCAGATGTATTTTGTTCCAGAAGTGTTTTTGCGGAAGTCGGGTCTGAAGTTTCCTCTACTTGGTCTTCACGCTTCTTATCTTCCTGAATCACGGTCGCCGCTACCGCTGTTGTGGCTGTCTCTGTCACTTCTGAAGTCAATGAAGAAGCCTGCGGAGAAAAGGGCTGGTGTCTCACCAGAAACCAATCCAGCTACTGTCGAGTCGCTCACTTCCTCTGCCTGAACTCCTACTTCACTTCCTGTAGAACTAGCTTCTGAAAGTTAGGCTCTGAGAGCCCTGATGACTTGCAGAAGCTTGGAGTTGATTTGAAGTAGAACTACTTGCGGATTCGCTGGCACTGGTTGAGGCACTTTGGGACGCTGAAGTGCTGGCAGACTCTGAAGCCGATGTCGATGCTGACTCTGATGCAGACGTGCTAGCAGATTCTGACGCACTCGTTGACACACTCAATGAATGAGACACAGAAGCTTCTACTGAGGCTGACTCTGAAATAGAGGCTGACGCTGCTTCTGTTTGTGATTGTGTCTGTGAAGGCTCTGTTGAGTGACCTAAAACAGCTGAGTCTGATGCCGCCAATACATCTGTCGCTGGACTTACCGCACGCTCAAGAGCAGATGCATCATTCGATTCATCTGCTTGTACACGATAGGTCGTAGCTGCTCCGGTTAACAAGGCCCCGTTGTTAACAATCCCTTTAATAAGTGCTCTTTTACTGAAGAAGGTGCGTTTTCTCGAGCTGTGGCACTCGGACGCTGGCCTTGTCAACTCCTCCCTTGAGGACTCGGAACAGTCCAAAATAAGAAGTCGCTGCACGGAGCCAATGTTTTCCTGATTTTATTAATTTGAAACGTGTCACGCGATCTGTTTCACGATATTCACCTTTGGTTCGTTTAAAATGCATACGTTCTTTTTTTCCTACCATTTAGTATTTTTTTATTTAACAATAACCTTCATTATATCAAACTATCTCTACAATGACTAGTATCTTTTGTTTGATATTTTTCGACTGATCTTCTAAAATATCCCAAGCCTCCTTCTAGACGCTATCCCTATCCAAATAAATTACTGGTACTACACACTCAATTTTTGTTCTAAAAAGAGGCTGGGACAAAAGTCCTAGCCTCTCAATTATTTTTGGATTGTCGAGCAAGACGCAGTGGTTGAGTGGGCTCTACTACGCTGGTTTCATCAGCTTTTACAGCCCTACTCAACTGTGCGGAGGTGGGACGACGAAATCGAATTCTAACGAATTACCGATTTCTGTCCCACTCTCTGACTCAATCTTAACTTGACCACTAATTGTAAACGAAAATCATCAGGAAAAGTAGTAACACTAAAAGAGCTAAACTCGTCACCAAGGTCCCGATCTTTAGCAAAGGCTGGCTTGACCAGTAACTACCTTTTCCGATATTGCTCATAGCATCATTGGAAAAAATCTGTGTTTGCCGTGGCTGTAGTGTAATCAATACAATTAGTAGAACACTTAAAACAATCAATAGGATTAAACATAAAACTTCCATAATCACCTCAACAAACCAAGCAGGGTAAAGAGAAGACCGACGATAATCACTAAACCAAACAAAGTGGTGAAGATTTTATTAATCCTTTCGCCTGTTGTCGCTTTTTCTTTTTTGATTGGCTTTTGCTTTAATTTTTCCATGCGCCCTTCAACTTCTTCGTGAAATAGATCTTTCTTTGACATAGTTTCCTTTCTTTTTATGGGAAATGGGTAACAATCTCACCATTTGGTGAGACTAAGATTTGGCTTAGCAGAAGATTACGTACCATATCTTTTTTGATTTGTGATTTCATTGCCTCAAAACCAGCAAAGGCTTCTTGGTAATATTCAACAATAGGGTTTTTACGGCTTGCTTGTTGCCCACCAATAGCCTGTTGTAACTGTTGCAAATAGTCTACCTGTTCAACCCAGTTATCATCGATTGCTTTTAACATCGCCAAACATTGGAAATAGCGAACAAGGTCAAAGCTTCTAAGAGTTCTTTTTTTCGATTCAATTCTTCATACGCGAAATGATAGATCAAAGAAGCAACCGCCCTTTCATCTAGTAAATCAAGATTTTCTGGTATTTGATCAATCTGAAAACTGATATTGTTTAGAATAAAGTGATACAAATCTTCCTTTTTTGTTAGAGTTCCCTCTTTTACGACATTTTCTATATAGTCATGAAGGACAGCATCTATGGTCTCATTCAAGTCTTGGTCTTGATAAATCAAGTGGTCACGTTGTCCATAGATTAACTCCCGCTGGATATTCATACACTCAGCATATTCTAATGTCTGATGCCGTGAAAAAAACGGCTTTGCACTATCACTTGCTCTTTGAGCTTTTTTTCAACCAATCTACGGTAACGACGCCCTGTTAGTTCTTGATAATGAACACGATCATCCACATTGTAATCTTTGTAAAAATTATGTACCCACTCAGGCCCGAATTTTTTGATGACATCGTCTTCTAAGGACACAAAGAACTTCGATATTCCTGGATCTCCCTGACGTCCAGAACGACCGCGGATCTGTAAATCTATCCGTTGACTTTCCATTCTTTCTGTCCCAACGACCACAAGACCACCCAACTCTGCTACACCAGGGCCCAATTTAATATCGGTCCCTCTTCCGGCCATAGAAGTCGCAACCGTAACAGCACCCATCTGACCTGACTCCGCAATCATCTCAGCTTCTCTGGCAACATTATTGGCATTTAAGAGGTTATGAGCGATTCCTTCTCTGAGGAGCAAATTCGAATAAAGTTCAGACATCTCAACAGATCCAACAAAAATGAGAAGAGGATTGCCAAGTGCATGGTAGGTCTTAATACACTCTAAAGAAGCATAAACTTTTTCTGGCAAGGTCACATAGAGATTATCTGGGTAATCTACCCTTTGTTTGGGACGATTGGTCGGAATCTGAATGACTTGCATTCCAAATGTATCTAGAAATTCTTTCTCAGCTGTCTTCCCGGTCCCAGTCATTCCTGAAATCTTCTTGAATTTTCGAAAGAGACTCTGATAAGTAACGGAAGCCATCGCACGCGTCTCGGGAGAAAGTTTGACTAACTCTTTTGCTTCAATCGCTTGATGGAGCCCACCTTGTAATTTTGTCAACTCCATAAGGCGACCTGTTGCTCGATCAAGTAGGACAACCTCTGCTCCCATATCTCCTTGGCGAACAATGTAGTCTTTATCTCTTTTAAAAAGTTTATGAGCTCTTAATGCATAGATGAGATGTCGAGCAAATTCTCCATTATCTTTGGCATAAAGATTATCAATTCCCAGATAAGCCTCTGCTGAATGAGCACCTTTTTCTGTCAACCAAACCTCACCTTTTTCTTCTTTAAAGATGTAGTCTTCCCCTTCAACCATTGTGGTCATAAGGGTATTGATCATGCCATAATAATTTGATTGTACACGAGGAGATCCCGAAATGATTAATGGCGTTTGAGCACTATCCAATAAAAACCGAGTCAACTTCGTCGATAATCGCGTAGTTAAATGGACGTAAAAATTTCCCTTCTTCATTCGATGCCAGATTATCAATTAAATAATCAAATCCGAGACCGCTATTCGTCGTATAGATAATGTCAGATGCATAAATCGCACGTTTATCTGATGCTTCCAGATCTTCTCCATCTGGTGCAAATGGAACGCCGATAGATAAGCCTAGAAACTCATAGACCTGTCCCATCTCTTCCGCGTCACGTTTGGCTAGGTATTCATTGGTTGTGACAAGAATAGCCCCTTCACCCGTCAAAGCATTTAGATAAATAGGCATGGTGGCTGTCAACGTTTTTCCTTCACCAGTACTCATCTCAGCGATATGGCCCTGGTGCATCACAATAGCTCCCATGACCTGTACATCGTAAGGAAACATCCCTAAAACACGCCGATCGGCTTCACGGACCACTGCATAAGCTTCTGACAACAGATCATCTAACGTTTCACCTTGTTCCAGTCGCTTTTTAAAGGTAATCGTCTTGTCCCTTAATTGTTGATCTGTTAATGGTTCGATCCTCTCAGCCCAACTATTGACTTGGTGAAGTAATTCTTTGACAGATTTCATCGGTCTTAAAACGTTTAAACATGTCCATCACCTACTTCTTCAATGCCCATCCCTTTAAAGTTCAACTCCAGCACGCCTGCACTCAACAAAAGCAATACTATAATAATAGGCTTCCTTAGGGTAGACAAATGTCACCGAATGACTCTTTTTCAATAATTTGTTTCACTTCCTTATCATAGCGATCCCAAAAAAACTTACTTTGAGATAAACCGAGTCTTGTGGAACCGTCGTATAAAAAAAGCATCTAGTCGGTAGGTCTGACCTTTTTTTCAATAAAGGCAAGACTGGCTGGGTCCGACTTCCTTGATAATTTTGTATGGCAGTCCAAGAATGTATCTCCGTTCCTGAAGCCACTAAAGGATTATAAAAACGAACCGAACCATCTTGAAATTGTTCAACTTGTGAACCATGCATATAGGTTCTCATATTCGCTCCCCATAAAATTTGAGGTGTTTTCATATATGTCATCTCTATCCTTTTCTTCCAAAATCATTTTCTAGTATCATTCGATAAAAATTGATAAACCAGGTTGTCGCAGTGGTCGAATCATCATTGTGTCGTCCTGTGGTTCCCTTGCTGAGGATTTTAGCGCCTGAATAATAAAGTGCAGTGGTCAAATCGTCATAGGCAGTTGGATCCATATCTTCATCCTTCATATAAGAAAATCCAAAGGTTGTATTGCTAAAATCTGCCTGCTTAAACTTGTCCCAAAAACGGTTATCCAGTTCCTGAACCTCAGCATTTTCTAAACCACCTGTCTGCATATGAAGGACATCAATTCCTGTTGGAAAGACTTCCGGTGCTAACAACCGTGCTCTATTTCCAATCGTTCCTATATTTGTAAGAGGCTTTGCAACAATAATGGCATGTGGCTCAAAATCAGCACCATAATACATAGAGGGATAAGTCCCCATTGACATTCCAGAAAAAATCAGTTGGTCCTGATCAAATCCCAAATAATCCAAATAGTGCTGAATGGTATCTCGTACCCCTTGTTCTAACTCATCACTCCCCATATAAAATGCCCCACCTAGTAATCGGGGATCTGAAAATAGAAGAAAGGGAGTCCCCATCGAACGCATCATCCAATACCCCTCGAAACCTTCTGCCGGGCGAAAACCTGCAAAATACACGGATAAGGGTGGCTTGAAATCTCCTGGATGAAAGAAGTAATTCAATTCTTGACGGTGACGATCATGTAAGATGCCTCCTCCTAATAGGTACTTCCCAAATTGGAATCGTGTCCAACGTTGATGAAGATTCCCAACTATGAGACGCCCTTGCCCCTTGGCTTCAAGAGTTGCAGATATCATATAGGTCATCTCTTGGTCTAGAACAATCGCGCCTTCACGCATCTCTTCTTCACTGACAATGACCGTCTTTGCAATATCGGTAACAGCACCTTCTGGAATCACTCTTAAAATCAGCTGACACTGGCAGGTCTCTTCTTTTTCAAACTCCAACCACAATTCGACAGGTCTATCTTTATCGACTCGTATATTATAAGACCAATTTAATAGGGGTTTAAAAGAAGAACCATAGTCTCCTTCAAGGCACATATTCTCATGACCATTATAGGTTACCTTCCCTTTAAATCGTGGTTGTACCTGAATTTGGAAAGGAAACAGTTTATCACCATACTGACCTGAAAATAGCGCCTTTGGCAAGATCCGAAGGAGTTCCTGAGGATGAGAGAAGTCAGTTGGTACTGCACACACCTCTTTTGTAAATTGTTCTACACGCGGATCGACAATTTTGATAGTTTCATCATAAAAAACAGTATAGGGGGCCAAATAATCACGTAAATCCGATAACAGCCACAAGGCAAGCGGATCATCTACTAAAACAGCATCAAAATTTTTTATTTTTCCCTGCTTCATTCGTGCCTTAATATCACTTGCTAGCCCGGCACGCAGGTAGATCCACGTTATATTTTTGGGAAGCTCTAACTGGTTCATCCAATTTTCACGTCCAATTTGCAAATAGTCACTTTAGACATTCTATTTCTCCTTCAAGTCATTTTCCCATTTTGCGACAAAGCGATCCCCTGTATTTTCTCTGATCTTATCAATTGCAGCAATTAAAGCCTGATTCCAATGTTTTAATTGACCTAGATAATAGTATGCGGCTTCCTCAAAGTCTTCTAATTGTTCTAAAATATAACCATTCTCTAAGTGACTAACATAATCAGAAGCTACAATATTTATCTGAGGGATCCCTGCGCTGATACCAGCAAGCTGGGTGTATCGATGAGGCTCCGGACTCAGATCAACAATCAGACGTGTGTACTCCAATTCCCTCATCAAAGTTGTTTCATCAAGAAGGTTTATAAAGTCAAAACGATACTCCATTTCTTGATTTTCTACTAGCTTGTTTTCAGCTCCCTGACTTTCTTTAATAGATACAAAATCATCTAGTCGAAAGGATCTTGAAATGAGGTCTTCTACTCCTTTTTTAAAAGTTTCAAAGTCAGCATGCTGGGCATTGAAACAACCAAATAACACCTTCGTTCTAGGATATTTAGCTACAAATGCCAATACTTGATGAATGGCATCCATATCTAACTGGTCTAAATCGATCTGATAAAAGATTTTTGATTCTTTTACACGTTGACTCATCCCTAGAGAAAGTCGTGTATCGTAGGGCGCCATATGTCGAACTTTTGACGCCTGATCTGGGAAACATTCACAAACCTGATCCACAAACTTCTGATGATCACTAACCACTAATTGGGTTGCTTTTAAATAGGGTTCGTAATCTTCTATTGAATCTGATTGATTCCCTCTCTTTAAACCAGGTTAAAACCTTTTTACTCTCCTGAGGAAGATGCTCAAAAACATCTCGGTTCATTCTTTGCTCAGAAGCTACTACAAAGCAATCCGAGCTTTGGGCCTGTTCTTCAAGATAGCGATCAAAGAACTCCCAAATAACCTCTTCCAAATTAAGATAGTAGTCTTTTTTTAAAACGATGCTTCATATCCGGATTGCAGACAATTCCACGCCCATCAAGAAAATGGCACAACTGCCATATCCCTTCTGAATTCATATAGGCACGATAACTTGCCCGCCCATCTTGAAATTGAAGGACACTGGAAACAAAGCCACGATCATCATAAATCACTTCCCTCAAAATTTGACCATTTCGAAAATAGCGGATCATGCTCAGATATCCTTCGGGTCCTAGTTCAATTTCAGCGTAACGTTGGCCCCTCTTCTCTACTACAATTGCAAAGGGGGTATAGATAAAATCACAATCATCTCCCCAACTTAAGTCCTTCACTTGAAGGCAACGCATGGGTTGATCGGGAATTCCTTGAATCGCATCAAAAACTGAGAAATAATTGGCTTCTAAAAGATCGTATCGATGCAAAAAATACCGTAAATGAGGCTGGTAGGTCAGCAACAATAGGGTTGGATCCAGATCCTGTTCTTGAAAGATTCTCACTTGATGGAGTGTATCATCAAAATCAATTTTTTTTCTTCTATTGTACCATGGGGTCATATCTGGTTGCCAAAACTCAACCCCTTGCCCGTACCAAGCAGGAATAAAATAGTACATAGTGCTCCTTTTCAATGACTTTATTTGATTATAATTCACGCGCTTATCCCAACAACAAAGAGGGGAAATAACATTAAAGATGCCTTTTCTATAGAAAACCAATCTTCCATAAGCAAAGACCAAAACTTTTTCTACTGGGCTACGAACATCGTAGTGATAGGTAGCCAGACAATTGATTCATCTAGCTGCCTATCACTCTCAAAAATATTCTTGAGAGTGATCGTATTTGCACCAGCATTTCTCACTATTGTTCTACTCAAACAATCCCTTGTAGGATTCATTTAGCGTCAAGGCTTTTTACTTCTTCTCGAATATTATATACCATCCCACTAAAAAATCAGAAACATACCTGGGATCATACTTAATTGTAGATATTGTGGATCCATTAAAACGACCAACATGGGACCTCCCGCCATCAAAAACAGTATATACCGCTCCAATAACTGCAAATCTCATGACTAAACGATTCAGGAATCGACTAGTATCGGGACCAGGATAAATACCATAGATATATTCGCCGGACTTCCGCATCCGCTCCGAGATTTGTTCACCACTGACATTTACAAAGGCAAAAAGCAATGGACAAAACAAATAGAATCAGTTGGTAGAGCACCAGCCAAAGAGGTTGCCCAATTGTGAGAGCCGATATCCATTTAGGGAATCCAGTCAGCTTTAGGAAGCACCATCCGCAATAAGAGCAGCACATACTGAGGAATAGAAACCATTGAAATGGCATACATAAAAGGCATCCCACCTGCTGGTGTCAACATAATATCCAAATAAGAGTATTGTTTAAACCGATTATGAATATCAATTTTATTTACTGGAATCCGATAGCGTGCCTCCTGGAAAGTAACAGAAACGTAGAGAAAGATCACACCCATGACAACCAGTAAGAGAATAAAAATCCAAACCAACATGCAAGCGTTGGATACTCGTCACAATCTGTTGTGGAATATTCGCTACCATACTAGCCATCAAAATCACAATAGAACCACCAATTCCCATGAAAGAATTCAGGTCTGACAGCCAAACCAGAAAGAAGGCCCCCGCTATTAAAAAGCAACGTATTTGTGACAATTGCTAGCCCTCTTGGGGAATACCCGCCTCAATCGGTAAGTTGAGAGAAACAGCCAATGACTGGATCAAAGCAATCCCTAATGTCAAATACATTCGTCTCCGATCTTGAATTTCTATTGGTAATTTCCCTAAGTTTGACTTTTTTTCGAAAGTGTGAACATTTGCCAGAGAATCATGGCAGACATCCAGGGGGATAAGCCGACAGAGAAGACAGAAAGCGACTTTAGATTCCCTCCCATCATGGCACTTGTAAAAGTTAACGAGTAAGTGGCTCCACCTAAAAAAAGTTAGGATCATCTAGATTGACAAAAAGGTAATAGCAATTGGCTTCCTAACATATATATAAAGAGGAAAAAAACAAGGTCCAAGAAATCCGTTTTAAAAACAACGGTATGTCGAAATCTGCTCACAATAAGTCTGGCCCCTTTCTATTACTTCTACGCTCTTCAATATAATGACGTATAGCTGCCACCATTTCTTCTGGATGTTCATGAGAAAAAAACAGCCTGGTAAGTTTGTCCCTGTCCCTGGGTATTTTCAAATGCAAACATCGCGATTCCGGCCTGACCAACCAACTCATATATCAATGGGAATTTTATCAAAATGATTGATATCTAAATAAAGATCTACCTGTGGTAACTGTTGCTCGATCAAAAGCGGATACGTATTCGGATAAAGACTCACATTTGGATATTGTGATAAACGTAATAACTCTACTGCCATATAAGTATAAGCAGCGATTTCAAAATGAACTTCTGGAAGGTGTTGGACCAAATATTCTATCTGTTCTAAGAGATAAGAATTCGTTAGTGTATAACAGGTTAGAAGGGGCTTGGAATTTTTTGGTCCCAACTCAAAGCCACGTTCTTTCCAATGACTCATCACCTCAGACCACTCCATTAGATGATACCGCCACCACTGGTCACGTAATCTCACTACTGAAAACTGGTTCCACGGTTTATCAGGAGAGATATAATGAAGAATCAAAGGAAGCGGGTCCAAAGGGATTTCAAACACAAAACGATGACCAGCTTCCCTGCTCCCGCATCAAAAACCAATTTGAAAAATTGTAAATATCATCCAATTTTAAATAGCGATCTTCAAATACCATATTGAGAATCGACTGATCCCTTCTCCCACATTTGCATGTTCGCGCTCTGTCGTTTCGACTAGAACCTGACGGATTTGCTGATCCTTCCAAAGACGGTTATTGATCAATAATACGCCCGCATTAAAACCAATTCCCGCATCAAAACAAGAACGAACGGCGGCAACATAATTCTCTCCCAACTCCTGATTGAAAAGAGAATCAAGATTCCCAGTCACAACAAGATCACTATCCAAATAAAGAACCTGATCCTCCTGAACAAAAATCTGGAATAAAAATACCGTGCAAAGGTCATATGGTTGATATGACCCAGTTTATTCGTCCAATTCATCTGGAACTGTGGTCCAATCAACTTAATATCAAGAAGCTCTCCTCCGAGTCTCTCCACATGCTCTCTCGTGGCACGGAACCACTCGACTGGGATATCTTGATTGAAAAAGGTATATTTTTAAGCTGGCGATTGTGATAGCAAAGAGATTTTAAAGCGGTCTCTATCTGACGAATATAAGCATAATCTCCCTGCCAATACTACTGCATTTTTTTATTATTCATGTATCTTTCTTATTCTATTGGCAAACGAGATAAGTCTGCCACGATTTGTTTGGTGTAGGTTTCATCCTCGATGAATTCAATATCTTGGTCAAAATTATATTCTGCTGTGTGTTTGTGTTTCAACTTGACTTTCGTCTGTGCTCCCATCTTCAGCCACTCGTATTCTGAATCAATATGCCCAATATCCAGTGCTTGGTAACCATCATTCGCCAAATGAGCAGCCAATACTTTTGCTGTTGGGCCTAACATAATCAGAATTAAGCGATCCTCCGCATATTGGCGAATCGTGGCCTCAATTGTATCCACATCCTTATAAGCATTGTGTGAAGAACAAACAATTCGCAGGATGGAGTTTGTACGATCAAACAGATCATTACCCACCCCTGTACGAGAAGTTGCTCCTTCAACAATCAGAATATCCCGATTCTCCCACAGTTTTTTAAGTTTGTCAAACTGGGAGGCTGCTCGACTTTTATCTTTAAAGTCAATATAAGGACGTGAAATAAAGGTAGATCCATAGCAAGGAGCTGGAGCAATTTCACGATAAAACTGATCATAATGATCCAAATGCTTTTTTTCCAAAAAAATCTTCTGCCCACCATGTAAATTGGAAGCGATCTTCGAAAGCATCTGGCAAACAGACTAAGAGTTTTTCTGAACTGTTCTTTCCAACCAACTCACGTAGAGATCGTGCTAGTTCAGGATGATAATCTTGGTAGGCAATAGAATGGCCAGCAATTAGATTGATTTCACCATCTCCAAAACGAATGACAGATGAATGATTTTCCCTAATGAAGTCCAGACTCTCATCAATGGACTTAACCGTTGGTAGAGGGAGAATTTTAGGCAAGCTTCCTTCACTATCAAACTGTTCAATCGCCGTGATCAGCTCCTGTGGTCGCTCACTTGAAAAAAGAAACTGCCCATGGTTCCCGTGTTGGGTTTTATAAAAACCAAAACTAGGAATCCCCGCCAATTCTACCTGTGATAGAATATCACCAGCTTCATCGCCACGATTAATATCCAAATAAAGATCTGCACTATGGATCAACTGGGTCAACTGCTCCTGATTGATCGCAGGATACAAACTAACATTGGGATGTTGCTTTAATTCGACTAACTTAGGTCCCATAGCTGTCCAAGCACCGATATGAAACTGCACAAATGGAAGAGCACAGACCAGTTCTTCGATCGACTCGAGATCTTGCGTTTGGGTCATGGTTAAGGAGTGCAATCGTGGAAGCTCGTGAACTTCTCCCCATTCACCTGTCTTTATACGCTCTTTAATGAGTGAATGCATTTGTTCAATCGTGTTGACCTCTAACTGCGCTTGCTCACTATGTCTGGTTTCTGGGAAGGACAAGATCGGTTTCCCTGTTTTCGCATAAGTCGCCAAGGTTGCTTGATCAGCAGTACCATAGTTAATATCTAAATAGGCAGCAGAACGATGGATAAGTTCTTCCAATACTGGAGGGACGACTTCTGGATACAATCTCACATTTTCATATTTTGCAAGACGCACCAATTCCTCTCCCATTTCCGTATAGGCAGCAATATGGAACAAGGCCTTCGGATGTCCCTGAATCAATTCCTCAAGATTTTTGAAGGATTGAGAATTGGTCAAATTGAACAGATGAAGCTCATAATCTGGATCCATCTCTATCTGGAAGTCCCCCATATGGTGAGACAAGACCTGACTGTAATCCATGTCATGAAAGGCCCACCATAATTGACGGAAACGATTGGCACTTAGCGTCGTCCATGGTTTTCCTGTGAGAAAGAAAGTGGACAATATAGGGATCTTCACTATCTATAAAGTGATTTGGCCAATGACTCATAAAAGCAGTCACGTCATGACCAACTTGGAGGTTCATCCTTTTATCCAAGGCTAACCATCTATCACGAAAGACCTTATTAAAGATTGTCTGATCCCCATTAAATTTAGGAATATTTCCTTCTAAAGCTTGCTGGAGTGAGCCATTCGTCTCATTCACCAACTGCTCTGTCATATTTTCTCGTTTCCACAAACCATTGTCAATTAATAAGACACCGGAATTAAAACTTTGGTTATCTGTGTCCATCACGGCTGCAATCGGGTGGCCCTTCATATCTATTTCAAAGATATCCTCTAAGTTCTTTAGAACCAGCAAATCCGCATCGAGATACAGCACCTTTTCCTCTGAGATATACTTAGGAATAAAGTAGCGAGAATAAGCATCCAGACTAATATGTTCCTGAGTCCACCAGGTATCCCTCACATCATCCGGATTCAATTTGACATCAATGAGGTCGCCCCCTAAGAGCTGAGCCATCTTCCGTGGTTTTCGAAACCAGTCTGGAAGGATGTCTCGATTCAAAACATAAATTTTCACATCTTTATTGTGATAAAAGATAGATTTTATGGTCGTCGATAACTGAGCGGTAAAGTTCTGATTTCCTGCTAGAACAATCGCCCGACTTTTTGTATCATGCATGAAAACTCTTCTCCTTGATCCGTTTTTTTACCAATACTTGCTGATAAGCTTCCATGTCTCCATGTTTTAAGGTCTCTTCTTCATGAATGGCCAATCGCCACTTGTAAGCAGCAATTTCTGCATCTATTAAGCCCTTTGGAGCTCCGATCAATTGAAGAATCATCATGCGTTCTTCGATACTTTGTAACGGATAAACATCTGCAAGATTGACCGTTTTGGTCACACTTGTCTCACGTTTACGATGCAGATAGATGGCACGGTTCATATAGACAATTTTATCGGCTTGTAGATAGACCTTGTAGGTCGTATAATCATCCTCTACCGTTTTATCTGTTGGATAAACAATCTCTTTAAACAATTCCGCCTTATAAAGCTTTGCCCAAGGGACCGTGAAACATTGGCTCAGATTATACTGCCCATCATATTGATGTTGGAACCACTCAAAAGGAGAATAGACACGCTCAAAATAATCATTTCCCCCAACATGGATTAAAAAGTTCCCCTCTTCTTCCATAAATTGAGTGAAATTCCCAATTGCAATATCTGCATCTGCTTTTTTCAGCAAATGATATAAACTCTCGATATGATCCAGTTCCAACCAATCATCATTATCCACAAAGAGAATGTAGTCTCCCGTCACCACTTCTAAAGCACGATTCCGGCTTGATCCAACTCCTCCATTAGGCTTATGATAGACCTTCACTCGAGGGTCCTGAATCTTGTAGCGTTGGCAAATAGCGGCAGAACCATCCGTTGAACCATCGTTGACTAATATAATTTCTAAATTTTGATAGGTCTGTTGGATGATACTATTTAAGCAATTTTCAAGATAGGCCTCTGAATTATATACAGGGACGATGACACTAATTTTTTCCATTTTTTCCATTTTCTTTTATATTTTAGCAGAGAGTGCGATGTAAAAGGTATTCATCACTTGCAGGACAGGCAAAAGATTGAATCAACTAACAACTTCTTAGTGATATAGCCCTCTTTAAGGAGGAAAGCAAAGCCTTGGGCCCTATTACTGATTTCTTGATACGTTTTTGGATCCATATTTTGAACCAATTGATTGGCTTCTTCCAAACTGTTCACAGCAAATCCTAAGCCCCGCTCTTCTATCAGATGACTATTTGATAAGGTGTTGGGTACAATCACAGGAATTCCTGCTGCAAGATAGGTGCTGAGCTTATGTGAAATATTCATTTCGTAATAGTCAACATTCTCCCCATCGTTGTACTGGGTATTCCAGACAAGACCAAAGCCTCCCTTTGAGAGTTCCATCAGGAGTTCTTCATTGCGCTTCCATCCTTCAATCACTAAATTGGCTTCTGGATTGCTCTTTGGCTCATTCGCAAAAACTCGCAAAGGGGTTTCATAAACCCAATTTTGCAACTCTGGAAAACGTGTCAAAGATCCTGCAAAGAAAATCTCTTTTTTTAAATCCTGGTTGGTTCAAACTGAGGTTATGAGGATGGTCCCAAAATTCTTGAATCAAGACTTTTTCCACCGTTAGCCCTTCTTTACGCAGACGATCCACCATCTGCTGCGATGGCGCGATGATAACATCTGCTTGGTTGAACATATCCATATAAACTGGCATGAGGTAGGCATTATCTCGGAACATCAGTGGAACAACATCATGGATGAAGACCACTAATTTGACCCTCAGATCCTTCATCTTCGCTACAAATTCCGCATCAAATTCCCAACCATTCCAAGTTGGTGATTGAAAGATAACAATATCTCCAAATGAGATACTAGCCATGATTCCATCCAGACGCTTGCTTCGTTCCCCTGGACTATCTGTCGTGATATTATAAAAATAGATTCCGATTTCACGAAAACCCATTGAACGTGCAATTTCTGTCACAGCATTCTGAGCTAAGATAACAGTGCTATCGCCTGCCATACCATATAGATTTGTAATATGTACTTTCGTCATAGTTTCCCTTCTTTATTTTCTGTCATTTGAACTCTCATCTTTAACTCTTCTTTTGTTGCTAGCGCCGGATGAATCTTTTGCTTATCATAGGCTGATTGATATTTTTAGGATCTTCCAGCTGAGATAGTTCATCGATCAAGTCTGTAATGGCATCTTTTTGAAACAAGTGATCTTTTGTATAAACATTTGGTCGGTGACAGGTTTCTTCAAAGGCATATAAAATCATTCCTTTTTCAAGAGCCATTCGATTTCCGTCTAAAATTTCATCTGCATAAGCAATATCTAGGTAAATACGGCATTTATTTAATAACCGCTCATAATTCTCACCTGAAATTCCTGGATAAAGGTGAATATTTGGGTAATCATTGAGACGTACTAATCGTTCCCCCATCTCTGTCAAGGCTGCAATATGAAACTGAAAATGAGGAAGAGTGTTCACAAGAACTTCAATTTGTTCAATCTCTTGTGTATTCGTCAAAATAAGAACCTGTGGCTGAAATTCCCTCAAGTCTCCCAAATAAGTTGGGAAAAATAATAGCGAATGAGGCGCCATATCAAGGTTAGGCTCACGAACGAACACTTTTATACCCTTGTCCACCAGAGGAGCAAGTTCTGCTTCAGGAAGAGTTGACCGACCATAGAAGATAATCTGTTCCTTCTCAAGTTTGGGTAAAGCCTTCAACAATTCTGTATCAGACAAGAAAACTGTTTCAGCCTGCAAAAGAGCTTCTTGAAGAAGGGCCTTTTTCGCATCTTCTATCGACGAAAACCCCTGTTCTAACCCATCGATCGCTTGGTAGATCGCACGATCATGTTGATGGAATAGATAGAGTTTCCCCATTCTATCATTCGTATAAATAGAGAGATGGCGTTCATCTGCACTCCAAACTTCTTTCAGAAAGAGGCTACCAGATCGATCATAGTGGTCACTCACAGAGCAATGACCATCTGGATCATACCAATCTACTTTTTTAACCCTTTGAGGGCGATCCTGAAAACAGTCTATCTTTCCCCTCTTCATTCCATCAGAAACAATATCCCCATTCGCACACACTTCCCAAAACGGGGGTAACGGAAGGCTGGTCATATGCAGAGGTGAGTCCACTTTCTGATTGAAAAAAATAGAATCCAGAATATTTTCTAACTGTAGAGATTGGATCGGTAGACCAATTTGTTCTAAGTCCTTCCTCAATCTCTCGTCGTCTAAGGACCATTCATTGACTAGATAATACATCACTATTCTTCCCCTATTTCACCAAAAAATCTCTCCATTGTCCCATCATTTGATCTGTCATATAGTGTTTCGCCAATTCATAAGAACCTTCTCTTAGTCTATTCAAGTGCTCGAAAGCCTTCTGCATCGCTCCATTCAAGTCAGCAACCACTTCTTCATGTGATCGATCTACAAACGGAACGATAAAACCATTTTCGATCATTTTTTTATAAAAAGTGGGATTCCATAGGGGACATCTGTCCCCACCATGACAAGACCAGATCCTATCGCCTCTAGCAAGGTTAAACCAAACGTTTCCCACTCGGAAGTGGCCAAATAAAGTTCATACTCCTTAAAACGAGTTTGAAGGTCTTGGTGCCCCTTGAGATGAATATAGTTTTGAGCATTTAATTGCTTAATTTTTTCTTCAATTTCTTGCCAAAGCATACCTTGACCATAAATGTCCAATGTAACCTCTGGAATTTTTTCATGCAAGGCCACTACCGCATCGATCGCTAGGTCCAATCTCTTTCTCCGCTCAAACCGGGCCGCAATCATCAAGCTATAAGGTTTGCGATTATCAGCATATTGCAAACTTTCAAGTCCACCGACAGGCAAGACCGATATAGGCTTAACAGTCGACAGATCCCGTTCTAATTCTTCCTTTTGCGCTTCCGTAGATACAATGATATGGTCGAAATAGTTAGCATACTGAAAAAGAAGGAAATATTCGGAATTGATACAGTCGCCCCAATAGTGTATCGAATGAAGGACACACGACAAGGTTGCTTCTCCCTTCATTTTTAAAAAGAGTCTGTGTAAAGGGAGACGCTCTAAACGATCAACAATGATATGGTCTTTTGCCGAGAACTGTAAGGTGCTGATCGCTTTACTCAAAAAGCTCCGACTCATTATAAAAACCAATGATCTCCTGCCGATAGACCGATTCCGTTAGATCACCTGGTGTTTTTGATTTCCTCCAAAGCTACAGAACCATCCAAATTATAAAAAAAGGCGCTGAAAGACTCTTGCTTCTAAGCCCGCATCAGTGGGAACAGCTGTAAAATATTCTGTATAAAGCTTTTACACTCCCGTAATGTTCCCTACGAAGAAGATGACCAGCTACATAATAATCGACATAATCAACATAATTTGACTTAAGAGTATTTCGATGAAAGACAAGAGAAATCCCATTCTCTTCCGGAAATATTAACTCTTGATCTCGTTCAATTGGAGTGGAATGAAGATTCAAACCTTGCTTCATTTCTCCACACTCATTGTCAAGGTCATATCACGCTGATCTGTTAGTAACATATGTACTAGAATGATTTCATCTTCCGCATATCCCAAAGACAAATAGTAATCCCATTTATATCTAGGAGGAACTTGCGTAAAAGACAAAACGTGCTGGGCACCCCAGTTTCCTAAAAGATTTGTCCACGGTAAGCCTGAGCAACATCGACACCGTTAGGCTCTAATTCCACCATCAGATTAAAAAGTGTAAATCATCTCTCCTCCAAGCAAGTTCC
>BNJU01005086.1_pt1 | contig 190776 bp, 281 predicted proteins | sample 8539281 | NCBI WGS metagenome assembly BNJU01 (sample SAMD00202456, study PRJDB9452) | human saliva metagenome | isolation source: human saliva | place: Japan | reverse complement strand
GGTTTATTACCCAAGTGTATTAGATAACAACCACATTTGTTTGTTTAGTATAATTCGTTTACGATTTTGGAATGCTTCATGATTAAAGTTATTATGTTCGCGTGAAATAAGGAATACGTAACTAGTGTGCGTCAGTATCTTTACAAATAACACGGTATGCACCCCAGTACCAATCCGCTGTTAATAACTTCATCACCGAATACCTTGTAATTGTGAATCAAGTGATGAATACACCAGTGCCACCTGCGGTAGCCAATACTGCGAATATGTCCTTCTGGACGAAATTACCAAACATTCTTTTCATGACACACAAAAATCTGGAATGCCCGCAATTGGTACGCAATAACATGTTCAGTCGAAAGACTCAAATATTCTTCTTTAACGGTCTTAAAACTAAGTTTCCTCTTCATCATGAATAACACCCAATTACCATTTACAACATTCTGCGGCTCAACGTCGGCTTGAGCTTGTAGCCAGCAGTTGGTGCGTCTTTTTAATTTTTCTTTTGCATGCCTGAGCAACACTTGTCATAACTAGCACCATCCTGACAAAAGTAAGATATTACATATTTATCGTACCTAAACTATTACAAATATACAACGTATATTCATTAAATATGTTAGCCATAAAAGGGTTTAACTAACTATTAGTAACTCTACTTATTAATATATATAGAATATATTAAATGCTGTTGGAAAATAATTAACAAATATACAATAAAACGGATATAAAAAGACCACTCAAAAGGTGGTCATCATCATCCTTAGAAGGAATATTTACCAGCGTGTAAACGCACACGCAGTTTTGTCATTGCTATCTACCTATATTTATCATAGCCGCAGTATACACATTCAAATCACATCAGGGCGATACTTCATATTGAGCACCGCGATAAGTTTGTATACTCCATTTAACCAGCCCAGCAAAATAGTTTGCTTTATTGGTCAAAGGTACATGACCGTGCGCACCAGCTTGGAAACCAGTTCAGTATCATTTGTACGAATCAGTACCGCACCATATAAATTTTACATTTTGGATGTGCTGTAAACAATACTGATCAAATGATCTTTAATATCACCATTTTTGCATTTAATTTATCGTGGTATTGTGTCTGACGTGGAAGGTGCGTGTTGGCAAAGAAACATAAAACCGTCGTTACTATTGCCACCACCATTGAATACGTGTTGTTTAAAGCATAATCGGCTTGGCCTTAGTGGATCCACTCGCAATTTTCGTTACGGGAGGCTGCGACCGATACACTACCATTTACAACCAATGGCATAAAGTTAATAATACTAATTTCTTCATTTTACTCTATACACATACCAGCGGTATGTCTTCGTAAAATTATAATCGATAGATATGTCAATTATACAATCTATAAATTAGCGTTTCATGAATACAGGGATATCAGGGATACACTGTTAGTATTTGTAGTGGATGCCCGGACGGGATGTAGTTGTTGTTTACCGAATTCGGAACATTCTTGGTATTTGAATTGAGCCAGTTGCCCTATGATAATTTGTTTATGTCGCCTAAACTTTCATCGATAGCAGACCGAGATATTAATAATTTGCGTCGGGATCATACTTCGAAATAATTTCGGGAAAACCATTAATTTCAAACAAACAAGTTAGCACTACCGAGTATTGAGTGAATCTTTTGCACCATCGATAGATGTTTCAGCAATGGTACAATAGCCATTTGCGTCAGCGACACGGTTTTCACCTTCACCAGCATAGTCTACGTAATGCTTCGCCTTGTTCAGTCATGATGGTTTACGACATCTGCAAAGGTCCGTTGATCAGAGCCAGGAACTTGAATCAGGTCTGAAATGCCTTGATGATGCCTTGATACTGTCATCAGCCTGTTACGAATGCTCAGCAAAGACATTTTTATCTACAACTTGCAACAATTTATCATTAGAATAACGATAATAGTAGCATCTACTTTTGCAGTCAAAAAATTCAATGCCTTTTTCTGCTTGTGCGACGGCATTTTACCTTCAAAACGAACGGTTTTGGTAACGGCTTACTGTCAATACCGTTTCACAGCACGTTACCGCAACGTAGGGCGGCACCTGTACCAGTACCTACCCATACAGCAGTTACGAGCCATCAGCACCTTCAGAGCTTTTATAGCACTATGCTGGCTTTCTTGGCTTCTTCACCGTTTATTGGTTGCCTTGCACAGAATAACTTTTGTAACCTTCTATAATAAATTTGAATCGTTACATCCTTTTGAATAATTCAAGCACTTGGCTTTCAGTAGCGGATAAAATTGAGACACCTTTAAGATCGCGCTGTCTGCCATTACGATTAACAGCAGCGTTATTACCATGTATACACCAACACCGATAACTTTTAATGTTGCAAATCAGACATTGAACTTCCTCCTCTTATCGTTATCTCGTCAGTATGCGTCTGATATATCGGTTATATACCCCGACAATCTTATAACAGTGCATTTGTTTTACTAAAATTTAAAACTTTCCACTATATAGAATGTGATTTATTAGAATCATAGTCATAATAATCTTACGTGGCTCTACATTAATAAATACGCACAATCCAAAGCCAGCCAAGAGGCTACGTAATATAAGTTAATTCTGTAGGGTCACTACCATGCCCAAGAATAACAGCTAACCTGGCATTGAAAGAGGCAAACACAAATTACCTAAGATCAAAGGTTCGTTCACATTGACACCTACCAAATACAGCATCTAGTGCGACCAAACAGCGACGATGTGTGATTTGCATAACTTATAGGTATGTAAGTGGTGAAAGCCACCTAATGTGTTACCTACAATTAAACCAACAATGGCAAGATATAAATATTCATTACTACCTCCCTGTTTCATTAGGCTTTATGCTCTTCTCGAGGTTCTATATGGCTTCAGATATTGTTCATTTCTTTACATGATTTTTGCCTTTTTAGTGTTTCAAAGATCACCACACCACCTCATGAGTGACGCAGAAGATTGGTGTTTTGGTCTCGTCCTTTTAACAAAAGACCTAGCCTTACCATTCAGTAATGGTCGGACCAGGCATCGTAGCTGAAGTCCCTATGAGACGTTGGTCATTGATGTATCGCCCTCAACCCCTGTTCTGATTCATTAACAATATTCTCCATGTGATTACATATAAAATTGAGATTTTCACCGCTTTGAATTGGCTTTAAGTATCCTCAGTGTACACTAACACCCGTACCTTCATGACCCAGACAAAATTGCTTTCATCATCAACTGTTCTAATGCTAACATTGCCAGTGGCACGGAGCTGTTAAGCTCTTCCTATTTGTTTTAACAATGCATCGTTCCGCTGACCTCTCTCACCAGTGTACAGCTAAATCAACTCGTTGTAAGCGGATATTTTTCTTTATATTATCTTGAGTCATCTTATATTGGGTGACAGCCATAGGCCAATAACCCCACAACTGACTAAAATATGCCCACCGTTCGTGTCTCCGACAATCATCTACCTTTGTCTTCAACATATTGTTTGTCTTGTTTTGTATCATCCTTCTAGTAGATAATTTCCTGATCTTGTTCCTGTCTGATGCTTTTAACTTCCAGTATTACATCAGTTTTGTATGGCGATAAACATGCTCTATATATGACACATTGCTATGACGTCTTAATATCTTTATAACATGGGCGAGTTACTTTCGGCTTTTGGGTAAGTCTTTACTATCTCCTAATCAATTTTTGAGTGCGGTATGCGCCATTATTGCATCAGGGTCTCTATATTGACTTCTGTGTGCTGAAGTGCTTTCATCAGAGGATTCCAAGTATTCAAAGTAACTAAAATAGGTTTATCACAACGGTATCACTAATAAAATGACTTCCGCCTTAACTCCTGATCGTTTAGTACGCAGAGCGACATCGCTTATGGCAGGCTCTGATGCAATCTTCGGCCTTTACTATCCAAGTGTTAGATAGCCAAACTTGAGCTGGTACAACTGCAACTGACTTTGCGTTCTCAACACGACCATTGATAAATGGCAATTGATAACTAGTGAACCTCTTCAACCTGCGTAAGTCTTCGCCAATCTATAATTCTCTTCTGTACTAATTTGTAATATATTTACAGGTTCACGAATATCCTGCTACCATTACATCTTGTGCAGTTACCTTCTCTGAGTCACCACAATAAGGATCCAAAAAGGAATAATTGTAGTGTAAACAATCCCACCAACACGAGAAAGTAACTGCACCACCGATTTTTAACACTCTGTTTTCTAAACCACGTTCTCCGTTCTCATACCCGAACAGGTGTAGAAGACTGCATCTCCCAGAGTTGGATGGATGGTATGTGCTTGTCATCCATGAGATAACTCCTCATATTCTATTCAGCCTTTAAAATTTCTCTACTAGCTGGTGATGGAATCTTTTTCCACGCATAATGTTGGGAGTCAATTCATTTTCATGAGCGCCTTTAATGGTACTAAAGACGTTGCTGGCCAGACCTGGCACAGTGTTGTATCCTAGAACATACCTATTATCTGCATGGTCTTTAATGTCAACAACGAATAACCCTACTGCCTTGTACTTCACGATACACAAGTTCCCCCATGCTTGCCGCATCTCAGCAGTCATTTTCTTCACTAATAGGCATGCAGGTACTAAATATTCTGTAGCTTGCCTACAGTGTGTTGCTGTGGTATAGTCATCTCCCAGAATGTGGACGAATTTCACCACTGCGACAATGTAGCACGTCAAGAACGGATACTGTCAAAATTCTGACCATCAAGAGGTGCTCTACTACACAGAATCGGATCATATTTTAGCGCCTTCTGTGAGCATGCAGCTCCACTGCGCCTCATCACGAACGATGGTAACGCCAATACCAGAGCCTTTGAGTAGCAGACTTTACACTACAGGAATTGTCGAGTGTTTGACTGACATGTCCTAGTAATAGCTTCTGCAGATCTCAGTACCATTAAAAGTTCATCTAGTTAGCTGTTGGAACATAGCCCTTTGAAAACGATCTTTGCTTACTTTTATTCATTCCCAATGCATGAGCCATGATGCCGATCCGGTAGATGGAATTTCTGCCATTCAAGTGCCTTTGTAATGCACCATCTTCACCATAACGACCGTGGTGCATTAAATACAATCTCTCCACCTAGGTTCAATATCTTTTTAAACAGTACGAGTTAAGTTCTAATGTTTGGGCATTATACACTTTCACTTTCGGTGCTTCCGCAATAGCGACGCCAGTACGGCGAGATACTCAGCCCTCTTTGGAAGGGCCACCCATCAATACGCTATTTTCATCTTTCATTGTCAGCCTTCCTCCATATAGCTAATAATTTTGGTCCATATTGATTAATAGAACCAGCCCCATTGTTATAACCAGATCGTTAGGGTCGCACAATTTTTGTAATACAGCCGGTATATCATCAACAGATGGTACGCAATGTACAAACCTGTATGTAGTGGCAACAGCGTCAGGAATAGTACGTCCATCGATCTGCACCAATCGGATCTTCACCAGAACTGTAAATATCTGTCATATATATTTCATCAGCGCATAAAGCAGTGGCAAATTCATCTTTCAACAAGCTTGTACGTGTATACCGATGCGGTTGAAACACACAAATAACGCGATGTTTTCAAGTTCTTTTTCTTTGCCTCTTAAGGTCGCTTTAATTTCTGTTGGATGATGCGCATAATCATCGACAACCGAGACGCCAACAACATGACCTTTTGTTTCAAAACGTCGTTTTGCACCGATAAAGTTTTACCTAACGCTTTTGTAATAAAGCGATTTTCTACACGCAACATTCATGAGCCACAATAAAAGGGGCGCCCAATGAGTTTAATACATTATGTTCTCCAGGCACGCGAAAAGCTGGATACGGCTATATTAACCTTTGTATGATATACATCGCTATACCAGGAAGAGTCCACATAATGAATATGCTACATAATCACCGTATCCTCTAAACCACGTAATAAAAGTACGTTTTACAGACTACTAACATAACGAATATTTTTATTATCACCACATACGATAGCCTTTGCCGCTTCTGGTAACGTTTCGACGAACTCACAGAAAGCGTTTAACGTTATCCATAGTCTTATAATGATCCATATGATCATCTTCAATATTAGTTATAACGATAGTATGTGGGATGCAATTTTAAATGAACCATCGCTCATCGCCGCTTCAACTGAAAATAGCCTTTTCCAAAGGCAACTGCTACCTTTGAGATAATCTACTGCCACCGATAATTACCGTAGGGTCCGCATTAGCCTCCACTAAAATTTTGTCCAATCATTGAGTTGTAGATGTTTCATGCGCACCAGCTACTAGCGATACCATCTGTTACATCTAATACAGCCTTTACAATATCAGAACGATGTAAAATGGTAATCCCTTGCTCTTTAGTGCAACAATTTCAGGATTGTCTTCACGAATCGGCTGTGAAGAACTAACTATCAACACCATTTACATATTCTTTATTGTGACCGATATGCACCTGACCCATATCTCTAAACTTGAAATCACTGCAGATTCAGCAATATCTGAACCAGATACATCACAACCTTTTTGAATCCAAAAATATTCGCTATCGCACATGCCAGATCCACCAATACCGATAAGGTGAATTTTGTGAATACCGTCTAACATAAAACCTCTCCTTGTTACTTTTGCAGATAAAGCTAATTTTTGCAATATCATAGTGCGTTCTGGTTTCCCCAATTGCAATGCTCGGTCTCCCATTTGTAGCCAACAGTCACGGTTAGTATAAACATCTCGATTTCCCCTATCAAACGTCGTGAGCACTCAACATTTTATCTACAATCATATGAGTAACGCCTTCTTGTACCAAAAGATACGTGCATTATAGGTTTGATGATCTTCCGTGCGTATGGATGACGGTATCAATGCGGATGGAATACCGCGAACTGCTAATTCTGCAGAGACCCTAGGCACGCAGATCAAATACTCTAACCGTCAGTCTGGCCTGGTGCTTTTGGCATATCATGTAAATACGGCAAAATCGAAAGATGAACTACCTAAACCATCCCCCATCGGTAATGCCCAATTGGGATAAAACAGATTCATATCCCTCCGTTTCGTAATATGGATTAATTAATACCTTTTCACACTGGCAAAGTGTTTATGTGCATCTATCATAGCATTGTTAATAGTTCTCGCCTCGAGCACCCTCAGCTATGAGTACTGTAAAGGTATCATCACTTAGTTGAAATAATTTACGTCCCGATGTTCGAATCAACTAACACATCTGGACGAACAGGATTCTTATGACTACGCGCTTTGCTTTGAAAACGATGCTTCTGCATCCTTGCCCAGCCTAGGGCTACCACATCAACAAAACGACTCAGAAATTTTTATTAGTAATGCCTGCATGACATTCTGTTCTTGAATTATAGTAGGAATATTATGTAATCTGTGCGACCAGAGAACAGGACCACGCACATAACCCCCAGTACCAACTAACCACATCAGGTTTAAACTTACAAACTATAGCATTAGCTTTTACAATGCCTGAGCAGTTTACCTAATGTGACTAGTGTACCTAACGATAATTGACAACGCAAGCCTTGCACGGAATCGTAGTAAACTCTATCCCTCTTTAGGAACTAATGTAGCCTCGAGACCTTGCTTGGTACCAACACTATGAACACCTTTGCATCAGGATTCTGTTTCATAATTTCCTTATATATAGTGTTGCTGGATATATATGTCCACCAGTGCCACCACCTGAAATAATAACACGTTTCATTAATGGTGTCCTCCTCTTGCAACATATGAACACAACGTTTAAAGTCATCTCCACGCTCTTTCAAAACAGCTGTGCCAATCAAAGCGGAGCAAGCCGGAGATAATAGCACAATATCGCCATGTCTCTGCCAATTTATAGCCTGTTCTGCGAGCTTCTTTTTCATAGATAAAGCACGATAAAATCGACTTCACACCAGCCTCTTTTAGCGACCATCTCAAAACGATCTGCGTACTTCCCCATAAATATAACAGCTTTAGTATGCTCTTTAACCTAGGCGCATAAAAATCTTCTAAAAGGCGTCATTTTATCCCGACCACCAGCCAATAGAATAACTTGTTGATCAAAGGATTCTGATGCTTTAACCACAGAATCTACATTAGTCGCTTTAGAATCATTATAAAATGTAATACCATCAATCGTCTTAACGCGTTCTAAACGATGTTCAACGCCATGGAACTCGTGAATAATACGATGGTGTTTTCTACAGGTACGCCCAATGCATGAGATAAAAGCAATAACGGTCAATATGTTTTTCGATATTATGACTGCCTGGAATATGAATATCTTCATCTGCACTAACAAATTTTGCTACCCCATCTTTAGCAATATAACATTGCCCATCAGCATAATAACGCCATCTCTCGCGCTTTTTGACTAATTTTTAGAATATGACTAGGCGCACGATGTTCCATATCAGCTACAACAGGATCATCTATATTCAACACTAAATAATCTGTACTTAGTGATTTTCAAAGATGCGTTCCTTCCAGGACAATATAGTTTTCCATCGTCTTATGACGAGCTAAGTGATCTGGAGTAATATTGAGAATAATAGCCCCAATAGGCTAAAATGTGATTGTCTCTGATTGATAACTAGATAATTCGACTACCAAAAGCCGTCTGCGGGCATAGAATACGCCACTTCAGCTAAAGGGGAATCGCAAATATTTCCACCGACGTGAACTGGTTTTCCCAGAGACCTTCTAGTACTTTTAGTTAATAAGGTTGTTGTCAATAGTCCTACCATTAGTACCAGTAACAGCTACGATAGGTGATTTAGATACTTCATAGCTAATTCTCGCTTCGCTGACCACGTCAATACCACGGGCCTGTCTTTTGCTTTACAATTGGAATGTCTAAAGAAAATACCTGGAGAAATAACGATACGATCCACGCCATCTAGCAAGGATCATCTTGACGTCCTGTAATAATATTTACCCTAGACAACAAGTCGTTTCTCCTCAGCCGTGGAGGCGAGTGTCATAAAGCTTATAATCATTTAACACAACATGCGCACCTACTGGCTAATACCCAAGATGCACCTATACCACTAGCTCCAGCGCCAAGAACAAGTATGTTTATCTCCATATTCCATCTATATCACCTAAATTATTTATAAAATTAATGTATCCTATCTAATAAGCATACCATTATTTACAACTTCCGTTAAGTATTATCTTATAAAATTATAGTCGCTAAAAGTACACCAATAACGGCTAAAACAGCTCCACCAAACCAGAAACGATTAACAACTGTTTGTTCTGCCCATCCGGAAAAGTTCAAAATGGTGATGAATAGGACTCATCTTAAATACACGCACACCCGTGTTTTTGAAAGAAATAACTTGAATAATAACAGATAGTGCTTCCATAACAAAAATGCCGCAAATCACCACAAGTAGCAATTCTGTTTTAGTCAAAATAGCCATTGCTGCAAAGGCACCACCTAATGCCAAAGAGCCTGTATCCCCCATGAATACTTTTGCAGGGTTCACTATATCCAAAAAGCCAAGACATCGGGCGACTATTAGCGCAAAGTACGCAACACTTTCAGCACCGATAGAATTTGTCATCGATCAGACCCATCAGACCAATAACAGAGAATGCTATCATGCCACTGCTGATGTACCACCAGCAGACCATCAAGACCATCTGTTAAATTTACTGCATTTGTAGCTCTACATAATCAAAATGCCAATACATAATAACCCCATCCCAGTTGTAATTGTATCTACAACAGGAATCCATATGTGGTAGGGACAACTATAATCTCAGTAATGTAATAGCAGAATACAGCGCAATATAAATTGTCCAAGTAATTTTTGCTTCGCTGTTAAACCAAGATTGACGTTTTTACAGCTTTTACAAAATCATCACCCTAATAAACAATGACAGTGTTAAGAATAATAACATTGCTGTCCCACATTCATGGTGCAAACAATGCCACGCCAATAATAAAGGCCACCATCATGAAAGCACCACCCATTGTTGGCGTACTGCGGCTCGCTTGATGACTTTCAGGGCCTCTTCACGAATACTGTGTTGTGCGTGCAAAGAAGCATAACATAGAATAACAATTTTTACCTAGCACTACCGTAATGATGAAAGTCGCTACGAGGCTAATAGAATGTGATTTATCATATGAATCCTCTACTTATTAATAAATAGGACGGCTAGATATAACTGGCCGTTACCATTATTCTCGATCCTTTCAATTCTTCAACAACGCGTCCATTCGTAAACCACGAGAACCTTTCTAGGGATAACATCCCTTTTCGAATATCACTATATGCGTTGGCCATTTCTAAATAGCTGTTACAACGGAATGTAGTTAAACCTGCTTTTTGCTTCCTTTTGCAATGAAGGCGTGACGATCACCAAAGGTGAATACAACACTATAACCCTCTTCAGCAAGCAAATGGCCGATTTCACGATGAGTGCTTCTTCAGAGAAGTCACCAAGTTCAAGCATATCGCCTAGCATCGCAATTTACGCTACCTTCTAATTGACCAGTCAGCTTTAATAGCTTCTGCCATGGATGAAGGGTTTGCATTATAACATCATTTAAGATAACAATATCTTCAAATGGGACGATTTCTTGACGCATTGGAGTTCCACTAAACTCACTCAAACCTTTGCGAATTGTTTAGAGTTATTTGCCCTAACACTCGACCTGCAACAATAGCCGCTAATGCATCATATACGATTGTGTTCACCAATCATAGAGCAAGAAGATATCAAAAACTTCATCATAACACTTACAAGTGAACTTAATACCGTCTTTTTTATAGCGCAGATGGCTACCAATACAAGTAGCATTCCGTTCAATACCATAGGTAATTGTTTTACCCTTAGCTAAACGATCCATAGCTTTTACATATGGATCATCTTCATTGAGGATAGCCACGCTGTTTTCGGGCAAGCAACGAATCAACTCACCTTTTCGCTTCGGCAATGGCTTCTCGAGAACCTAAAAAGCTCGATATGACTGAGTACCAACATTGGTAATAATCCCCATCGTTGGTTCTGCAATCAACGCGAGCTCCTCGATTTGGCCTAGGCCACGCATCCCCATCTCGACAACACAAGCTTCATGCTCAGCAGTTAAGCGCAATAGTGTTTTTGGTAAGCCAATTTCATTATTAAAATTTTTCTCAGTTTTTAATACATTAAATTCTGTGCCAAGTACGGCTGCCACCATTTCTTTTGTCGTCGTTTACCAGAGGAACCAGTAATAGCAACTACAGGAATATCAAAGCGTGACGATGATATCGTGCTAAGTTTTGATATGCTACCAAAGTATTATCTACCTCGATACAAAGCAATACCTTCTACAGAACGTCCTTTTTCAAACGATAGCCCTGTAGCACCTTTTTCGATAGTCGCATTGATAAAAATCATGACCATCAAAAGTGTCACCTTTTCAAGGCTACAAATAAAAAGCCTGATTCAGTAGTTCTTGTATCAGTAGACACATCTAAAAAACTAATATTGTCAGTATGTGCACTCGTCCCTGTGTAGCTTCCAGTACTTGAGACAATGTAAATTCAGCCATATTAGAATCTCCTTGAGGTCGCTCGCGCCTCTTCACGATCATCAAAAATGAATCGTTTTTATCCTTTAGATTTGGTAATCCTCATGCCCCTTACCTGCAATGAGTACAATATCCCCAGGTTTTGCATGTTGTATAGCATGTTGAATCGCTTCTCGACGATCAACGATAACTCATAGTGGGTTTCCTTCTCGAAGGCCGTCTTTAACGCCTACTTCCACATCTTTAACAATTTGTACAGGATCCTCTGTACGCGGATTATCAGATGTAACATGCACAACATCACCGTATTGTGCCTGTAATGCGTCCCATAATAGGGCGTTTCGTTTGCATCTCGGTCACGCCACAGCCAAAGACTACAATAATACGATTTTTCTTGAATAGCCTTTGCTGTTTGTAAAATATTTTTCTAACCCATCTGGTGTATGTGCATAGTCTACAACAACAGCAAATGGTTGACCTTCTTCAATCAATTCAAAACGACCAGGTACAGCACTAAATGTTTTCAACGCTTTATCGATGTCTTCCATGGAAATACCTTCTAATAGGCGAGGCACCAATAGTCGCTAATGTATTATCACATTAAACAAATGCCAGTCGTATTCATTGCAACTGTATAGTCATGACCATCATAAGATACCGTGTAACGGCTGAGACTTTGGCGTCATATCAACGTCATGAGCATTCAATGCGCTTCACCATCAATACTATAGGTAATGATAGGGGCTGTAGTTTTTCAACAACCCGATGTCCATAGGCATCATCAATATTGATGACAGCACCCTTACCAGATTTTTACTTGGTTTGGCTTGCTAACCTGTTCAAATAGTTTACATTTAGTTTTGCACAAGTAATTTTCAAATGTTTTGTGAAAGTCTAAATGATCTTGTGTAAGATTTGTAAACACTGCCGTATCATACTCAACACCAGTTACGCGTCCTAAAGCCAACGCATGAGAAGATACTTCCATTACACAATGTGTAACACCCTCTTCTACCATTTGATGCAAAATATGCTGTAAATCTACTACGTCAGGGGTCGTGTTATGAATCGGATATGATGTATCGCCAATCATGATATGAACCGTACCAATCACACCGACCTTATGACCTTGAGCTTTTCAAAAATATGACGAATCATATGAGTTGTAGTCGTTTTACCATTAGTACCAGTAACACCAATCATGCGCATGGAATTGGCTGGATAATCAAAAAAGTATGGCACACAGGACATCATAGCCGCACGTGTATCTTCAACAGTGATAACACAAACATCACTATTTACCTCAACAGGTTTAGATACTAATACGGCTACTGCCCCAGCCTCAACAGCTTTATTAACATAGTCATGTCCATCGACAGTAGCACCATCTAAAAGCAATAAATAAACTACCTGCTTTTACAGCACGAGAATCAGCGGTTACATCTAAAAATTTCAACAGCTGTATTACCTTTCTACATGCGGTGCATGTATGAGTTTTTACTATATCTTGTAAGTGTTTCATATACAATCTCCTTTACACGCAAAGAAGCGATCAATACGAGTACTGCTTCGCCTGCTAGTCTATAATTTGCTGTTTCTCTTGTACATTACGTTCAGTAACAGCGCTTTTGTGCTATAAACAAAAGAATCAGGCAAAACCATTCTAGTTGTTCTTCTGCGATTTGTTTGGATACGTACAGGAGACTTCAGGAGCCACTTCAACGTCCAATGCATCGTTATCTTTTGTTAATTGTGCTACAGCTTGCTGTGTTTAACTACCTCATAGCCCAACTTTTGTACTATATGCATTCATAACCATCATGATAATGCAAAACATGCAACTAATGACAGCAATACCATATACAACTTGCTCGCATCATAGGGGCTTAAGTCTAAAGCTACGTTTACTATCGTCTTCTCCCTTGTGCAATAACCAACATATCACCTTTTACTTGGCCCCACAACAGCCTTTCTAGCTAACATAACACTTAACCCCTTCCAAATCTACAACTTTACTGCTACGCGCAATTTAGCGCTTCTAGCTCTCGGATTAACTTCAATCTCCCTATACTTGGCTCTATAGCCTTATTGCTTTGCCTTTACAACTGCTTGTGATTACAAACACACACAGAGCAATTGTGGAGGACATATACATGCAGTACTTAACTCTTTAAAAGTTTGCTTTGTAATTCGATCTTCCAAGGGTGGAATGTAATAGCTCAATCTTTCCCTGGTTTTAACATTGATACAGCATCTACAAAACTATCATGCAAAATTGCTAATTTTCTATTTACTTCAATACGTATGGCCTGAAACGTCCGTTTTGCCGGATGAGGTCCATCTTGTCGCGCCTTTGCAGGTATTGCATTCTTAATAATTCTAACTAACTCACCAGTAGTAATGTGCTTTTTCTTGACGTGCTTCAACAATAAACTCGACAATTCGTTTAGCCATCGTTCCTCCCCATAATCATGGATAATTTGCAGTAATTGTTCGCTGTCATATTCATTGACAATTTCCTCTGCCGTGAGAGGTGCATCTTTTATCCATTCGCATATCAAGAGGTCCATCATTCATATGTAGAAAAACCTCGTTCAGGAGTATCTAGTTGATAGCTGGATACACCCAAGATCAAATATAAAACCATCGACTTCATAAATGCCTGCATTTTGGAGGGCTTCTTTAAGTTAGAAAAGTTTGTAGGTATCGTTAACACCTGACATTTCAAATCAGATAAAACGCTGTCGAGCTACACTCAAAGCATCTTCATCCTGATCTAAACCTATAATCATGCCTTCTGGATCTAGCATCTCGCCCACTGCATGAGCATGTCCTGCCCCACCTGAGGTACAGTCACATAAATACCTTTTGGATTAGTTACGACAGGTCCACCTGTTTCACGTAAGAGTACGCTAGTATGATTAAATTCCATCATAGCCTCCTATAACATAATCCCTTCAAGCCCTTCAACTAATTCTTCCATACTTTCAGCCACTTGCTCATCATAGAAATCGTATTTTTCACGGCTCCAAATTTCAACGTGGTCTAGCCTCACAATAACAGCCTGTTTATCGAGGCTTGCATATTCACGTAGTGGTACAGGAATGAGGACACGACCTTGTTTATCATATTCAAGCTCAGCGAGACTACCAAAAACAAAACGTTTTTACAAGCACTGCTAGCTTTAGTGGAAGATGTGATTGTAAAGCAGTGGAAATTTTTCTTCCACGCCTCTCTTCGGTGTAAATAGCTAAGCAGTTATCTAAGCCTTTTTGTAACGATGCACAAATCGCCTAGTTGTTCACGTATTTTCGCAGGTATAATCATCCGCCCTTTTGTATCAATGGTGTGATTATATTCACCCATGAACATACGTATCACCGCCCTTCTCTATTTCTTATCCACCACTATATGGTAAATTCTACCACAATTCCCCACCTTTCACAACAAAAATCCATTTTTATCCCACTTTTTTTATATTTTTCTTGTTTAATCTCTATTTTTCTCCTCTTTTCTTTACATACATATGTTCGATTAAATATTCAAAATAAACAATTTAAACCACTCTCCACCACAATTGCGTAATACCACTCCTTAAATGGACATAAACCCCACTTTTAGATGTATTATGTTTAGCAACTCAATGTATTATGTTTAGTAACGCATAAACGTTAAAAATATTTAGGTCTATATTAAAGCACCTCATCAATGTACAACACATACATTGATGAGGTTTTCCTCATTATATAATTTTTAATTATAGTATTAGAATTTAGATTCGATAGTAGCTGAAGATCGCCTTTTAGGCAAGAAACCAATTTTACGGTCTACTACTTCACCATCTTTTTAAAATAACGAATGTAGCAATACTTCAACTTGTAAGTTACGTGCTAATTCTGGTTCTTCATCAGCGTTTACTTTTTACAAAGTTAGCTTTACCTTCAAGCTCACCTGCAATTTCTTCAATGATTGGCATCATACGTACGCAATAACCGCACCATGGAGCCCAGAAGTCAACAACAGTAACTACCTTGGTTTACTAAATCTTGATATTCAGCAGTTTTTAAATCTTTTAATTCGCTCATTGTACCCTCCTAGCGATAGTGAACTACACACAATCTTGAATGACATGCAGATCTAAAGCATGTGCTTTTTCAACAACAGATGGTTTTATCCGCCCCTGGTTTGCAACCACACAACAGGAATGCCAAGTTCTTTGCATTCATCAAGTGCTGACTAACCTCCCTACCTTCTGGTACAACAAAATCTACCACAGCAGGCACAGCAGGGAAGTGCAGAAAGACTAGAGTAACAAGTGTCTCCATCTATTTCTGCAATGTAGGATTGACTGGATATACTTCATATCCGTGATCTTTAAAGACATTTATAAATCTTATAACCGAACTTTTCGGTTTTATGGGTAGCTCAATAACGGCCTCTACTTTTTGATTTTAAAAGCTTGTTGGTGTCATTTCGACCACCTCTTATATACTATTATAAATAAATATCGAATATTGTCAATATATTATATCGAATTATATAGTTAAAGAATTATTCTCTTTTAGCAATCATTCTATAACATAAAGCAATACTATGCTCTATTCTTTGATTTCTATCTCAATCGCTTTTTGACTAAGACTAGGTAAATTTAAATCAATCTCAATTAATTCAGATAAACTAATTTCTCTACGACTAAATGTATGAGCTTCCAACTAAGCCGCCAGCAATAGCTAGTTCACCTAAAAATTCTATTAGGAGACCATTGATTTTCACGTAATTCACGAATAGTAATACTCTTTTTGTCATTTAGACAATCTATGACCTTCGGAATCAATTAAAATGACGCATGACCATAGAGACGGTACTTTTTATATTTTTAGAGTCCAAACGCTTTTATAATGTTTGATATAAATATATTTCTTTTGCCCCGTAGTATCTAGATAAACTCATCTCCACGAATGACCTCCGTGATTCCCATAGTAATATCATCAATACGACAGCTAAATTATGAGGCATACATACCGTCACCACGACGCAATACATAATCATCTAATTCACCTTCCAAATGAATATGTTGAAAAGCCTTTGCCAACGATCTGCGAAAATCTATATCACAGGGAATTAACGGCTAAACGCAAAGATGGCTCCTTAGACATCATAAACTCTTTTTATCAATTTATCCTCTAGATGACGGCAATGGCCATCATATCGATGTACTCACCTCTCCTACATGGGGGCCGAAGCAATAGAATGCAGTCTTGTGCGATTACAGAAGCAAGGATAAATTAGTTTTTCTAATGCAAGATGTTCTAATACGTCTCCATAATATGTTTGTCGTTCTCTTTGCCAATAGTCGATTCTGGTCCACCAACACGAGGCCCTTCATCCCATTCAAAAGCCTAGCCACTCTAAATCATCCAATAGAGCTTCCTAACTCACGTTTTAGAGCGTTGGATATCTATATCCTCCATTCGCACAACATACTGCCCTTTTTGTTGCTTCGTAGAAACATAAGATAGAGGGCTATCCGTACATTTCGAGATGGATATATCCTGTGGGGCTTGGAGCAAATCGACCTTTCATGATGCTCTCTACAGTACAGAAACAAGTGGCATATCCCGTAAACTTACACAGAATATGCCACTATAAATAATATAAAACGATTATCCTAGAGAAATAATGTTATCGAATACCTTACCAGCGTCTTTAATTTTTGTTCGTTTCCCCATTGTACAAATATGATTGTCCTTCAATACTGGTTCAACCACATCTGCTAAAAGCAACGATATCCTCTGGCTTACAAGCGATAACTTGTTTACGAAACTCTACCTTATCCTCTAGTTTAGCACCGCTAAAATACATCCCCATCGCACGAGGACCACGTAATGCTCAGAGTCATAGAGCAGGTCCAAGGAGCTCATAGTGCCAATAATATGTTTACGCATTTCACGATCAGTCAACGTAAACTCACGAAGATATTGAGGTAATTCTTTATATACATTTAATGTTCTCTACCAAGTTTGGATCGCGATAGCTACAGAAAAATCATATTACCATCGTCATAGAAGTTTGCAAAGGCACCGTAAGCGACACCTTGTACACGAATGCGAATCCAAAAGATATTCATAACGTAAAAATCGTTTCAATACACTCATTGGACCTACGTGTTTTACACCCATGGTCTACAAAGTTACCACCTTGAGCTACGTATTGAACCTTACCAGCTGTAACGATACCATCATTACCAGACAAACGTGCGTAATCTTTAATGTATCATCACTTAAGTCAGTAGTATCCAGGTTTCAATCAATGGTTTCATAAGATTTTTCAAAGGCTTCTAGTCGCCTTCTTCACCAACGAACATGATATCCACATTATTAGCACGGAAAAATCTTACGAGCTACATCAGCTAATTTTTCTGGCAATAATGGTAGTCTGCGGGATTGAAGCCAACTCGCTAATCTTTTTGATAATAACCAAAGTTACCATTATCTCAAAGTTACCAACTGCAGACACTTGAGCCATCAACACGTTGACTTACGATGGAATTACCGACGAGGAATGCTTCATTATCTAAATAGCTTTGCTTTCTTGAACAAGTTCAGTCAAGCGTCTATCGTCACTATAATCTGCTTTTTGTACTACTTCATTAATCAAACGGCATAAGTCAGGTAATTTAGAATGCAAAAGCTTTAGCTCGAACAATCATGAGAGGCGTAAATTCATCACGCTTACCATCTTTGCTAATAGCCGTAATATCTGAGCTTAAACACCAAGATTCATATTGATATCTTTCGCCAATGCTTCGTAGCTACGTTCAGATGTGTTGATACGACCGATAATATCACTAAAATATCGGCATAGAACAACTCATCTTCTGTAAGACAACTTAAATTAAAGTAAAGACCATATAGTTGATGCCTTTTTGTGAAAGTAGGTACAAAATGTACGGTAGTATTACCAATTTTGCTTTCACGACGCTCTACCTCTTCAATATTAGGATTTAAATCTGATAATTTCAAGCAATGGGAATCGACGCTAATGCTTCGTCGCTATCTGGAGCTCTTGACGAAGTTTAAGTCGCTTTTGTTTGCTCTACAATCGCTTCGATTTCTTCTGGAGTCATCTTAGCTTTTACAGAAGCTAAATGTTCTTTCTAACCTCTGCATCCTTGCGCTCTTGAAGACCACGTTCAGGATAAATAGAAACAAGCACTTTTATGATTGTTGATTTAAGATAGATTGACGAATCAAATCTTCAAAGTACGTACCGGATAAGCCCTTGCGAATATTCACTAATGCTTCTTCATGGTGTAATAACTCAGGTGGGTCATTGTCATATAGCCATATTATCCATCATACGGATAACATAAGCTAAGACCAATTGGGCGACCACCAAAGTCGCTTTCACGAAGAGCAAACTCAATGCTATTCAAGGAAGCTTCTAATAATTCTTTATCTAAACCATATCACAAAGTTCTTTGCAATGTAGATTCCACAATACGTCTGCCAAGTCAGCTTGTTTATCGAGATTAGAGACCAGTTGCTTTGCACGGTCCACAAAGGTTGACGAATACTATCAAGATAATAACCACTCACATCAGAACCGATACCGGCTTTCACCAAAGCCTGTTTAAGAGGCGTGCAGAGATGTCAACAATGCATGTGTTAATACCTCAAAAGCCAAGCTATGCTCCAGGTGTTACATCAGGTAAAAACATAGGCAAAGGAATGTAAAGTTCGGTTGTCTGTTGGCTCTTCAGAACCTACGCTATATGGATAACTACCACTTTTACCTTCCGTAAATGGCGTTTGTATCACCAACCTCTGTATTAACCTCAATAGCATCAAAATGACTTAAGTACTCATCATTCAAGAATGCAATTGCTCTTCAATATTCATATCACCATAAAGGAAGATATAACTATTGGACGGATGATAATGAACTCGATAGAACTCTTGGAACTCTTCATAAGTTAAAGTCTGTAATATGGTCAGGATCTCCACCAGAATCAACACCATAAGTGGTATCTGGGAAAAGTTCACGCATCATTTGGCGTTCTAGAATGGAATCTGGAAGGAATAAACCCCTTCATCTCATTAAATACAACTATCTTTATAGGTAAGTTCATCGTCCGCACTATCTAATTCATAATGCCAACCTTCTTGCATTACGATTTCGCATCTTCACGAACGCGTGGATACAATACAGCATCAAGATATACGTCCATCAAGTTGTGGAAGTCTTTATCATTCTTGCTGGCTACAGGATACATTGTTTTATCAGGGTAAGTCATAGCGTTTAAGAACGTGTTTAAAGATCCTTTAACAAGCTCAACAAATGGCTCTTTTAAAGAAACTTACGAGAACCACATAAAACGGAATGTTCCATAATATGTGCTACACCAGTACTATTATGTGGTGTTGTTCTAAAAGCGATATTGAATACTTTATTAGAATCTGGTGAATCAATATAAATTAAACGAGCACCAGACTTTTCATGTTTTCATTTCATAAGCGGTACCATTGATCTCATCAATGCGCTCAATGCTGTCAAGGCGAAAAGCCAGAATAAACCTTATTTGTTCCATGCTGTCCCTTCTTTTCTATACTATTATGATGATTTCTCTCTAGAATAATTCATTATATCATATCGATGACTCTATATATAGATGTTAAGAATAATTATCGAATTATAAAAACCCCATAGACAAAGTATTCCATGGGGTTCATATTATTTATTATGTTGCATCTGCCACTTTTATGATTGCGACGCAGGTTAATAAGACCTTCTAACACGGCTTCGAATTGTATAAAACTCAATGTATATGGTTGATACTATCTGGTACAACCTTGTAGTAATAGTAACCTCAGACTTATCGTAATCATAGAAGATACCATGTAAATTACTCATTGTTGTGTAACCAGTTTGAGCTTGTTCCAATGTTGGAATAGGCTGATTTTTAGATTTCCTAGTAATCGCTAATGAAACCTTCCTTACGACCTTGGTCATTGAGCATTTCATCCATAAAACTACGTAGACTATCCATGCAATGATTAACCTCGTTGATCTAACAATAAGCCATTATGAATTACACGAACAGCATCTTTTTACACGATCTTCAGCAACAAGGCAAAAATACTAATTTCAGAAGTAGAAATGATTTCAATATTGATACCTTCTTGGCTCAAAATATCAAACATTTGCTGCAGCTACACCAGGCTGTCTAACATACCTGCACCAATAATGGAAACTTTTCGCCATTTTTCGTCAATATTAACAGCTTCAATATCTACTGCTTTTGTAATTCTTCTAATACTTCTCGAGCTATTACCACATCATCCATAGCTACTGTAAAGATAAGATCAGTTTTTGGTTCTCCTACGGAACGGATAGATTGAACAATCATATCTACGTCAACGTTTCTAGCGACTAATGCTTTGAATACAGTCAGCTGCAACGCCTGGTTTATTTTCAACGCCTACGAGGGCTACTTTTTGCTGTATTTGTATCATCAGCTACGCCAGTAATTACGTGTTTATTTGCTTCCACAGTATAATCCTCCCGAATAATAGTACCTGGTTTATCACTAAATGTAGAACGTACATGAATAGGTACACCATAACGGAACCCCATTTCTACGGCACGCGGTTGCATTACACCTGCACCAGGGCGTGCCATTTCAAACTTTATTCGCCATACGTTACTTCTTCTAATTTGAAAGCTTCCTTCGCCACGCGAGATCTGTAGAATATACGCCGTCTACATCCGTAAAATCTCACATACATCCGCTTTCATAGCACCTGCCAATGCAACAGCTGTTGTATCAGAGCCACCACGACCTAATGTCACCATATCACCATATTCAGTTATACACTGGAAACCAGCAACTACTACAATTTTACCTTCATCCAAAGCTTCAAACACGATTAGGATCAACGCCCAAAATGCGACCTTTATTAAACGTATCACTGCTTGTAATACCTGCTTGATCACCTGTTAAGGATACAGATTCTGACCACGTTCGTTAAAAAGCCATTGCCATCAATGCAATTGTTACTTGTTCACCGGTAGACAACAAAGCGGTCCATTTCGCGACCATACGGCTTGGATGTAACTTGTTTAGCTAAGGCCACCAAGTCATCAGTTGTATCACCCACTAGCAGATACAACAAAGAACGATTTTATCGTCAACTTGCTTCTCACGAAGAACGCGATCAACAATATTAAAATATTTTTTTCTGGTGTAGCTACGGAACTACCAAATTTTTAACGATTAAGGCCACAATAATCCCTCATTTTAACTATGTTTTACTAAAATATCAATATGCATATACTTTACCACAAACAAATAGCACTGTAAAGGGATGTACAGCAATTAATCCACTGGAGTGATACAAAACTCCTTTTTATGCGGACATTAAAAATCAAATAATATGTCTATAATATTATGAATATGCATTAAACAATCCTAACATGTATTAGCCATAATGCCATTAAATATCTACTATTAAAAAGTTTAATTTTGCCTCATTATTAAACTATGTAAACACATAGATATACAAAAAGACCAGCCCTAGGACTGGTCTTTATTAGTTGTAATAGTTAATTAAGCAACTACGATATCTTTTTCAGATTCCCACAAACCGTGGATATTGCAGTAGAAAACAGCGATCAATTTACCAGATTTTTTCAAAGCTACTGCTAAAGTACCTTCAGAAACTGTCTTTGCTACAGGACCTTCGTTTGCAGTTGCACCGTCACCATGAACGTTGAACTCGATAGCGCCAACTTCGAATGGTAATTGAGTGCCTTCAGCTACGAAGTACAATTTAATCCAATCAATGTGATGTTCTACAGTGTTTGGATGTGCAATGTCTTTACCTACGGATAAAGTAACGTGGAATGTTTCACCTGCTTTTACAGTGTCAACTGTTTCGATAACAGGAACGTGTTTTTCAGTAGCGAAATCGCCAGATTTAATGTAATCATGTACAGCCATAGTTAACCTCCTGGTTGGTCTTATATACATACTTAATGTCAAGAATATTGAGCACCTCTGTGCTTATGACTATATTATACATTTTCGATATAGTTTTAGCAAGTTCTTTTCGATTTTTCGATGAATTAAACTCAAAATTCTATGCCTTTAGCGACTTTTTATGCCCTTTTCATAAGCATGCTTTACTACCTTCATTTCTGTTACAGTATCCGCCATATCAATGATTTCAGGTTTAGCATAACGCCCCTGTCAAAACAACATGAAGTCTTTTTGGCTTGTTGCTAAAGCATTTCCACTACAGAATGCACATCGATAAGCTCATAATTAATGGCATTATTTATTTCATCCATAACAATTAGATCCATTTATCAGGTTTACTTCCTCTACTAATGTACGCCAAGCGGCTTGCTGCTTCTTTGTGGCGACAAGCTCAGCTTCCCCTACTTCATCCCGTTTATAGTAAATAAAAGCCTTTTTCCCATAGAGCAATTTCAACTGATCACCCTGGTTTAGCGAGACCTGCCAATTCACCATAGCCATTGCAGCTCTTAATAAATTGTAATATAAGAACCTTAAAAACCTTGTCCAACAGCACGTAGAACAACGCCTAATCTTTGCTGTTGTTTTACCTTTACCATTTCCTGTATTAACTAGAATTAATCCATGTTCTTCCATAATAGCTCCTTTAATATGAACTGTCCGCAGAATGTAATTGTGATAACACATAGTCATATAAACCTATTAAATACATCTACACATCTATTACTTTTGGGCTTTATAAGCAGACATGTATCAACAAAATGTTGTGCCCCTTCATCAGAGCCAGCAAAGTTCAAATGTAGTAAGAAGCTAATACATTTTTTTGTTGCATAGCCTCCGTCATACGATTAGAGGTTTTACGACCTCCTTCTAAATGAAAAAGCCCATGGAAAGTCATCTATAGTTGGCTCCATTGTAGAAAATGGAACTCATGACCACGAATAGCTGTATTCATAGCGCCTAATAAAAGTATCTCTCTTTGCAGTTGCTGTAACATACCCCACCTTTTGAAGCTTTTTGTTTGCATCCACACAATTGTGCAGTACAATACCTACAGTTTTATATACAGAACCTTCAAGTCATGAATACTTTCACAAAAGATACATAAAAGCCACCACATTCGGCATAAATAGGCATACCTTGTGCATTAGCTTGGCGGATAGATTCCTTCATAGACTCATTGCTAGATAACTGGAATAAAAACATTTCTGGGAAGCCACCCCAAATACAAGTCCGTCTACATCGGGAATTACCGAATCATTAAGCGGACTTCAAAACAAGCTCAGCCTCTTTTCCTCTAACGCAGAAAGACTAGCTGGATAATAAAAAGAGAATGCCTCATCATAAGCTACACCGATTTTCACACGTTTTTCAATGGATTTAACATCTATAGCATCTGGTAGTTCGATAGTTGGTGCATTGGTAGCAATTTCCAATAGTGCATCGAGATTTACCATCTTCTCAACAGCTTCTCGAATCGTATTAATCGCCTCTGTTGGATCGATTTCAGTAACTGGTGTAAGTCCTAAATGACGTTCTGGAGAATGCATACGATCATCACGATAAATGGCACCAATAACAGGTACACCGATTTTATCCATCCTTCACGACTCATACGCTCATGATTGGCTGAGCCTAAGCGGTTCAAGATGACACCACCAAAGTTTACCTCTGGGTCATAGTCACGGAAGCCTTTTGCAATAGCATGTGCACTTTCACCCATAGCCTTGCAATCGATAACAAGTACCACTGGTGCATTTAACTGTTTAGCAATTTGAGCCGTAGAACTAACGCCTTCTCGACCACCATCATAGAGACCCATAACACCTTCAATAATGGCAAGGTCTACATCATGTGCCATTGTAGCAAAGAAAGGAGTCAACTTGTGAGGTGGCACAAGCCACGTATCTAAATTATAGCTGTCACGGCCGGATGCAATTTTATGAAAGCCCGGATCAATATAATCCGGGCCCACTTTAAAAGATTGCACCGTACGTCCCACCATTTGCATAAGCGCCTACCAAGCCGCTACGATGGTCGTTTTACCAACACCAGAGTTGGTACCAGCAATGACAACACGTGGAATCTGTACTGTGTTCATAGATATTACCTCGCAATACGATGTGTTTGTTAACGATCCGCGTTTTGCAAGAATTGTAGATAAGTAGTTGAGTTTGGTATCTTTTGGTATATTATCTAAACCTACGAATACTTGCTCATCAGGGCAAACCTACGCGACTAATCATAACCGCATCATCTGCCATATTATGTTTAATCAAGGTTTCTTGTACTTCATCAAAGTTTTTATATACCTTCATGATAACTGCATCATCTGCAACAGTCAATACAGCATCGATTTTTCTTTAGGCGCTGTAGCTGGAACGATGGCCAATACCTCTTCCTTCTCTACGATTGGGTATCCAAGGTGAGATCCGATTGCACAGAATGCAGTAACGCCAGGAATTGTTTCAATTTCATGACCTGTAGTTTCAATCAAACGGTATACATACATATGTGCTGTAGAACATAGGATCACCTAATGTTAAAAATACAACACTTTTTACCTTCATCTAAGTAAGACAAGATAACGCGTTTTAGCCTCTTGCCAGCCTTCCTCCTGTGTAGAATCATCCAACACCATTAGGAATACTAGGGAACGATTTCTGTATGTTCTTGGATATGTGGGGATGCGATATCAAGGGCTACGGAACCATCTTTCTTTTTCTGTTTTTAGGGTGTGATGATAATATCTGCTTCACCTACGATGCGAGCGCTTTTCACAGTCATTAATTCAGAATCGCCAGAGCCTACGCCAATACCATATAATTTACCTTTCATGGGTATCTCCTATTCTTATAGTCACACTCTATTTATAATTGCAATATCTTTTATTATAACCAATTTATACAATATATACAAAGATACTATTTAATATTTGGGAATTGCAGGACGATGTGGGCTACGTTTGCCATACAAATCATCGATACAATCTTGCACATGTTGACGGAAAATATCATGAATCGCTTCATATTCACCTAGAGCACTATGAATTGGTTTAACCGCATATCCTGCTCCAGAAAGTTCATTAACAACACTATCCTCTTCGTCACCAAATAAATCATTTTGTGCATGATCCCCGAGTACCAATAATAAAGGATGTACATAAATTGTTTTTGACGTTTACCATCAAAGCCATTCCCAAGGGCATTGCTACATCGACACATATGGTGCATTTTCAAGTACAGCAATACGCACATTTGTAAGTCCATTACGGATTAGCTTAAACTGTAAATTACCATATGAAGAATTGCCAGAACCAAGACCTCCATGACCGACCAATAACAAACCATCATCTTTGGAAAAATTAAGAGATTTAATGAAACGGTCAATCAAGATTTGGTAATCATCTGGGTGCTCTTCTTGTCCCATATAGTATACGAGAGGTCTACCTACACGCAATACTTCGAGTTGTCCTTCCCCTTCATGAGCAAGGATATTATTTTTCAATTTATCGAACTCTTCACCACCGGTGAAATGAAGTGGCTGCACATATACATGTGTATAACCTTCTCGAATCAGTTTTTCTAACGCCCCTTGTTCAGTAGGAATCTCAATACCACGCTCACGTAAGCGCTTAACGATGATACGAGAGGAAAAAGCTAATTCTACAGTATAATCCGGATACGATTTACGAATATGTTCTACTACGGAATCGATATTATGTTCACGAGCACTGTCCACAGTGGATCCAAAGGCAACAACTAAGATAGCTTGTTTCATGAATGTCTCCTTATATTAACTAATAATGTATCTTAATCATACCATAGACCATTCTATAGGGGCATACCGTGGTACGTATAAAATAGAAATTATTCTTATCTTTCATGGTAAAAGTAAAAATCCTCCTCATTGGATGTCAACAAGGAGGATTTTTATTAATGTGAAAAAGAGTGGAGTGTTGTATGTCTAATTATGTAATAACAAATATCAAGAAATCAAACCTTGCGCTTCTAAGCGAAATTTGTCATGACAGGTTTTACGGATTCTCTAGGCATGGGCCGTTTACGATCAGACATGCGGATAGCTTGACCTAAATGTTTCAAGAATAAATCTTGTACATGTGGATTTTCCCCAAAGCCTTCATTCCAGATATCAACATTGTAGCCTTCCTCAGCGAGTAAAGCATAAATGGAATCGGAGCGTTCACCGCCAAGGTAATCCATTAAATGTGTAGAACCTATGAGAGCCAATGGTACAACTAATAAATCTTTGTCCCCATACGATCAAGAAAGTAAGAGCTTGTTTAAAAAGTAGGGAAACCATTTGTAGTAAATACTACTACATTTGGTGCTGCACCATACATCGCCTTTAATTGCAATGTACTAAACTCTAATTGATTTTGACCATTCGCCATGAGCACAACAGATTTATTAAGTGCTTTTGTATTAACGTGACGAACAATGCTTTCTAATGTTGCTTCACAATCATCGGCATAATTTTTACACCTAAAGAGGTAAGCAATGGTTTACCAATATTAACCTGACTAAAAACCATATTCATTGCTATGTAAAAAATTTTTAATGCTTGTTTGCGCATTTGTTGGTAACACTGATCTGCCACCAATGTAATAGGTTGAATGTACACCTCATCGATACCCATACGAGCGAAATCTTGCATAGCCTCTGTGAAAGAAGAAATCTTATCTTCGTACTTCTCATTCCACTTCTCTACTAATGCATCAGATAAGAATACCTTGGCGTACCTCCATATCACTATACATGGAACGTACTTTTTCTCTATACTGCCAATGGATTTTCTCCCACAGCATCTTGGTAAATTGATCCAAAGGATGCAATAATTATGCCTTTTCATATGTGACCTCCATATTACTCATACATGAAACAACTTTCTACAATTGAAAACTGTTATCAACTACTATGTAATAATAGTACAAGATTAATCTATGAAGTCAATGAGAAAAATATCAAAATTAGCAAAATAATGTATAACCGATGCAACACCACATAAAACAAGTAAAAACATAACAATGAACTTAATTCGACCTATAAAGGTATCATACATTCTCTTATCGCCAGCTGTGATTTTGCCTGAACGATTATGACGCCATAGATCAAGACACAAGCAACACAAAGAATAATAATTAAAAATATACTTCAAATATGACGAGATAATTCACCATTAATAAGTCAAAGAGACCAATTACAATATTCTCAAACATACCAACCTATCAATTTTCTCTAAAAATAAATAAAAATCAATTTCAACATTTGATTGTCTCATCATTATAGGTTGACTTAAAAATAGCATATATAAAACATATACGTTTACAATAGGAACTACCATAAAGAAAAGCCAAAAACCACTATTTCCACTATCATGAAGACGACGAACAAGTAAACTTATATAAGGTACTAATATAATAATAGCGACTAAGACGTCAATTATAAAAATATTAACAACATAACTATTCAATATATCAGAAATATTTATATAACTTAATAACATTGATAGCACAGAAAATAGCATAGTAAATATCATCAGTTCATCTCTAGAAGATCGGCCTCAAAATTAAAAATATCTTTAATGAGAATTTTTGGAGAACTTCCATAAACTCAAACTTTTGCTCTTTTACAGCATTACCAGACCTTAATGTATCATCATAGTCCTTTTTTACCAATTAAATTATTCCATAATTTTCTAATCTTAATCTTTATAATTTTAATATTTAAAGGATCCATTACTAAATAAGAGCCATCCCAAAATCCAGATGCAGGTCTATCACCATACGAATTCTTTTTGACTTTCCGGAATTAAAAGTAATAAAAATCATTCTATTCATTACTACGAAAAAGGGTTTATTAAGAGAAATAGTTGTATCTGATACCGCTAAAAAATATAATTACTAGGGCTTACAAAAATCACCACCACAATATAACGTAATAATGGAACTAATTATAACAACACATAGAATACCTATATATCTATGAATCCCATAATCTTGACATCGATGTCCCAATACAACTAAAAACAATATATTAGTTATCATATCAATCCCATAAAAGACGCTATATAATCTAGGGGTTAACATAAAAACCTAAAGCCATTGTCATTAGAATATAAATACTATCGCGACGATAATATGTTATTGCTGTTATAATATTTAAACGTCTATTTCTAAAAATATTAGAATCTCTAATGCTCGTATATTAGCTTTGAATAAATTACAGTCATTAGGGATATTTATTATCAAGATGCATAATCTACCCTTTATATTTAGTAAAATTATTTTTGAAAATCTGATTTACTCAATGGTATCCATCACTCCATTTACAATATCCTCAAATAGCATCTACCAATGGTGTTAAACTCAAGGGAGTCCAACACCATGTTTTAATCAGAATCATATTAAAATCTAAAAGAATACTATCCAAACTATCACTAATCCATATAAAAATATGATTGCATGAATTGTTAGAAATTGAATTAATTATATTTTTCTTTTTCTCTCGTCGTCAGTATTTTATATATTTATACCTATGTAACCATAATATACAACAATATATAATAACCGCTAATACCATACCTAAATAAAAATATGTATCTGATATAAAAATAGTTAGTTTCATAAGTTTATTTATTAAGTATCCAGCAATTAATACAGCAAGCAATATAAACTCTATTAGGACTTGTGATTTATTCTTTTGCTTTATACATAAGAAAAATATCATATAATAACCATATACTAATGCCTAAAATTAATAAATCATATATCATAATCTATTTCCTATTTCATAGAATATGAACCTATAGGTCTTTTAAAATTGCCAAGATCTCTTACCAAACAATAAGTAAAAAGCTTTTCTACCTATCCTAGTATTATGTAGTAGATCTTATACATTCTGTTTTAAAAGAATTTGTTCTCTCTCACAAACATAGTCCTTCTCTCTTTTATATGATAATTTTATTTTACTAAAAATTTTATATTTATATTTATTATATATCATATTTTGATGGGACGCCTACATAACTACAGTAATAAAATGATGACCTGTACTTGTGTAGCGACATCAGGAACGAGGAGCAAACAAGTATAGGGGAGCATCATTTTTAATATATTTAGTAATGTTGTGAGGGGCCCCATCAAAAATATGCTAAATAAGATCAAATAAAATCACTTATATATTCACATATTCATACCCTTATAACCAACAAGAATATAATTATAAAATGTACTATCATACTTTATTCATCACATTAATTTATTAAGTATCTTAATTTCTCTATACTTCTAGGGGTATAGGGTTTATTGACACCTTTTCCCCTTGCTACGATTGAAATAAGGTTATATATATGCGATGAATCCATAGTTTTCATTATAATAGAGCTATGTAAATGATTGCATATTAGTGTAGTTATAGTTATAGATAGGAGTATAGAAATGAAAAACAATTAGCTTTAGCATCCGCTATTCTAGGTCTTGCAGTATCCTTTGATTGCACCAGTTGTATCTAATCTTGCATATCAATTAAATGAGAAGTAAAAGATCCTACACCAGCATTGAAAGAAATGTGCAATTGGTGTTCGTACACATAATACAGAAGCTTTACAAAACTTGCCAAACAAAGATGCTATGGTTGTTATGAGCTTTGGTACAACTTATAAAAGATACTCGTGTGAAAACAATCGATGCTACTGTAGATGCTATTAAAGCAGCTCACCCAAATACTAAAGTGATAACTGCTTTCACAAGCCATATTATTCGTGATCGTATCCAACAAAAAGAAGGCTATAACATACCCTACACCTGAAGAGCTTTAGCTGAACTTAAAAAGATGGTTACATCGCGTTGCATTGGCATCTCTAGATGTAATTCCTGGTATGGAATATAACTACGATGCGACAGTATATAATTTTATACAAAAATGATTTCAAAAATGACACTCGGTACATCTCTTATGTACTGGATGGGTCAAGAAAACCAAACTGACCAAGTTATTGAAACATTAAAAGCTGTTCAATCCCAATTCCCTAAATTAGGTAAAGAAGATGGTCTTCTTATCATGGCTCATGGTACTCCAGATCCTTCCAATGCATACTATTCTGTAATTCAAGACCGTATCCATACTCTTGGCATGAAAAATGTATTCATCTACACAGTAGAAGGTACACCAAATCTTGAACAAGTTATCCCTCAATTGAAATTACATGGTATTAAACATGTTACATTGATGCCTTTCATGATGGTTGCTGGTGACCATGCAAACAACGACATGGCTGGTAACGAACCAGATTCCCACAAATCCATTCTTGAAAAAGAAGGCTTCAAAGTTGACACTTACATCCATGGTTTAGGTGAAAACCCAAACATCCGTAACTTATTCGTTGAACGTGCTAACGAAGCTTGGGATGCATTAGAAAAATAATCAATATAACTAAGATCGTTAGTGCATATATAACATTCATAGGGAGTACATCATGAAAAACTACTACTCGGTAGTATCGCTTTGGTTATGATTGTACCTAGACTAGCTAGGGTGTGGTAAAACCACATCCAGCTCTTCTACTGAAGGAATTGACCTTTTAATGGCCAAACCTATACTGTACCAAAGGATCCACATTGCTGTATTATCTAATTCTGTTTTATCTATGCTTTATGCTGTCGATGGTAAGGCTATTAGCCGTGCCAATACAACGGATAAACTAGCACCAGAGTTAGAAAGCTCTACCAGCTCTTGGTCAAACTGCAAAATATCAATATGGAACAATTATTAGGCTTGAAGCCAGATGTAGTATTGGGTTTAGTAAATCAACATAAAAATATGAATCTCAATTACAAGCCACAATATTCCAACCGTACTTTTTGATTACGATGGTATTAAAGATAATGTACCAATGTTAACATTTCTTGGCAATTAACTAATCATCAAGATAAAGGCTAAGTCTGTTATTACTACCTATGAAAACAATATTACCAGGTAAAAGATGCAGTTAAGAATCAACAACCTGCACGTGTTGCCGTGTTACGTGCCACAGGAAAGGGTGTAACTGCCGAAAACTGATGAAGCAGTTACTGCATCAATGGTAAAAAAGAACTAGGTATGACAAATGTTGTCTCCTCTCACCTAGATGGTACAACCAAGGACAAAACGGTCCCTTACCTCTTGAAACATTGACGGCAGATAACCCTGATATTATCTTTGTTGTTACAATGGGTGAAAGAAGAAATTACAAAAGCTATGAAACAAAGCTATGACAGATAATCCTGCATGAGCCAATTTAAAAGCCATTTGCACAAAAATAACCGCGTAATATACTTACCATCTAAACTATTCCTATTAAACCCAGGTCTACAAACACCTGAAGCTATGGCACGATTAGTTAAAGAAGCATACGGTATTAATGTTACATTCTAATATATTACGTCATACGAAGAGGGCATCCCCAATAGGGAATGCCCTCTTTTTCAATTAGTATCAAACTACTCAACTAGTCCTTTTACGCGCACATATTTTTTATTATCAAATGTATCAAGTTGTACATCTACAGAGAATACATCTCTAAACAACTCATCCGATATAATTTTACTTGTCTCTCCTGATGTTACTAAATGACCTTCTTTTATAACAGCCATATAATGTGAATATTGAACCGCCTGTGTAAGTTCATGAAGTACCATGAGAACGGTTAAATCTGTGTTCATATTTAATCAGTTTCAATAACTCCATGATTTCTAACTGGTGATTAATATCTAAATATGTTGTTGGTTCGTCTAAGACTAATAATTTTGGTTGCTGTGCTAGCGCCATAGCAATCCAAACGCGTTGTCGTTCGCCACCAGATAGGGATGAAATTAATTGTTCTCTCAAATGATTCGTTTTCGTAATATCTAACGCATAGTCAACAATCTCACGATCTTCTTTAGCCGTGTTTTTCCACCATGTTTGGTATGGATACCGTCCGCAATATACCAATTCTTCTACAGTCATATCCTTTGGCATATTCGGTACTTGTGGCAAAAATGCCATTTGCCAGTAGCCAGATGTTTTTGAGAATATGATTGTAACGGTTTATCAAATATGGTAATACATTCATGAGGGACTATGGATATATCCGATCATCAGATCGTAAAAGCGTACTTTTACCACAACCATTAGGTCCTATTATGTCGTAATTTTACCGATAGGAACCGATACATTAATGTCATGTAGAATATGACGATTTGCCAAGAGTTACGGATAACTGTTTTTACATCAATAGCGGTATTCATTAGTTATCCTCCTCAATAGATACAAGAAGAACGCGCTCAAAGAATGCCATAATAATGCCCACTGCTGCCTCTATAGGGGCTCCACATAACACGTCCTATTGCTATCACTGACAACAAGTACTAAGCGCACCTAATAATGCGGATCCAGGCGGTAAATATGCATAGTCGTTACCGATTATAAGACGTAGCATATGGGGAATAACCAAACCTACAAATCCGATAAGCCCAGCTATACTTACAGCACCAGCCGCTAAAAGAGCAGCCACTGCAGTCATAATAAACCGTGTTTGTTCTACCTTAAGGCCTAATCCCTTTGCGGTTTCATCACCTAAACTTAAAATGGTAGTCGTTTAGCTCCTAAAGCAGGCAAAAATAAGGCCAACTATAGCATATGGAAACAACACTTCTACCTGAGGGCCAACTGCGTGCGCGAGTCCTCCTACCATCAAAAGCAATGCCCCTGTGCAGATCACCCAAAGAATACAAGTAGTGTGAAATACCTGAGCCTAAAAAGGGCGCGACCGCAACACCAGCTAATATACGACTAGGTCGCACTCCATTTTTCCATGCTAATGCATACACCATGAGTGCTGCAGCCATAGCACCTAAAAAGGCCACTAAAGGAACTATATGATCATACCCAGGAAATAAAATAAATATGATAACACCAGCTAATCCGGCACCAGAGGATACCCCTACAATCTGTGGATCTGCTAGGGGATTTTTCATAACTGCTTGCAAAATTGCACCAGATACAGCTAGACAAGCCCCCACTAACGCAGCTACAATATTGCGAGGCAATCGAATATTCCAAATAATTTGTGAAGATGTATCAGTTAGCTCACTAGACCATAATGTATGCCAAATCTCAGCTAATGATACGGGTGTTGATCCCCAAATAAGAGATATAATCATGCTCATAATAACGGCGATGATTAAGATACAAATCACTGATACACGAAATAATTTTCGTTCATTACTTGATGCCATATGAACCCCCTCTCAAAATTAACTATATTATAAGAAATCTACTACATTATATCTGACTATGTTTAGTAATTATTCTGAAAAATATATGCAGTAAAACCCGAATCGCAAAAACTACTAAAACACGATTCGGGTTTTATAATATTCGTTCTTTACCTTCCACAAAGAGCATGTCATTACGTTTTACGTCTGTATAAGTAATGCGTACATACGGAGGCGGCGATTGGGCTACCGCCTTGTTGCCTTTTACAGTGATGTAAGGAACTGGGGATACTTCCATCAAATAGTCTTTGGATTCTGCGCGACACCTACAAAAGCCTACAGGGATACCAATAATAAGAGCTGGTTTAATGCCTTCTTCAAAGAGCAAGGCGCAACACTTCATACAATGCAGTTGGTGCATTACCGATAGCAACGATTTGTCCTTCTAGTTGTTTTACCAAAGGTACGCATAGCCGCAATGGAACGAGTTACACCCTAATTCTTTAGCCATTTTAGCTACATTTTTCGTCTTTAATTAAAGCAGTGCACTTCATTACCGCGAATTTTAAGAGCTGGCTTAGAAATACCTGTGCGAACCATTTCTACATCTGTATAAATATCTGCACCATTATCCAATGCTTCAATACCTTTTTGAACAGCATCAGGGCTCATTTTTACGAGTTGAGCATATTCAACATCGCCAGACGCATGTACTGTACGAGATACAACGCGCACTTCATCATCTGTTAGGCCTAAATCCTTTACATAATCGTAAATGATTTCCATGCTTTTATCTTCAATAGCTTTAGGATTTTTAACGTAATCCATTAGTGTCCTCCCATAATTTAAAGAATTCATCATTTGATGATACCACGTGACTTTCAAGTTTAACACGCGGACGATCGATAACAATAACATGGATACCAAGATCCATAGCTGCTTGTAATTTTGTATCAGCACCACCTACAAGGCCAGAGTTTTTCATAACTACAACGCTTGCCTGTGTATCGTGGAACATGATGCGGTTCATATCATAAGAAAATGGACCTTGGACAGCAACAATGCGCTTAGGACTCACGTTGAGGTCTTCCATCATTTGTAACACCTCGGCGGTCGGCAAAATACGTGTCCATACTTCACAATCTTGTAAAGCATCAGATTTAGCAAAAGATGTGCATTGTCTTACTACCTGTGGTCAAATACACATGTTTATTGTTTTCCTTTGCCAATTTGCCAGCTAAATTAGCGGCTTCTACCTCATCCACTACAATATGCAATTTATCATAGTCTGGCAATGGCACCTCTTTACGTTCAAAGCGAACAAAAGGAATACCTTCAGCTTTTGCTGCATCTTGAGCCGTAGCTGTAACAATAGCAGCATACGGATGGCTTGCATCGATTAATAAACGTACGTTGTGTTTCTTAATCAAATTTTGCATAGCCTCTTGATCAAGACGGCCCGTATGAACAGTAATGCCTTTATGGGCAGCAAGCTCTGCCCCATATTGACTCACAACAGTAACGAGAACCTCTTCACCTGTCCGTTCTTGGATGTCTACCGCTAAGGTACGACCATCCAAGGTACCAGCGATGACCCAAATCATAATTTATAGCCTCGAGGTGTAATCATGCGACCATTTTCAACATAGGTTTGACTATTGCCGATAATAACAAGTGTTTGCATATCCACTTCTTCGTTTGTGAAATTCTCAAGGTCAGAAATTACCATGTGTTGCCCTGGACGACCTGCTTTTTGCACGATACCAACAGGTGTTTTAGGATCGCGGTATTTAAGAACGATTTCACGAACTTCATCTAAATGAGTAACGCGTTTTTTACTGCGCGGGTTATACAAGGAGATAACCATGTCACGCTTGTGCACAAAGGTCAGCACGTTTTTTAATTAGATCCCATGGAGTCATCAAGTCACTAAGAAATAACTGCAAAGTCATGCATCAACGGAGCGCCTAAAACAGAAATGCTACGTTTACAGCACTAAGGCCAGGTACGATATCTACGGAAGGACGTTTTTCTGCTGGTACTTTATTAGCAAGTTCCAACATAAGACCCGCCATGCCGTATACGCCAGAGTCACCAGATGATACTACTACGACTTGATGGCCTTCTACCGCTAAATCAACAGCTTGTTGGCAACGATCTACTTCTTGCATCATGGCAGTGCCTACGGTTTCTTTACCTTCGATAAGGTCTTTTAATCAAGTCAAGATAAGTCAAATAACCCTACAACACGGTCAGCGCTAAGATGGCTTCGCGCGCTTGAGGTGTCATGAACTCTTCATCGCCAGGGCCAATGCCATTACTTTGATGTTACCTGTGCAATAGCTACCGTTGTTTTTGGGATAAATTGTTTTTGTGCTGTATTAGTGTTCGGCTCTTGGCTACTAGTAATGCTGTTGTCTCGCATACGTTTCCCTACTCCTATAGTTCCTTTACAAAATTAGATTCTTTTAATTTTTCTTCTTCAATAAGTGGTGCCATCTCGTCCCGTGTATAGAACACGATAGGCCACCCCATAATTTCCATAGCCTCAAGAGGCCTACTTCATCTTGTTTAACAATTACCGATCTCGCTGTTACAAGGCTTTTTAGGGTGAAAGTTTATGCGTCGCTAGTGATTGTTGTATGGCGTCAAGAATCAATTCCTTTGGCGTATCTCGACGACAGCCAATGCCCATCGTATACGTACGAGGGCGCAAAATCAATGATGACCATGCTCGGTAATCACCCTTATCGGTATTACAACCCGAGATGAACCCTCTTCAGCACTATCATTTTTACATGGGATAGACTCGAGTTGCTCCAGAGAAACAAGATGCGCCATGCCATATTCACTAAGATGAGCTTTCGCGACTTGCTCTAAATGCGTCGCATTCGGTAGCTTTCATCGATATAATAATCAATACGCTCTCCCCAACGATGGCAGAGTTCACATTGATTAAGGTTTGAAAATCATCTACCAAAAATGCTCATGGCGCGCCAACACGTCAGGTGCAGGCAAAGCCGTTTACATCCGTTGCGGTCGTAATAACAGGGTCCGCATCGATGGCCAGCGAAATGGACTGCGTCCATTCGTTGGCGCCCCCAAGGTGACCAGATAATAAACTGATTACATGGTGCCCCACTTCGTCCATTACGACTACCGCAGGATCCTGGATTTATGCTCAATATATGGTGCAATCATGCGCACTACGATGCCAAGCGCCATAATAGCAACTACTGGTCGTAATCCTTGAAAATCTGTCCAATATGATTTTTAAGGGAATCAAAATAAATAGCCTCTCCACCAGATGGACGGTTTTCTTTTTCAAAGCAATCCGCATGAGGTGCCACCAAAGACTTGATACGTTGACCTAGCTTTGCACCTCGTTCAGAAACAGAAAGAATAGCCGTTCTATTCTTCTTAGCTCCCGTCGTAGGTACAACCGTTTCTAGTTTTTTCATCTTACTAGTCCTTAGCACTGCGGTACATGTGAGCAAAGCCTTTATCATAGAGTTTAGACAATTCATATTCACTATCTAATACATGGCTTACTACGATCATAGCTTGGCGCAATACGCCTTCTTTAGCTACAATATCCGCAATGGTTTCCAATGTGCCACGGATAATGCGTTGGTCTGGCCAAGACGCTTTTACCACGATCGCCACTGGAGTTGTTTTGTCATAACCGCCCTCAATGAGTTCAGCTACAACCTTATCTAACATTTGAACACTGAGGAAAATACATTGTCGCTTCGTGAGATGCTATATGCGCAATTTTTCCTTTGGAGGCATCGGTGTACGGCCTTCCATGCGCGTAATAATGACTGTTTGAGATACATTTGGCAATGTATATTCTTGTTTCAATGCCGCAGCTGTGGCAAGGAAAGAGCTTACACCAGGCACTACTTCATAAGAAATACCCATGCCAGCCAATGCATCCATTTTGCTCTTGGAATAGCACCGTAAATAGCAGGATCACCTGTGATGGCGAGACTCACACGTTTTACCAGCCTCAACGGCAGCTTTCATAACAGCTAAAACCTCATCAAGGTTCATCGTAGCACTGTTATGAATTTCACAACCTGGTTTACAAGCCTCTAAAATGGCAGGGTTTACCAAGGAACCCGCATAAATTACAACATCTGCCTCTTGCACTAAACGATACCCTTTGCGAGTAATTAACTCAGGATCCCCAGGGCCTGCACCTACGATATGTACGTCAACCATATTACTCTCCTTCTGCGATACGCGTTGCAGATACAATGAAAATTGACTCAATGGGTCTAACAAATGATAAGGACCAGCCTTTGCGATAACGACTGATAGACATTTGATAACCTTCATAGGTGAAAGGACGACCTTTCAACTCTTTCAAGATTGTATAACCAGTCTCCATCGTTACAGCAGTTACTACTAGACGGCCGCCTACTTTTAAAAGACGTTGCGCTTCGTCCATGATGCCTGTCATACCACCAGCGCTACCTCCGATGATAACCGCATCAAGCTCATGCAATTCTTCCATGCCTTCAGGAGCTTTGGTTTGATTACGGTCATACCATTATTACATTGAATTTCTTTATATTCTCATTGATAAGGTCGATACCTTTATCAAAATCGCTCAATAGCATATACATGCCCTTTAGAGCTCGCCAAAAGCTGCTTCAATAGGAAAATAGAGCCCGTACCAGCACCTACGTCAAGAACAATACTATACTTCCTCGATGCGCGCCTCGTTCTATAGCAGCTTTTGCAGAATCTCGCATTTCGTCATCGGCACATCACGCGGATAAACTCCTCATCAGGAATTCCAAAATGTCTCATCCTAGTACCACCATTACAGAATGACCAAAGCCTTCGAGCTCAGTTAACACCTCTGGCGTAGAGTCTACGATTTTTCATCATCATAACTCCAAGCGCTCAAAGGGTCGCCGCTCTCGTTTCTTTTTGGCCAACCTGCATCTATTAAAAATACGCGCAATATGCGCTGGATTATATTCCAGGATCCGTTAAAGAATCCCATCTTACCTGCTTCATATACGAGTTTCTCTGGTGCCGGTTGGCGACCGTGAGCTCATTAAATCCGCATCATGCCACACCTCATTGAGTCGGGCAAAGGCAAAGGTCATAGAACTAATGCCAGGCACCACCTCAATAGGATTAGCAGTAAATTTCTTCTTTAAATAGGGGCAATAAGCTATAATAGCCTGTATCGCCACTAACCATAACTACAACGTCATGGTCGTTGAGCTCACGCTCAATTTGCTCCGCTAATACGCTGAGCTTACCCGTTACAAGATATGTAATTTGGCCAGGCTCTTGAAAGTCCTCTAAAGAACGTTCACTGCCTACCAATACTGTAGCATGTTTAATTAAAGTAAGGCCTCTAGGCACCACATAATCAGGATTACCTGGACCAATGCCTACGATATACAAGGTATGTGCCAATGTTCAAGTTCTCCTATCTCTTTTGCATGCTTATCCATTGCCAAGATTTCGCCTTTTTAGTGTCGTAACAATGATGCCCACCTCTGCTTCGTTAGCAATATAGCGCTCACTACGTAGAGAGGCACGATCTACAACACGTTGGTACACACCAGTCAATCCTTCTCGCTCCAAGATAGGGAATGTAGACTCTGTGGTTTGGCAATTAAATAACTCTTCACACCTCTTGGGATGCTCCTTCTAGAGCGAGCATAGGCACGATACTTTTCCATACGGCCATCACTCATGCGATTATGAGTATGGAAGCTACCACTAACTAGTTTGATTAATTTACCGATATGACCGATGATTAAGATTCGCTTAAATCCAATCTGTACAGCCTTTTCAAGCATAAACCCGATAAAATTACTCTGTTTCTGCCATTTTGGTTCTTATGAATACCTAATACTTGCTCTGCAAGATCTTGACCGATACGCCCTCGGTACGAGAACAGCTGTTTCACATCCGTTAGCCTTCATAACTTTTCAACTGTAGCACTAACGAGTTCTTAAACCCTTCTTTCACTCATAGGCTTAACAATACCGGTAGTACCAATAATGGAAATGCCACCTTCGATACCAAGTGTATGATTTAATGTTTTCTTAGCTAATACCTTACCATTAGGAACACTAACGGTTACCGTCACACCTTGACCATGGACACAATGTTCTTCAAAAACTATTTTCATCATTGTCCCGGGGCGCTGGATTGATAGCCGGTTCTCCTGGTGGCACTAGCAAGGCCCTGGTTTCGTTACAGTACTACACCAAAAGCCGGCTCGGAATCGCAGTTCACCAGTATTATCAAGGTCACTGTCGTTTCCACATCATTGCCAGCTGAGTTGGCATCAGGATCGTCACCGCCGTCTTTCATGACGGTCACCTTCGCCTCTGTATCGGATATAATCTCTACCGCTTTAATAGGAACCTCAATCGTACTGCCCTTGAGGGTTCTCACGACCGCGGTCCACAATATTCTTATCTAAGAGGGCCAATAAACCAGCTTTCATACCTGCCGTAGCACATGAACCTGTGGTATATCCACCCTTCATGTCCTCCACTGTCATAAGGCCTCCTACACTGATAGTATTAGAGACTCAAACGAGTCTAACTAACCTATCCTATGGACATATAGTATTAAGAACAGAGTTAACGAATTGCAATTCTACAGGGATATCCAATTGTTTTTAGCATTTGGATTAGCCCACGCAAATCATCTTTATCTCACTAGATACGCACTTGCTTGATCCTCTTGGATAGATGCTTGTACCTGTAATTCTCATGTTTTTAATTGCTTTTACTACTTCTTTAGCATTTTCTTTTAGTGATGCCTTTTTAATAGTACTGATTTGGCGAACTGTTGCACCTCTCTTGGTTCAACTTTTACCGTAGTCAAGATTTTTTAATCGCTACGTTACGTTTTAACCATCTTGCCTTTTTGAAACATCGATAATGGCATTCAATTTATATTCATCATCACCGATGATTTTTGATAGTGTCACCTTCAAGACTAATTTCTGCTTTAGATTTCACGGAAATCATAGCGCGTACCAATCTCTTTTTCGCTCTGGTTTTCACGCATTATCCACTTCCTGCACATCCGCTTCAGGCACAGCATCAAAGGAACAATCTTTAGCCATTTTATACCTCCTACACCTGAACCTGTTGGGCATAGGTTCATAGCATTACTTTCATCATCCTCATATTCCAAGTAGAAAGTGTAAAAGCTACACCAAATCGGAATACATCTCATAATTATACCTTAAAATACGCTTATTTTCTAGGTAAATCGATTTTCTTAATTATAATTGTTAGCTATGTATTAATAAAGCTTTTTATAAGTATAGTGAGAAGTTCTCTAATACGGTTATGCAATACACAGACAAATATAAAAACCTAGCAACATACATGGTACATGTACATCGCTAGTTTCTATATGACACTATTACTGTTGTATTTAGTTTTATAGCTAAGAACTATAACTAAACAATACTAATTAGCATAAATAAAGGCAATACAAATTCAAAGGAATTCTACAAACCCATTATATTATAAAAACGTTTTACCGCATCATATGTGAGTTGACAAGCCATTCGCCTTTGAGTTCATAATTTCCATTTGCCTTTAGACTTAACAGAACTGAAACCATGGTTAAAGGACTTAGCGTCTTCAATAATTTTGTTTGTATCTTTAAATAAAATATGACCATTATTATTCTATGATTGTATAGCCCTCTTACCAGTATGAACCCATAGTTTACAGTATCGTTGTTGAACGGTTCAATAGTTGTTTTGTTTGAGCAGAATACAAGATTTACCACTATTCATATCGATAAGGTTTTTAACATGATCTTTCACAACCACTAAACGATCAGTCCCTGCAAGAAACTAGAATCATATTTGAAGGATACTTTACTATACCTGTTGATACATCGAAAATGCCCCATTTCTCAGTCTTATTGTCTCTAACGCTAGTAGACCATTTAATTTTATCCATTTCACCTGCATCATGATCGCCTGGTTGAATAACAACTTCACCTTTTACGGTTCACAAAGTATAAGTTACCAGCATCTTTGATTACCGTACCATAGCTGTGATAGGCCATACTTTATCTTTTTGCTGTCGATTACGATATTACCGAACGATCGATATAGCCACGTTTTGCACCATCATAGGCAAAACCACCTGCACGTGATAATGTTGACCACCTAAAGGCGCACCTCAAGGATCCGCCCACGATGAAGCCCCACAAGACCACTAAAGTTAAAGCCACTCACGGGCGGCATGGTATTCGCCAGACCATTACGGTATCTATATGCCTCTTTAGATGAGCATTAAATAATTCTTTACCAGTACCATCAATCGCTACGATTTTACCTTTAGCATTTTTAACAAAAGCACGGTCTTCAGCTAAATCCAGTCACGATTTGACGGAATTGTGGACAATCACTACTTTATCATCAGTAGTTTAAAAGTATACTTTTACCTTTTTCTTTAAACTCTACATAAGAATCACTTGCATACTCTTGAGTTGCTTCTTGTTTTACACGTTCTTTTTAAAGCTCCTCTTCAGAGATTTCTAGACCCTAGGGGTAACCCAGTGTCTGTTTTCTTATCTACTTGAGCTAACACATTGCCCGTTTATAATCAACATCTTTAATTTCTTTATACTTAGGCTCAATGGCAACGGTACCGTCTGGACGGATAACATCCCATTTACCACCTTGTTTCATAGGCGCTAATACACCATGTTCAAGGACTCTCGTCATTTTTGAAAGTAGTGCCTTTACCAGATTTTTAAAGATTTAGGTGCATTGCGATAAGGATTTAATGCGCTCGCCATCATCGTCGATATAGCCAGAAAGTGCTACGCTCTTCAATTTTTGAGGAGTCATACGCCTACACTAGCTTTTTGTACTTTTAGTGGAGCTAGAGCTCTCTGTACGAACAGTAGAAGTTGATGTGAGTCGTTGTATGTTCCTCACGAGTTACACGTGTACTAGTAGATGTTGGTGTATCGTGGTTTGTTATCGTTGTGATACTAGTAGATGTTGTAGTATGTCTGAAAGTTGTTGTGAACATAGTAGCTTAACACACATGCGACTAATACAGATTTCTTGTTAATATTCATAAACCTCTCCTTTTTATAGAATAAGCTATTAACCATACAGTCGTTAACATACTATATAGTTCATAAAAATATACTGTTATAACTAAACACACAGTTTACAGTAAAAAGTTCACACCCATGCAATAATGTATAAAATTTTAATAATTCAAAATTATACTATAGGACCTTCATAAAAACAACGAATTAGTGAAACATTCTTCATTTTTATTTTATTTGATATAATAATACGTATGAAAATAGCAACAATAATCAACTTAATTGTAGATTCTGATGTACACACACAATCTATAAATCATGTTATAAAACAACACAATATCTCATCGCATGAGACGACGTTTTGCTGATGCCATCATATAACAATTAATGGTAAACCTGCTACCTGGAATACGCTTATTCATGGTGGTGATCATCTCATTATGAAGTTAACACCAGAGCAAGAGTTTAGTTTTAAGCCCTATGGAACTGAGATATCATATATGAGGACGAATATATTTTAGCTCATTAATAAAGTGACTGGTATTCTTATGCACCCTCACTTTCCACCGTACGAGATCATACGCTGGCAAAATGGTGAACCTATTACTACCAAGAAACAAATCAGTATTATGATTTCCATCCCGTACACCGATTGAGATAAGGATACCTCAGGTGTTGTCATCATTGCTAAAAGCATCAGTAGTCCAACATGCTTTTCGATAAAAAGCACACTCATTTTTACAAATGCTATGATGCAATTGTGAAGGACATCTCCTTCTGTGCCTATGCGCATTAACTGGCCTATAGGTCGTAAACCAGGCAGTATCATGACGTTGTTGTCACAGGCCAAGGAAGCAGGCTTGCTACGGATATAACGAGTAGTTAGTAAAATATAAGCAAAAATTAACTATAGTAAAAATATATCTGATGATATGATTAATAATAGTAATATTTGCTCCAACCGACAACTCTCTAATAGCTTATAATTACTTTACCCATGTGCAATGCTTTATTGCACACAGGGCGCACTCATCAGATTCGAGGTTCATTTATCTCAACTAGGGTATCCACTAGCTGGTGATGACTTATACGGTGGTCATCCAAGATCTATTCAGACGCCTAGCACTGCATGCGATGCAGCGTAGCTTTACCATCCATAACAAATGAATGGCTCGAACTGCATGCAGAAGATGCCAGAGGATATGAAGATATATCGCTGAGTCGATTGAGCTGATATAACAGCCCAATAACATTAACAGTACATGAAATAACCCACATGGGTCACAAACAAGACGAAATTGTATGCATAAGTTACAAAAATATTAGCCCTTTATAGAGTTTGTTGATATACGTAACTTGAATTGATATATGATTGCAATAACAGAAATGCATCTAGTTCTTACAAAGCTAGAAATATGTAGCAGTCACGGTATTAATAACATGATACTAACAGGCCCTATGGCCAGAGGACAACATGCCATTAGGGTTTACTACTACAGAAATGTTCAAAAAGCCTGATAAGCGACATGCTGTTGGCGCTTTCAATGTAAACAACATGGAAATCGTACAAAGGTGTTGTAGATGCAAGCAAAGAGAACAATCTCCTCTTATCTTGCAAGTATCTGCAGGCGCACGTAAATATACTAAACATATTTACGCCTTTTCACTTGTGGAAGTCGCTCTTGAAGACAGCAATCCACCAATCGCTCTTCACCTTGACCACGGCGATTCGCTTCGACATTTGTAGAAGACTGTAGATGGTGGTTTTACATCTGTTATGATTGATGCATCTCATCATGATTTCGATGAAAACGTAAAAATCACAAAACAAGTTGTTGAATATGCTCACGCTCACGGCGTTGTAGAAGCAGAATTGAGCCGTTTTAGCAGGCGTTTGAAGATGATGTAAGCATGTCTGATGCAGATGCTCGCTGACTGATCCAGAACAAAGTCGCTGAGTTTGTCCATCTCACAGGTGTAGACTCCTTGCAATCGCTATCGGTACCAGCCACGGTGCATGCAAATTCAAGGCGATCCCTCACCTCGATTTCGATCGTTTGAAAAAGTAGGCGAATTATTGCCTAAACTTCCCAATCGTATTGCATGGAGCATCCCTCCGTATGCACCTGAATTCGTAGCAAAATGTAATGAATTGGTGGCAACATTCCTGGTGCACTGAGTGCCTGAAGAAATAGCTGCATGAGCGAGCTCAAATGGCAGTTTGTAAAAATCAACATCGATACCAGACCTTCCTTGCTAGTGACTGCATCTGTGACGTGAATATGACATCAAAACCCATCTGAGTTTGACCCACGTAAATATTTAGGGACTGCTCGTGATGCTATAGAGGCATGCGTCTCACAAAATCAAAATGTATGGGTTCTTCTAACAAACTATAATCAATGGCTGAGTGGATTTTTAAAAAGGGAACCTAATTTTAACTAATTGCCGGTTTCGTGAGTGAAAGTCATCAGTAGCATCAACTGGATTCTTCTATCCACGCATCTAGGTGGTGAAGCATCGGCATCTACCAGATGGCCTTTCCTGTCTATTTGTTACTATTGCAAAATTTCGAGCGCAGGTGTGCCGATTGCCATCTCTATTTTGACGGCGAACGATTAGCCTTACGACTTTGTGTGCTAAGAGTATTCAATATTTCTTTTACAATGCTGACTATAACAGGGTTTTTATCGCCAGTCTTGCCATGTACTTTGGTGCAGATTGGTTAATCTCTGATGGTCTCATTGCTGAAAGCCGTGCCTACTACTCTATCATCGCGCTCGCTCCGCAGTATTCTTTGTAACATGGATTTCTGTTTTCGCGGATATATCCAAAGGCCATGAAATGATGACGCCCAACGGCGATTAGCCAAATTGTAGAACAATTACCCACGGGTTATCGTATATGCGCGTCTGCTGCTATTTTAGTTGCCTATGGCTTACCAGCCATGCAGCAGGTGGCGCTAGCTGGGTGCAGGTATAGGTGCTTTTGGGGCCTTCCTGGTGCTGTTGTATTACTACTGGAATTACCCAAGGCTAGTAGTACTGGTGGCTTCTGATGGTCCCGTGAATCAGCTAAAGAAATTTGGTCACGACTCTTAACATTGTCCATACCCATTTCCTTAGCTAAGTATCATGCTACCGTTGACAGCGTGATCTCGATTTGCTCATCGTACCACGTCGATTATTGGATGCTGGGTTCTCGATGAACGAAGTAACAGAACTCGTTCGGTTACCTTACTGGGATGGCGTGCGTCGCATCAATTTGGCTACCATCATTACTGCGGCCTTGCGACAAGTATTGTACCTACTATCTCTCATGCCTTTGCCAAAACACGATCATCAAGGTATCATGATCGCACTGCAGGATCATGCGTTTTAACATTTTATGGCAACCAGTGCCATTTACAGTAGCTATATGTACTACTATGCCCCACTGTTACACTGATTTACAATGCGCCTAAGGCAGACTATAGCGCAAATTACGGCGTTCTCTATATTCTTCCTAGGTGTACATCAAGTAACAACAGGTATCCTACAAGGGTCTCAACAGACCACGTATTCCAGTCATAAATATGGGGTTTCCTCATAATCAAGGGTCATCCTTAACTGGACACTGACTGCTATGTTCCTTGGCTGGGCATCGGCGGTGCCGCCTGGGCAACCGTTGCTGATATTGGCTGCGGCGTTACTCAACTAATTTATATCAAAAATACACAGGCTACTTCCTTGATGTTTTCTCTACTTTGGGAAAAACGTGGTCAGTGCACGGTGTTATGGGTATACTTATTTTCATGAGTTACCATTAGCTTAGTGAGACATCCTGCCTATGTGGGTAATTTTATACTCACTGGTATTGAAGGTTGACTACTGCACGTAATTATCATGGTTCTTTTTAAAAGGCCTTAATAAAAACGATGAGTGCAAAGCATGCTGCCTCGTTGGTAGATTCTTTGATAAGCTGTATATACTTTACATACAAAAATAGGTTCTAATAGTCACCTATATGACTATTAGGAACCTATTTTTTATTTACTATTTTCAATCTTCTCCTTATTTTAAGCCTGTATACTCTCATTGTTAAAATTTCATTATGATTGGATTACTACAACAAATAGGATGGTACTAATCATGACTAGACCTGTCAGAAATGACATCAGCTTTTTGATTCATTAGCTACAATTGGCAATGCACGAAATAACAGGTCCTGCTGATTGTACAACAAAGGTAATGATTGCAATTGGTTCTAGAACAATGCCTGCTCCATATTGTAAAACCATAATCAAACAGAACATGATAATCGGGGAAATGACAAATCGTCCTACAATCCCACCGATGAGTCTTTTATTTAAACGCATGCTTTTTAAGCCCGCATCATGAGTAACAATCACCTATATAAATCAAGGATAATGGGGTTTCGCCATATCGCCTAAGTAATTCAAGGTAGTATGCAAGATTGGAGTAAAGGAATTTCAAAGAATCAGAAGATTAATGCCACAAAAACCTATCAAAGGTGGTGGTAATAACTTCTTCCAATCAAATTTGGGCTTCTTGCTTTTTACCTTCAGTAGATACTGAACTATTATTTATACTATCAATCTTATGGGAGCGATTATTAAAATCTACTTCAAAATTTGGCAGTGGATCTGGTTCTATATGAATACTCCTACCATCCATAGCGAAATAGTGTTACCGATGTAATATAACAGAAAATACGGCGGCTGCTCTTGCCCAAAGAGTGCAATTTTGCACTGGTAACCCAATAAACAAGCAGTTATCATTTACTACCATATTGATGAAAATACCACGTCGTCCTTTAGGAACTTTCAACATTTTTCATCATAATGAAGCATACGATATATGCACAACATATGTTAGGACAACTACTAACATGCCATATCGTAAAATTCCACATATCTGAAGTATGTAGGTGATAATACAGATACAAATATCTCCAGCTGGTAATGCAACCAACATGATGATCGCGATAAATTACCACTAAAGGTGAGGGTTAAACATGCCCTGCCCTGTAATATATATCCTAACAAAATAGTAGCTACAATAGGGTATGATGCTTTTGCAAAAGATGTTAGAAAAACATAGCAAACCTCCTGTACGGTTCATTCGTAGTTTTATCATATCATGTTTCGCAATAAACTTATACAACTGATATCTTGAAAAGAAAATATGGTAAAATGTATCAACTTTAACATATTTTTCTCAATTATAAGTCTTATAATTATAGCTATTAGAAAAGTGTTTTTATCCATGAAACCGATCACTAACATCAGGGTTGCGGCAGATTTTTACATATGAGTGATATTATGGCGAAAACCATTTTATTGGCATATCTGGCAGTATCTTACGAGATAATGGTGGTCCTCACGTAGATTTATTGCGTTCTTACGCTAAACCAAGACTATCCTCGTTCTATTGAGGAAAACTGGTGGCATTCTGTTATAATTCCATTTACCCAAAATCTTGATGTAGCTGCGAAACGGTAGCAGAAAGCTTTGACGGCTATGTCCGGCGGTCATGATGTATACCCTCTCACTATGGAGAAAGAACCTCTGCAAGGTCTTGGCAGTATGTATTTTCCGGAGCGCGATCAATTCGACTTTGCTTTTAATCAGCAAAGAAGAAAACAAATTTCCCATCTTTTGTATCTGTCGTGGCTTACGAAATCTTAAATGTATATCGTGGTGGCTTTCTTATTCCAAGACTTAAAATATGATGCAAAACCAGTACACAAAACACTCTCAGAATCAAACACCTTCTCTGCAATCATACTGCAGAAATTGATTCCATCAAAACTAGCTGAGTGCTATAGGTTGCACATGTTGGATTACGAACTCCCATCATCACCAAACAGTTAAAAATGTCGGTAAAGGATTACAAGTTGTAGCAAGACTGGATAGTATAATGAAGGTTTAGAGGATCCATCTTATCCTTGGTTAGTAGCCTGTCAGTTTCCATTCCGAAATGATGTTCACAAATGACGAAAATGCAATAGTATTTACTGCATTCGTAAGCAACTCAAGAAAATGTAACTAAATAGTAGGAAGATTGTATCATGAAAGAAACAGGAAAATTTGGTTTTGGAGTATTGTACTCCTCGCATCAATGGTATTGTAGGAACAGGTATTTTCCTACTGCCTAATAAAGCTATTATTCCATAGATTGGTTCCGCTAGCTTAGGCGTCCTGTTATTTGACTGCCTTATCGCAGGTTGTGTCGTCCTTTGCTTTTTGCAGAGGCGACCAGCCTATTTTGCACGTAATGGAGGTCCTTATCTATATGCAAAAACATGCATTAGGGTGATTTTTGGGCCTTTGAAGTGGGCGTTTTAAAATGGATCGTAACTCGTTGACTGCCTGGGCTGCTATGGCTGTTTTGCTACAGCATAGGTGCTTTGAGTACCAGCTTTTAAGTGGTGATTTTGCAAAGGACGTCATTTCATTTATCTTAATTGTAGGTCTTACCAGTGTAAATATATTTGTGTTAACGTATCCAAATTCGTTAACAACTAATCACTATTTCTAAGCTAGTCCCTCTTGCCCTATTTATTGCACTGGTATCTTCTTTATTAATGGCGCTAACTTTGACGCCTGTATTTCCACAGGATACTTATGTGATGGTCTTTTGCATCAAGCTGCAGTTCTTTCTATTCTTTGCCTATACAGGGTTTGAAAGTATTGCCATTGCTGCAGAGGATATGAAAAATCCTAAAAAGAATTTACCACGTGCTATTATCATGTGTATGCTTCTCGTATCGGTTCTATATATGGCAATCCTTGCCGTATCTATTGGCGTACTTGGTACAGATTTGCAAATACTAAGGCTCCAGTACAAGATGCATTCAATGTGATCGTTGGTCCTATTGGCATGTACATCGTATTAGTAGGTACCTTAATCTCTATGGGCGGTATCAACTGCCGAAGCTACTATGCTCCTCGTGTAGCTACATCCATGGCGGAAGATGGTATGCTACCAGTGCTTTTGGCAAAACGCAATCGTTACAATGCACCATATAGTAGCAGCGATCGTTACTGCCATTGCCAGTGTATTACTTGCCTGGTCTGGTTCCTTTACAACACTAGCAGCCATTAGTGCGGTATCTCGTTTTACACAATACCTACCAACTTGTTTGGCTGTTATTATCTTCCGTCGTAAATGGGCAGATAAAGCTCGTTCCTACACAATCCTGGTGGCTACTTAATCCTCAGTCATTGCTATCGGCACATCCCTATGGATGCTTGCTCAAGCTCAAACTAACCAATTATTATGGGGTCTAGGCTGGCTGTATCATAATCTTGCCATTCTACTACTCCTACTGGAAAAAGAAAAAGCTGGGCCTCATTAAAGACCATGATGAGATGTAGTATATTTTCTGAGATACTACCAGTTAAAAGTAATTTGAATTACATTAAATACATTTATTTTGTAGATACCACTCAGTTAAAAATATTTATTTTTAACACACACTACCAGTTAAACACATTGTACTGTAAGTGAATCTTCAATAACAGACCACCTACTCCGTACGTTGTAAACTTAACTGGTAGTTTTTATATTTTGTACCATAGATATAACTACTTATTAAAATAAATCTTCTTCAGTAGTTATTGTCTCCGGTTAGTTCTTCTTCGATATAACCAACTCATCAGTTGCCTCATCTTTCGTCACGTAGTGTCGATATAGATACTGATAAGAGCTAATGCGCCCTCTTCATTGAGGGTAGCAATGGCACTCATAGGGCCGTAGGTTAAGATTAATCCATCTTCTTCATCTCGAATGATATGAGGCACCACATCAAAATGTTGGTTCATTAATTGATCAAAATAATCCTCTACATCAAGACCGCTTTCAAGGGGTGATCGATTCAGCATCGCCCTTTTGAAAACACAACACGATGTCTTCATCTATGTATTGATAGAAATCATCAACATCAACATTGGCTGTTTCTAACCACATGCTGAGGGCTGTAATCCAGTCTTTCACAGTTGTTGGCGGCTATAAACGAATACTCTACTTCATCATCACCAGCGAAGATCGTCATACTCAATACTGTAATTCTCCTGACTAGAAACGATACGATCTACACGCCTTCATCATTGCATCTACAAAAATCATGTACACGTAATTATCGTTGCTTTTCATAGAAACAGTTGAAAACCATGACGGCCCTCGTGGAACAGCGCATCCTCTCATGCACATCGGCACATGCATCACTCATGCACGTAACAGGCATTATCAGCCTTGATGGACTCAGTCATAGAGGACAAAAACTCACAGTTTCATTTTCGGTTTCAGCCAATAAGCTACACGACCTGTGAACAGACACTCACAATCTTCGCTTAAAATATGTTCAATACCGTGAATATCTGGGATTCAAGAGAACAGCTTTTATCAATAAAAGAGCTTGTATTTCAGATCATACTATTTCTCAAATCTTACTCTATATCTTCAATATTAGCAAGATCAACATTGCCCTTGAATTTCTCGAGAATAGTAACTAACTCAACATCAGTTATCATATTACGAGTTGTTCTTTAGTATAAGACATATTTCTATTATAACTCAATATACTAGTTAAAAGCTGTCGTTCTCGTCCTTTCAAATATAAAAATACCATTATACCCTCTTTATTAGCTTTCTTGTTCCACTCAAAATACCTGGTACACCATCATTCCATACAATGTCGTTGAGAATGGACAAAGTCTTCCCTATGATTGACTGCATTCATAATCACCCTCATCCATAAAGCAGCTGAAAGGCAATAGAACTGCCTCCCGTTCCTTAGTTATAAAATCTATAAAGATCGCTTTGTAAGTTACCACTGAAAATGACTCTTTTATAAAATAAACCACCTTTGAAACTCCATAGTAGCACTTAACTTTTGCATCATTACAATACGATAAATAAAATTTTCACCGTCTATCGTATGAGAATATACATTTGCTATCTCATAAGGTTTAATAGATGGCAACACTAATCAACCAGTACAAGGGACCAATTAGCGCCTCCCTCATGTCCTTAATCCCAGTTATACCTACATGATATCGAATAGTCGAACTATTATCAAAGCAAAAGTTTAAATTAGAGTAAAATTGAGCATTATTTTTCTTGAATTTTGCCATACAAAGCATCCCACATTATCTATTAAACCAGCATATGAAACTTTGCCCGCGAATATCTTCTGCAGCTTTGTAAGAGAGGGTTAAACTTTTATATTAATAGATCGTTTTATGATCTTTACGTAAATCATCTTCCGTAATCGAATCAAATGACGCCCATATATCAGAACTTTGCCAATTTTGTTTGTTCTCAACAATTAAAACCTATTGTTATATCATTAGAGAAATATCATAGGGTCGTGCATGATTTATCGTTATATTATTTTCTGTACTTTATAATATTCATATAAGGTACAAGAAAACGAATTCCTTTTCCACTATGTGTCAATAATCTCTGCTTGCCCTCTATACATATTAGAGGACCCACATAGCTTTCTCGAATGACTGTTTCAGCTCTTTTTCATGTAGCCACATTCTATGTACAGCTGCTTTAGTTTTATACATTTGCTTTTGCTTTTGAAAGTCTCTTAATGCTCCTTCTTGATGCTTTTTACTGAAGAATCACTATGCATATAACTTTCATAAGCACTGTAGAATTCTATGATCAGCACCGGAATATTAACATCAACAGCCCCTACTAAAACCAGTAATCAAGCTTATATATACTGAAAAGGCTATTGTTTTACAAAATCATGTATCTCCTCCAATTTTAAAAGTCCCAACTATAGTACGTTAATTGTAACTATAGTCCAATTTTTATGAAAATCTTTCCTGTCTGTCATATAATAGAAGTTACTAATTACATTTGGAGGTCCCCATGAGACATACGACTCATCGTTTTTGACTCGCGACGTGCACATACTGCTCAACACGGCTACAGATTTAGCTTAACGCCGTAAATGCATGTTCTCACATACATAACTTTCCCTGAAAATCTCTAGCGGAGGTAAAAGCGACACTCGGTAATGCAGTAACGATATGAATCGCGTCAGTGTCTCCCAAGCACAATAGCTGATCATGAATTAGAGCCACTACATTGAGGAATTCAAGCTACTGATGGTAAGCATTTTAAAAGACACAACAGCACCCTCACCCAGACATCCTAGATATGCTAGATGTATTACGCGAAAGCGGCCATAAATTAGCTATCGTATCCAACAAATCCAAGAAGGTGTAACACCACTCAATAAAGAGTACTGCGACCCGCTGCCCTGTCCATTGGCAGAAAGACCAGGATTACAACGTAAACCAGCACCAGATATGGTGCTGTCAAGCGTTAAAAGAACTAAACTCTACACCAGACGAATCTATTTATGTAGGTGATTCTGAAGTTGACGTAGCTACTGCGAAAAACTCTGGTCTCACTCTTTATCGGTGTTACATGAGGGGCTTTAGAGAAGAATCTCTTCACCAAGAATTAGGCGTAACATGCATGTTGCCCGAAAAGCAGATGATATTCTAAGCATTATTGAAACCTTACTAAATAAAATAATATATACACTGCTCTCATAGAATTTATAATAAGATTAGTCATATTCAGGCACTCATCTATATATTTGATATAGTCATTGATATATTCTAAATTCTTTATCAATAATCTATAGCAAATTCATATACATAAGAGATTTATAAATTAAAATCTACAAAATAGGAGTTAAAATCTTTAAACTTCTCACTTTTGTACGGTTTTTCTTTATTTACTCAATTTTATTTCATTTCTTTCACATTATATATTTTACGCATAGCTCCTATACCAGATCTATTGTCTTAAAAATGTGATATATGTTACATTTGTAGGGCAGTGCTTTCACATAGATACGCCGTCAATTCAATAGCTAGTGTATTGAACCGGAGATAACCGCACAATATCATGTGAATATTTTACTAGTATGGTTGCAGTTAGTTGACAGAGAAATGAGAACAAATGGAAAAGGAAGTGAAAAGTTGAATGAGTGAAATGTAGCAGATCCAACAGGTCTTGGTCTACTAGCTTAGTTATTGTATGTTTTGTAGGTATTTACATCCCGCGTAGGCTGGTCTGGTCCAACAACATCCGTTATTATCCCTTGGGCTGTTTGATTAGGTTCTTTGGCCCAATTAATGGCAAGCTATTTTGATTTCAAGAAAAATAATCCATTCGGATCCGTTGTATTCGGTGTGCATACGGTTTATTCTGGTCTCGCAATGGCTGGCGTTTGGTTGATCCAAATGGGTACCTTCGGTCCTGAAATTCAAAAGAAAGCTTTGATGTAACGCAATTAGCATTCGCTTTTTGTGGGCTTTTTAATCTTCTCTATCTTTGGTACTATTGCATCTTTGAAAACAAACAAAGTTGTATTCGCTATTATGGTTCTTATCTGCTTCCTATTCTTTTGGTCTTTCAATAGATCTATTCTTGAGTGGTCGCACAGGCTTCTTTGCTCTTGCAGACATGGTCTGAATTATTCATCTCCCTTGGGCTTCTACATGGTTCTGGTGCTGTAAGAGTTAATAAAGTATTTGGCAAAACTGGCTTTCTATGGGTAAAAGTATTTTGTAATAGTTTTATAACTATATAAATTACTTGCACGACAAAAAGAGGTTCCTGATGGTACAAGTTGAATTTCAGTCATAAGTTACTCAGATATCACAACAGCCAACCATATACTATTGTAACATAGTCGGCTGTGTATAAATACAGAAAGCTATATTAAAGATCTAATTTAGCCATCATTTTATTAATTTGTTCTTGCATGTATTGATTTTTCGTCTGTTGTTTAAGCTTTTCATCTTGGTCGTTAATAACCTGATAAGCCCTGCCTTGGAATACTCCACTAAGGATTACTCTTTGCCAAATTTCAGACTAACACCTAGATTATAGAGATCTTCGCCTCTGCCGAAAGCTTCCACCAATAGAGAATAAAAGCTTTACTATTAGGGCGATAGAAAATACTGCGCGCCATGGCATTAGCGCCACGATCATGCCATACCCGGGCAACATATTCCATTTCATCGATATGGATCAAACTCCCTGATGGATGTAGTGCAGTGGTCATGCGCCTGCCCCTACACGCCTAACTCGACTATCCACCTGATTAATATGAGTATCCACTTGACTGAATCGGTGTTCCATAGTAGATGCAGATTCTGTGGCAATCCGTTTTTAATTGAGCTCATTGACCGCATCTGTATCTTCATCACCGGTCACGACATCTGTAATTTGGCGTGTCAAAAACCGTATTCCTGTTGAATCTCCCACCGAAAGAGTCGTGGTGGACTTCTAGTTGGGGAACCTTCTGTAGAGGTAGCATTTCTAGAAGGATCATAGCCAGCAATCCCTTTATCTCTAGAAGCTACTGAATCACTACCTAACGCTACACCACCATTATGTTTAACATCCGTATTATATCCGAGCATAACAGCATTTTCAATATTAGCCGTTGCGTCTCGTAGGAACTATTTCCTAACTGTATATTTAGTTTCACTACCATCCCAAGAATTTTTAAGGGTCTTTGTTACTTCTTTTTCCTCTGAAGCCATAGAGCCTAGTACGACATTATGTTTGCCACCATCAAGCTTATGAAAGTCACCGATAACCACATTGTCTTCGCCATTTTTTAGACTATTACCTGTCCCAACTATTGTAGTTCGGCTAATGTTACTACCTTCATTGCCACATCCATCATGTTATTATAAACATTCATGTGCCCTTCTTGGCCTTTTTAACGCATTATTAGTACTGATATTTGAGAACGCATCGTATAATCAACGCTATTACTATTGCCTAAAATAGATACGGCACCAGCATGCCCCGCCATATAGGCCTTCATGTTTTTACGACCAGCCTCTACGGTTCCTTCATGATTTCCATTTATCTTATCCATGCCAGCTATTTCAGCAGCCAAGATAAAAGTTCCCCAAAAGTAGTCCCTAATTCAGGAAGAGGTATCACAGAGGCCTTAGAATTTGTTATCTTCATTCCCGAACCTACAATCATGGTTCCCTGTTGATCCAGAGGCTCTATTCAAACTACCAGTTATCGTATTACCGATACTATCGGCTTCATCATTTTCAGTTGAAGTACTTTCAATCCTATTAAAAACTACCATAGGATGACGAAAATGCTCTCGATGAACGACTCATTTCCGTTCCACCCTTCATAACGGAACCATGACCGGTTAGGGTTTGGAAAATACTATTTGCCTTTGAGTGATTACCAATGACTACACTGCCTCCTGAAGAATTGGCTGAGTGATATCCAATGATAGTACTACTTCTACCGACTGTATATTTTTTATCCCTCGGATCACTTTCTGATTTTTCGGCCTGTTCCGCCGGAGACATACTGCCTATAACAACAGAATCTCTTATGGTATCAAGATTTTTGATTGTCCCCGATAACAATACCTGCAGCAGGACCGCCAGCAGACTCTACACTATTCAGCTTTGTTATTGTTCCCAATAACGGTCAATGAATCCCATTCATTTCGATAGGTGTCATTACCACGAAGGAAATTGCCTCTACCGATTGTCAAATCAGACGTATTCGGCTCCCGCCCTGTTTTATGCTTATAATCTGTAACGGTTCCCTTATCACGAGCAATCAATGTGTTATTGTCGCCAATAACATGCTGTCTGCGTACCGCCTTGAACAGTATTGTTAGAGCCTACAATCCGAACATCTTCACTGCCCATGGAGTTTACCGGCTTCCCTTTCTCATTTGGAAGGTCTTACTGATCGTATTATTATCCTCACGATAGTAGAGCATTTTTACCACTAGTTACCGTATTCTTTTTACCGGTAATATTGGTATTATCACTAGCTAAATACTCATTACCATTACCATCAGTAACCGGAGTCTCGCCATAAACGAGGACCAACGCTAACAAAACAACCGCACGTACTTGTTACTAAAACAGCAGTCAAGAGAGCTTTATATCTGCTTGTTTTGTTGATCCATCTTTTTCCATGTTCTACGCCCCTTTTACATAACAACACAGAAAAATACATCAGCATAATAACAAACATTTCTAATTAAAGGTACGCCTATTACATAGCGCTTGTCAAAATGTTAGAAAATTATGTGCGCTGTTTCTTTTTGATTTTCTCTTAGTACATCATATATCAACACATCATTTATCACTAATTCTAATAAATGATTAGTGAATATAATTTACAATTAAACTCAACTCAGGAAATACCTAGGTCCTATGCACCAAACACATCGACAAGCGTTAAATAATATCCAGATAGCATTGTACCTTAATCTAGCAAACAAATTTATATACATTAAATACTAATTCTGATAAAAAGCGTATAAATATATAAGGTTAAAATCTTATTCTCATTATTTCTTCGCTTGTATGTTTCTAACGCTTTTTATATATGCGTTTTAGGGCATACATCTATGACTCACTCTATCGCCCTAAAACTGTGATACATATGTTACATTTTATGAGGAGTACTTTCAATATGGTTATCTGTCAATTCAGACACACACAGTATTTAGTAGGAGATGACAATAGTTGTAATCATGTGAAGATCTGGCTGTGTAGTTGTAGTTAGTTGACGGAGAAATGAGGAACAAAATGGAAAAGGGAAGTAAGAAAAGTTGAAATGAGTGAAAAATGTAGCGGATCCTACAGGTCTTGGTCTACTAGGTTTAGCTATTGTATGTTTTGTGGTATCCACGTCCCGCGTAGGCTGGTCTGGTCCAACAACATCCGTTATTATACCTTGGGCTGTTTTATTAGGTTCTTTGGCCCAATTAATGGCAAGCTATTTTGATTTCAAGAGAAACAATCCATTCGGATCCGTTGTATTCGGTCATACGGTTTATTCGTGCTCTGCAATGGCTGGCGTTTGGTTGATCCAAATGGGCTCTTCAGTCCTGAAATTCAAAAAGTTTCGATGTAATACAATTAGCATTCGCTTTTAGGGCTTTTAATCTTCTCTTATCTTTGCGTATTGCATCTTTGAAAACAAATAAAGTTGTATCTGCTATATATGCTACTAATCTGTTTCCTACTTCGGTCTAGCAACAGACCCATTCTTAGGCGAGAAAACAGGCTTCTTCGCTCTTGCAAAGATGGTCTGAATTGTTCATCTCCTCTTGGGCTTCTACGGTTCTAAGCAGACTTGTAAACAAAGTATTCGGCAAACTCATTCCCTTTGGTAAAAGTATCTGTAATAGTTGCAAAAACTATATAATACTAAACATAATAAAAGAGGTTTCAATGGTCACTAGTTGACTATTGGGAACCCTTTACTATTTGCTTTTACTTATACCTATTTAGCAAACATTGTAGCCCACTGAATATAATAGGCTGAACAAATATTGGATCTGAAGGATTATAGTTTATTTATGACTGAACTGAGCATCCATAATCATTTGGCGCAAACTGTTCCATACAAATACCTTCAGATAACTTATGTCGATAAAACTGTAAATTATAGTAGTATCTAGTATCTTCACAATCTGTCACTATAATACCATATCCGTTCGATACATCTAATGGCCACCATACATAAATTCCATAAGTAAAACTACGCACCATCATTGTTGACCTCTATAACATCATACTAACAGGCAATACCATCTTAACTGTAGGTTCTGGAATCACGTTTCTATCTTTTACAATCTTTCTTAACCTCTTTATCTAAGGATGCACTACTATTATCAACGGATCCTGGCCTTTATGTACTAACATACCCCATCAGAGGTTCTAAACACCCTACCATCATGTCCTTTTGTTTCACATGTTTTCACAGCATCCTTTAATACTCGAAATTGATAAGGGCCATAAAACTTTTGTTTCTGGAAAGATTCTAGCGCTTCATTAAATTGACCATTATGCACATTCTCAACACGCAAAAGAGGCTTTATATCCATAGCTTCGAAGACATCGGCACAGCTAAACATAGACCGAGACTTAGTAATGTAATACAATGTTTTTATAAATACGTCCCCCTATTGAAATGGTAGTATTAACTGTATTTTAACATATTTTATGAAAACGATTACAAATGAAAGAGGTTCCTATTGTTCACCTAGGTGACTATTAGGACCTTTTATCTATTTACTTAAATTATCAACACCGCTATATTGAACTTGAGGGCCTCTAAATGAGTCCAGCCTTTACTAATCTTCTAGAGATCTAGAGGTGAAACGCATGAAAAAGGCCCGACTGTGAAGTCGGACCGTTTCTTCAACATTAAATTCTAGAAGCGAAGTCTAGCGACTCAAACCATTTATGCCTCACTTTGATATAAATTATACATATCTAAATGAGAAAAGAAATCCAAGGATTTTCTTTCCTTGTTTCAATTATAAATCTTCATAGAGTATACGATAGTGACTTATATCACCGACACATATATCCTCCTCACCTGCTATATTAGATATATGTCTCATTGGGCGCCGACGGATACGTAGAATTGACTACGATGCACAGTAGCACACATCGCATGATAGCCGACCGTCTGCGCTTTTGCTTCAGATGGTCTTTTTATTGCCTCTCGTCAACAAATGCTTTTTATCTATATTTAAATATCTCACCTATACGAAGAGTATGAGAAATTGTCGGATTTATCTCGCATTGAACCATTGAGTCACTACATATCCATTGGTAGCGTATACGCATGGAGCGTACTTACACGTCCAATCATGGTAGATATGGGTTTTACCTTTCATGCAAACAACATGGACATTCTCATTAGCCATTTTTAATGCTCGGACCATCTGCGGTTTTTCTTGGATCCTTTGCAGATAGGTCCTCAAAAAGTGGCCTTCGCTATAGTTATTCTGGGTATCCGGGATTATTCGGTACATACCTATGCACTAGCACACATAATCCACCTTACTCTACCTCTTCTACGGCATCATTGGTGGTATTGGACTAGGCATTGGTTATATAACACCAGTGTTCTACGCTCGTAGCACTTTCCAAATCGCTCCAGATTTTGCAATGGCTTAGCTATTGCATGGGTTTTGGATTGCTTCACCCATTGCGGGCCTCTTATGCAACACTCGTAGCTCAGGTTGGATTGGTAGATACTTTCATATCCTCGGTATAATCTATCTCGTAGTTATGGGCGCCTCCTCATTTGAAAGCACCTCAACAAAACACACCTAACTCGAACTGCTAAAGATAAATCCACCATGTACGTCTCATAACCATGGCATGCTGAGCCAATGATGCCATGAAAACTCTGGCACTAGTTCTTTGGTGATCTTCTTTGTTAATATTACCTGTGGTATAGGCCTGTTATCCTTAGCGTCCCCTATGGCATCAAGAAACTACGGTATGACACCTGCAATGTGCATCGCTGGTTGGTATCATCGTATTTTCAATGGCGGAGGGCGCATTGCATGGTCTACTATTTCCGATTACCTTGGACGAGCACAAAACTCATACTATTTCTTCTTTTATTGTAAAATCGTCGCATTCTATCTACTCGCCCAAACCAATAGCGCGCTAACATTCCAAATTTTAATCCTTCTATTATCACATGCTATGGTGCTGGGTTCTCCTGCATGCCAGCATATCTAGCTGACCTCTATGGTAGTACGTCAACTATCGACTCATTCACGCCGTATTCTAACTGCTTAGGGGATTGGCTGTATCGTTGAGTCCTATGCTCGTATCAGACTTTCACGAAGCTAGGATATGGCTATACTACTGCTTTTAGAATGCTTTCACGCTCTGTTTGTAATAAATACAATTATTGATATAGCCCTAAAATTATACGGCAAACGAGAATTATACAACTAACTAACTCCATTTAAACATGGAGAAACGGGTCACTACAGTATCATGTCAGACCGTTTTCTCAAATTTTTACTTTAGAAGCGAAATCATGGCGTCAAAACCATTTTATGCTTTCACTTTGATATAGATTATATCATAGTCTAAACAAGGAAAGAAATCGAATCGTTTTCTCTCTTGCTTTCTTTTATAGACCTTTATTGCACATATAAATTCTTATAGAAACATCTATAGTAACCTCGTGCCTTATAATCTCAGCAACTCACTATAAGTCGTTACAATTTATTAACTTAGAAATCCTCTAAAGCATATATAGGCAAGTATCGTTGCGCAATGTAAGATTTTTATTGAGCTCTTCCATTTCACACTGCATCGCCAACAACATAGATATATTCTTTTTGCTCTTGTAAAGGCTACATTTACATTGTTAAGTGTTAACCCATTTATATAGCCCCATTAGCGCGCCATCGCTTTCGACAGCCCTAACATATAACAACAACTTTAGCTTTACCTGGAATGTATGAACCATACACTTGATATTATTATCTAACCAGTCTTTCTTATCATCCTCTTAGTCCAATTTACAATATCATTACTATGATCTTATATACTTTTTAAAAACCCATATGCAAATACCTAGTAAATGGTGTAATGATAAAAATATCTTTTAAACTCCACATTTCTTGCTCAACTTTTGGAATCAATTCAAAAGCACTTTGGCCTTTGTACTTGTATATATCTCATCTTTACCGCAGTAGATTTATATATTACTTCATCATAAGTTATCCAACAGCTCGCTGCATGGCTCAATAGGCTCTTTCGGATTGATAGTCTTATGTCAATCATAAACCACCATAAGATAACTCATTAGCGACTGTAAACATTGGATCTTTACAGTGTCTATGAATAACGAGTGGGCACCCTACGAAGATTCGGAGCCATCAAGATTTTTGATACTGCAAAATGGATTTTGAGCATCAGCTAAACTTTGCACGAGACAGTTCTTTGTTCCTATATTCACCAATACCTTCGCCACCAATCCTTTTCTACAAACAAATCCTGTACTGTTTGTACTGGTTCAATTGTTTAGGATCACCAACTATCGATTGCTTTTGAGCACGGAATAATGCCCCTACAAGCATGAGTGATGCTATGCCCCGCCTCATCAATAATGATGGTCCCCAATGAGCTTGCAGTTTTACAATGATCAAGAACGCTCTACTGCGACAAAGTGGAAGAAATAACAGGAACAGCAATCATCAAAAGAATTAAGTAATGCGAGGAAAAATAATATCAAGGTCAAAGTTTTTCTGTATCCTGTCACTAATGAACTCCCAATACGGCCTAAGTAATTGTACATGTTTTTCTGAAAGCATCACTCATAACTACAGCCTTTTGTGAATTGTGAGGCATCATATAGCAAACGTTCTCTACATTCTGTTCGGTAGATGTATACACATATACAGAAGGCCGTATGTGCCTCTGCTCATCCGTATCAGATGACATTACCTTTGACGCTATATCATCAAAGCAATATATCGTATCTTTACCACTAGATTTTAATGTACCTAAAATCTCTTGCTGTGTTTTTTCAGCTCTTGAACAGTACCATCAAGCGCTTTAATATCAATAGACTATCTTTCGTTTTTGATTTTTAGAATCACGCTCATTAAACAACTGGTGTAATGCATCCAATTGCTGTTTAACATTTGAAGCTCAGTAGTGTTCTCTTCAATAGCAGATAACAATGCAGGGATTACTCATAGCTTTTTAAAATAGGACCAATTAGTAGTTTCCAAAGCTTATCAAAAATAGAGCATTGATTATTATACTCTATTAATTTAGTCTCTATACTGTTTTTATGCCTCTATCAACTTCAACAAATCATCATCTCAAATATATCATATTTACTTAATTGTTCATTGATTGAAAGAACGTCTTCTTGTAACTGATTCGTTTTAAGATTCAACTCTTTGAATCAATTTGATGTATCTTACATACTGATTACATAATCAAATAATGTTTTTACAAGATTATATTGTGCCTGAAAACTGCTTTTTAGCGCTTTCAAAAGCATCTTGAGTACTAGGTATACGCATAATAAAGGACATATCTGAAGATAATACATCTAATACTGGCATAAATATGTTTATATTAGACTTCTACCAAGTCTCGCAGCAAATTAGGCCCCATTGTTCATTACTCTCTGCTAAACGATCTGCTAAAAAGGTAAAATATACCCTCATTAGATTTAACAAATTGATACTTCTTATCCTTAGCAAAATAAGATAAATCAACCTGTTGATCAGCGGAATCCGGATGAAATAATGTAGCCCCATTAGTCCCCTCTTCCACAGCGATATTTGGCAATTCTAATGTAATATTTTCAACGGCCTTATTATTTGATGAAAGCTATCAGCATGCCATATCTGCCAATATCACTGGGTATATCATAGTAAAAAGAGGTCCCATCCTGCCCACAACCTTTTGAAGATATCATTACATGATTACTTTGCTAAAACTGTGGCGCACGTTCAACAATATTACTTAGCAATTATATCCTTCAATAACGTGGTTTTTGCCTGTGACCGGGAGGTCCATTAACCGAAAAAGACATCTTTAGGGTTTCTCCTAGCAATATTAACAGCAATTTCTGCATAAAGGATAGATTAAACTTTGACGGCCATCTACCATATGGTAAAGCTTCGGATTATACCAATTCCGCATCTGATCCGTATCTTTCAACAAATCATAATGCTCAATATCCTGATTAAGACTATTGATATAAGATAATACCTTATCATTATCTTTTTAATGTATCAATGTGCCGTAAGACCAACTTTAAATCATCAAGGAAAAAGCTAGATTTTACATCATATAACAGAGCATTGTATCAGCTTTAACCAGCTGAATCTCCTCGGCCTTAAAACCACAGTAGCCATAAATATCGCCAGCACGGAACATGGTAACTCCCATAGGATCCAAGATATGCTCTTGTATATACACATTGATCACACGTGCGCCCTTATCAGAGATACCTTTCTCAGAAAGATTAAAACCATCCTCGATTTCTTTAACAGCCTCATCCCAGCCATCTAGCTTGTATCTTTAAACTCTACATCAGGCTGAGACATCATTTGATGAATCACCCAAATAAAAAGGAGCAATTTGAAGACTGCCCTCTTTATAACTCTCCATCCCGCATCAACAACAAAACGATGCACTATACACATTCCCTAAGTATGGTTTTTCAGGATATTCAATTTCTAATTTATCAATGAAGGCCTCTAATAGTCCAGTCCTCTAACTACACATAACAGAACAACATGTTCATCATCTAAAAACATAGTCCTTTTCATCCTTAAAATATTTAATCTTATCAATAATAGAATAATCATATGGATAATTCGGTAACGGTACCACATACGTAGACACGTAATTTGTTCTTTTTCCAATAAGGTTTTATTACAGACTGACGATAAATAGTAGTTCTACTCATTTTCAGTAGTAAATAAGAGCTCTTTTAATATACTTCTTAGGAATTGCTTTATATTTAGGAACTTTTTCGGTTGCAAACATTCAAGTGAATACCAATACTTTATAATTTTGCTTTTGCAAAATCTTTCATCTATATCTACCCTCTCAATTAGACTAATGAGAGATTATTATCATGTAAAATAAAGAGATTTCATGAAAATCAAATAAAAAGGTTCCCATTAGTCAATATGTCCACTAGGACTAAAAGCTAGTTTATTTTTCATACTCGAATCTATGGTTTTTAGATTTCACTAAAAGAAGATAAAAATTCTCCATAAACTTAAGGATAACACTCATAAAAAGGAGTTAATAGAGGGTTAAAAATATTTCTTTAAATATAAATTTAGAAGAATAAGAATTCCTACAATATCATTTCAAAACTATCTTTTAAAATTTGAAAATAACTCCTATAAGTTACGTTATAAATTATAACATTACCATTTTACTTTAGCTCCAATTCAATTCGTGACATTTAATCTTGGAGGAGCTATCAAAATATGCTGATAAATCTAAATCTACTCTAAACTTATCTCCAGATTATTTTTAACTTCGAATTAAGGTCACTATCTTCTTCATTCATATTAACACCTATGTATTACCCTTTTAATATATCTTTAGAATAATATATTTTTCTTTTTCCTGCACTATCATATCTATACTGATCAAAATTAACAGCTTACCTCATTCACTTTTCCAATCATAGTCTTCTGAGTAAAGAAATTGATTTACATAAACTACGTAATGAATCGCCACTGTCTATCTGCAACGTTTATCATAAAGAAAGCACTTATACTTTCATGAGTATACCAAAAATCCAACCATTTATCGCTGTATCTAATTAATAAAAGAAATTACTGGAATTATAGTTTCTTTATACTCAACATCATATAATCCTTTCAACCTCATTACATCAACACGTAAAATCTTACTATCCCTCATCAAATATTAAACATTTTCCTTTATGTATTATCAGAATAATGCCCCACATTGCTGAATTATCAAAAACTTTTGAAAAACATGATATATATGCTTTAGGCTTTATAATATCCATTAGTCGATCAATATACACTGATGGAAACTCTAAATAAAATAACATCAATCTAGGCTCATCAGTCTCCATAGTTTTCATTTTTCTCAATTTATTTTTCAATCCATTAAAAAGCCAAATCAATTCTAAAAGGCTCTGGTAATCTTAAATCCTTTCTTTATCAACATTATCTGGCGGTTCAAAGATATCAATCAAATCCACTCTAATTTAGGATTCGATCATTATTATACTGCAAAGTCTTATCCATGATAGTTTCTAAAATATAGGATGAACTATTTCTAGATAATACAATAATGTATTTTTATTCACTTTCCATTTTATAAGAATAGATAATACTTTTAACTATATCCATCTCTAATAATAGTATTATAAACATTATTATAAAGCGATCTATAAAAGCTCAGAATATAATATACTATCATTTATATCTATATCCAGAAGTCTGATGTTATCTTATAGTTACCTTTACTAAATGATGCCTGCAAATATAAATCAATGACAAGCACAAAATATAGTGTTACAATAAATTATGCCATAAAATACTATCTCCATCCCATATTTAGAAAAGCCCTTCTATCGGGTCATTTAGATTTTCCAATTCACTAAAAATAGAAATACCTATCACGTAACTCCTTACGGTTTAATATTTGTTTAATGTTCTATATCTATATACTTCAGACATTTTTTCTCCTTTCAATTTACTTGGGAACAGCGTAAGTTAGGTAATCTGGCTCATTGTACACAGAGAGTTTAGTCAGTGTAAGCAATATGACATTGATGCATGTGTGCAGCTAATATATATTAGCATATTTAAACTGGTGATGATATAAATACTATCTGATATAATATGATCTGAGAGGTGATAAACTAGATACACACAAAATATGGAAATATGATGATGATATTATGACTATCTAATCAGCTACCAGAAAGAGTTGGCTATGTCTAGAAGGCGAAACGACATATGTATTACTACTTTTTGTGTAGCGTTCTTAGACCTAATCAAAACATATAATCCATATTTTATATATTCTTACATTACGCATACAGATAGATTATAAAAACCTGCTACAGGTATATCACTATAATTTTTCAAAAATATAGTTTATGAGAACTACTGAATAAAGTATATGCCCAAAATGAAATCAGCTATGTTAGCTGAATATTAGAATATTGATAAGTCTATTACCCTTCATCAGTAAAAGCCATTTCTATAAATTAATCTCATGCTAATCCAGCCATGAGACCTCATCACAAGATCAATGTCTCTATTTTCTAACTCTTGAATGATATGTATATACGTTTTCTGTCGTCGTACATACTTGCATGCCCAAGTCTTCTTGCATACGCTTGCAATCGACACTCCCTGCAAAAAGTAACAACGAGGCATAGTATGTCGTAAACCATGAATCGAAATAACTGGTATCTCTAGCTTTTTACAATACCGTTCTAATACACCATTAATTGTTGAATTAAATACACGACCATTTTCACAAATATTGACTTATCTTCGGGTAATCCTTTATTAATTCTGAAAACTTTAATAATCGTTTGCCAATCGAGTTGTATTTTTCTGCACTGATGATTTTATTTCTTTTTGTCGGTAAAGAATCCCACCATTTGCCTTTATAATCCCGTTTTATTTACAATCAATGATTGATGCGAAAAATCAAAAATCTTTCGGAGTTAGAGCCAAAAGCCTCTGAAAACGCATTCCTGTTTTTGCTATTATCAATATCAGCCAATCCCAATTAATCTTTGATGTCAACTTCAAGTTAACTAACAGGTATAGTAATTCAAACTGATTTCAGATATTTTATTTTCTGCTCTTGGAGATCGCCCTTTTATAATAGCCTTCGTGTTGGATCCCTATCAATGAGCCCTTCATCCACCGTCATCCAATATAGCTGCTTTAATCTGATGGTGAAAATCCATTGTTGTCTGCCGTTCATGACATTCTGCATAATCGTTCAATAACTGTTGATATGATATTCTGTTTAATTGTGAAAGCTTTAATGTAGGTACTAATCGCTTTAGCCATAATAGATGTTATTTCATATTTTCGCATTGTTACATCACGAATAGCTCCTTCTTTATAAATTCTTATCCATTTTCTCATAATAAATATGAAAATAGTTCGGATTTTTCCTCTGTTGTCAACATAGTTCTACCCCACCATTTACACTGTTCCCACATAGAAATGGCTCTTGCTGATGAAGGGTAATAGATATCATATTCATCTAAAATGCAACTGATTAATTCTTCCTCATTTTGGGAATTTGAGTGTACATTTTTCGCATATTATCACTGTGATATAGATAAAGCGAGAATGTACCCTTGTCGATTACAAATTACTAAAACTACTTTCTAACAAAATTGGATCAATTTCTTTGAAATAGATCTAAGAATAAAAATAGCTGTTAAACTTATATGCATGTCAAGCATACCGATGAGATGAAACGCCTGTCTGCTGTATCAAAGAGTGTCGAATAATAGATATATTGCGTGCTTATCAATCGTTCTCTATGTTGTACCAAAATTCATCATATAGAGCTATAGTTGAGCATGAGAAGACTGCATTCTGAAATAACGTCTAAATCTAATATTGTCCCCATACCAGAAATCTAAATCACTTTCGTATTCTACATGTAATTCTAGTTTTACTGTTTGATCTATACTTTCACCTAACTTACGCTGTTCCACAGATATAAAAAGAGGTAGAAAAGTCCTATTCAGTCTTTTTCTACCTCTTTTCCTACATTTTGACGCCTAATAGGGCTAATTGTTCGGCTATTTCTTTTTCAAGTTGTGCAATTTCTTGGTTATCTTGCTCAATCATACGATTGATTTCATCAAGATCAAGTTTCTTCTTCTTCCTCAAAAGTATCAACATATCTAGGAATATTTAGATTATAGTCATTCTCTTTGATTTCTTCGATAGATGCAACGTGCATATTTATCAACATCTTTTGTCTATTTCTGTATGTTTCAATAATTTTACTAATATTTTCATCACTTAAATTATTTTGATTTTTGCCTTTTCAATTCATTACTTGCATCAATAAATAGTACATCTCGAGTTGTGCGATTTTTCTTAAACACAAGAATTGTTGTAGGGATACTTGTGCCATAGAACAAATTAGCCGGTAAACCTATCACCGCATCAAGATAATTCTTTTCTATAATAGTTTGGCGAATCTTACCTCTCTGACTGCACGGAATAGAACCCATGAGGTAAAAACGATTGCCATTGTACCTTCTATTGTTTGGGATGATATAAACTATGCAATATGAAAGCATAATCTGCTTTGAGGCTGGTGCTAATTTACCATATTCACTAAAGCGTGGATCTTTAGGTTTACTTTCACTATTATCCCATTTGGCAGAGTATGGAGGATTCGCAACAACCGCATCAAAGGAACGTGGTCTGTCGATACCATCACGGTCAGGACCATCTGGCTAATCACTTTCAAGAGTATCAGCATTATTTGTGTCATATTATTATACGTAACACCATGCATCATCAAAGTTCATTCGGCCAAATTATAGGTTACTGTATTTAGTTCTTGCCCGTAAAAAGCTAACTGCACCTTGACGAGATCCATCAGGCAATTCATTACGAACCGTCAATAGTAGTGAACCGGATCCCATCGTAGGGTCATAGACTGTGAAAGTATCAGTCTGAGATTGTATATTGCCAGTAACAATTTTAGCCAGAATTTGACTAACTTCATGGGTGTATAGAACTCACCCACCTTTTTACCAGCATTAGCTGCAACTTTACCAATCAAATACTCATAGATCTCACCAAGTATATCTTTACCATTTTTCATCTTTATACTCGATTTCGTCAATTTTAGTAACTACACTGCATTTAAAGTCTTCGTTCTACCTGCTGTCGTTGATCCAAGCCCAGAGTCACCAAGATTGATATAGTTAAAAATACCTCTAAAATCTGCTGCACCTCTTTATTAATTTCAGCATTCTTATTAAAGTTTTCAAATAATCGTTGATAATCACTCGGAATAACGGAACCATTATGAATACTTTCAGTTAAAAAAGCCCATGTATCCTCAGGATTAATAGCATATCCTAGTGTACCAGCAATATCAATTAAACAAGCCTCTAAATCAGCGTCTTCAACAAGTTCCTTTATATGCCTCATTAACAGATTTTGCATCTGAAATATCAACTCAAAGTCATTATTAACTAAGTACTCTTCTTGATGAATGAAAGATATTTATAGAATAAAAATGGAAGAATGTAATCTTTAAAAGAACTTGCATCCATTGTGCCACGCAAGTCATTTAGCAATCGCCCATAATTGGCTTGAAATATTCTGTGCTTTTTGATTCTGCCATACAAAAATCTCCTTTATTTATACAAACATCTGTTGAAGTAATGCTTTTTCTGTAATTGTAAGTGATCTAACTTACGCTGATGAAGGGTAATAGACTATCTAAACCTCTCAAGTACATTAGCAATTTTGATTTGCTCACTTTACTAGTAGAATTTGAAATCTATATACACAACTTATCATAGTAAAATAGTAACCTAACGCCACCCTCTGGTACTTCTAAAACCACTAACAAAGATTATCATTCTAGACCATGTGAGTATATATAGCTGATCATAGATTTATCATAACTGACATATCGGTAGAACTCAATGTCTTTATCAACCTTATACAATGAACTAATTTTGATTCACATTAATAGGCTTATATGAAAAAACTTGATCACCATTAATAGTCTAGCATTGAGCACGAGAGGTTGCATTTCTCTAATACATATCGTAACAAATTTAGTTCACCGACATCAGTATTCTAAATCAAACTCACTTAGAAATTCGTCAGAGTACTCTCACCAGTTTTGGGTTTCTACTCAGTAACATACGTATCACCTGAAAACTACGCTGTTCCCTAAGCATCAGTAAATCCAGGAAAACGAAGTTCAGGATATCATTCTCCATTTTTCGGAAAAAGTTTCTGAAGTAACGCTTTTTCTTTAATTTGAGATTATCTAACTTACAGCTGATGAAGGTAATAGAGTTCTCAATATTATTAAAAATACTGCTATATTTTCCTGTTCTAAAATATTTTTCGGATACGTCATTATATCTATAGTAGCTAAGTCTCCAATATATTCGGTTGCGCGAAACAACTTGTTTGGTCTGTAACTGATTTTGAAATCTATCTATATTATATTAAAGTATATAAAGAATCCTGCATCTATTTAAGTTTGAGTTGGTCTTAGAATGCTACACTACGTTTGAAATGTAACCTAGTTTTCAAATTAAAAATAGATCGTTTCCAATGATCCCTATCAGTCAAAAGGATATCTCCAATCTGAATCTCATATTTCGTATTGACATTGCTAATCGTCCTAACTAATAATTCGATCTTCAGGCATAATATTTTATTCGCCCAGTTTATATTTTTGCACTTTAATAATGTATACGCCTGCATCAGTGTTTTTATGCGTACCATGACTCCAGTCTTTTAAGTAATATTAATAGATCACTAACTTACGCTGTTCCCAATCTTCAGTAAACCCGGAAATCGCTAATTTAGGTACTCTCCGTTTTTCTTTACTCATCACAACCTCGCTTTCCCTTTATCATAACAACACTACCTTTCATTAACATACGAATCTGCAAATTTATATAAAAGCTGCTACAAGTTCATTACCATATTTAATTTTATTAAGACTTATAATGTCTGTATCTTGTGCTTTTGCTTGATATTCCGCACGAGCGTCTTTTTAATTTACTAATTCTACCATGTGCTATCTAAATCCTGCTTACCAGCTGTATGTCGAGAAAATAGATCTAATATTTCGTCATTACTAGATAACATCAATGATTCCCCATTTTTAAAGCGAAAATCAAAAATATCATCTTTCATAATCATCGTATTTACATCTTGATGACTTCCAAACTAGTTAACTTTACAGGATATTGGATAGTCTTTCCTTCTGGAGGATACGTACCTTTTATAAATTGCATCAACCGCATTATTAATTTTTCTTTGCATATTGGCGATCATCAAAGCCATTGCAAAGTCATTAATTTTTCACGATAATCTGCAGCTGCATCCATACGTTTTTCATGAACAGCATTCATTAATGCTTCTATCAATTCAGTAAGATAGTCATAGTTAACACTAATTTGTTTTACATGTATCATGCGTAGCTGAATTTGAGCAACCGGTACATCATGATTTTCAGCAATACGCTCTTTCAAATCGTTATACAAAGATGTCGTTAACATTTCTTCTTGTTCAGGTGTCATCCCTAGCAATGTAACAAGTTCATCTGGATTATCATAGTCAAAACCAATGTCTTCTCCATTAACAACATCCGGATCATATTGTTTTTAGCTTTGACATTCCCGCGCTATATGTACGCATAAGATTAAACATTTCTTCTTGCTTAGCTTCACTAGCAGGAACTTCTGTAAAGTTATCCGTCATATCTGCAAGGCGGTCTACCACTTGTTTTACTTCTTCAAATTGTTCTTTGAAAGGTTTTGCTAAAACACCACTATCAACTAATACCTTTGTATCTACTAACGTTTCTTGTACATCAGCAGAGTGCTTATTGGCATAAATACTCAATAGCTCGATTCATGAGCTCTTCGTTCTTAGTTGGCCATCTGTAATTGACTACACGGCCCCATGGCTTGCCTTGATTATCAGCAATACGATTTGTTCTAGAGTAAGCCTTGAATTAGCATTGCATCCTTTAATGTACGATCCACGTAAAGTGTATTTAGCTGCGGTGCATCAAAACCAGTCAATAATTGATCTACAACGATAACAATATCTAAATATTGCTCCATCTTGTGCTATACGATTTAAGCGTGTTAGTTAAATCTTGAGTATAACCTGATACATCATCCCAGTCCAAAAGCTAGTATCAAACATCTTATTATAATGTTTCATGGCACGTAATAGACCGTCATTTGTAGTTAACTGGTTATCACTATTATTAGTACTCATGCTGAAAGTAATACCACCTTTTAATGTAGATAACCCACGCTTCTCACGTTCTTGATTCACTCGTTCAAATTCATCAAAGTACATTAGTGCCATTGGTGTGCTTGGTCTATTTCACCTACATGTGTAGTAAGCATTGCATTATAAGCACCATCATTAGAACGATTTCGCTAATTTTTGAAAGATATCTTCTACAACTAATTTTACGTGATCAGATATTATCATAGAAACTTGGTTCTCATCATATCATCCATATCATTATCAGTAAGATTAGCAATCTTTCGTTCAATATCTAGCTCATTCCAATCAGAGTATTTCTCTTTATAGAACTTTGGTAAGTATTCAAGTTTCATTTTGTCTTCGGCAATCGTAGTTTCAAAATCGACCTTGAAACCTAATACATTTTTATCTGCAATAGCTTCTCGAATTGTGTACGCATGTAACAACTTTACCAAAAACTTCATGTGTTTTAGTACCTTTTTACCGACCACCTTATCAAACATAGGGGTTCCTGTATACTCAACCAAAGCACCTTTCGAATACTTTTTGTAAAGTCTTCAAAAGCTTTTCACCACCGGTGAGACCTGGGTGCCTCATCGACAATAAATACAAAGTTCTTTCTTAGGTACTACAAAGTCTTTACGATTAATGAGAGTATTTAGTTTTTGTACAGACGTACAATGATGCCATACCCTTTTTCATTTAATTTTTCTTTAAGGCTGAAGTATTCTCTGTTCCACCAACGGTATCAAATTGTTTGCCATCAATATCAATAGAACCTTCAGGGTCATATGCCTTATAATTTGCTTCAGTTTGTTTCGTTAATGCGATACGGTCAACGACGAATATAACCTTATCTACATTTGGCATGCGACTTGCCAGCCAGGCAGTTTTAAAACTAGTAATCGTTTTACCAGATCCTGTTGTATGCCAAATATAACCTAATTTATTAATTGGTAAATCGAAATCAGCGCGTTTTAATTCATTTAAAACTGCTTTTGTTGCATATACTTGATAAGGACGCATAACCTTAAGCATTTGTTTATTCTTAGTACCGTCAAGAATAGTAAACAATGTAGACATTTGATGTGCCATCGGTATGCTAAGGAACATGTCTGCAAAGGTAGTCCAATTACGAACAACTTTGTTATCATTAGGGTTCTGCCATTCAAAAGCAAAGTCTTTATTAAACAGATCGGCCGTAGTATTCGCCATATATTTAATTCTATTTGGCGTCATTGCAACTAAAATTTGAACTGTTGAGAAAAATATCACTGTATTGTTTCTCTTGAATATATTGATGCATTTGATTTAATGCTTCATCTACATGATGTTTAACAGATTTTTCCTCAATTTGAATAATAGGTAAACCATTAATGAGTAGCGTTGTGTCAAAACGACGTTCTGGACGACCAGCAATTTGCGACTCTCGCTTTAATTTGACTAACTACTTGATAGACAGTATTCCTGCCCCAATTTGTTTTTTGATCAAATACGGTTAAAAAATACATGGCGACCATCATCTAGATCGACCTCTACTTGGGATACACCATTGATACCATATAGAAAACTGTCCTGCTTTGATATGGTGTATACAGTTCATTAATCACCTTTTGAACTTGTTTAAATTCCGTATCGCTTAATGGTTGTGTCAGTTGATTTTTGATTCAATTGGTACAAAATCTTTGCGAAAGATTATCCCAAAGTGCCTCTGTTGTTTTTATCGTTGGCTCATACTTCCAGAGTTTACTTTTATAAACTTTCATATTTCCATAAGCATCTGATTGTATCAGCAATTTGATTAGACTTATTGCATTAGTAACAATCCCAGTTGATAATTGCTCAATTAATTTATTTTTCAAATTCTAGCTCTGTCATATTAGTTTACTCCCTGTAACATAGTAATTGCTTTACGATATGTATTATCTGCCACACGTTGTTTTAATGCTTTAGTCGTAATTGTTTAAAAATAAATATCTCCCCATAATACGTTGTGTTTCAATGGATGGTAATTTTAGGTAACTGGATTTCTTTTAATAAGCTAAGACTATATCGTACTACCTGACTCCCTTGTAAGTTCTGTTTGAACTGCTTTTTAATTTTAGGATTTTCATTAATTAAATAAGCCATAAACTTTTTATCTATAGGCGTATTTAACGGCTCCATCCGAACATAGTTTTGAGTAAAAAGATAACCTTCATGATCACTGGTAACGAGGGTAGCAATGCCAGATATTGTACTAAATATTAAATCTCCTGCTTTAAGAGTAGAGCCTTTATATTCTGTACGAATTTGTTTTCTATCACTCATAGCGCCAGGTACATCAGTTAAATCTTCATATAATTCGTTCTGCTCCATACAAGGTATACAGCACTGCATCTTTTACTAGTGCTTTCCTCTAATCGATATTGTGATATCCCTGTATTACTATGAAACATATCTTTAATATACACTATGTCACCTCTTCCTCATAGTTTTCATTTTATATTTATTTTTATGTACAAAAGATTACACTGTACATCTTTTTAACTTAAGTATACAGTGTAATTCATATAAAAGCAATTATATTTTTGTAATAAAATGCAATTCTATTTCGTCATTTGTTGATATTTACTAAATTCAGTCTTAGCTTCATCAATCATCTTTCTATATAGAGCCCTGATTAGATTGCATATCTGTATAGTGAATAAACTCACCCGTTTTATCAAATGGTTTTAGATTCTGCAACAAACGGATTAACATAGAAGCTACACCAGCTTCTCTCCCAATAATTAATGTATCATGATATGGATTTATCAAAACAGATAGTAAGTACCTAAATGACTTCCTCCAGATGAACAATAGGCCACAGGGACTAACACATAATCCTTAAATGCGCATAGAATATGCTACAACTTCAGATACAACACCATCATTCATAGACATATCTGCAACAACCCAACCATTGTGAGGACCATATCCCTCCCCTTTACCAACTAGCTCAGATGTTCTTGCCTGACAACTAAAAGTTGTTATGTAGATAGCTAGTAACATTAATAAAAATTTTTCTCATTTTAATTTTTCCCACTTGATTCATTCAAATAATTTTTACATTATTATATTCTAGAATACTCTGCAAAAGTATGAGTAGTTTCATTTTCAATAATCATATAATTAGGATTATCATCTGCTATAGTAATTTGATCAATATATCTTCCACCAAACAAAGAAACTCTGATATAAGTTTTTCCCGTCTATATGATTTATATCTTTAATAGTATAATTTGCTTTGCCTAAATTATGAGTGTCTCATACAAATAATAACCACTCTTAGATATCCATGATCCTTGCATAGTAAATGCATCTACAGCTAATACTGTGAAACTGCATAAAACCAAAAATATTGATAATAGTAAAAATTTATAATATCGCACGGTTTCTCACTTACTGATAAACAAAATATTTTTCTACTTAGTATTCTTAATATCATAGGTAACCATTTCTTTTGGCATCTTAGCCCCCTAGTCCACTTTTTGGAATGTATTATAGTAATCCTTATTGTTATTAGTATCTCACATATTGCACACATATCCACGCAAATCTTTTGTCAATAGATTACTATTATTAGACATAATAAAGTGTGTATATACATATTGTTTGTCATGAGATATTAACATATACAAAAGAGTTGTTTTAGGGCGCTTAATTTTTGCAAGTATACAGATGGCATAGCATCATTCCATACGGTAGCAAATTGAATTGGTTGTCGCATCGAATATTTGTCGAGACATAATGATACTTCGTACAACTTTTTGGGAATATATTCTCTAGATGTCGCATATCAGTATCTGCTATTGGCATCACCATAATCCTCTTTATAATGGTCGCTATCATGTATGTACATATACGAACTCGCTTTATCTACCATGTACCATTTTACTTGTTTTTAGTGTTAAAAATGTAAAATCATTAATTTTTAATGTCTTACTTTTTAGAAAGGATATCCTTAGCTGGCTCAATAGATGGTAGAACATAGTTGACCAAAGGTGACATTATAACTTCTTTAGTATTCTCTACACCTTGTTTCTCCAATGAATTCAACTGTTTTTTAGGTGTCAAATTGTAACCGATATGATAGGAAATTGTAGGTGTATCCTTCATTGTAAAATTGATACTCCCTACCATCGGAGTTCCCCTTAGCTATATGTTACATCCCATGTAGCTTTTTCTATAGTAGGATACATAAATTTATCAGCATATAATGAAGGATTAGGTGCTTTATACACCCCAGCTGTTTTTCTCTGCAATAGCTTTCATATCATCAATAGTCAACTTGTTATATGAAATATTGCTATCTTCCCAATTATTTCCAGCTGGTTGATGTCGTAATTCATAGGCCATAATCCCATTAGACTCATAATCATTGCTCTGTTTGAACGCAGAAGTGCCATCTGAAATTTTTCAGTATTACATACCGACTTGGATATGGCATAGTAAATTTTATATTTGCTCCATCCTCCTTTAAAATAAATACTGTTGAAGAAAAATTTAGTGAATGGTTTAACTCACGATTTGAATAAATTACCTTATCTAAATCTATATCACCATTACCTACCACTGCTTTGGGCATATAATCTTTTTATCTCTGCTTCAACCTCACGTTCCATCTTGTGTGCATCTAAATCAGTCTTGCGATAATTTTGATATGCATCCTTTGATATTGTAGGATCCGCACCTGGTATATTAATATCAATTTGCTATGGCTACCTAATGTAACACAGCTAAAACATAATGCGACCCATCAATACACGTTTCATAATAGACTCTCATCCTTTCACATAATGCCTCTCAAATAGTATATATGTATAGAATATCATATTTTTAGTTGACATTTAGTAGTACAATATAAGTATAGAAATGAGGAGGTGATACTATGAAAGTTTACAAAACGTAGTTGTCATACGACTGCTTTTAGCCGTGACTGCTGCTGTATCTACAGGATTTGCTTATGATTATGTATGCAATGGATCACAAGCAAATTGCAATACCAATGCTCAGTATAAATGTACTCAGATACTCAATACAATTGAACATACAAACGCTCAATACAACTGTAATAATAACAATGCAGTTTGTACAATACTAGCAAAAGTTACTGTGGTCCAAAACTCTAATACTAGAGGATGTATCGGATATAGAAGATAATATGATAAATCATAAAAAGCCTATAGTACTGTATATGTACTATAGGCTTTTATAGAGTTTATAACAAGAATACTATTTAATGCATCAATGTACTGATAAGACACAATTTAAAGCTACACTTGTATTAGGAGTTCATGCGGTTAAAGTATTCAATGGCTTTTGGTGTAAAACCAATATAGGTATTACCAGCTGCGTACGGTCCTAGTTCATATGGTTGGTAAACTAGATCAATGTTCCCTTACCACGTAAGCAATAGTTATCTGTTACATATTTTTACACTCCATCCACTTGGAATATAGCTCTTTGTATGATTACCTGTATAATAACTTAATACATGGGATCGTAAGCCGTTATCCAATTGTGCTGCATTCGCAATTTTTATATAGTTATATAATGGAATGCGTTGACCTGTTACTTTATTATATACAAGACCTCTTGTATTATACATACCATGAGCAGCTCCGGCGTAGTAATAATAGGTAGTTAGTAGGATTGAAACAACTTGACTATCCTCATAGGTAACCTTATAGTTTTGAGAAACTTGATAAATATGTTGGTTGTAATACATATCCTTTGCTTCGAGTACATAATTTGCAATATCTGTATTAATAACTCTTTGAGCATAAGCATGATCTGTATAAACTAAAGGATACTTTAAATCTAAATTTACATCTGATTGACTGCCTGTAACAACAGTTGCATACGTTGGTACAGTTAACATAACACCTAACATAGAGGTCATACATAACTTTTTAAAGATTCCCATAATAATGTCTCCTTTTACAAGCACCTTAAATAGGTTTATTACTATGTTAGTTCTACAAGCTATAATAAAAACTCCTCTTTTATATTTTACTTTTTGATAGTTTATTTTCACTTTATAAAACAGCTAAAATGATTTAGTATTTTACACTAAAATATAAAATGTAGCTATATCATACTTTCACCATACAAAAAGGACCCTCCAAAGAGAGTCCTTAATCTGTATTATTATGCTATTAAGCGTTTTTAGCTACTTCCATAAACTCATTTATCTTATTTCTTATGAAGAGTCATATTTTTCAAAAGCTGTACCATAAGCTTCTTTAAAGATATAGTTACCTACAACATATTTAGGATCACGCAAAGCTACATCAACATATTGTTGTGGAATATTACCGAAATTCCCTCAAAGGCTACACCTTCATAATTAAAAATCTTCCACACTATTTATCGTTAATTTCATACCAGAGCTAGCTTGTTTTAGCATATATAAGGAGTGAATAGTCTTGTGCATACTGTGGAGTACAGTACGCTGGCTACAGAATGGTTTTATATCATAACGATAAGTAACTAAAAACCTTGTGAATATGAGTTAGTTCTACGACTATTATTATTTTCAACCTCATATACAACTGCCTGTGCTTTATAAATAAACTGGTTCTCTTCTATTCTTTTTAATGGAACTCTTATCTCACAAAAATACGTAATGGCATTTTTCCCTGTAAGAATAGGAATATTATTCTTATCATTTTTAATAGCTTCCATCGATATAGCTTTGAATTTGTAATGGTATTACCATACATACTAACAATAACATAGAAAATAACTTTTTCATTATTTTTAATTCCCTCTGTCAATATTTATCACACACATTCTATGTATAGAATATCATATTATATTATAAAAGTATTGATAATCTATTACTTTTTACCACATAAAAAGGACCCTCCAAAGAGAGTCCTCAATGTATATGTTATGCTATTAAGCGTTTTTAGCTACTTCAACAAGTTTAGCGAATCTTTGCTGCATCGTTAACCGCCAAGTCAGCCAACATTTTACGGTTTACTTCAACGCCTGCTTTTAGCTAAACCAGCGATGAAACGGCTGTAAGTTGTACCGTTGATGCGAGCTGCTGCGTTGATACGAGCGATCCACAATTGACGGAATTCGCGTTTTTTCGCACGACGGTCACGACGAGCATAGTACAACGCTTTCATTACTGTTTCGTTAGCTTTTTTGAACAAACGGGAACGTGTACCACGGTAACCTTTAGCTAATTTTAAAATCTTTTTATGACGTGCATGAGCTGTAACGCCCTTTTTCACTCTTGCCATTGTATATTCCTCCTAAATTACGATGTATCGATCTAATAGTTAACGATTAAGCGTATGGTAAGCATTTAGCTACGCGTTTGTGGTCAGCTTTTGCAACCAATGTAGCTTTACGTAAATTACGTTTACGAGCTGGAGATTTTTTCTCAAGAATGTGGCTTTTGAAAGCTTTTGCACGCTTGAATTCACCAGTACCAGTTACTGCGAAACGTTTAGCCGCTGCGCGACGAGTTTTAATTTTTGGCATAATTATAATCCTCCCAATACCTTATTTACTTACTAAAATCATGGTCATGTTACGACCTTCTAATTTAGCTGCTTTTTCAATAGACGCTGTTTCTTTGAGTTCTTCAGCAAAACGTGTCAACACTGCCATGCCTAGTTCTGGATGTGAAAGTTCACGACCGCGGAACATGATGGTTACTTTTACTTTGTTACCTTCACCCAAGAATTTGGATGCGTTTTTCATTTTTACGTAAAAGTCATGGTCTTCAATATGTGGACGTAATTTGACCTCTTTCAAAGTTACGATTTTTTGTTTTTTCTTCGCTTCTTTCTCGCGTTTTTGTTGTTCATAACGATATTTACCGTAGTTCATAATGCGAGCTACTGGTGGTTTAGCGTTAGGTGCAATTTCCACAAGATCAAGATGCTGTTCTTCAGCCAATGCCAACGCCTCACGGCCAGACATAATACCGATTTGTTCGTTTTCAGGACCTACGACACGAAGTTCACGAGCACGAATCTCTTCATTAATGCGTGGTGTATCCTTGCTAATAGCGTTCACCTCCAAGAGAATAAAAACGGACGGCAAACACCATCCGAATAGAATTCTCTATATTAACCTCATACTTCTTGGTATTAGGTGAGTGGTGATGGCCTCTGCTTCATAAATTACTTAATTATAATAACAAATTAGATAGTGAAAGTCAACAACAATCTTAGGTTGCTCTCAGCAATTTATTATTACAACTCTTACAGTATAACAGAGATTATAAGTTCTGTATATAGGTATACTTACTGACACCTATCCCCCTTTATGTATACAATATTTCTATAATATAATTATTAATTCTATAGAAAAATACGATACAATAATATATATAACATATTCTACCTGACTAGGTATTATCTAACTGAGTATTATCTAACTGAGTATCATCTAACTGGGTATTGTCTAACTAGATATTATATAGTAATAGGTATTACACAAATTGAAAGGGGTTTTATTATGAGTGTAACAACTAGTTTGCCTTCTCAAAAGGCGCGTACAACAGTTCAAAATGTAGGTCTTATTCTTGCCTTTATTGTTTTAGGTAGTATTTTACTATTACCAACACCAGAAACATTATCTACCGGTGGTCATCGCATGATTGGTGTCCTCGCCTTTGCTATCATCTTGTGGATGACATCGGCTGTATCCCTATCCGGTAAGTGCGACCATGATTACGGCACTCACAGCCTTGTTACTAGGCTTCTCCAAATCCAGAGGCGCCCATAAAGCTATGGGCACAGCTAATGCCTTAAAATTGATTATTTCAGGTTATTCTTCCCCAGCAATGATTCTTGTAGGTGCCGCTATGTTTATTTCCGTAGCCATGCGTAAAACAGGTCTCAGATCGTCGCATTGCCATGCTCGTGTTATCTAGTGTAGGCACAAAGGTAAAAGCTGCATCTATTTAGGCGTTATTATTACAGGTCTTATTCTTGCCTTTTTTGTACCGAGTGCAACGGCTCGTATCGCTTGTCTCGCTCCAATTATTATCGGTATCGTTGAAAACTTAGGCATTGAACGTAAAAGCCGTGTAGCCGCTCTCCTCATGGTAGGCGCCGTACAAGCAGATACCTTTTGGAATATTATGATTCAAACAGCAGTGCTCAAAACCTCGTAGCTGTTGGGTTTATGCAAACACAGATGAACACATCTGTAAGTTGGATTGATTGGCTCACAGCAGCTGCACCGTTCTCCATAATTATGGCTATTATTACCTACTTTATAACGCAAGCCTTTATTAAACCTGAGATTAAAGAGCTCGTTGGCGGTGATGTACAACTTGCTAAAATGCGTAAAGAAATCGGTCCCATGTCATTTGATGAAAAGAAACTATTATGCATCTCCATTGGTTTATTAGCATTGTGGGCAACAGGGGGTAAACTACACTCTATCGATACTACAACAACTACGATTATTGCAATTGCCTTATTCTTCTTCCCTAAAATTGGCATTATGGACTGGAAGTTTGCACAGCCAAACATCGACTGGGGATCGATTGTGATGTTTGGGGCTGGTATCGGTCTTGGCTCAGTATTACTTAAAACAAAAGCTGCTACCTGGCTCGCACAGGTATTTGTAAATGCCTTCTCCCTTGAAACAGCAAGTGTGTTTCTTTTTGATTGCTATTATGGTTGCCTTCTCGATTTTAATCCATCTTGGATTTGCATCAGCTACAGCCCTCTCTTCGCCATGATTCCTATCAGTATCCATCGTTATGGGACATTCCGCAGAAGGACTTAATCCACTTAGCGTAACAATGCTCATGCAATATGCAATCTGCTTCGGTCTGGTACTACCAGTAAACTCTCCACAAGGCATGGTAGCTTACGGTACAGATACATTCGATGTAAAAACATTTATGACTACAGGAATTCCATTAACCATCATCGGCTATATCATGATGCTCGTATTTGCACTTACATACTGGCACTGGATGGGAATTGCGTAAAAATTAATTAACTATCAGAATCCTACAATTTCTTACTACTGGAAATTGTAGGATTCTTAACCTAGCAGTTTAATTCTTATACTTATATATTAATATTTTAATACAATGCTTATTATCTAACCTCTTTAAACATTAAGCTACCATATTTAATCTGAACGATTAGTATATTTCTTCCTGACTGAAATGTCTAAGTACATATGATAAGTTTGATTTCATTTCTCCTTTTATTCATACATAACAGAAAAATGTATTTCCTAAAACTTTATCATGTATGACTTGTACCTCTTCAAATAAAATCTTACCTTCATAGGGTCAAAGCTAAACATTTAGATCGTTTTTATCATTTGGGCAAACATCAGAATTAACTACAACCTTTTTCACTAGATTCTTTACGACTTCAAATAGATTACCATATGATATGCGTAATTCTGTCTACAATAAAGCCTAATGTTGGATTACAAGATGATACATAGACAAACTCCAAAATATTGTACTGCATGGGTGTTAAGCCAAACCGTTTTAGTACGGCTACCTCCCTATCATGAATTACCGTATATATACGCTCAAATAAAAACCATAACTGCTTATCCTCTGGTAAAAATACATCTCTAGGCACTCTTTTTGCCAACTTTAACCGTTTTCCGTATCGCACAGCCCGCTCTAATCGATTAAAACGTTCCTCACTCTCACTAACCTCACGCAAACGTAATCGCGCCACTTCGCTCACTCCTTCTCCATATATATACATACAAACAAAAATATTCTTATAAAAAAATAATTAGAGATGTAAATTGAGATATTCATATTCTTATAGATTCATATTCTAATAGATATAAATATAAACAGAGGCATAAACAGATATATAAGTAAGTATATAAGTATGTATATAAGTAGAGATATTCTATATATATATATTGCTATTTAAAAATTAGCGGTTAAACCTATTTACTATTTCTACCGACATAGCTATTTTTCCAGATACTACCAGTTAAAAATAAATATTTTTAACTGGTAGTATTTCTAAAAAGACATATATCATTCCTTAGTAAAATTAGTTTTTAACTAATAGTTTCTCTAAAACAATAGCTTTCTTCCCTTAGCAAAATTAGTTTTAATTGGTAGTATTTCAAAAATGACATATATCTCCACTTGACGAAATTAGTTTTTAACTGGTAGTACCTCTAAAAGACATATATCATTCCTTAGTAAAATTAGTTTTAACTGGTGGTATATTCAATAATTATATAAAAAGTAAATCTTGCGTTATACTTTACATCAAAACTAAATATCCCAGAATATTATTCGACACTTTTTGTTAAATTCCTGCAAGTAACTTCACGATTTATAAAATAATAGTTCCATGAATATAAAAAGCACTCGTCTACAGTGATATGTACCCTTTACGGGACAATCAGTAAAGGGGATACATATCAAAGACAGCGCTAATTAATTATTAAAGCTAATTCAATAGATATCTCTATTTTATTAAACTCATTTACCTATTCTATTTTATTAAGTTAATTTGCCTAGTCTAGTTCCTTACCTTTTAGTTCAGGAATCAAGAATACGGTTGCCAATATATCGATTACATAGATAATAGCCAAGAATGCAATTGCCACTTGGTATGAGTACACTGAAATAATCATACCTACTACCATTGGGCTAAAAGCCACCTACGGCGCGACCGATGTTAAATAACACGTTTTTGAGCCGTTGCGCGAGCACTTGTTGGATAGGCTTCTGCCGTTAAGGCACCGTAGCCACCCATCATACCATTTACGGAGGCCCCTAGAATAGCGCCGGCAAATAGCATAGCTGTTGGATCAGATAGTTGAGAGTAAATCAAGATAGATGCCACAGCACATACTTGGAACAAGATAAATGTTGGTTTACGACCAATTTTATCAGCCAATCGTCCGAATAACCAAATGCCGACCATCATACCACATACAGTTACGGCAGTCCACAAACCAGATTTTGTAAGGGAAAACCCTAATTGCTTACTCAAGAAATTAGGCAACCAAATCATAATACCGTAGTAACCAAAGTTTTGAACAGATGTTAAAATAGCAACACCTATGGAGGTCTTTGTAGTTCTTACATCTTTTACTAATAACTTGAATGAGTTCGTATGGGAATGTTCCTTAGTGTCTTTACTTTGAACAAAGATTTCTGGTTCATGTAATTTCGCACGGAAGATCCAGGCCACAAAGGCAGGAATAATGCCAACCATGAACATACCACGCCATCCAATATAAGGAAGTAATACGGGTGTTAACAGTGCTGCAGCCAATACGCCTAACTGCCAGCCGATGGCAACATAGCTTGTTGCCTTTGCACGGTGTTGTGCCGGCCATGCTTCAGCTGCTAAGGCCATACCAATGCCAATCACCGCCTAAGCCGATGCCGGCAATTGTCCGATATATGAGAAGATCCCAATAGCCTTGTGCAAAAGCACATAGACCAGTAAATACAGCAAATAACACAATAGTCCATGTCAACACACGAACACGACCAAACTTATCTGACAAGGTACCAAAGATAAAGCCACCGATTACGGCACCTACCAAGGTCCACGTCACAAGTGAACCTGCTTGACCCGTAGTCAAGCTTTCTAAGTCCCCTGAAATCAAGGTTAGCATAAAGCCAAGAATCAAGAGATCAAACCCATCCATGGCATAACCTATAGATGAACCAATAACAGCTTTCCAACCGTATGAATTTACTTCTTTCATAGTCATTTCCTTTCGCTACTCACAGGTAACAATTAAAGAGAATATAATAACAAAATCCCCCTCATATAATCTCACCACTAATAAATTATACAGACTAATCATAATTGTGCAAGATGTGAGGATTTTTATCAATATAAACAACAGATATTTAATTAATTACGTTCTTTAATTTCAATCTTAATAGAATTAAAGAATTCTTCAAATGGTACAGAACCTAATTCATCACCACCGTGTTTACGAACGTTAACTGTGCCTTTTCTTCAACTTCTTTATCACCCACAACAAGCATGTAAGGAACTTTTGCCATTTGTGCTTGGCGGATTTTATAGCCGATTTTTTCACTGCGATCGTCTACTTCTACGCGTACATAGTCGCGGTGCATTTGTTTTGCCAATTTTTAGCATATTCAACATGTTTTTCAGAGATAGGCAAGATTTTAACTTGTACAGGAGCCATCCATGTTGGGAATGCGCCTGCATAGTGTTCAGTTAAGATACCAATGAAACGTTCCATAGAGCCGAAGCATGCACGGTGAATCATGATAGGACGATGTTTTTGACCATCTTCACCAATGTATTCAATTTGGAAACGTTCAGGCAAGTTCATATCTAATTGAATAGTACCACATTGCCATGTACGACCTAAGGAGTCTTCGATATGGTAGTCAAGTTTAGGACCGTAGAATGCGCCGTCGCCAGGGTTGATTACGTATGGAATACCTTTCGCTTCGATAGCATTACGCAATGCTTCTGTCGCTGCTTCCCAAATTGCGTCATCACCCATTGCATTATCAGGTTTAGTGGACAGTTCTACATGATATTTCAAGCCGAATTGACTATAGATACGGTCGAACAATTCGATAACTTTCATCAACTCAGTTTGCATTTGATCTGGCAACATGAATACATGAGCATCGTCTTGTGTGAACGCACGTACACGGAATAAGCCGTGTAATGCACCAGACAATTCATGACGGTGAACTAGACCGAGTTCAGCGTAACGTAATGGGAAGTCACGGTAGGAGTGCATTTCGTTTTGGTAAACCAAGATACCACCTGGGCAGTTCATCGGTTTAATTGCATATTCTTCATCGTCGATGATTGTAGTATACATATTTTCACGGTAATGATCCCAGTGACCAGAAGTTTCCCACAAATGTTTACTCAAGATGATAGGTGTACGAATTTCTTCATAGTCAAAATCATGGTGAACTTCACGCCAGAAGTTTTCTAATTCGTTGCGAAGAGCCATACCTTTTGGTAAGAAGAATGGGAAACCAGGACCTTCTTCTTTGATAACGAACAAACCAAGTTCTTTACCAAGTTTACGATGATCCCTGTTTAGTCGCTTTCTTCAAGCAAGTGAAGGTATGCATCAAGTTCTTCTTTCTTTTTCAAATGCAGTACCGTAAATACGTTACAACATTTTATTCTTTTTCATCGTCAGCCAGTATGCACCTGCAATGCTTTGTAATTTAAAAGCTTTTACCTTACCAGTGGATGCCACGTGAGGTCCTGCGCAAAGATCAATGAAATCGCCTTGAAAGTAGCAGGAGATTACAGCATCTTCAGGAAGATCTTGAATCAATTCTACCTTGTAATCTTCATTTTTAGCTTTAAAGAATTCGATAGCTTCTTGACGAGGCATAACGAGTTTAGTAATCAGTAAATTTTTCTTTTTACATACGGCTCATTTCCTTCTCGATTTTACCCCAAATCTTCAGGAGTCAAAGTATGTTTCCATATCGATATCATAGTAGAACCCCTTATCGATAGCAGGACCGATAGCCAATTTTAGCTTCAGGCCATAAAACGTTTAACAGCTTGAGCCAAGATATGAGAAGCTGTGTGGCGCAAAGTATGTTTACCACCATCTTCTTCGAATGTTAAGAATGCTACTTCAGAACCATCTACAAGTTCTTCGCGAAGGTCTGTTAATTCGCCATTTACGTTAGCAGCTAGTACTTTTTTTAGCCAAGCTGTTAGATAATTGTTTTACTGCTTCCCCAAGAGTAGTGCCAGCAGCATATTCCTTCGCACTACCATCAGGTAAAATGATTTTTACATCTGCCATTTTTCTTTCCTCCAATTTATAAACCAGGATAGCTTTGATTTTTTACTTTCATCAATAGACCTACTTACCACACAATACATAAAGCATTTTGTAAATAGCTTTGTAGGAATTGGGTAATAAAAGACCTTCTATCCCTACAAACAAGGGACGAAGATCATTCGCGGTTCCACCCTAGTTAACTACCTATACGAATATATGTATAGTTAATTCACTTCATTGCCTCGATAACGGTGGCGTACCGTGCTTTCACTTAGGTTCGACAAATCAGTTTAAAGGGGTAACTCTAATATATGTGTAAGGCATTTCCAGCACTGCTCTCTCTGGTACACAGGGATAAAAGAATCATGTCCTTTTGCATCACTTTTTACTAGATTATAGTATCATAGAGGACTAAAAAATTCAATACGGTTTAACTGGAAATTTAATAGGAACTATAAATTGTAATTGTTGTTAGAGCGATATACTATAAACTTCACCTTTATTTTTTTACCTATATACATTTATTTTTAAAGAAAACGGCCTGAGAATGATATGGCCCCTTTACTAGACAACAAGTGAAGGCGGAACAGATCAGAATCTCGAGCCATTTTATCTACATTATTTGCAAATTAACGTTTGAAGTTTGTAGACAACATAGCGCCAATTACTTTTTCCAATTTTGCTAGTGGAAAGGTCTGGACCTTTATAAAGTGTTAAGAGCACGTCATTAGAATTATCTTGTTTAGATACCATCATAACTCCGCTACCGCGAGCACCGTTATCATCGTAATCTTTCGCTACGATCACAAGGTTCAAATAATGGTCCTTCATGTATGTGTATACCTTGCTTGTACGCGCAGAGGAACCGATCATTTTTGCCATGTTCATGCCACGGTTGAATACGATTGCATTTTGCATTATGAGGGTTGGCCGCTAATTGTTGCTTCTCTTCTTCATTTAGAGGCATGAGGTTTACCATGAGGGAGTCACCCATTTTGCCACGGAACATGGCTGGCATAGTTTCGCGCACATCATCAGGAATACCTGTGTCAGCAGTCAACTTCAATTCTTTAGGCACGGTCATGTATAAAAACGCCCTTTGCTATTGCGTACTACCTCTGTTGTACTGAGGTCTACTGCACTAAGCATAATGGAGTCCTTAATAGTAGCAACTTGGTTTGCCAACGGCTTTTCAGGAATGCCACGGCTCGCCAATTGTACATCGCCAGATTTAGTTTTCTTCAATGTTTCCACATTCCAGTTTGCGCCTTTTTTGTCTGCGTCGCTAGCTTCTGTGAAAGCATTCGCCCCATCCTTTGTACCTACATATACATAGGTTTGAGCTGGGATGATGGTATCAGGTGCACCAGATTTATTGAATGCCGCACCGTATACCACATTAGGAATCACAGTAGAACCAATTTGTAAATTGTTGTTAGTTTGGCTTTCAACATCAAAATTAATATTCCCTGTGAAAGTCATATCAGGACCATGGTTGATAACAACTACATCCCCTGCTTGAGGAATGATTACAGGGCCTACAGGACCCGCCATAGCTACACCTGCCATAGATACTCCAAAGGCAAGCTGTTAATAATGTGCGTTTCAAAAATAGATTGTTTCATAGATATACTCTCATTTCTACAATTTGTATACATTTGATGTAATTGTAAATCTAGTATAGTCATAAAATTCCCTCATACGATTTACAATAAAAATTATACTTAAACTTCTATAGTGACATAGTCGGATAAGCTACTCAATACTTCAAGCGCCAAAGGCCTTGTAGATGGTGTGCGACGCAACATGCACCGCCCATTCGTATCTACAGAGGTCATAACACCTAAATATTCATAGCCTTCAATGATGCGATTGATAAAATTCGTATGCTTAGGATCAATGTGAAAGTACACATACGCTTCTTCTCCAGAGGTGGTTAAGTCTGGTACATCTGGAAATGCACCGATTGATTTACTCGGCTCTAAGGCTGTACCACTCATAAACTATTCATCCTCTTTAGGTTTGCACTCACGGCGCATCATGGAGTACGGTTCAAGTGGTGTATCCATATAGATGCGTACTTTCATTTGTGCGTGAGGTGCTACATCGATAGGATTGCCATCTTCATCTGTCATTTTTTCGATTACTGTTTCAACAAGTTCACCTTTTGGTTGGCAGAATTCTACCTTATCGCCCACCTTGAAGTTATTACGTTGTTCAAGATCAACGTATTTTTCTTCTTCGTTGTAGCCTATAACTAAACCGATGAAGTCATGGCTCTGCGTATTCGTAGATTTACCATAGTTTTGAGCCGTTTCATCAGGACGACCTTCTGCAAAGCCATCTGTATAAGGACGATGGGAAATCTTCTCTAATTCTGCAATCCATTCTGGACGAACATACCAATCTTTACCTTCTTTAAGATATGTATCAATCGCTGTACGATATACTTTTGCCACTGTGGCACAATAGTGAACTGATTTCATACGCCCTTCGATTTTAAGGCTATCAATACCAGCTTCATAAAGATCTGGAATGCGGTGAATCAAGCACAAGTCTTTAGAGTTAAAGATATACGTGCCATGTTCATCTTCTTCGATTGGGTAATATTCACCAGGTCGATTAGATTCCACAAGAGAATATTTCCATCGACAAGATTGAGAACATTGACCACGGTTAGCATCGCGATTACCTGTCATATAGTTAGACAATAAGCAGCGACCAGAGTAAGAAATACACATAGAACCATGTACGAAGGACTCAATTTCAATATCTACATGATCCTTCATTTCTTTAAGGTCTGCTAAGGACACTTCGCGAGTCGCTACAACACGTGTAGCACCAAGTTCTTTTCCACATTTGAACTGTATGCCAGTTTGTAGTAGAAGCTTGTGTGCTTACGTGAAGCTCTAAACCTGGAGCCACGCGCTTAGCAAGGCTAAAAATCCCCATGTCTGCAACGATGATTGCATCAACACCGATGCTTTCAAGGAATTTCAAATAATCCTCTAAACCTTCGAAGTCCTCGTTGTGAGGAATGATATTACATGTAACATGAATCTTTTTGCCATGCGCATGTACAAATTCTACAGCTTCCTTTAATTCCTCATCGGAGAAATTAGAGTTACCTGCGCGCAAGCCAAAGCGTTTACCTGCGCAATATACGGCATCCGCACCATAGCGGATAGCCATTTTAAGCTTGTCCATATTACCTGCAGGACAAAGCAATTCCATAAAATGTTCTGCCATTATTTGTTGTGCCCTTTCCACACACTCACACTCATACCATCACCCATGGGATAAATGGTGGTGTTAAACAATTCTTTATTTTCAACATATGTTAAGTATTCTTGTAACCGTTTTACGATAGTTTTGAACCGTTTTGGCGGTTCCTTATCGCCCCTTACATAGCCTCTAAAGAGTACATTATCTGCAAGAATGACGCCCCTTCTTTCACATGTGGCAGAATAAGTTCAAGTTGTTTTAAATATTGCCCCTTTGGTCCATCTAAAAACACTAGATCGTATTCGCCTGTGAGTTCCGTTAAGACTTGAGACGCATCGCCTTTCAGCAATGTAATTTTATCGGTATAATCGGATTGGTTAATATAGTATTTCGCCATTTCATAGCGCACATCATCCAATTCAATGGAGGTAATATGCCCGTCCTCTTCGTCGAGTAATGGTGCCATCAACAAAGCGGAGTAACCAATGGCTATGCCCACCTCTAACACAGAGGTGGGCCGGTATAAACCTATTAATTCTTCAAATAGATGAACCTCAGATTCTCGTAAAATCGGCACATCATTAATCATCGCGTAAATACGCTGTTCATTTAAAAATATCATTTAATATCATGAAAGTAGATTAAATCTCCTACATTATCTATTGTTAGTACCACTAGGAACTACCAACGTAGAGCGTTCAGCCGGATTTGCAGATTCTACCTGAATTTGTGGTACTTGTTGTGCATTAGGAATAACGTTCTGCATCGATTCAGGTACAGGTGTCGTCGTTGGTACATACGTATTGGTATTTGTATTATTTCCATAGGATGGAGCAGTTGGCGTAACTTGCGTCGATGATTGATTTTGTGTTGAACCTGGTACAGGATCTGGGACCTCAGCCGCTGGAACTGTAGTTGGTGTGTATTTATAACTAGGTTCTACATCAACATATTGAGAATCTGCTTCCACTGCTTCTGCAGAACTATAATTATAATTAGGCTCTGTAGTCGCTACTGCTACGTCATAGTTAGGACCAGCTTGTGCAGCTACTTCCGTATTAGCAGAAGAATTTTTTACTGTGTCAGCGCCATAAATTTTATTAACCTCTGCTAAATGTTCTTCGTATGATTTAGAGAAGTGATTATGCCCCTCTTTATCTGCTACGAAGTATAAATAATCTGTATTTTCAGAGTGTAATACTGCATCTAAAGCTTTTTTACCAGGGTTTGCAATTGGTCCTGGTGGTAAACCTTTAGATACATATGTATTATATGGGCTTTGTAATTGTGTATCACCAATCGTTACATTTTCCTTTGCATAACCAAGTACATAGGAAATAGTCGCATCAGATTGCAATGGAATACCATGAGCTAGACGCTTTTTAAACACCCCTGCAATGGTTGGACGGTCTGCATCAAATAACGACTCTCGTTCAACGATAGACGCCAAAGTTACAAAGTCATGAATACTCATATGTTGAGCTTGAATTTGTTTCTTCACAGCTGGTGTGAGATAACGATTCATTTCATCAGCCATCATTTGAATAACATCACGAGGTGTAGCCCCTACGGGGATTTCATACGTACTTGGGAACAAGAAGCCTTCTACAGGATATGTAGCAGGTTTTGTGCCTTTCATATAAGGGTATGGTACATAGGTCTTAGCTTCAGCTAAGAAGTCCTTCGCCTTCATGATTTGATTCTTTTCAAGAACGATAGCAATATCACCAACTGTATATCCTTCAGGAATTGTAATACGAATAGATTCTACATGACCTTCTTGTAATAAGGAAATGAGTTCGCGCACAGTTACCTTATTAGGGTATTTGATAATGACCAGTTTGAAGCTTATCATTGGTGCCACTCAAGTATAACCAGAGCTTAAAGCCCTGAGTTGAGCGAATAAGCCCTCTTTCAAAAAGCATATCTGCAATTTCAGTACCCGTTTGACCTTTTTCATAACGACTACTTGTGTTCCATCATCTTGAGCAAAAGGTATTCGGTACAAAGTACAATGCACCAAGGCCTCCACCAATAATTAATATACCTACAATAACTAGGATCAAAATATATCTTAAGGCTTTTCTCACGTTGTTGAGTTCCTTTTCTGTAACATAACAGTATATCAATTCATTATACCATAAACTCTATATTTCCCCTATATAAAAGGGCAATGATTCCGCTTATTCCATTTTATGCAATATATTAATTTTATGTATTTGTTATACCCTTAGCATGAATGAAGTCTCTGCTTTTTACAACAATGATAATGTATAACAAAAATAAAAAATAGCGCATTGTCCACTGACAACACGCTAAATTTATGCTAAAAACGATTATTCGTCTTCATCCATGTCTTCATACAATTTTACTAGAGTTTCAAAGTTTTCATCTTCTTCATCCAAAAGGTACGTATTCTTCTACGCCTTCTTCATTTGTTTCGATGCGAGCCAAGATCATGTACGTGTCATCTTGACCTTCATGGTCGGCATCTTCATCTTGTACATGTACAAGAACGGCATACTCTTGACCTTCATGGCTCAAGATAACATCTTCTGTGAAGTATTGTTTATTACCATGTTCGTCTTCGAATTCCAAATAATACACTTCACCTTCAAAATTTTGGTCAACCATTGGAAACCCTCCTTAAGGAAAAATACTTATTTATTAAACTGCAAGCGATCTAGATATCCTTGCAAAATTACAACCGCTGCCATTTTATCGATAACGGATTTACGCTTTTTACGGCTCACGTCAGCTGCGATGAGTTGACGTTCAGCCATAACAGTGAGATAACCGCTCATCCCAATATGTAACAGGTAAATCGATGACCTCCTTCATTTTTGCAACGAATTCTTCAGTCTTTTCAGCCCGTTCACCTTTTGTACCATTCATATTTTTCGGCATACCTACCACAAGTTCATGTACTTCATATTCAGAAATGAGTTCTTGTAAGCGATTAAAGTCTTTTTCCAGAGATGTTCTACGAATGGTTTCAATACCTTGTGCTGTCATGAGCAGTGCATCGCTACAGGCAATACCAATAGTACGGCTGCCTACATCTAATGACATAATTCTCATTATAATTGTTTAGCCTTTGCGTATTCTTTCAACAATTCTTCAATCAAGTCATCACGCTCTAAACGGCGGATATCGGAACGCGCATTATTATAACTTGTTATATACGCAGGATCTCCAGAGATTAGATACCCTAAGATTTGATTAATTGGATTGTAACCTTTTTCTTGAATAGATTGATAAACACGCGTAAGCACCTCTTCAGCGGTCATCGGTTCATCGTCTACTTTACGGAATAACATGGTTTCATCTGAAACGTTCATCGTATCCCTCCTTTTTATTACATCGGCAGATTTCACCATACAAGTGAAATCTCACCTACTATTATACTTGAATTAAAGCTACAAAGTCAGTAACTTTTTATGCATTATAAAAAAATTTCTATAACAGATACAAGTATAATTATAAAATTATATGCCTATTGTAACATAGATTTTTAAGGCTTCACCACCAGCTTTTAATGCTTCCATTAATTTAGCTGGCTCTTTGCCACCTGCTTGTGCCATGTCCGGACGGCCACCGCCATTACCTCCAGCTACTTGAGCTCGCTGCTTTAACAATATTACCTGCTTTTTGCACCTTTAGCAACGACATCTTTAGATACTTTACATACAAAGTTTACCTTATCATCGCCCATAGCGGCGCCTACAAGAACCACACAGAGCCATTCAATTTATCAAGGCCCATATCAGCTAAATCACGCAATTCATCGATGGAGGACGCCTTTACAGCTGCGGCAACAAATTCAACATCACCTATCACAACTTTACCAGCAACGATGTCAGTGCACCCTGCTGCTGAAACTTCTTTACGAATTTGTTCTAATTCTTTTGCTGTGTCTTTAGCTTCTGTCAACACTTGGTGTAAGCGTTCTTCTATTTGAGGCGCTTTTAGTTTTAAAGCTCGCTTGCCATGCGTTCAATAGTCAAACGATCTTGTTTTTGTCGCATCGAGAGCTGCACGACCTGTAATCGCTTCAATACGACGTACACCAGAACCGATACCAGCTTCAGATGTTAAACGGAAGGAACTAATGAAAGCTGTGTTGCCTACATGAGAACCACCACATAATTCAACGGAGAAGCCAGGAACCTCTACAACGCGAACTACATCGCCATATTTATCACCAAAGAGTGCCATCGCACCTTTCGCTTTTGCTTCTTCCATGGACATTTCAGCGATAGCTAGGTCCGTAGCTTTTAAAATTTCTTCGTTTACAAGTGCTTCGATTTGATCAAGTTCCTCTTGTGTTACAGGGGAGAAATGAGTGAAGTCAAAACGCAAGTAATCAGGAGTTACTAGAGAACCAGCTTGGTTAACATGCTCGCCAAGAACCTTTTTCAATGCTGCATGTAACAAGTGTGTTGCTGTATGATTGCGGGCCATAGCAGAGCGACGAGCTGTATCCACTTCAAGCGTTACATCGTCACCTTCAGAAATAGAACCTTCTATAACAGTACCGATATGATATACAGTACCTTCTGGTAAACGTTTTGTATTATGAACCTCTACCTTACCCATTGGGCCCACGATAAAGCCTGTATCACCTAATTGACCGCCCCCTTCAGCATGGAATGGAGTAGTGCGTACGATAACAGTAATTTCATCGCCGTCAGCTGCTGTTTGTAAGCGTTCAGAACCTTTACCAAGCATCAATACGGAGGATGCAGTTTCTGCTTCATCTTCAACAAGTTCTTCATCTTTCAAGAATGTAATGTCTGGTGTTGCTACCTTCGCATCTTCTTTTACACGAGCTTCACGAGCGCGTTCGCGTTGTTCTTTCATAGCAGCTTCAAAACCTTCATGGTCGATTGTAAAGCCGCGTTCAGAAGCTATTTCCTCTGTTAATTCCCAAGGGAATCCATATGTATCATATAGTTTAAATACTTCTGTACCAGGAACAACAGTTGCTTTTTCAGCAGCTAATGTATCAATTAAAGAGTTTAACAACTCAAGACCTTGTTCCAATGTTTGGTTGAAGCGTTCTTCTTCGTTTTGTACAACACGTTTAACGAAATCTTGTTTCTCAGCGATGGATTTAATACCAGGGCCAAGAATGTCTACGACTACATCAATAAGAGGTGTTAAGAAGATACCTTCGATACCAAGTAAACGTCCATGACGTACAGCACGGCGTAAAATACGACGCAATACGTAGCCGCGACCTTCATTAGACGGTAACACACCATCGGAAATCAATGCTGTGACAGCACGAGCATGGTCAGCAATAACCTTCAAAGAAACATCTGTATTTGGATCTTCATTGTATTTTTACACCAGCCCGTTTTTGCAGTAGCTTCAATAATAGGGAAAATCAAATCAGTTTCAAAATTTGTTTTTACAACCTTGTAATACGGAAGCCAATCGTTCAAGACCGGCGCCTGTATCAATATTTTTTGTGTTGTAATGGTTCATAAGACCCATCTGGCATTTTATTGAATTGTGTAAATACTAAGTTCCAGATTTCAAGATAGCGATCGCAGTCACAACCTGGTGCACAATTAGGGTCATCACAACCATGTTCAGGACCTTGGTCGAAGAAGATTTCACTATCAGGACCACATGGGCCTTCACCAATTTCCCAGAAGTTATCTTCGAGGCGTGTAATATGGCTTTCCTCTACACCACAATCATTATGCCATGTATCATACGCTTCTTGATCATCTGGATATACAGTAACATATAATCTATTTTTATCGAGTTTAATAACTTCAGTTAAGAACTCCCACGCCCAGTGAATCGCTTCTTTTTGAAGTAATCACTGAAGGAGAAGTTACAAGCATTTCAAAAGAATGTATGGTGACGAGCTGCAGACTTACATTTTCAAGGTCACCAGTACGCATACATTTTTGGCTTGTTGTAATACGATGACAAGGAGGTACCAATTTACCTGTAAAGAAAGGCTTTAATGGCGCCATACCTGCCCCGATCAATAATAGAGACGGATCGTTTTCTGGGATAAGAGAAAAACTATCTAATTTTAAATGTCCTTTACTTTCAAAAAAACTGCAAGTATGCTTGACGCAGTTCATTACCCTTCATGTGTATATTCCTCCCTAATTATTTACTCTTCATTATAACTCAAAAAAATGATATAAAAATCTATTAAAAACATTGAGATTATGCGGAATTTACGCACTTTCACCAATTCAAATAAACCGTAAAAAAATATAATTTTAAATCCATATTTTTACAATAAAAAGTAAAGGTCAAATTTAGTCAACGCTAGTTAAATCATAAATAATAAACATAAAAAGAGGTTATACAAATCAACAAAACAAAATTGATTCGTATAGCCTCTTTTATAGCTAGTTATTAAATTAGCGTACAACGCGTTTTGCGCCGATGTAACGTTCACCCCAATAGCCAGTATCAAGATCTGCTACTGCAACACCACGACTGGAAGTGGCGCTGATGAACTTGCCATCACCAATATAAATACCGGAGTGAGATGGACCTGGTTCATAGGTTTCGAAGAATACCAAATCCCCCGCTTTCAAGTTCGCACGAGAAACTTCAACACCTACGTTATACTGTTCATCTGCCAAACGCGGTAAAGAAATACCTTGTTTTTCAAATACATATTTAACATAACCAGAGCAGTCAAAGCCACTTGGAGTTGTACCGCCAAATACATATGGTACACCACGGTATTTGTCAGCTTCTGCCAAGATTGCGTGAATGCTGCTAGGTGTTTCATTTTTCGTAATATTGTTTAATTTAACGTTCTTGCCATTAATGGAATGACCAGCGATACGACGGGATGTCGCATTACTGTTTGTAAAAGCGGATTTCGTTGCTACTGCTTTAGTCGCTGCATTTTGGGTCAATACTGCCTTCGTAGAACGAGGAGCACCCATCAATGCATTATACGTAGCAGGGCCTACGATACCATCCACCGGAAGGCCACGATCTTGTTGGAACAGACGAACTGCCCACTTCGTTTCCTTACCATATACACCATTTTTATCTGTAGCATTATAGCCGTGTTTAATTAGTTGTTGTTGAACCGCTGTAACACTTTTGCCCTTATCACCATATTGTAATGTTGTTGCGCCAACCATGGCTGTTGTGGCACACACAAAAGTTAATGTTAATGCCGTTATTTTAACCTTACTATATTTTGACTTCATATGCTTCCTTTCCAAAAAACTTTTAAAGTAAGTTATTTATTCAAAATATACTAACCGTCTATTTATTTGCATTCACAAATACAGCTAGTCTTCTTTGCTTTTGTTAGTATAAGCCTCTGGTGCCATAAAAACATCTGCACTACTTGGTCCGAGTAACGGAGCCTCTTCATGCTCTTCAAAAATTTATAGCTGACTTAACCCAATACAAAGGCCGTTGCTTCACCTCTTCAAAAATACGACCTACATACTCGCCAATAATTCCCAGTCCGACGAGTTGAATTCCACCAATAAACAAGATTGATACACCCAAGGTTGTCCACCCATTCAAAGCTTGTCCTGTAAGATATACATACAAAAGATGTAAGATGAGCAAAAAGCTCATTCCACCACAAAGTACACCTACATACAAGGCGGCCCGTAAAGGCACCCTTGAAAAAGCGGTTACACCATCGAGAGCAAATCGAATCATTTTACGCACACTAAACTTTGAGACACCTGCAAATCGAGGTGGTGCCACAAAGTGCAACTCTGCTTGTCTGTACCCTAAGGCGCCGACAATACCGCGCAAAAATCGACCATGTTCTCTAAATCGTTTCAACGTGCCCAATGCTTTACTATTCATGAGGCGGAAATCAGACCCACCTTCAACAATAGGAACATCGGCCATTTTGTTCATCAGTTTGTAATAATACTTAGATGTGAAAGATTTAGCCCAACTAGCGTCATCAGTTGAATCGCGTATGGTACGCACCACGTCATACCCTGATTCCCACAACCGAACTAGTTCAGGAATCAATGCAGGGTGGATGTCGATATCACCGTCCATTGTAATGACTGCATCGCCATGAGCATAATCAAGCCCACATGTAAGTGCCGTTTGATGCCCAAAGTTACGAGCTAGCAATAACACTTTAACATGTTTTATCATTGAATGCAATTTTCACGTAGTATCACAGCTGACGAATCACTAGATCCATCATCTACGAAGATTAGTTCATAATCATACGTGAGACCTGACATAACATCAGTTACAGCTTTATAAAAAGTTCGCTATATTTTCCTCTTCGTTATATACAGGCACTACAATAGAAAGTAACATAAATCCTCCAAAGTATTTTACTCACATATTTTATGTTAATTAGTAAATTAAGGCAAATGCTAAAGGTTAACAATAGGACTGATAGAGTTTTATAAAGCCAGTAAACAAGCTACTTCTATAAAAATACCAATAAAACCCTTCATTTATCCTTTTATATAAGTACAGTAAATCAATATTATATTAATTTATTTATCAAGCTACTTAATAAAAGCAATTTATAAAAATATTTATTTTAGTAATATAGAAATAAATATGATTATTTCTAGCGTTATCAACTATTAATTAAAAATTTATATGAATTTTTTTATCATAAATTTGCCCAAAACATCTGTTTTCATCTATTTTTCATAAAAAGGAGACCCGTTATGGGTCTCCTTTACTATAATCCAGCGAGATCAATCCAAGATTGTAAATCTTCCTCCGCCAGTTCCATATCTTCTATATAAGCACCAGCTACAACTGGATATTTAGCGACCTCTACTGTATGTAAAATGGAATCATCGCGACCATTTTTATAAGTCCCAATCCAGATTCCAGAAAAATTGTGATTCATACCATTCTACAGGTTGATCAGTTTCATTAAAGTTAATCGTAATATGACCGCGTCCAAGTGTTTCTAATACTTCAACTTGTTCTTCCTCTGTTAAACCTGTTTTTCAATATAAATCGAATATGTCTCACCATTTTCACGCAAATTCTTTAGAGCCAAACGCAACTCATTTAAAACGGCGCGAACATTACCATAATTTTCAATCATAAATACTCCTATACAGAAACTATCTTTACATTCTATAAGCTATCTATACATTATATGAAATTTCCACTTTATGCTTTAGGCTCAACTGTTACGCCCCATTCTCGTAGGACATGCAAAATACGTTTTTAACCTCAGGCAAGGCACATTGTACTGGCCTCGCTAGGTTCAAAACCAATTTCAATGATTCCGGTTCTACACCGATAACCACTGCATCTTCTAATGGATCTTCTTGAATAGCACGGATGCGTAAAATATCTTGCATTCCTACTTCATGTACAGAAATATGTTCCGTAAAATATTGTTCCAATTCCTTATGAGGAAATTCATATATAGTTCCTGGAGCATCTCCACCATTAATAGCGTCTACAAGAAGAATTTTCTTCATACCACGCATATACGTGAGTAATTCCATCCCCATAGTGCCACCATCAATAATGGAAATTGCAGGTGTAAATGTGAAAGATTCTTTCAATTCTTTTACTACATGAACACCTAACCCCTCATCGGTAAGCAAAAATATTACCGACTCCAAGTAGGGACAATTTCATTATCTCCATCATCATAAAGGCTGTTTAAATCAATACGCGGACCCTCTGAGTCCGCGTATTGTTTCAAGCCACTGATGATATCAGTACTTGTATTAGTCATTTTCTTGTAATTCTCTTTCTCTAGGATCATTAGGATCACTTGGACGATATGTAGTACCAGATGGTTTATCAATACGTTCCCCACGACGGCGTTTACCATTGAGGTCTTCAATATCAATTGGGTCATGAGCGTAATATTTCATACCCGAAACCATAGCAGATACTTCGCCGGATTCCTCCATAACGTCTTCTCGGAATGCCATATACACGTGAACAATAGTAAAGAACAAGAATCCCCACGCAATGTAGTGATGGATAACATGGACTTTATATTCACCACCAAATAATGTAATCACTGGTGCAAATAAAGTTCCTAGAATACCATTAGGATTAACCATCGAATACATTGCAAAACCCGTTAAGATTTCAAAGAAGAACATAATGTATACCATCATATACGCAGTTCTAGCTAAGGAATTACGAAGCCAATGATGTTCATGTTTTTGAGGAATCATTAAATAGTGCAATGTTGTTTCTTTAAGACCGTACCAATACCGTTTTTGACGGAATTTAGGTAATAATCTATCCCCTCGGTTCCAAAGAGCGCCTGCAAAACGGAAGATAAAGGAGAATGTTAAGATAACACCTGCAATGAAATGAATACGTCGCATAGTTTCCATAGAGAACCAGCCATCAATAGCAAAGGTTGGTTCAGGGTTACCCGTAATCGCAGCAAAGCCTGGATCACCGATATATAGGCCTGTCCAGAACAATGCCGTTACACTAAGCACCATAGTCCAGTGGAATATGCGCAGCCATAGACTAAATACGACATACGCCTTTTTGTCAGTATGTATTAACATAAGCCCACCACCCTTTATTTACACAATGCATCTGTATTGACGGAAACAATTTTTTCGCCTTTTTTATTGTATAAATGGGTTGCACATGCAAGGCATGGATCAAAGGAGTGAATTACCTTCAAAATTTCAAGTGGTTTATCTGCAATTTTTACATGTGTATCAATCATGGAATCTTCATATGCACCATGTTCATTAGCTGCAGTTTTAGGGCACGCATTCCATGTAGATGGTACGATACATTGATAGTTTGCAGAACGACCATCTTTAATATGTATCCAATGCCCCAAACCACCACGAGGCGCATCTACAAGGCCAACACCTTTAGCATCTTTATCCCATGTGTTTGGCTCAAATTTAGTCATATCCGCTACTGTAGTATCACCATTTTTGATATTAGATACAAGCTTGTTAAAGAAGTATTGGCTAATATTTGACGCTACCTGTGCATCAAGGCCACGACATGCTGTACGTCCTACCATAGTAGTCATCCATACATGAGCTGGTACACCCAATACTTGTGATACTGTATCAATTTGACGAACAATCATAGATTCAGCCCAAGTTGGGTCTTTGATTATGCCTTGTTTTACCTTTGTATACACAACAATATATTTTGCTAATGGACCAACCTCTGCAGTTTTCCCTTTGAAAGTTGGAGATTTAATCCAAGAGTATTTTTTATCTTCATCAAGGAATTCCCATTTTTCTTTTGTACCAGATTTAGGACCTGTAAATTTAGGATCAGTAACACCTTCAATAGGATGAAGTGTTTTTGTTCCATCTGGATATGTAAACCAGGAATGATCAACCTCTTCACTAAGGTATTGAGGATCCATAAAATCTTTACCTTCTAATGGGATAAATGTTGCTTTATCCACACCTAACGCAAAGTTTTCAACAACACCATTGAACGAACAATACATTTCTTATGATAGTCACCATTAGAAATACCGGTGTACGTATCATCAGGATAATCGCCATAGGACATAACGCGTTTCTTCGCAAGGCCACCACCATCGATCATACCTTTTTCTACATATATTTTACCGATAGCTAATAGATCTGGCACGTAGAAATTATCAACTAAGTCTTTAGTCAATGCAATAGATTGCTCTACAGCAGCAAGGCGTTGCGTATTAATAGGGGCATTCATATCATTCATAGAAATAGAGCATGGCATGCCACCTACAATGTAATGAGGATGAGGGTTTTTGCCACCAAATACAACATGAGGAATTACAATATCCCGTTGACGATCAAGAATGTTCAAATAATGAGATACGGCCATCAAATGAACTTCTGGAGGTAACAAGTTATAATCAGGATGATCCCACCATTGAGCGGAGAAAATCCCCAATTGGCCTGATTCAACTATTTTCTTAACCTTTTGTTGTACAGCCGTAAAATATGCTGTAGTAGCCTTAGGAAACTCTTTAGGATAGGCTGAGTCTTTTGATGCCGTTTCCGCAGGTGCTAAACCGCTCACATTATAAGTTGCTAATACATCATTTTGTAATTGAGCGGTTTTAGCAGGATCTGCACTAAGAGCTGCTACCGGACTAACCCAATCAAGCGCATGTAAGTGATAGAAATGCACAATATGATCATGCACATCTAGACTACTATGCATGATATTACGTATATAGTTTGCATTTTTAGGAATTGTAATTCCAATTGCATCCTCTACCGCACGTAATGCTGCCAACGCATGTGTTGTAGTACATACACCACAAATCCGTTGTACAAACGCCCAAAGGTCACGAGGATCGCGATCTTTAGCAACAAGTTCGATACCGCGCCAAGCAGTACCAGAAGACAATGCGTCCTCTACTTTACCACTCGCTTCATCAACTTTTATTTCAACCCGTAAATGACCTTCAATACGGGAAATCGGATCTACTACTACGCGTTTCATTAGTGACCTCCTCCATTATTATGTTTCTTTTCATCCCATAAGCCTTGTTCTTTTAAGCGTTTTTCTTCTTTCATATCAAGAATTTTATTACGCGTAAGAGTTGCAAAAGACCATGAACGATAACTGCTGCAGTAGCACCAACAGCAGCTACTGTACCGATTGTATCAGCAGTCGTGATGGTATTAGCCAATGGAATATCTGGTAAACGTTTATAGAATACGTCATTATCCCAGAAGCCCTTTTCAGAGCAACCAATACAACCGTGACCGGATTGAATTGGATAGGATAAACCATTCCACCAACGTAAGTTACCACAAGAATTATATGTTTGAGGTCCACGACAACCTACTTTATACAAACACCAACCAGATTTGGATGCATCGTCGTCGAATTTTTCAACAAAAAGTCCAGAGTCAAAGAAGGCACGACGGTAGCATGTGTCGTGAATGCGATTGCCATAAAATTGTTTAGGACGGCCTTGAGAATCAAGAGGTGGAATTTGACCGAATAATGCATAGTGCATGATTACGCCAGTCATAACCTCTGGAATTGGAGGACAACCAGGGACCTTAATAATTGGCTTGCCAGATACAACGGAAGATACAGAAACTGTATTTGTTGGATTTGGTTTTGCCGCCTGTATACCGCCCCAAGAAGCACAAGAACCATATTCTATGATTGTCGCAGCTCCTTTAGTCGCTTCTAATAGGGATTCTTTAAATGTACGTCCACCTACTGTGCAATAAACACCATCTTCATCAAGTGGTACGCCACCTTCAACAGCCAAGATATATTTACCGGCTTTTTCTTTGATGATTTTTTCTAAATGTTCCTCTAATGGTGCACCAGACGTCGCCAAAAGTATCATCATATTCTAAAGAGATCATGTTTAAAATAACATCAGAAGTAAAGGAGAGGATGAACGGATAAAAGATTCACTACAACCAGTACATTCATGACCATGCAACCAAATCACTGTAGGTAATTCAGTTGTTTTCAGCGTACCCTTTTAACAACGGTGTCTAACATCGTTGGAGGTAGTCCCTAAAAATAGCAGTGAGTGCTACACGGGATTTCATAAATGTTCGTCGACTCAAACGGCGTTCTTGGAAGAGTGTCCACAAACTATTTATACGATTCTTCATGGAATATAGCCTCCTTACAACAACTTTTGCGCAATATAATTATATTACTTAATAAACTACAACGTTTATGACGGAAATCATTTTATTAGCGTCCTCTATCACTTTGAAGAAGTTCAACCAACATGATGACAATCATATTTTTACTATTTTATTATATCACTTAACATTTTTGAAAAACTATGAATTTATCAAAAAAGCTGTATATAAGAAATTAACTTTCCTTATATACAGCCTCATGTTATTCATTTCCTAAGAATTCCTAGTTATTAATTAATCAGATAACTTCCTTTATTAGAGACTCAAGCATATCTGCTTTTTTATAGCCCACAAGGGAATCGAGCATTTTGCCATCGCGGAAGAATACTAAGGATGGAATACCATCAACATCTTCTTTTAACAAAATACCGCGAAGATTTTTATCTTCTGCATTAACACTAAAGAATTCTACTTGACCTTTTTAAACGCTCTGCTACGTCTTCAATCTCTGAGGCATAACAGTGCATGGTTCGCACCAACCAGCCCAAAAATCAACAATAGCTAAACCTTTAGCGCCAAGCACTTTCTCATCAAATTCTTGTACACTAGTAATTGCTGTAATTGCCATGAAGTTCTCCTAACAAAGATCTACAATCTTATATACTATCAATTATATGTTAAATATAGAAGCAAGTCAATCATAGCCGAGTTCTGTTCCGTTTGCGCGGTGACGATTATCTTTCTAGGCGTACAGTCGCCCTGCACGCCTCGAGCGACACAACCCGGAAGGTAGGCGGGACCACCCTTAACCCTTCCCTATTCGGTCTTGCTCCGGATGGGGTTTACCGAGCCAGCCTGTTACCAGACTGCTGGTGAGCTCTTACCTCACCTTTCCACCCTTACCACTTACGTGGCGGTTTCCTTTTCTATGGCACTTTCCCTAAGGTTACCCTCGCCAGACGTTATCTGGCATCCTGCCCTATGGAGCTCGGACTTTCCTCGAGTCTTATAGACTCGCAACCGTCTTTCATACTTGCTTCAATTCAGTTTATCATAGCTAACAATTTGTTGCAAGAAAATGCATCATTACACAAAGAAGAAATCATTTTGTTCTGTGAAAGCTTTCACAGGAACAGTAAGCCCTGCAGAGATTAAATAGTCACGTAAACCATGTGCCACTATAGACTCAGTTCCAAAATGCCCCGCATCAACTACGAGTAAGCCTAATTCCTTAGCCATTTGCGCCTCATGATACTTCACATCACCTGTAATATAGGCATCTACATGTAACCGGGCAGCATCCTTAATAAATTCTGCACCTGCACCAGAGCATAGAGCAATGGATTGAATCGCTTTCGGCACAATACCAGCAAAACGAATGTTAGCATCAGGCAACGCTTCTTGTACCCACTCACGGAAAGAATCTAAGTTTAATGCATTAGGCAAGCGACCTACCCGTCCTAGATATTGAGTTGAACTAGTAGGCTCGACTATATTCAAAACCTCATAAGCAACTTCTTCATATGGATGAGCAGCTTTCATAGCCGCTACGACTTTGCTTAAATGCGTACCATCAACGATAGCATTCACTTGTACCTCAGGAACCACTGTCAAAGCGCCAGCTGCCCCAATGACAGGATGAGAATCTTCATTACCAACAAAGCGTCCTTCCCCATGGATACTGAAACTACAATGCTCGTAATTGCCAATTCGGCCTGCCCCTGCATCGCCCATCGCCAAGCGAACCGCATCAGCCGAGCTTTCAGGTACAAAGGTGGTCACCTTATAAAGCGCCTCTTCACCAGTTTTAATGAAGCCCTTAATATCAATAAGTCCCAATTGCTTCGCCAACATATCATTGAGACCGCCTGGAGCGATATCAAGATTTGTATGAGCACTATATACGGCAATCTTATGTTGAATCAGCTTATTAATCGTACGCCCTTGAGCAGTATCACATGATATCTGTTTCAACCCTTTAAAGATTAATGGGTGGTGGCTAACAATTAAATTACAATTTTGTTCAATAGCATATTCTACGGTTTCTTCTGTTACGTCTAACGTAGTCACTACACCTGTAACAACTACATTCCGATCGCCCACCATTAAACCTACATTATCCCAAGACTCTGCATAGGAGCGCGGTGCTAATTGTTCCATCAAGGTAATAACTTGTTGAACTGTTATCATACAACTCACTTCTTTCTATTTATTCTCTAAAAGATTACGAAGAAAATTAACTTCCTGCTCTAAATCCTGATATTTATCAGTATGATTTAATTTCTCTGTCATATCATCTAATACACATTGTCGTTGATATATTAAATACTCTATATATTTCATCCAAAGTGGTGGTCTATCTTGTTCCAATAAAGCCCCTACAGACCACAACAAGGAGTCTTCCGGTAACGATTGATAAATATCTACATATTCAGTCATACCTGTATAAGCTTCCACGCAGTCATTGCGCACAGCTAAAAATGCTGTATAGAGCTTACCAGCATCTTCTACGATGATTTCTAGAACGATAACATATCCCTTTTGAACCATATATTGACGTAATTCTTTTTGTCCATTCTGTGGTTGGAGTACATAAAACTCTAATGGTTCTGGGCCTGCATCTACAATATCCCGCATTAAAAAGCCACCCATACCACAACAAATGGCGCCGTTCAACTCGCCCATTTCTGTCACTTTAAGACCATCGCCTAAACGACAATCTACTTTATCGGCTAGTCCACAAGACTCAACATATGATCTTGCAGACTCTAACGGACCTTTATGTACATCACCGGCAATGACATATTCAGCGCGTTGACGATTGATGAGCTCTACCGCTAAATAGCCATGATCGGTGCCAATATCTGCAATGGCATGAGCCTTAGGTACGATTGAGAATACCGCTTCTAGGCGGTCCATCATCAGGTCTAGGTTCCATAACTTCCTCTACTATTACTAATTATATATTACTAACTATTCATTCTTAATTCTTAATTATTTATTCTTAACTATTTATTCTTGATTATTTTTGCTTATTTATTTGCTTATTTGTTCTCGTTTATTTATTTCTAAACATAATACTATTCAAAAATAAGCTTTGTTAAGTTACAAAAAAATAAATGAATTACATATAAAAATAACCGCCCTTGAAATCTCAAGGACGGTAGATATCAACATAATGGTGGGCAATACCTACAATAAAAGCGGAACCACTTTTATATTAACGCTACCGCCTACCCTATTACTTTAATAGTGCCTTTTGGCGTTTAAACTATATAATGTATTATATAAGATATATTAGTTATAATACAATGTATTCAGCATAAAGAAAAGCTCTATAAACGAAAGGGGTAAGGCCTATCGTGCTAGTATCTACTAATCACGATAGGCCTATTTTTATTTACCAATCATCAATAATACAGAGCTATGTGTCCACCCTCACATAGTAGGGAGATAATCGGATCACCTCGATTTCATCGAATAGCGCCAGTCGCGCCAATTAGAAAACCAATCACACCACCAGCGACCCATGTATCACGTTGACGCCGCAAGCGTTGCTCTGTTCGTCTATTGTTTTTGATTTCGTTCCTCAATTCGTCTAATGAGTTCGAGGCTTGATTTAATCTCTCCTCTTGCTCTGTTATTTTGCTCGAGGCTTTCTAATTCTTGCCCTTGTTTCTCGTTGATTTCTCAATTCGGTTAAGGCTTTCGCCCTCTCGCTGTTGATAACCCTCAATTCTTTTAATTCTGTCGCCTGCGTCATTGTTAAGCTGTCGGCTTGTTTCAATGAGTTTGTTGAGTTCTCGATTGAGGCGTCGGCTGTCATCAAGTGCCCTTTGAGTCTGTTCCAATCGCTCAATGGCACGGTGATAGTTGGCTCTGGCTGTGAAATATCCACTTGCGAGGTCGCCAATGCCATAGAGGAAAAAGCACAAATAGCACCAACAATAAGGCGTCGCATAGTAATCTTATATTTAAGCCGTTTCGAGGTATGTTTTAATTTTTTCATACATGATAACCCCCTATTTAGTCCATATCGCTCCAGCGAGCCTCATAACCTCGCACATCAACATGAACGAAGTTTTGATAGTAATATTTACCTATGCCGTCGGCGCCGCATTCCTCGGCAATCTGTGCAAGGTAGTCAACATCTATGCCGTCATAGGTAATGTCCGCCGCTACACCTTGTGTATGATAGGAATTAGGAACGCCACCAACCTCGGCATTATGCTCTGGGCAGCGATAGCCACTATTAACGGTAATAGGAACGCCCAAGCGTTCACGAATTTTGTCTAATACGTCTACAAGTCGCTTGTCGATGATATGATCCAGCACATTATGGCCGTTTTCATCAACCGCATGACGTTCACAATGACAAGCAAATTCGTAATCGTCGAAATATTCGCCAATTTTCATAGTTTTTACCCCCATTATAAAAAGGTCGCACCCTTTACGAATGCAGACCAATGACTAATTATTTTTAGAATCATATCAATTTTATTGTGTACTATATCCAATAGCCCTGTTACTGTGCTGTTGCCGCCGTCTCTCATATTCTCGAGTATGCTCAAAAACTCAACCGAGCCAAGATATAGCCATACCAGATTTACCGCAAAAGCATATTGTCCAGCCATGAAGTCAAAGCACCATGCTGCAGCAGTTGCTAGGCAGTATGTGAGCACCTTTGTAACAAAAGGCTTTCGCATATGCTTAGAACTGATTAAGCCCTTACCCCAAGCAGCAGGAATGGCTAAATATTTGTCGGAGTCACTTATGTTATCTGGGCTTGCCCCTAAGTCTAGTAACATTTGATAGCTAATAGAGGCCCATTTAGTGATAAGGTCTAGGAACACCAGTATAATGAATATCCCTAGCACTTGCACGTGTTTAAGCCCTAGCATATATATCCCGACCTCTGCTATTACTGCGAGTAAGGCTTTCATGGCAAATGACTCTGTAAGAGTTCGCCATGCCTCAACCATGAAATTTGTTAATTCTTGCATTTGTTCCCCTTGCATTGAAATTAGCCTACTTTATTGATTGTATCTGTAGCGAACACATATTCATATCTAGCACCTTGCTCCATAGCCACCAGCTCAGAGCCGTTGAATTGAATTTTCTTATTAAGTACACCTGTGAACTTAATGGAAGTTGCCTCACCTGTTTTATTTGGCATCATAGGATTCTCGGAAACAGTAATCATTTGCCCACGATTAACCTTAACAATGGTATTGTTACCACTATTAACTAAATAGCTTAAATTTTTGCACACTTCTGGGAAGTTACCACCTTTAGCAGGGGTATCTGGCAACTTTGTTAAATCAAGTTCTACACATTCAACTTGTTTGTAATCGCAAACTTTTTCAATTATGCCTTTGAACATGTTTTCTAAATTGAATTTATTCATAGTTTCTAATACTGTAGGAATAATTTTAACTCCATTTTCATATACTTTGCCTGTGCCAGCGACAGTAACGCCAACCATGCTAGAAGTTAATTGAGTATCTTTGACGAATGCGCCAAAGTCTGGGCCCTGTGTAGGCTTAACTATCTCAATAATATGAGTTGTAACTAAGCGATCCATTAAGTCGTAATAATCAACTCTTACATTGCCTTTCATGCTTTCATCAATAGCCACTCGCATATTGTCGGACTGAAATTCTCGTTTTTCTCCATTATTGATAGCTATTTTTGTAGTGCTACTCGCCTGTGAAGTCAATATAAGTAGCCCTCTTTTGGCTGGATAAAGTCGAGAGATTTAGGCGTGAAATTATTATGACAACCAGAAAGCTCAATAAGTTTCATAGCACTGTATCTACGCTTGTATCTTCGAGCCAGATATTGTGCTCTTTTAAGAATTGAGCTGATTTTTCTGCGCCGCCTGCCTCGCCTTTATACCCTCTTGGGCCTTGTTCGCCTTGTTCGCCTCTGCTCGCCACGTTGGCCGTCCTCGCCCTTTTCTCCTTTAGGGCCTCTAAGCCCTCGAGTAAAGGAAAAACAGTGTCTTTATCGATTTTCAAAGTTAAAGTGTTATCTGCCATGATTTTTACCTCTCTTTAGTCGTGCATTGAAATGTCTTGAATAAATAAGATTTTGCCGTATCCTAGCTTAATATGCTCACTATCGTTGTAAATAAAAAGCGTCATATACAAAAATCTTTGCTGTTCACTTTCTAGTCGCTGATGTAGCTCCGCTCAATGAGAATGTAATATATTTCGCCGACCTCTGCAGCTAGTTCAAAAGACAACGCCCTCATCTGCTCAGCTTTCTGATTTTGCATACACCTGTAAACCCTGTTAGCACTCTGTCGCTACCCTCTGGAACTACATACGAAACATTAAAATCGTGTCCAGCATGGATAGTGAAATCGTGTTTTACCATAATTCACCCCCTATTATTTCCTAATAGCTATACATAAAACGAATAAAGTTCCTATTCCTGTTACAGACACAGATCCATACTTTCTATCGCCGCTGTTAATCGTCAATGATTGCGTCGCGCACCTATCGTTATAATCGATGCCAGCATTCACGCCGTGATCGTATATTTTATGCGAGATAAATTTAGAGAATTGAATTTTTAAATTGGTAGGTCTATAGGCAAAGCGACTTTTCTTCTCGTTCTATTTCTTTTTCTTGTATAGTTCCTTTTCTCACGTTGTAACCTCACAGGAATAAACGTGCAATCTGCTCGGTTATATCCTTTCGGAACAGGACAATAATCTCCGTGCTTGATTTCGTACACTTGAATTGATAAATTTTTTACCTCAAAGCCAGCTTGATAAATCGATTGAGCGTCAATGCGTGAGCCTGTGATGTTAGCACCCTACGATATTGCCGTTCGGATCTATGTTGAATGAGCCGTTTGTGTTCCTAAATGTGCCGCCTGTGATACTGCCGCCTTTTTAGGTTCCCTACATTCGCCGTAATCGTTGATAGGCTATCGACTTGCATTTTTATCAGCAGTAACAGAGCCAGCCTGCAGCATGCCTTTTGTAATGATATTATTATCGAACAACGCCTCGCCTGTAACGTGCAATAGCTTGCCGTCTATGCGTGCCTGCTGGCGTTGGTTAATACGGCTTATAAGTTCCTTGCCGTCTCAGCGCTCCTAATGCATTCGTTACTTTAAGCTCAATGCCGTTGGATATTTGAGTGATTTGAGAGTTTACATGCTTATTCAAATCAGATATAGAGCGTTGGAATGCTTTTTGCTTGGTCAACGAGCTTGTTTTCAAAAACCATTGACGCTAGTCTTAACTGTGCCGACTTCGTCCTTTAGATCATTAATAGCCTTATCCATATTAGATAGGCCTAGGCTTCCATATCGAGTAGTTCTTTATCAATTTTAGCTTTTACGGCTACAGATATAGGCTCACTTGCTGGGCCCTCGCCGAATATATCAACATAAGCCACTTTTACGCTGTACACGCCAGCCTCTAAAGGAATTGATAGAGCGTTTGTGGTTGTAAAGTATGCCTTATTATCGATGTATACATTAGCGCCTCTACAGTTCGCAGGAATAGCCTCAAACGTAACGCCTATACCGTTAATATTAGCGGCTGCTTTGACGCTAGCAGGTTGTTTCGGTAGTGGTACATTATAGGTTAATTCTGCAGGCGCCCCATAGCCTTTGGCTGGGTTGTGAGCGTACAAGTACACCTTACCAGTCCGATTGCGTAGTGTTCCGCTGTATGTGGTGTTATTACTGCGGCCAATTAAGCCGTCATTTTGGCCAGCGTTTAAATCCAGCTTCAATTCGTAATAATCAACATCGGCATTACGCACCTCGAGCCAGTTAAATGCGCCATATCGCTGAATGAGATTGAAAAACCAAGAGGCTTATTCGGAATTTCACTCTTTAGCCTCTACAGTAATGTTTTAGATGTGCCCTCATGAGGTGTTTCCGTGAGTATCTTTGACTACGGCTTTAATCTCGTAGGTATGCCCTAATTCGCAGCCGCTATAATGACTTCTGCCCTCACCAGCGCCGCCATATTTCCATTGACCGCTAGGCTCTCTATACCATACCTCAACTGTATCAAGGCTATTGATGTGCGGTACATTGAACTCTGCCACCACATCAAATGACTTAACTCGATTAGTGATCTCGTAGTATTTCGTATATAGAGTGAGGTCTGTAACCTCTGGTATGAAATAAGGCGTCAAGGTGTACGGATAAGCCTGCACCTCATCGAGTCCTTGCTCGTTCGTACCAAAGATATTCATTGATGTAAATTTAAGGTATATTGTTTTGCCTATATCCTCTTTGCGATAAGGATAACGGAAAAGCGCCTCATCTACACGAATAAAACCGCTCACCAGCGTTATGACTGATTGCATTAGTGCCATATTGACCACGTACAAGGCAACTCAATGAAAATTGATTATTAGGCCCCATAGTAGCACCCTCATAGCTCAACGCCTCACCGTTCACCCAGCACAGCGTATTCGCACGCTCAGCGTCTATATGCGTGCCGCCTTTAAGAGTGCCTTGATTAAGCGTAACCTCGCAGGCGTTTGCTGTTTCGTTGAATGCTAATCGAGTACGGCCCATTCTAGCCTGTTGACTAATGGATCCTATGCGACTGTAATTCTGGTCGGTATCAGATAACCACACAGAACAGCCACCCTCAACCAGCTGGCGCATTTACGCCTATAAATACTTGATTGCCGCCTACATCGCCAACAGTCTGGAATATAGCCACATCGTTGACACTAGGCGCCTCTTGGTTGTAATCAACAAAAGGCCGCTCGTTTTCGTGTACATCATAGCGAGCAGGTGCATAAGTGCCAGCAGGCTTGCCCTCTGCTGTAAATTCAAGCTGTCCGTCGGTCACCTCGTTTACAGCTGTAATAACTACAATCTGCTTATTTAATTGGCAGGCCTCATCGGTAAGCGTTACTAAATCGCCCACCTCGAGCGTACAGAACGCCCAATCTGCTTCAAACGTGTATTGAGTTTTAGCATACAAGCGTTTCATAGCGAGCTGTTCAGCATAGTATTGAGCCCTAGCCTTTGTATACAAGTAATGAGCAGTCTTTTTAGAGGCAGGCTTTAAGCCGTTGCGTTGCACATCTGCAACCACCTCAAAAGATACTGTCTCTTTCTCGTAGCTATTGGCTCTGTTGATAAACTCGACTGTAGCCTCGTTATAAGCCCTCGCTCGTATCCTTGCGCTTATATAAAATAAGCTGGCCGTCTGTGCCTGCGATTAAATCATCTGCCGTTAAGTCATATTGAATTTGGTTCGCTGGCGTCCATGTGCCTATCGGTTTATCTGCTAAAGGTACAATTTTAAGGCGGTCAGTACTCCAGAAGACAAGGCTATTTGTGATCTCGGCTATATCATTAATAATGCTTTGAGCTTTAGCACTTTTTTGCTCTGGTGGTGTACTGATAAGAATATCGGCCGCCTTTGCAGTAGGCTCTAAAGTTTTCAATACCCTCAATTTGTACATCTGCCCTCAACTGATTGCAAGACATGCTCGATGTAGTCCGCTGGGTTCACGTCCACGCCGTCGCCTGTGTCTCTGAGCTTGCCATATACCTCGAAATTATATTGCGGTCAGCTGCCACGCTCGCCCAAATCAACTACGCCAGCCATATATGCAAGGCCACTATAAGGCAATGCCTTTTCTGGGTGCTTAGACGTCATATAAGGCCAAGGCGTTTGGGCTACTTCACCATTGAACAATGTAAGCTGAATATTCTCGTTTGGATATTGGAATATTTCCTTATCACGCCACACCTTGCCAATGCCAGCGATGGGGCCCTCACATAAGGCAATCGCTGCAGCTACAGTATAGGTATAGGTAATATTCGTATGCTTAGAGCCGCCACCTTTACCAGTTCTGGTGGTGCTTTTATGCTCGTGAGCCGTGAAATCTTCATAGTCGATGATATTGACACCACTCGAGTTGTACCAAGTATCTCTGGAACCACCTCGCCATATGAGGCTGTATTGATTTGAAAAATCTGCGATTAAATCGGCTCTGCTGGTGGTGTTTTTACCTCTTGCAAATAAAAAGCCCATTATTCACGCTCCTCTCTATATCTGTATACAGCCCTCAACCTAGAGCGGCCTTTCTTATCGTAAAAAAGCACATCATCGAGCTTAGATATAATCACGCCATAATCAACGAAAGCATGGATCACAAGCCCTTTGCCGATATAAATAGCCCCATGCGAAATACATCAGCCATATTGGTATAGTAAAAAATCGCCAATTTCAAGCGGAGAGCCCTCTTTCACTTCATCGGCGACTTGTTGCACGTATTTTAAATATTTCTCCTCAGAGTGGTGTAAATGCCACTCATTTGAGTAGTTTTCAATCTGTAAGCGGTCGGCTTTTCATAAGGCCACTATCTACGAGTGCAGCCACTAATAAATAAGAGCAATCGACGCCAGCGCCTTTTACCATTGAATTATTGGCGTAAGGCGTGCCTAGCCACTCAATCGCAGCATTAGCTATCCTTTCGCCTGTAGTTAAAGTATTCATCGTATGCTCTCCTTTAGTGGGACGTAAGGCGTCGCTCTGTTTCTATTCCAATTATTGAATTTATTCTTGCACTCTGTAGGCGTCTTATTACAGCCAGCGTATATATAGAATTGGTCGCCAACCTTGGGCTTACTTCAAGGGCGCTCATGTACAGAATTACGCCGTCATTGCTTTGTAATATCTGCGTTGATTGCCCTGCCATTGGGCCAGTGAGCCAATCTATACCGCCAGCCGTGTAATAGCCGTTCTCGAATGGAATATCTATTCTTATGGAATTGGCGCCGCTGCCTAGACCTGTAACCTTGCCACTCTTACGGAACTGTTAATATCAACGCCGCACTCTTAGAGTACACGCTGAAAGGACATTGAGGATAATATCGGCGATTAGGATATTCAATATTGAGCTTTTGTACGATTGATTTTACATTTAGCTTTAATGTGAGGCCTCCGCCTTGCGTAACCTCACATAAGCCAGTAAATAAACCAACTACACCGATGATTTTATAGCTATCGTCAAAGAATGCTCGGCGTAGCGTCATCTCGGCGCCGTCAAATCCGCCATTATGAGCCACCGCCATAATAGGGACGCCGCCTATTGTATCCTGTTCGTTCGTCGAAATGCTAACAGTCATCTTGTCAACGCTTACAGTGCTGTTTGTGGTTATCTTTATCCCTTACAATAATAGGCCCGTTACTCTATAGATTTTGCCCGTTATAGGAAAACGTCAGCGTCTGAATCAGCCCAATAGTAAGAGACGCCATCAGGTAAGCGCAACTCGTAGAGGTCGCAACTTACGAAATACTTATCATTGTTTAGGTGTCGCTTTAGCGCCTCATTTACCGCTTTCATGATTGCCCCTCATCGAGTTGTAACTCAATTTGAATGTTTTTGATTTATAAACGTCGGTAAAAATGTACTCGGTCGTCATATCGCCGCTTAAAACCGCACTAACCAATAGTAGGTATAATCGGCGGTTATAACTGCATTCGGTGCCACTGTCTGGCCTTTGCGCTAACTTTTTATAACGCCTTTATCACTAACTGCACGAATTGGCGTGCCATTGGCGTATAATTTCAAGTCCTCGACGTGATAAACAGGCTCGAGGAAGTCGCCGAATTTTTCTCACGGCTTGCCATGAACCCTCTGAACCTGTTCCTGAGTTGTATGCCTTTCTCTTGATTGTCCTCGGGGTCTAACCATAAGAAAGGAATTGTACTGCCCTTTTGTCTTAGAATAGAACCCCATGAGTTCTTTATATTCCGCTGGCTTTAGTACCTCGAAATCTGTCGAAATCGTATATTGCGGATATTTCATGTAGTCATGGTCCGCACCTTACCCTGAGCCAGCTGTTTTTATTTTAGTATCCCATTTTTGAATCTTTTGAGATTTCCACCCCAATGAGATAATCTTAGGGAATTTCAATAAATCGCTATGTTACCACGTCCCTGCTGTTGCTACGAATTCTATCTTGATTTACATAGGAATTGACGTAAGGCTCTACCGCCTCGGCTTTTCAAGGAACCCGCCAAAGCTTTTCGGCGTCAATCGCATTATTATTGATAGTGCGTCGCCAGTACCTGCGCCACCATTCGCGCGGTTGATTCCGTCGCCCAATCGGTCGAATACTGTATCAGATAAAGGTAAAACAGCCTCTTCATATTTACCCTCGCCAATTTGTGCAAGTGTAGCGCCATAGGTAAGACCACCTCGGCCAATTTCGGCATGCTCTTATTGCTAAACATGGCGCCAAAGTTGCCGCCTTTGGAGTGAGCTCACCAAATTGCCGACGTTGCTCAACGCCGTAGATCTGTGCTATACCAGCCGCCGTGCTACTACTCCAAGCAGCTAAACCAGCCGCCGCACTAGCGCCAAACGTTGCCATGCTAACCTGTTGCGCTAATTGAGACCATGCAGGAAGTTGGGCTTGTGCCGCCGCTACACTCTGCCGCCGTTTGTTGCGACTGTAGCATTTTGCCAAGAACGGCCTGTTTAACTTGTGCCGCTATCCACTGCGCTAAACTATCGGCGATTGTTTTCAATATGGCTTTACCCATATTTTGAAACGCCTGCGTAATCGTCATAGTGCCTTGTAGTAGGCCAGAAATACCCTCTTGCAATTTATCAATACCAGCACTTGCGCAGGTCCCATATCAATTGCTGACTGTTGAAATGGCTGTTCATTACTGCGTCTTGATATTCTGTGAGTAGTTCTTTTTGAGGTCATAGCTTTGTTGAGTAGCTACATATTCATCATCAAGCTGCTTGTCGCAGTGGCTCGAAAATTCTGCGTCCGCATAGCCTCGTCAATGGCCCATTTCTTCCTGTAATTCGCGATGATATTGTAAGGCTTTATCGTTGTATTCCTTTTGCTTTCGCCAATAACTCAGCATTTTTCATTTCTTCAAACGAAATAGTGCCGTCATCATGGTCCTTAAATAGAACGCCCTTTTCTTTTTAACGTGTCAATATAATGCTGTTGTTGCATTTTATCCATTTTCACGAAATCATCGTTCATTTTAGCGTATTTGTCAGTGATTTCATCAATTGCGTCGATATAATCCTTTTTTGAGTTGCTCCATAGGGGACGCGCTACCCGTTGAATCCTTTACTAACTAGATTGAAATTGAAATCTTTGACATAATCGCGTACAGATTGCCTCGATTTCGAGCAACTTTTGAGCCTCTTCCTGTTTAGCTTTAATGCGTTTGTCTGAGTATACTGCCTCTAGGTTGGCTAAATCTCATTATAGTTGACATTTGCGTTTTTCGATTTGTTGAGTTCTTCAAGTTCGTTCTTATATTCTAACTGTACAAGTTCTTGCTTGTTCCCTAGCATTTCGAGATAAGACTGTAGTATTTTCTCATGCGTTTGTTTGGCCTCTTTGACGAGTTCATCTTGTTTACTCGAACCGCCGCCACCGCCGCCGCCACTTCCGCCACCACTACCGCCGCCAGTGTCATAATCAGCACCACCGCCGCCACCGCCAACGTCTCAAATCACCACCGCCACCAGATAAGCCTTTGTGTAATTTGCGACGCCATATTTACGCCGCTGTTTACGATTTCTTGCGCCGTGTCAGCGCTGATAGTATCAACCTGTTGTATTGCGGTAAATGTAGTACCAAAGAATTTAGCAACCTTGTCGCCTACGCTGTTGAGTTTGTTAATTAACCAGTTAAGGGCCTCTATAATCTTATTCACACCCCAAACCGCGGTATGTACGATTGTAGAGAATACCGAGGCCAACGTATTGCCGAACCCATTCGAGGTCAGCCGCTGTTACGAATACAGTTACAAGCGTCATAATTACGGATATTAATATCCCGACTGCTAGTCCCTCATCACCAAATTAAGCACCCGTCGCGCTGTTGCGTACCGCTAGTGTGCTACTACGCAACGCCAAGAATAAGGACTTCAATGCAGCCTGTTCCCATTGTTAGCGCTCCGACTGTCAATATAGTGCCTTGAATCGCCACTCTGACCGCTGTCACTGCCACGCCGTAGGCTCTAGTCGCTACTGCCGAGGCTAATTGTGCCGTTTTCACGCTACTGTTTTAACTGTCAATGCCGCTGTCTGAGTACCACATAAGGCCATAGTCGCCTGTAAGTAGTGAAAGCCACTACAACGGCCAATACGGTCACAGCTAACCCTTTGGCATGGTAGTAACAAATAGGTTTGTAAAGTCGCTGTATCGTTTGGCTGATTACTGTAACAATGGTTTTGAGGCCATTAAAAGCGCTGGCTTATGATACTCAATCGAGGCCGAGGCTGTTGCGTAAACATAGCACGGATTGCAACGCCAACGCCTTGAACGAATGCTTTGAAAGTCGCCATTTTGTGAATGGCTGAAAGTTGTTCGAGTACAGGCTGAAACGCTAATAACATTTCATTCTGAATAGATTGACCGACTTCGGCGAACGTCATCGGAATTTCTGCAAATTTTGCATTTGTTTCAGCACTATTGAATAATGCCTCTTTAATGATGTCGGCGGTGATTAAGCCTTGTGATGACATATCTTTTAATTGCCCTACAGTAAGGCCCATTTTCTGCGCAATAGATTGGGCGAGCATTAGCGCATTTTCCATAATGGAATGGAATTCATCGCCCCTGCAATTTACCCGCCGCCATTGCTTGCGTCAATTGATACATCGTCGCGCTTGATTCTTCAATGCTAGCGCCCGAGATTTTGAAATTGTTTGTTCAATTGCTCGACGAACATAATCGCCCTCATCATTCGAGCTGAACGCGTCTTTGCCAACATATTCAGCTTGGCTACACTGTCCGCCATATCTACATAGCTACCACGGGACCGTCATGACGCGTCAAACACTTTCTCCATAATTTCGGCCGCTGTCTGTGTGCCGTCATTAATAAGGTTAATCCGTGAGCGTACGCTGGTTAATTGGTCGGCGGTCTGTGCCGCTGTTGCTACTGTCCTTGACGGCTGTCGCATTATCCCTATACCAGTAACAGCGCCAGCAAATTGCAAGCCCTTATTGACTTGGCCCATTATGGGACTTAATTTCATCACGAATGCCAGCGCCTTTTGGCTACCTTGCTACCTGCCTCTGATACGCCTTTCGGTATGTCAGTACTAGCTTATTGGCAACCTTGCTTTATGGTCGCCTGTGCCTCTGTACTGTCCGCGCTGATTCGCACGTTGATATTACTATCTGCCATTGTCTATATTTCACCCCTGCCTCTAAATTATCGAATAAAATCCGCCTCATCTTGGCGCTTTTGTGCGTCTGTAGGCGGATATAAAATATCTATAAATTTCTTCGGCTCAATCGCCTTTTGATAATTGCGTGTTCATGATGTTCGTTACCCAGAACGCTCTATTCTGGTCTTGGATTTTGCGCCGTTCATAACTCCCTGTACGAGTTTTCTGTACTCAATAGGCTGTAACCGCATTAATTCCCAAGGTTTTAACTCGAGTACACTATACGCAATTTCTTCGGCGTTTCTTAGCCATAAAGAAAAAGAGGGGGCGCGTTGGCCCCCGTCTAGTTTTTTAGTTGTTCGGCCTCTTCCTCAATTGCCAATTTATCGGCTTTTGTAAGTTCATCGGGGAACATCTTATAATACATTTTCATGCCGTATGCTCCGCTCGCAACAATCGCTTTCATCAATGGCGCTTGCAGTGTCAACAAGCTTACATCGCTATCTTCCTTAGAAAGTAAATCGTCAATCAATTCAAAGTATTGTTGAGGATTCCGCTTATGTTGTTTCATTCCAATAGCGTAGCCAGAAACAATACTATTAATAGGCCATGTCGGCATTTGCAAAAGTTCACCAATAGGGTTTGCCTACCGTCGCCTCTAATTCCATGAGGCGCTGAATGTTGAACATAATATAATCGCTGTCTCTAAATAAATTACATGTAACTGTTTTCATAAATAACTCTCCTATTGTTTAGCGCCAAAAGTAGGATTATCGTGTTAAATTAGTCGCCAACCACTGGGTCGCTGCTGCGCGTCTTGTAATTCAGATAAAGGACCTACGCCATTCAAGGAACCTTTATAAGTTGCTACGCCGTCATGAGGCGTGTTGATAGATACCTGTAACGCTGGCGATACCAGTGAAATAGCGTTTATCTGGGTACTCGAATTTAATCATTACATTATCGCCGTCAAGGAATGCTTTTTCTAACAGTTTCAAAGATTCCTCTTTTGGCATAAGTAATGTTTCAAGAGAGAAAGACCATTCTTTAAGGCCTGCAATAGTAGATTTCCAACCGCCAGAGCCCTTATGAGAGGCGTCGATAGAGTCAGCTTTTACGAGATAAGTCGCCGCTACGTTGACCGCCCAATAATAGCCATTTAGCGCCTTCTTTATCATTTGTGCCGATGTTCAAATATAATAGGTAGTTTTTGCCTGCGGTTGGCATATCTACCGCCGCTGGTTTTGTATAGTTCAGCCATTAATAAATACTCCCCTTTAGTATTTAGATTTTCTTTTAAATCGTACATTTTAGCCTCAAATCGGTATTGTGTACCAATAAAAAGGCCTCATACTGTCGTGATCATCTGTTTTATTTGTGCAACGAATATCAATGATTTGATAGCCGCTGTCTTGTAATACGCAATATTCCTCATTAGTGCGCTGCACAGCTCACGAAAGGCAATAATGATTTTCTCTATTTGACTTTCAAGAGTCGCAGAATCTGCTCATAAGCCACATCGAACTCATGGCTATCTGATTTAGTCCACACCTCAATGTAAAACTCTTGTTTGAGCATATTCTGCACTTTATCATCGCTAGGCGTTGCCTCACCTCGGCCTAGCATTACCATTCCGAGCGAGTCTACCCCAGCTGTTTGAGGCGCTAAAAAGCCGAGCTTGACTTGTCCGTCAAACCCAGCTTTCTCGATTGCGTATTTAATTTTATTCAATAATTCGAGCCACATATTAGCCACCTCTGATACAGAGGAATACTTCTATATCCTGCATACTTGGACGGCTGCCCTGTGAGCTGTTCCGCTGTGATTTGGTTTTCTAAAACCGCTATTCTATTGTTGATATATTTCAACTTCTTAGAATAATAATCATCATCTTGGCTGTTTCTGCTGTATTGCCCAGTTAAAGAGGCGCTCTTATTCATACAAGTTTCTCGGTAGCAATACAATGTTACTAATTCGTCTACAACGAACGATCGTATTACGTCGCCCTCTTGCACGCCTAACTTTTTAGCCAATACATATAGCCAATTTTCAGCTTTCTTCAACGTGCTTTCCAGCACATTGGGTCCTAGTAGCTCATCATCGAATATCATAGATTGAAATTCGTATAGCATATATCAAACCCCTTACAGTTTAATTTGCAGCTCTGTTCGCTTGACGCCTAGCTCTACATTACGAGCGATCTCGTCAAGCGATACATTAACAGCTTTCGAGAATATATCACGAACGGCCTCACGGCTATTATCAAGAGCCTCATATAAGAATTGGTCTGGCTGTGTACCGCTATGAAATACACGTTTAGCAAACACAAACCCATTGTCCGCTAACAGGAACCCAGCGCAAGGACTGCTTTTCTTTTGGGGAAAAATATAATGCGCTCAGTGTTCTTTCATGCACGAAAGGGCTCATAGGGTGCGAGGTTGCTGTCGATATATACCTCTGCCGTTTTATCGCCAATCATACGCACATCTATAGCCCTTTTCGAGTTAGTCAGCGAGAGGTAAAGCGATGAGTGCGTTGTGCCTCTTCCTGTACCTCTCGAGCGCTGGGCTCTTATAGCTTTGTCGTAGGCGTTTTTCAAACACCTCTCTAGCATTCATGATTATTCCTTATTGGACTTTTGTAACTTTTCTTACCCTCGCCGTCTGTCGGCTCTGTTTCTGGTTCAAATTTGGTTCTAATACAAAGCCCTCATCTAGCCACAGCTCGAGAGTACTTTTCATTGTCCGTGTATCGAACCTCGTTCATACGAATTACTCTGTATTTGCCCATAGTTACCCCCTCAATTATGCGCCAAAAGTTTACCCACAAGGACGCTAAGCGGTTCTTAGGCACCCATACATCATGGAATTTACGATAATCAATCGCCCATGCGTCAGCTTGTTGGTTCACAGTTGGATTAAAGATACGCATTTTGTCTGTTTTAGACACTGCGATAGCAGACTTTTACGGCTCATGATAAGCCAGTTGATAGCTTTAGCGCCTGTATCGGCTTTAAAGCCGCCCTTTTCTTGGCCGCTAGTTTTGCCGTCATTAAACACGTATTGAGATTTTAAGCGTGCGCTAGATACGCCAATAATAGGAATTTCGTTGTATGTACGAACACGAGTATTGTATTGGCCTTGCGCAAAGTCAGCTACATTGAGCATGCCCTTAGCGCCTGCGTACTCGTTCAAAAATGCCTTGAACACGTGCGCTCATTACGATTACCAAATCGCCAGTTTCACCGATTAAGTCCTCAATTTCCATGATTTCTTTATTGAGCTGTTTGACAATGTTAGTATCATCTGGCGTGAAAGCATCTGTTTTGCGGCTTTCTTGTTTAGCGTATGCAGCGACTTTAGAATAGCGGTAGGCGTCCACTTCTGGGATCACCTGTTCCTTTTGGAACGTAGTCATAACATTTGTTGCTGTTGCCAAGAAGTTTGTTTCATCTACGTCCATAGAGTCAAGAGAGAATTTACGGCCACGGTCTTGGGTGAGTTTGAAATCTTGGAATTTCAAAGATACAGCGCCTCGGTTGTAGCCGTTATCACGATCATAGTTAGCCAAGCCGTCAACGGAAAGAGTAGGAATTTTAACAGTATCGCCGCCGTTGTATTTAACCTCGCCAGCGTTGGCCTCCATAAAGCCAGATGTAGCACCAACTAACATTTGTTGGTCAAGTACTGTTTGGAAATTTTGCGCCATTTGCAAAGTATTAATTGCCATTGATTATTACCTCATTTCGTCATTAAAAATTAACCCTCGCTAGGCGGTTTAATGCCTGCGATTTTGTACATTTCCGCTAATTGACCATTACCGTCATTAGCATTGCCAGCGCCTGCACCGCTGCCGCCCTTTTGCGTAGTTTTAACAGCGTAAGGCTTATCAGCAAGAAATGCCGTTGCGCATTCTTCGATAGTGCCGATTGTGCCGTCCTCTTTTGTCCAGCCATAAGAGCCGTCCTCTTGAACGTTGATTTGTCCAGCAATGAGATTGCTGAATGTTTCGGCGTCTGTGCAGTTCGCTTTTTGTGAGCGCCTGCGATTGTTTTGAGCGCTGATTTCGGAATTAGTACGCTTTTCAATCTCTGCTTGTCGAGCTTTCTCAGATTGCTCATACTTATCTGTAAGGCCTTTGATTTGCTTTTTCAAGAGCCAAGATTTCTGGGCTTTTTCACCTTTGTGAGCCTCGTATTCGTCAACCTTACCTTTTAACTCATCACGTGCTGTCGTTAAATCGGTAATGGTTTTCTCGAATTTATAGGTGGTCGGCTTTTGGCTACCTCGTTAATACGAGAGATTTTCGCCTTTAAAGCCTGCCACGATGTCTTTGCCCCTCGAGTTTTTCAAGTGTCATGTACAATTCTGCTAGAGTCATGAGTCTTTCTCCTTTTCGTCATGAATTTTGCCACCGTTCGGCTCCCCCTAATTAATGGCATATAAAAGGGCCCATGCATTCACTCTGCATAGGCCTGTAGGTCTAAATTATGTATTTTCTTTTGGTGTTCTAGGCTCGAATGTTTCCCCATTCCAGCCCTTTTTACGTGGTCTTTCCAATTAGCTTTACCAGTTGTTACATCTTTTCGGCCGCTAATGCCAAGTAATTTCTCTTGATGATCCTTACTAATCGAATTGATGTACCGCATGCCACCCTCATTTGTATTGTCCTTTGCCTTTGTAATATCGACTTCAAAATCAAATACAGGCGATATTCTCACATACAATGAGGGTGAGCAGGCAGTTTAGGAAATTTGTCCTTTGATAAACACCTTACCCAAGCCGTATAAATCGGCGTTGGCGTAAAAGTCGCATATATCATAGCGAGGGTGTCTACTGGATAACGTCCATTTCAAAGCTACAACATCATCATCGTGAGCATATCTATTCATCTGACCGTCTGCGTAAGCCCTAGCATTTTCTGTGCGAGCTATCCTCTCGGCGTTGTATCGTGCCTTTTCTTGCACTGCTACAGTAACAGCTCGAGAAAGGTCTCATAGCGTTGCCCTCATCAACAGCTTGAATTAATTCAGAATAGGCAGCTCGTAGGCTTGGCGTTGTGTTCTGCCGTACTAGCCGCTCTGTGCGCCTAATGGTTCGCTTAAATCGAGCTAATTCATCATCATTGAGCGCTTGCGGCGTCTTTAACGCTCTAAGACGTTCAATATGTTTTAGGGAGTTTATCGGTATCAATAATGCCGCCTTTGCCATAGCCCCCTCGAATATAGAGCGAGCTATCTCACGAATGCTTTTTACCACGCTTTAGAGAGTTAGCGATAACCGCCGTCGTCTCTCGTCGCACTTTATGAGCGTTTTTATGTAGTCGCTTAGATAGATTTAAGCCGTCGCTTGCCCAAGCTGCTTGCATGGCCTCACTAATTGATTGAGTTGTGTAATTGAGCGCCTATGCCCTGCTACCGAGAGCGGTGTAAGCACACTATGATAGGCCTTGTTAAAATTCTCTACCATATCAGCCGTAAGAGGGGCCTCTAGCATTTCCATAACAGGATACGTCTTATAAGCGATTTGAACGGCCTTATCGGCTGAATATCCAAGCGATACTAACTCACGCACCATTTTTCAAATTGCTCGAGGATAGTATCAAGCGTTTGGCCTGTCTGTGTCATTATCGCCACCGTTTAGATCATCATCGTCATAGGTTTGGTCTTGGGCTTTAGTATCGGCCGCTGTCTGCGCCTCTTTAACGATTGCGTCTTTAGTTTCCTTTTTCCAAATTAGGCATATAAGCGTCAATTACTTTCTTTAAGATCTCGCTATCGAATGTATCTGACTCAAATTCGAGGTCTTTTGGTTTGTCGCGCCTGTGTAAGGCTTTCAGTAACGTCATTTACCTTGAAATCTTTTGGATACTCGCAAAAATACTCCAAATTATCGCCGCCTCCATAGCTTATAAAGAGCGATAATGTCATATTCTGCATTCTCACAACGGACTGCAAAAGGTCATGAGATTTTGATTAGTACGCTCAAAGTCCCATTGTTTAGCCACGCCGCTCTTGGCTTGTTGCACGCCAATAACGCTATCAATACCGCTCATGCGATACATTTCATTGATGAGCTTATCTATTTGAGCCATAAGCACCTCAGCTGGCCCTTTTATCTGGTGCGATGAAGTTCGGCGCCTTGCTTGACTCGAATGGATATGCGAGCAAGTTGTCTGTACCGATTGTTATGTCTTGCAAGCCATTGTTATCGACTGGCATAGTCAAGATAGAGAATGTCTGATTATATAGAATTTGAGAGAGTAGAGAGCATAGGTTATATGCATGAGCATTTGTTTTTAGCGATACTCAAATACTCAGGCGGTGGAAGAATATCACGCTTACGTGCCGCCCGGCCAAACCATTGAACCACAGGAATGCAGCCGATGTTATGCTCGCCTTTGTCGATGAGTTTATTATTATCATCTGTGATTTTCCACTCGGTAGGCGTCCATGTGGCAACGTGCTTTGATTGTGCCGTCCGCATTCTTCAAATAGGTTGCGTAAGTAAATAGTTTGAGCTTGCCGTTGTCGTCAAACTCATAATTCACTACGTTTTTAGGCTCAACCGCTGTTAAATACGGCATAGACCTATTAGCCAACGTTTCAGCCAAAGAGCTGCCGAACTCGCTTACGTTATCAGCCACGATATACATAACGCCATACAGCTTAGCTGCTATAGCATTCTGCTCTATAAATTCCTGTAGCGATGTGCCTTGACGGTCTACATCATTAATGAACTCATCAAATAATACAGATTTGCCGTATTCTCGCTTGATTTCATCTTTGAAGATTGGATCTACAGAGGCATTCAAAATAGGCCCTGTGTAATTTAAGTAGTAAGCTATCTTACGCCTAAAAGCGATTGACTGCGTACTCTCTCGAGCGTGTTCCGTAATCGCCGCGCCAGTAGCGAACATACCGCTACCATAATATGCGTCATGTAACAGCTCATACTCCTCTAATCGAGGGTTATTGTTAATTATTGCCATATTGCCCCTTTCTAATTGATATTAATTCTACCGCTGCGAACCTGCGGCGCATTGATTTTCTCTGCTATGCCTGTGAGTGCGTCTGGTGCGTCGTCATGTGCATTCTTGCCCTCTCGCTGATACTTAGTAATGTCAGCGACCAACTGAGGCCACCTATCACGCCAATTCTTAGGCATGTATACATGGTTCATAACCCATGTAGCATTAGACTGAATGCGTGCTATTTTGTTGCCGCTTTGATGAAACATATTAATCACACACTTATTTGAATTGTATTTTTGTTTGAGTATATTCTGCACGTTACGGCCAAACCCTCGGCCGCCGTTATTGCTTTCTATGTCAGCCACATTTACGCCGTTACGATAAAACATATCGGCCACCTCTGGCTCTGTGGTTTCCATAGCGTCTTTGGTGTAGACTACATCAAGGATATACGCCTCACCCTCGTATACGCCGTATGTAAAGCTGGCTAGGTAGTCGCTGCCTGTATCAGCCGTATCTGTGTAATTCTTAATACAGAAAAATAACACGTTACCTTTATCGTCTCTCGGCAACGTGTCATATGTAAGTATTTGACTATAAAGACAGCCTTTTAAATCAATCGGTATTTGTTGATAGTTAGCGCTGGCAATATCCTCGCCCATAGCTCTCACCTTTGACGTGTAAGAGGCTTTAGAGAGTACTCTTCACAGAGCATAGAGCCGTCGTCTTGTAAAGCTTTCATAGTAATGACTTTAGCCTTAAAATAATGGATCATCTTTAAAATGTTCTATTGCTCTGCCTGCTAAATCATCACTCGCCCAGCGTGTCATGATAATAATAATCTTGCCGCCCTCTTCAAGTCGTGAAAGCATAGTATTAGTAAACCATTCCCAATGTTTCTCTTTCACGCTAGCGTTATAAGCCTCTTCGCTGTTCTTGATAATATCGTCAATGATCATGAGCGAACAGCCAAAAGCCTGTAGCTGTACCAGTTGGCGAGGTTGCAAGATATGAATTAGTGTAGCCCTCTAAGCTCCATAGGGTGCGCTCTGCGTCGCCTACGGCCACTCTTACATTGGGGAATACGTCAGAGAATACAATAATATCCTCATCGGCCTTATTCTCTTGAACCGCATTTCTAACTGATTTACTAAACATTTTAGAGAGTGTTTCGTTGTATGAACCAGTCATTACTTTTGGTCGCTAGAGTTATTACCAACAGCCATTGTGTAAAATGTGCGCTGTTAAACTCTTTTGCCATGCCTAGGCTATGGGGGCAGGTTCATAATCAGCACGTTATACATATCATTTTCAATGAAATTCTGTAGTTCATTACAAAGTCTAACTAAATATTTACGGCTCTTTTTGTGTAAAAGTCACTGTCTTTAGCTGACAATAATAAAAGAACTCACGTCTTGCGAGTTCTCGTTTGGCTAGTTGTATAATCTTTTCTTTATTATCTCGAACCTGCACGCCCTCACCCCCTTTACACGACCATATACAGATTGAGCTTATTCCTCATCAATGAGTTTCTTAATATCCGCCGTATCAATGCCCTCAAATGGGTTTTTCACCGACGGTCGTCGTCGATATTCTTTTATCTCTCCATGTCTCTGGCTTTTCTGTTTTTAAGCCAGAAAATAAGAGACGTAGGGTTAGGCGCCACTTCTTTAGTTGTACGCTTAACCTCTACAACTTTACTCGTTTCTGTTTCATAGTCAAAAATACGCTCTTTTACTACCTCATCATACGAATACCCTAGAGCGCTTTTAAGCAGTGCATTCTCTACCATAATGTCGACTACCTCTTTGCCTCTTTTTACGGCCTCAGCAAATTGAGGATATTTCTTTTTCCAGTCATACAAGGTGGTAGTAGTAATGCTGATATTATGAGCTATTTGCTCATCGGTTAGACCGTTGTGAGCCCAGCCTCTAAACGGATAAGATTATCTGGCTCTAGCCACTCTTTATACAGGCCTTTTCTGCCTGCGTTACTTTTTTTCTTTGGTTGCGCTTTCTTAGCTGCCACGATCTCACCTCTTTTTTATGTGTAAATACAAAAACACCTCGAGCAGAGTACCCTAATCTCTGTCGAGGTGTTTTTTGCTGTTGGTTCTATTTTATGTAGGTTGAAAGAAGGATAGTATGAAACGTATAAGCACCATTCACCACTAACATAGTACCACAGATATTTAGTACTGAATATGACAGCTTTATGACAATTTACAGTGCGTAAGCTCCAAATAAATATATGCTCAAATCATCTATTCCTTTGTCGAGCCACCTATACACATTTCGCTCAACTGTATTATGTTTTTCTGCAATTTCTGCGATTGTTAAATCGTTGATATACCTATCAATCACGCACTCACAATAGTGCTTATTATTGTTAATGCAAGTTGTGCGGTATATCTCGAGCATTTTGTCTATATGCTCTATGATCAACTCGGTACGTCGCTTACTAGCGAGAATGGTTTCAATCTGCAATAAGCCTCTACGGTTAAAAACCTCATACAATACTGTTTGTAAATCGCTAGGCGTGAGCGTTTCCTCAGCCCTTGCAATAGCGCTCTTACAATGCGCTTTCATAGCCGTGTAGCCCTCGAGTAGCGTTGTAGTATTCTTATAGGCTCTTTCGTTTTTCTTGGCGAGCATATCCTCGTTACGCCGATTAAATTCGGTTAAGGCCGTTTATGCTGCCGTTTCTGCTGCAATCTTAACGATAGCCTCTACCTCTGACTCAGTAAAAGTGCGCCCCTTACATTCCATTCAATCACCCCCATATATAGCGAAAACCAGCAGCCAATAATAGTATCATTCCGATTGCCACCAGAATGCTAAACGCAATAGAGGTTATGAATATAAGGTTTATACGCCTATTGAATTTTTTATCAACAGCCAAGTGTGCCGCCAATCGAGCTTTTTCTAATTTTTGCATTCGTCCATAATCTATATAGCCCTTGAAATGTAGGCAATCATTGTTATTCTGACTTTCCAATTCTAACCGCCTTTCCCTCCTTAACCTTATAAATAATTTCTTCCTCGAAATGCACGCCGTTCGGTATGCGATTATTTCTTATGAGCCATTGTCTAATGAGTTTGTTAATACCTAGCTCCAGCTCTTTAATTTCGCTATCTGGTACGTTTTTAAGCGTTTCGTAATCGTTTATATCGTTTCTTAAATCAATTTCTAAATCTTCGACTAATTCCTAGCAATTCCACCAGTAAAAGGCCACCATTGAGAGCAACGGACTAGATAAAATATGTCCTTGCCGCACCTTTGAGCCTCTTTTATTCCTGCTTCTTTTGCCTCTTTTTAAGCCGTGTATCTCGTTTTCTCGAGTCCATTCGTAATGGCCGCTCTCGAGAGTTACGATATAAGTATCAGTTTTCATCGTCGCCACCTGCTAATTTTTACATAATTCCAATTAAAAGGATACGTATTATCACCCACGATGTAGCTCCATTACGGAATGCGAACACCTCTCCATGTTCATACTTTTGCGAAAATAGCGTCTTTCCCATTTGGTTTTGTTTTTACTAACCAATATAGGCGTATCTACAGCAACCTTGCTCCAGTCAACAATACGAGATACTTGCCAATATCAAGATAATTCGGCTCGTTGAAATCTGGCAGTAAATCAGCAATAAGCTCCCTACCCCATATCTATTTACACCGCCATAATCGTACCTATCGCCATATTTTATGAGTGGTTTATCGACGCCAAAATATATGCCAAGCACGCTATCAAATACGATGTATCTAACTCCTTTTATCGTATAGCTTTTGCAACAGCCATTTTATGCCCTCTTTATCATTCATTTGAGTACTCCTTCCGATAAATTTATCAAATTGCATTTGTACATATCCTATTAGGCTTTCTAAAACTTCCTCTGGTATATCGTTAAGAAATTCTTTTTAAACTTAAATCTTAAATCAAAATCGCCGTCATACCAGATAATAAATATTTCTTTTCCACTCTCTACGAGGGCTGGCTTAAGTGTTCCAGCTTTCCCATTAATAGCGAGATCATCGTCGCTTTTTATTTGCATATAATCAACCTTTAACCGCCTAATGTTGGGCATTCACATTCTAGTAATAATCATCGAATTTGTGAACCTCATAAAGCACGACATCGCCTTTTATTATTCACCTCAAATTCTTCTACAAATTCCATGCATCGCTCTATAACACTTGCCCTTTATGTCGAGGTTATATTTCTTTGCTAATTCTTCATATCCTTGTCTCACCAACATTCCACGCATGACAGAGTTTTATAGCAAATATCCCTATGCCGTTATCATTACAAAAGATTTCGTCATTAGCCTCTGCTGTATCGTCATAATATATATATGTACGAACTAGAGACTTTAAAAATGTAGTTTTGTTTTCTATTAACGGACTTAGTTCTTCGTCATTAATTTCAGGCTCAGCCCTTTAAATTCATTCTCAATAAAACGCTTTTAAGTCCTCTAATGAACCTCTAAACTTAACCCCAACCCTCGCACCAATTTGGCATATTTTTCACCTCGTTATTGTTATTAATATTTTTTTCAGTAGTAAAGCTATTTTCTGTTAATTGAACTTTTCTATCTAGCATTTTTAAGCTCGATAATATCCTTGACGCTTAACACTCTATAGCCCATGCCGTCTTTAATTTTTATAAATATCTCACAATCACTATTTTTATTGTCCTTAGCAACCTTGCTGAGCATATTGTAGGGCTATATTTAAATCGTTATCAGTCATATAATCTCTACATTTTAATGTGAGATATTCGCATTTTTGATAGACCTTAAACTCAATCTCATCAAATCCGTGTTTGAATAATTCCTCTGTGTTTATCATTTATCGACCTCTTTACTGAGCGCTCTATAAAGCTCTTGTTTTACATGTAGCCTCATAGCCTCAACTCTACTGTCTAAGCACTCATTAAATAGCGTTGTAGCGTCAACAATTAGCGACAACTAACCCATACGCCAACCCCTTTATATTGCCACTTATACCCTGTAATTTTCGGCTCTGTATCTAGTATTGTAAAGGCTATATCAACCTCTGGAATTACAATATCATTACCCATAACAATAGTTAGCGCTGCGACCAACTCGTGATAATTAACCTCTTTACTTTCCATATACTCACCTACTTTCTAAGTTCAGCGCTCACATACGCCACCAACGATACTGCGAATGTGCCAAGTAATATACCGAGTATACGTAATACATCGCCACCAGTTACGCCGAATAGTCCAATTAGCCAAAGAACTGCCGCAATAGCAAGCGCAATAAGCTCAGTTTTCATTACTAAAATAAGTGCTATGGATATTGTGTATAAGAATGCTTTCATTTTTTTACCTCATTTTCGATTTTCATAATATGCTTACCTATCTCATCGACAACATTTACAGTAACCGCATTACCAGCTTGCTTATATAGTTGACTATTGCTATTTATCGCCGCTGCTTTCTCGAACTGTTCATCTGAAAAACCTTGTAAACGCCAATATTCTTTAGGGCGTTAATTTTCTAATGCGAATAGATTCATCGTCAACCAATACACCTAGATTATCGCTAGTCGTTAATGTGTTAGATTGTTGTGGTTGCACTCTTCCTCGGCGTGTTTCACTATCTGGATATGCAAGGTCTATTCCGTCGCCAACTTTAGCCTCTAAATACCCTGTTTTTGTTGCGTTTTTAATCAGCACTTTAACTTCTAAATTTCCACCACCACAAGTATTAATGGTAGGACTAACTCCGCTTACTGAGTACACTCTGCCAGATTGAGGGTTTCCGCCAAAGCCTTTGTTTTCTGTTAGATTTCCAATCTGCTCAATAGTTGATTGATTTTCTCGTCTGATAGGTAAAAAGCTCTCTGGTACCTCGATTTCCATAATATCCAACAATGTATACTCGTTCTCTGTTTTGTGGCACTCCATAATCTTTGGAATTATACACCTTCCATTCGATACTATACCCTCTTTCGGCCATTTCACTAACAACGTTGAGGAACCCTGTTCCGCCGTCGATTGATAGCAAGTTTTTAACGTTTTCACACACAAGCCATTTGGGTTTATTTTCTTTACACTCATCTAATAACCTCATAATTTCATAGAATAAACCGTCATGCGAGTACCCTCTTTCATTCCTTTTTGTTTGCCTGCGATACTCACATCTTGGCAGGGAAAAGCCGAAAGTCCATAAATCAGCCTTTGGCAATTCCCCAGCCTCTAACTTTTTGTTACATCATTACCGAACCATAAATTCGTTGTATCGTACATAGCTCTATACGAGGCCTAGTGCGAACTTATCGAACTCGCACCAACCAACGCATTCCATACCAGCACGTTCTAGGCCACTATGAAAGCCGCCTATTCCGCTGAAAAAGTCTATAAATTTCATACATCCACCTTATTTTCAATTTCCTCTTTCCACGTTTGCAGGGTAAGCGTTAAAATCCCGTGTTTTTCTTGCGTAATCTAACTCACCTCTGCACCCTCGGCTCGTTTCCCAATTTTTCACAAAGCACTAATACATCGCAATGATTCAACAAACCAAGGCATATATCAAGCCCTCGCTGGTACTCATCGCCAGTAAGATACATGAACCCATAATTATGAATTGGCGAGACGTAATCGTGATCACTATCATTCATAACTAAGTCATTCATGATTTTATCTATTTTGTTTTTGTTGCTTTCCTTACCGCCGTAAGGGTGAGCAACGTATACAAGTTTCTTTTGTCATACTAACCTCTCTATTTCCTACAGTTGCTCAATTCTATCCAACAAATCGTATACCTCATCACTTGTTAAATAGCCGATTACATCATCTGTGATTGGCGTATCATAGCAAAGCTCACCATGTTTTAATACAGCCAGCTCAAAAGGCTGCGCCTCATTACAATAAGCAATACCACCAGTAATTACAGAGGCGCTGTATCCGTTATCAAATATAAATATCCATTGTTCGCCGTCCATACGTGGCGTATGGCTTTACTAGCCCATTATGTGCTTGAAAGTCTTTGTATTCTTCCATTGTTTACCCTTTTTATTCCTTAAAAATACAAGCCATATTGTCTTGCCTCTACGCTGTCCAATTATCGGCTTGCTAGGCAATAACCCCTTTACGTCTGAAAAATAGTACTTGCTCTTCATTCCATTTTAAAAACAAGCGTTCCGTTCTCTTTAAGCACTCGCCAGCACTCTGAAAGCCCTTGTTTAATATCATCTTTCCAGTTAGGCCCCAGCGTTCCATATTTAGCTTTCAAATATGATGTATCACCTGCATTTTTTTAAATGTGGTGGATCAAAGATAACTAAATAAAATGTTTCATCATCAAAAGGAATGCTTTTAAAATCTGCCACTATATCTGGGTTTACTACCAACTTTCGGCCGTCGCATAGAGTGGTGTCTAAAGTACGATTATCCATATATAGTGCATTCTCATATTCTTTATCAAACCAAAACATACGAGAGTCCGCAGCGAAGCGTCTAATATCTGTGCTTTATTGAATGAGTCGCTCATGTTGAACCTCATTTATGCCTTTGATTTCATCTATTACAGCATTTTTTTGCCTCATTAAATAGCTCTGTATCCTCACCAGCTACAATATACAAGGCTTGCTCTGCTACATCGCACACAAAGGATAATAACTCTACCGTGTTACACTCCTCTGCTGTGAGCGTGAAGTGCTTTCCGTCATATTCAGCTTTTATGTTTCTGTTCATAAGCACCTCACTAGTCTTGAATTACCAATTTATCAATTTCAAGCTCGATACAATCAACGTATACATCGAGCGTGCCGTCTACATTGCCTGCAGTCAATCATGATTTGATCATTGATAGTTTTCAGTACTTGCTCTTTTTAATTTCTCAGCATGAGCCTCGCTATTAGCATTGAGCCAAATATCAAGGCCGACAGTACCTATCAGCCGCAACCTGTACTCTTTTTCATTCTCATTCATGGTGTGTGATGTCCTTTCATCATGAGTTTTCTGTATTCCTTATACGATATTGAGGCAGGGGCTTTGGGTTTTGCCCTTAGCCCCTGTCGTGGGCAACCTTACAGCGTTTAGGCTTTTGAGTGGTGTCGCACTCTCTAGATTTTTGCCGTGCGTACTCATCAAGCAAGACAGTATTTTCATTAATTGGCTGAATAGTGATCTCTGCCCTCGGTCTGTCTTTTGTCAATGCCTGCAATTTTCGAGCCGTCATAATTGATAATGTATTTTATCATCATCAATCACGCCAGTCGCTTGCAGTATGTCGCTAGTTGCTTTGTAATAGGCCAACCAAATCTGGCCAATGTGCTCGATTTTGTAAATAATAGCGGCACAGCACCGATACTGGCCCATGAACAGCCTGCACTCGAGCCAGCTGCACGAGAGCAACTTTCTCATATGCTTTAAACGCTTTTGATGGTAAGATTACACGTTTATTATTGATGAGTGCTATTCTGTCGCTGTTTTTCGTTCTTGGTTGGCCCAGTATTACAATTTCCAACTTTACACCTCTATACAATCAATGCATTTCACTGAATATAATCAGCAATCTTATAAGTTTTTGTTTCTTGTACCACAAATGCTCGGTTCTCATAGCCATGACGTTTTTCCCACGCTTGGAACACTTTTGTTAGTTCTTCGCTTAACTCTTTAATGTGCTCGCTTTTAACATGAAAAAGGTAATCTTCATTTTGTTCGTACATTTCATCTGGCATGCGATCTCTAACGCATTCAATAACATATTCACTATCTACCTCTGGCACATAGTAATAAGGGTGTCCGATTTCAACCTCATCATTTAATACGTCAATGCCGTAACGATTATCCCCAAAATCAAACCCTTGATAATTGTCTATACAGTCATTAATGGCGTTTTCTATGCTGTCTTGTGGATCGCCAATCTCATCATAAAAACACCAACAATACTTTGTTTCGTCTTTAACTAACACTTCTATACCTCCTCTATAACTTTCAAATTATTTTCTAATTCTATGCGGAAAATTTCGTTATTTTGCCACTTCTAGCTATTCGCCTCGATAATTTTATCGTGAGAATCTCAAACTCGCCTTATAGGGCGTTTAAATGAATTTTTATCATCTGTGAGAAGCACCCATAAATATGGCCTCTTGATATTCACCTCTCAGCCTGTCATATATGCGTTGGCTGTAATGGTCTTTAGTCCAGCCCTCGCTATAGTTAGTTGTGAGGATAATTGGTCGCATTCGGTTATAGCGGTCTGCGATAATAGACTCAACCTTTGCTGCTACCCATTCAGATTTTGAATACTCCGCCCCAAAATCATCGAGCAATAAAAAGCGGTATATTCCGCAGCTTTTGCTCGTAGTTCATGAATGCCACGTTGTCGCCTTTGGATAACGTGAGCATATTATCCAAGAGATTTGGCATAGAAATCATTAAGCACCCCTTGCCAATCTCTAGGGCCTCTTTTAAGAGGCACACTCCTAGAGAGGTTTTTTCCTGTTCCAGCTGGGCCCCTCAATATGAGTCCATTGCCTGTGCTCAAATTCTCCTCTAGGCGCTGCCTGTAGTCATTCACTATGCGATAGGCCCCTTGGTTTTCCTTTGGAAATGTTCCGTTTTGTTTTAGCCAAGTAAAAGACATGCCATAGTAGCGTTTAGGAATGCCAGCCGCTGCATATATTCTGCCCTTATCTTTTTGAATGACAATCGGCTCATGATAAACAGGCTTGATAAATTCATAGTCAGCCTTTGCCGTGCACTCTTTCATACTCGGCTTGCCAATCGACTGCCTCATCTTTTCGATTGCTGCCGTTACGTCTATTTTTTTCATTTCCTAACCTTTTATTTTTCAACACGCCCTCAACGTATTTAATTGAGGTTTTCCTCTATCGTGTGTGATCTCGATAGCCTCTACTACTTGCTCTGGGCCATATTCATCAGTAAGAGTTTCTAAAGTTTCTTTTATAAAGAAGAGATGTCTCCGAAAGTATTTAACCAAGTTGAGAATACATCGTTTTTGAATTACTGTATTTTTTCTTTACTTTCCTTTACTTACTTTCCTTTTTACTTTACTTTCCTTTACTTTTCTTTCCTTTACTTTACTTTGTGTACTTTTTGTATACATTAACTGGGGTTTCTGCAACATTAACTATAGTTTCTGCAACATTAACCCTAGTTTCTGTATACATCATGTCAACATTAACTAAGTTAATGTCAGCATTAATTTTTACCCTGATTTTCTGCGCTCTGTGATTTTAAGGTATCTGTTTTGTATTCCCTCAGACGTTAGGACTCGAAAAATTGTCGTAAATTCTAAATGAGAATAACCTCACCTCACACGCTCGATTTTATGACATTTTTACATAGTCTGTATCGAGGTTTTAGATCAAGAGCGATGAGTGCTATATCATCATCTTTAACATTCATGAAATAGCCCTCATCTTTATATATCGTCATGAATATGTATATCAGTACAGCAATAGAACTAGCCCCACACGAAAGCATGATTTTTCTTATTTTTAAATCACTCAAAAACCCTACATCAAGAGGGAAATACTCAACCCCTTTCGCTTTAGGTCTTGCCATTATTAAACTCCTTATCTAATAGGTGCAGGAATGTAATCACATTTCTATTGCCTGTGTGTCTATATAAGCCAATTTGTAAGCTCATAATCTAAAAATGCTTTTTACTGTGTTAGCCTGTACACCTGTTTTCTTTTCGGTGCGCACCATAAAGGTAGGTGTATAAGGGATATCGGCAGTCTTAAATGCTGCGATATGATCTCTCACTTTCACCCAGTCAGCGCCGAATTGAGCGAGCATTTTGTCGTTATTATTCATGACCGACTACCTCGCCTGTGTTGGCGTCGATAATCTCGCCTGCTACGTTGTAAGTGTCGCCGCCGGTTCAGTTGCTACAGGTTCCTCATATTCAGCGTCGATAGTTTCGCCGTCAAAGTTGACATCGAAATCGCCGTCATGATTCATGCTAATCACGCCGCCGTCATTGGCGAGTGCTTGGCTCATTTGAATGCTTTCAATGCTCAACGGGCCATATTTTGAAAGCAGGCGTTTAAGTACTGTTTTCTCGGCCATTACATTGAAATCTGCAAGGCCCCATTTGTCTGTACCGCCCTTATAGTTTTGACTATATTTCTTAGCATGAGACTGCGCCTCGTCAATAGTCATATACAGCATTTTTCAAATCCGTTTGTAAGTTTGAAATAGGCTAGGTATCCGATGACTTTATCGCTTGTACGTTCGCCGAATCTAAATTTATCAAGCAATCTGTTTTCGTATTCGAGTTCGCCCTCGTACACTGTTTTTAGCCCCAATATCAGCATATTGCTCGTCTGTTGGGCTAGTTGGATATAACCCTTATATCCGAGTTGAAATTGTGCGACGCCTTTATAAGGCACGATGTAGGCGAACCCAAGAGATTGATTAATCGGCAAGTCTAACATGGTCACTGTCGTCCTGCCTCAATGACGGTGGCAGGGTCTGCTTTTCATCAAGTAATTATTGTTATTTGTAATCGATGATATCGCCGTCATAAAGCCAGCAGACTTTTTCCCTAGCATTTCCTCAAATTTTTCTTGTATGCTGGGCTTTCGAGCATACCTTTTCAATGTTTTAGCCTCTTTTATATCTGTGATAGTGTTTTTCTTTAACTCGATACCTGCTGTAGTTGCCATTATCTTTTAATCTCCCTACTACTAACAATTTATTTTCAAAGTCGATATATACAGCTTTAACCTCTGCCGTATACTTGATTGTGTTTACAGGCGTCTCAATATGTACGTCAAAATCATAAGGAACCGCCTCGAGTAATTTTCTCAAATCGTGTTTTCATCATTTCACCTCGAATCTACGATCTAGGCTCACCCTGTTTTTATATAATTTGTATATAAATCTGGGTGATCGCTCTTAAATTTTTGCTATCAAAAGTCTCTCTAGGCTTGCTCGATTTCCAGCTCACATAATGCTCACCACATGAGCCTTTTTCGTTTTCACCTAGAGCGTCTTTTAAGAGGTTTTCAATGCCTCGCTTTTTAGCCTCTAGCTCTGCGAGCTGCTCTTTTAACTCGAGATAATCTACAATAACATTGTTATATTGAGCTGATAGCTCTATCGCTTTGCCGTTGCTGTGTTTATACAGCTTTTTGAGTGCCTCGCTGCAAGCCTTGCTGTCGTCTGGCGCTGGCATGGTTTTTGTTTCTACCAAGCGCCAAAACTCTCGGCCAGTATCAATAATGGCTTGAATGACTTCGTCATTGCGTGGAACCTCTTTATAGAAAAAGTTGTTACCACCGACGAGGCAAGCTATCCACCAGCTTGACTTACCAGTTACCGCCATGTAGTGCTGGCACTGCACATAATAAGCGTCTGGCACGCTGTCGTCTTTCCACTCATCGGCCTTGAAAGCGTTCGCCGTCTTGCATTCAAGGCCAGCGTCTAGGCCGACGATTTCTCGGTCGATATTAGCGAGTAAATACGGATATTCCTCGCTCTGTAATGTGAAGTTGTTATTTCTAACCTTGTACCCTGTACGCTTTGCGAACTCTTGGGCTACAATATCCTCTAGGATAGTGCCCCAGTACATTGGTTCGCTTTCCTTTTCTTCAACTGTATCGCTCGTCTTATCAAGCCATACATCGAGAGGGCTGCGCCATTGATTGACGCCTAGCACGGCGCTCATATCAGAGCCGCCAAGCCCTAGCTTGCGAACCTTTAGCCACTCTTTCACGAGTAGCATTCTTACTGTCAAAAATCTTTTTGTACATAGTTGTGTAATGTCCTTTCTTTGACTTTTAACGATAATTAATATAAAATCAGAGTGTGTGATGTTCCTTTCTTAATAGATTGAATATAGGGCCGTTCACCTTTGGTGAATGGCTCTTTTTATGCTTAGATCTACCATTTAATAAGTGCCTCACCTGTACACCACCAGTAAGCAGTGGCAAAGAAAAACAATGTTAAGAAAGTGAATAGTGCCATTTGTAACGATGTAGGCTCATCACTTTTTGCTCAGCCGTCTCAGCTTTCATCGGCTTTTCTGTGTCTTGCTTTTAATTGTTCAGTCATCATTTTTTACTATTTCTTTCTTTAAAGTGATATACCAGTTGGCTTAGAATGTCGCCATATGTCCAGCCCATTAATTTATGAGCTTTTTTAGTTGTCGTTGTTCTTGTTTTCATACTTCTTTTTCCATTCTTCAAAAATCTTTTTATATTTTGAGTGTTTTGGTAAAAACTATATATTTCATCTACTAGCAATGTCATAGTCGCACACCTGCATAGCGATTAATAAAATACTGCCGCTTTTGCCTGTTACTTTAGGCGTTTTATTGAGGCTTACTCTGCCGTCTGAATGAGTAATAGCCGTTTCTTTAATTCTGAAAAGCCCCATTTCATAGCTCTTTGAGTTGGCATATTGTAAGAGCCGCTTTTCTTGAAATCAGATAGCCCTCATTTCTTAACCGCTCAAATAACCTATTTTGCCCAATATTGTGGCTGTTTTGGTTTAAAAAGTTTGGCTAGATCACCGATTAAAATATCGGTATCGCTAGTACTTACTGCGTCTGCGAATAATACTTTCGGCTTCTGTTCCTCTAGCAGCGCTTTTGTTTGGTTATGCGCCTCGATTTCATTGGCGTATAATTTCAATGCGTCTGGTAATGTTCTAGGGATATTCATGCTATACGTTCCGTATTTTCGTAAGCTAGAAGTACATCGTGCGTTATCCAACGCTTGAACTCTTTTGCCTCTGGTTTTCGACTTGATAGCACCAAACTATAGAGGCCGTATTCATTAACTATTGATTTTTCTGGATTGCCAGCAGTACCGTCATTTAAAATGACACTATTCTTCTCGTCATAATCAAGTCGACTCAATGCTTGTCTTGAATTGTTAATTTCTAAGCAATCACATACATCTTTTGCTACAAACCAAGGCTCATTATCTTGTAGGATAATTCGCACATTTCCAAACATTGCATTATTAAATACTTGTAATTCGTTCATTTTTCACCCACTTTATAAGAAGTAATCAACTGTAACGCCGAAGTAATCGGCGATTTTTAAGGGTTGTAACGCTTTAAGTTATATTGCCCTGTTTCCAAGCTGTAGCCGAGGAAGTTGGCAAGTCCAAATCTTTTACACATTCTATATGGTGTAATATTTTGTTCCTTTAACAGCTTGTCAATTTTTCATACATATTGTAAAAATCACCTCTTTTCTGATATATTTAAATTAGTTAATATTTGTTAGCTAATATTTACGAATTTGAGTGTTTTTGTGATTATCTCGTATTTGTTAGCTACCTCGTGATTACATAATAACTCACATTTGCGAGATAGTCCAATTAAGCTGTTCATAAAAATTTTTAAACAGAGGCTTAAAAAAATGAATAAAAAGTAGTTTGGGAGCGCATAGAAACATTAATCAAGAGAGAGACATCACCGCTTATAAGCTTGTAGGCAAAGATACAGGAATATCTACAGCCTCGCTTACAGATTGGAAAAAGGCCGTTCGTCGCCAAAAATTTAACAATCTAAAAAGGATAGCGGACTATTTTGGTGTCTGTATACTATTTAACTGGCGAGGTTGACGATTTTGACTCTGCTCGTCAACAGAAAAATAGAATTTATAAAAAAAGCCGTGGTGTTGACGTTGACTTATCGCATTATGACGATGAGGCTATAGATGATTTATATGTGGCTTATGCGATCAAGAAAGATGTGATCCATAATTTAGAGTTACCAGAAATAAAAAAAGCGCCCTCTACGCTAATGAGCATAGAGAACGCTGAGGGGGTTAATTTAAAAGCGGTACTGGAAAAGGATAATATATTGTCTTATGGTAAACACATCATTACAGATGAGGAACGCACAACTATAAAAAGCACTTATAGAGGCGTTTTTAAAAACTAAGTAAAGGGAACGTTAAGGGGAGTTATGTATTATGAAAAAGTTAGTTATTGCTGCACTATTGGCTGTATGCACCATGTCAGCGCAGGCTATCACGTTGCCAGAATTGGCCAATTATAATAGCTATTTAGAGTCGCCTAATGCGATGAACGAAAAGCAGTTTATGCCTATTGATGTACAAGTTATAAATACAGGCAACGATACGCTCGAGATCATCACGCCAATATATAGCTATATGCCAACCTATAAGAATTTCATCATTACAGAGTTTGTAAAACACTATAAATATGATTTCAATAGCCGTAGTATTGTGTTAGAGCTAACGGAAACAAATCTCATAGACGGCCGAAATGGTAAAGTATTAAAGCGTTCTAACCATAAGCCACCTAAAAAGAGTTGAATTGCAAAGAAAATACATATGGTTATTTAGAGGTTATGATAGCGCTAGGCAACGCCCAACGCATAGGCAAGTTTACACCGCCAGTACCAATATAAAAATAAAGCCCCTATCAAGGGGCTTTATTTATGTAAAATCAAAAACCGCCGATATATACGCTCGGCGGTTTCTGGGCTGACAATGTCATCAAAAAGTTCATATTGATATTATAGCACTGAAAGGAACATCACACAATGACAAATAATAAAGATTTACAAACAGGCGTTATATACGCCAGATATTCGAGCGATAAACAAAGAGACGAGTCAATCGAGGGGCAAATAAGAGAGTGCATAGAGTACGCCCAGCGTGAGGGTATATTGATTACTAAAATATACACAGATAGAGCCCTTTCCGCTCGCACCGATAACCGACCAGAGTTCTTGCAAATGATCCGTGATAGTGCCAATCAATCATTTAATTATGTTATCGTCTATCAGCTCGATAGGTTCAGCTGTAGCCGGAGGATAGTGCCAAATATAAGGCATATTACGCCGTAATGGCGTTAGAGTATTAAGCGCAAAGGAACATATTACCAATGAGCCTGCAGGTATTATCTTAGAAAGTATGCTCGAGGGTATGGCTGAATATTACAGCGTTGAGCTATCTCAAAAAGTTAAACGTGGCATGACTGAAAACGCCCTTAAAGGCAAAATGAACGGCGTCGCTATTCCTCTTGGCTATGACTTAACAGAAAGCCACCATTTAGCCGTGAATGCTCATGAGGCTAAGGCGGTAAGGTTAATATATGACTTATATCTCAAACAGCACTCTATAGCCAAAATTAGCGATATTTTGCATAGTAAAGGTTATCTTACAAAGAAAGGCCGCAAGATTTCGCCTAGTGTGATTAAAAATATCCTATCTAATGAGAAATATATAGGCGTATACTCTTGGGGTGATATTCGTATTGAGGGATCTATACCCCCTATTATCTCGAGAAAGGTATTTGACGAGGTGCAACAGGTTATGCCCAATAGAATTAGAAATAAAGGCCGACGCTCTGAAATGTATAGCTTATGTGGCAAGTTTATTTGTGGCGAATGTATACCACTATGCAGGCTCTACAGCTACATCAAGAAATGGCGAAAAGCACCATTATTACGTATGCACCAATAGAAGAAAAACACCATACTTGCGCATTTCCCAAATATTCGCCGTGATGAACTCGAGGACTTAGTTATTAATAGAACGCTTGAAATTCTAAATCAGCCCTCAAATATCGCTCGTATAGTCGATTTAGTTATGTCTGGCTATAGTAATGCTACCAAAGAGGCTAAAACGGCCATACAGGGCATAAATAATAAAATTAAGGCTATTGATACAGAATTAGATAATTGCATGAGCGCAATCAAGCAAGGTTTTATTACGGAACGCCTAAAAGGCGAAATAGAAACCCTCGAGAATGAACGAAATAACCTATTAGAGCAAAAAGCGAACCATGAGAGCGCCATTATACCTATAAAAATTTACAGCGGATCATATCGAGTATTTTCTTGAGAGAATGGCAAAAGAAAACCCTACCACCAAAGCAGGTCAGCTCTCGTATTCTTTGATACATTTATCAAGAGCGTAACTATCTATAGTGATAGGGTTGAAATCGTATTCAATTATAAGAATGAATTACCAGCATTTAATAATCAATGCGCTACTGGTTCGCATTTCAGTATTGGTGGGCCCACCTGTCTCGAACCAGGGACCGACCGGTTATGAGCCGGTTGCTCTACCCTGAGCTATAGGCCCTCAGTTAGTTTCTAGCTTATTAATTATACCGAATAGACTGTCATTTAGTCAAGGCAACTCAAACGCTAAGACTATTTCATTAGCATAAAACGGTGAATCATATGATCTTCGTTAAATACGCCTTTAGTAGTTAGTGTAGTCGTTTGGCTATCTGTAGATTTAATGCCTCGTGCACTCATGCAGCTGTGAGACGATGTAATGTGCACAATAACATCATCAGACCCTGTCGCTAAGAAATTACTTCCGCAATATCTTCACCAATTTTTCTTGTAGTTGTAAACGCTTAAAAGACATTTCAGCTATGCGGGGAATCTTAGATAAACCTATGACACGACCTTTTGGTATATACCCAATACTGATACTCATATCATACATCAATGCCATATGATGTTCACAATGAGAGAAGCAAGTAATATCCTTTACTACTACCATTTGATTTGTATCTACAGCGAAGGTCTTACCATACATGTCTGCAATCTCAGCATTTGTATACTGAATGCCTTCATATACCTCTTCCATCATTTGAGCCACCCGTTTCGGTGTTTCTAACAAACCGTCCCGATTAGGATCCTCACCTAATGCTTCTAACAACTGATATATAAGTGATTCTATTTTTTTTGTATCCATATTTACCCCTTTATATCAAGATTTCATCAGACCTCATATCATACCATAGAAAAAATACTGATACTACACAGCCTAACAATACTATACACCCTTTGCATCTGGATCCCAGACAAATTTATGGATTTGCAGTTGGAATCGTACATTCTGCAAATTATATGTTTTCATATAATCGATAATCGATGCCGCCTCAATCTGTCCCCATACAGGCGATACATATATTTGAGCCACTGTAGGATATTTACTAATTATGCGACGCATACAATCCAAATCTTCTGGAGAGCCAACGACAAACTTAATCAAATCACGTTCTGTAGCCACCTTGAATATATCTATATTCATAGACTCTTCGGCTAAAGAGGACGGCGTTTTATAATCGTAGGTAAACCACACATTATCTCTATGAAAGCTCGGTATAATCGTGCCATTTGTTTCAATATTGAAAATCATAAGGACTATTATTAGGCCTCTCTCGTTTATCTACATCATTAATACGAGTTAAATCACTTTGACTTGATGGACTGTCTTGTATCTTTAAAGCCTTCCGACGATTTAATTCATCAATTAACTCTACAACAGCAGCTTCTTGTAATAGAGGCTCCCCACCAGTAATAGTAATGCGATGATTGCCTAAGCTTTCAATAACATCAGCCACCTCAGCTACAGTCATCTCTGTGAAAACACTATCAATGCCGTAGCTATAAGTCGTGTCGCAATAGGAACAGCGAATATTGCAATCATGAAGCGTAAAAATGTAGTCAGCAAGCCTTGCCGACTACCTTCCCCATCAATAGAGGCAAAAAATCTCAATCACGTTCATAAATAGCTGTGTTCCTTCAGATTCTTGAACCTCTACTTTTAAAAGCATTTTGGGCCCAATTCATCAGCGATCCATTTTGCCATATTCTCCGCAGTAGGATTTATATCGCCTAGTACATCGTTGATATGGCGATGGTCCAAGCGACCATGAATTTTTTCTTTAATAATCGTAAAGTCGATGACCATCCCATTATGATCTAACTCTTCAGAACGTCCATGAACTGTAATAATCCAGTTATGCCCATGAAGATTTTTGACATTTACTCGGATAATCTAGTTTTTAATTGATGAGATGCACTCACCTCTAACCGTTTAGTAACTGTAAACATTATATCTCCTATCTCATTACATAAGTGTTTAACTTATATCTATTACATAAAAACTTATCGCTATTACATGAAACGCTTGTCTATTACGTAAGTCTTATCATAAATTACTTTTTTTATTGTAAGATATTACCATTTTTTTATTATAACATAAAGGGTTGTAATACAGTGCTATACAACACTGCATTACAACCCTTAAGAGATTCAAAATCTTATAAGAAGTCTTTGATTTTATCACGTTTACCGCGGTTGCGCAATTTAGTAAGCGCTTTACCTTCAATCTGACGAATACGTTCACGTGTAACATTGAAATGTTGACCAACTTCTTCCAATGTACGAGGCTTACCATCCTTCAACCCAAAAACGTAAAATCAATACTTGTTGCTCACGATCAGTTAAGCATGTAAATACATCTTCAATTTGCTCTTGCAATAAAATGTAGCTAGCTGCATCGTCTGGAGCAATTGCATCTTGGTCCTCGATGAAGTCCCCTAAATGGGAATCTTCCTCTTCACCAATCGGAGTTTCCAAGGATACTGGCTCTTGGGCGATCTTTTGAATTTCACGTACCCGCTCTACAGTAATGCCCATACCTTCAGCAATTTCTTCTGGCAATGGCTCACGACCCTTGTCTTGCAACAATTGTCTAGAAATACGAATCAATTTATTAATTGTTTCTACCATATGTACAGGAATACGAATCGTACGAGCTTGGTCTGCAATAGCACGCGTAATCGCTTGACGAATCCACCATGTAGCATACGTAGAAAATTTATAACCTTTAGTATAATCGAATTTATCTACCGCTTTAATAAGACCTAAGTTACCTTCTTGGATTAAATCCAAGAACAACATACCGCGACCTACATAACGTTTTGCGATACTTACAACTAGTCGCAAGTTAGCATCTACCAATTTTTTCTTTGCCTTTTTGCTAAGTTGAATATCTTTATATGTAGCATCCTCTTGTGAACCAGCTTCGATTTGCTTAGCTAATACGATTTCTTCATCAGCTGAAAGCAATGGCACTCGACCAATCTCTTTTAGGTACATTCGTACAGGGTCATCAATATTAACACCAGAATCAACACTTAAATCGATAGAAATTTTTCTTCTCGCTAGAAAACTTCGTCTTCATCTTCATCCGTTTCAATTGTATGACTATCTGTATCATCAGCATCAATATCTGCCACAATCTCTACATTCAATTTACCCAAAGTCGTATAAATATCATCTAATTGTTCCGCAGTAATTTCCGTCTGCTCATGAAGAGCATCTGAAATCTCGGATTGTGTCAACACACCGCTCTTACGGCCTTTTTCAGAAGTTGCTCAACAATCTCCTCTATTTGACTTTTTGTACTTTCTTAGCCACAGCGCTCTCCTTTTTAACCATTAATGATTTACTTAGACCATTCTCTAATTAAATTCTGTATTTCCTGACACTTATGTAATTCGCTAATAAACGTCGAATCTCCTGCTCGTTTTAATTGATCCGCCATAATTGAATGCGCTTTATACTGTTCACGCAATGAATGGAGCCTTATCTTACGGATTAATGCAGGCACTTGTACCTTGTATTCATCGTCACTCATGACGACCAACCTAGAGTAAATATCGTATTCTTGAGAAGATAAAACAGATTGAATTGCAGTTTCATCTAGACGACCTTCGGACTTATACAAGGTGAATAGCTTTTCTATTATACCTCGATATTCAATTTTTTCAAAGTCCTCTAATGGCAAATAGCTCATCATATGTTGTAATACTTCGCCATCTGTGAAAGCTAAGGACAATATTTTTCCGCATCTCCCTTTGGTAAATCCTGTGTTGGCAAAGGTGTTGATGCAGTATCCACTAATTCAATTTGTCCTTTTTTCACATAATCTCTAAAGTATCTAAAAATAGTACTATTATCAAGCCATAATGGTAATGCCAATGTTTTTAAAGCATCATCTCTCTGTGTTTGACTATCTATATTTGCAATATATGGGAAAACATCTGCCATAACAGCCTGCTTCCCTTCTGTATCATTTGTATCGTGTTTAATCAAAGACTCACTTAATAGATAATCAAGAGGTTTAACAGCTTTAGCAACTAACTCCTTAAATGCCTGTCCCCCATGATTACGCACATAATCATCTGGATCTTTGCCGTCTGGCATAGCAAGGACACGCACCTTAAAATCCGTATTTTGCAATAATTCAATAGCTCTAGCAGCCGCCTGACGACCAGCACCATCCATATCATAAGCTAACACGATTTCTTCAGCCTGCCTCATCAAGATATGTCCATGATCTCTTGTATAAGCAGTCCCCAATGATGCGACTACATTAGTAACACCATGATTATGAGCAGATATAACGTCCATATAGCCTTCTACAAGAATAGCTTGTTTTTCCTCACGAATAGATTTATAAGCCTTATCAAAGGCAAATAAGAGTTTACCTTTTTCAAAGATTGATGACTCTGGAGAGTTTAAATATTTTGGTGTACTATCATCCATAACACGCCCACCAAAAGCAACGACTCGCCCTTTACCATCCATAATGGGGAACATGATTCTATTTCTGAAGAAGTCATAAAATTGACCCTTTTGATTCTTTCGGACAAGATTCAACTCTAAAGAATGGAATCATCAATGCCACGCTCATGAAAGGCACGATATAACTTATCCCAACCATCAGGGGCAAAACCAAGCTTAAATGTTTCTATGGTCTCTGTGTGAGCCCTCGCTTTTTCAAATAATCTAATCCCACTTTACCAATAGACGTTTGAGTGAGACAGTTATGGAAAAAGGTAGCCGCTAAATCAGAAGCTTCATACAATTTTTTGCGCCTTTCATCTCTAGCTCTTTGTTCAGGTGAAAGTTTCGCCTCTGGCAATGGAATATTAGCTCGATTAGCTAGCCGCTCTAGGGGCTTTCTACAAAGGTTAAATGCTCTAATTCCATAAGAAATTTAATAGCATTTCCTGATGCATGGCACCCAAAGCAATAATAAAAACCCTTTTCAGGGGCTACACTAAAGGATGGCGTTTTTCATTATGAAATGGACAACAACCCCAATAGTTCTTGCCGCGTTTCTTTAGGCTACATGCTCGGATACAACTGACACGATATCATTAGCATCTTTGATTTGTTCAATCAACTCATTTTTCAAAATATCGGCTCATAGCCAACGCCTCCTTCCCCATATATATATTAATTCTATATACAAATAAAAATCCTCTATTTGTAAAAGCATTTTTAATCAATTAAATTATTAAAAAGTATAAATAACTTGATACGAATCATAGGAATCATCATCTACAACGCAATGTAAATGATGATTCCTATACGCCGTATATAGCAATATATAATTACCGAAACTTTGATAACAATAGGCGCAATGAAAACATTGCAGCCTATACTTATCGCTTATAGCATATTATTTTGCGTAATCCACAACGCGAGTTTCACGAATAATTACGACCTTAATTTGGCCTGGATATTCAAGTTCTGACTCGATGCGTTTTACGATATTCCGAACAAGTAATGTAGACTCAGCTTCATCAATCTTATCCGGTTTTACTACAACGCGAATCTCACGACCGGCTTGAATAGCAAAACATTTTTCAACGCCTTCGAAGGATTCAGCGATTTCTTCCAATTTAGATAAACGTTTTAAGTAGTTTTCTAATGTTTCTCGACGTGCTCCTGGACGGGCAGCGGAGATAGCATCAGCGGCAGCTACTAATACAGCTTCTACGGTTTGGAACTCTTCATCACCATGATGAGCACCAATACAGTTAATTACTGCTGCACTTTCACGATATTTACGAGCCACATCAACACCGATTTGAACATGAGAACCTTCAAGTTCACGGTCTAATGCTTTACCAATATCATGAATCAAACCACCTCGTTTAGCCAAAGTTACATCACAGCCTAGTTCAGCTGCCATTAAACCTGCTAAATGAGATACTTCAATGGAATGTTTCAATACGTTTTGACCATAACTAGTACGATATTTCAAACGGCCTAAAATCTTAACAATTTCAGGATGTAAGCCATGAACATCAGCTTCAAATGTCGCTTGTTCACCAGCCTCTTTAATAGTTTGGTCCACCTCTTTACGAGCTTTACCAACCATTTCTTCAATACGAGCTGGATGGATACGACCATCTACAATCAATTTTTCTCCAGCGCAATACGAGCCACTTCACGACGAATTGGATCGAAGCCGGAAAGAATAACTGCTTCTGGTGTGTCATCGATAATCAAATCAATACCTGTTAATGTTTCGAGTGCACGAATGTTACGGCCCTCACGACCGATAATGCGCCCCTTCATTTCATCATTAGGCAATGCCACTACGGATACGGTAGTTTCCGCTACATGGTCAGCTGCACAACGTTGGATAGCAGAGGAGATAATTTCTTTCGCTTTTTTCTCCGCTTCATCCTTAGCTTGCTGCTCCATTTCCTTAACCATAATCGCCGTTTCATGACGGATTTCTTGTTCCACATTCGTTAACAAGATATTTTTAGCTTCTTCGAACGTCATGCCAGAAATACGTTCCAATTCTGCCATTTGTTTTTCATACAAAGCTTCTACCTTTTCACGGCTTTGGGCTAAGTCAGCTTCTTTGCGATGTAAAGCTTCCTCTTTGTGCTCAATATTGTCTAATTTTTTATCCAAAGATTCTTCTTTTTGAAGAATACGACGTTCCATACGTTGAAGTTCAGAACGACGATCTTTATTTTTCTCGTTCTACATCAGAACGGAGCTTATGAATTTCTTCTTTCGCTTCTAATAAAGCTTCTTTCTTTTTAGACTCAGCTGTGCGTTCACCATTTGCAATGATGCGAGCAGCCTCTTGTTCAGCTTGATTCAGTTTTCCTTCAGCAATATTTTTTCTTAAAAAATAGCCTACCCCTAGTCCAATCAGTACCATTACCACTGCAATTAGACTATACTCTAAAATTTCTTTCACCTCCTTTTTTTATTTCTCAAAATTGAGCTTTCATGCTCCTTTTTATGCCCTTTATGCATTAAATTATCAATTAGCCATATCATCATATAAATAAATAAGGCTATTATTAATTTTAGACTTCAAAGCCCTTTCTGTCAAGATTTTACAAGCCTACCAAGGCCTCTCAAAAAGCAGAATTTATTCATAAAAATCATTGCATACAACTTGAATTGTGCTTGTTGAGAACCCCCTGTATTTGAGAAAAACTAAAAACTTTTTACCTGAGGAGTCTTCTCTTCATTGAGAATAGATCCAAATTTTTTTCTACCACCCGATAAGCAGCTTTTTACCTCATCATAAGCAGAAATTTCTGAGGAATCGCAAGTCCTCGAAGTTTCATTTTTTGCTTAATCATATAAGCACCGTATTTCTGTTCTTTCATCAAATAGGTTAATACCTGCTCAGATAAACGTTCATCATTAATGTAATCATAATCTCTAAGGCGCTCAAGGACCCTCTCAATGATAGGGTCCTCGAATTGTTTACGTCTCATTTTTTGCGTCAGCTCATAAGAACTAAGAAAGCGCTGAGCTAGGAAGCGATACGCTTGATCCATAGCAGCTTGCATCGTTTCGTCACTCATGATTATACTTCTTCAGTTACTTCTTCACCAATTACATCGATTTCTTCAGTGCCAACAGCCAATGTATCACGAATAATGCGATCGATTTCATCAGCTATTTGTGGATTCTCTAACAAGTATTGTTTAGCCGCTTCCTTACCTTGCCCCATACGTTCCCCATTATAGGAGTACCAAGCACCTGATTTATTGATAATTTCCATATTTGTACCGATATCAATAAGTGTGCCAGTTTTAGAGATACCTTCACCATACATCAAATCAAATTCAGCTGTCTTAAATGGAGGTGCCACCTTTATTTTTAACAACTTTAACTTTTGTTCGAGCACCAACATTCTCGTTATTTGCTTTTAATCAATTCCCCTTTACGAACATCAAGGCGTACGGAGGAATAGAATTTCAACGCACGACCACCAGTTGTTGTTTCAGGATTACCGAACATAACACCTACTTTTTCACGCAATTGGTTGATGAAGATAACAACTGTTTTTGGATTTACTGATGATACCAGTCAATTTACGCAACGCTTTACTCATCAAACGAGCTTGTAAACCTACGTGAGCATCACCCATTTCACCATCAATTTCCGCTTTAGGAACCAAAGCCGCTACGGAGTCAACTACAACGATATCTACTGCACCACTGCGAACAAGAGCTTCTGTAATTTCTAGAGCTTGTTCTCCATTATCTGGTTGAGAAATCAACAAATTATTGATGTCTACCCCCAAGTTGCGAGCATATACAGGATCCATCGCATGCTCCGCATCAATAAATGCTGCAATGCCACCTTGTTTTTGAGCTTCTGCTACAGCATGAAGAGCTACTGTTGTTTTACCAGAAGATTCTGGACCGTAGATTTCAATTACACGACCACGAGGGAAGCCACCTACACCAACAGCGATATCGATAGCAAGAGAACCAGAGGAAATCACCTCTACATTCATGCGATCTGCCGCTTCACCAAGACGCATAATAGCACCTTTACCAAAATCTTTTTCAATTTGTTTTAACGCGTTATCCAACGCTGCTTGTCTGCCATCTACAGCCATTATTTTATTTCCCCTTTTCTGTTATATAAGTATAAACATAGTATAGTGCTAGCTCTGCCGCACTTTGTCTAATATCTTCTCGATTGCCAATTAAATTAGCTCTATGGGCCACTGTGCCATGTGGACCAGTAACACCAAACCATACAAGACCAACAGGCTTTTCTCGAGTACCACCTCCAGGACCAGCTATGCCTGTCGTAGAAACGGCATATGTTGTTTGGCCAACAGTTCGTGCCCCCTCTGCCATAGCCTTAGCCACTTGTTCACTAACAGCGCCATACGTATCTAACATATCTTGTGGTACACCTAAAACACGATGTTTCACATCATTACTATACGAAATGACACCACCCATATAGTACTCACTACTGCCACTGACATTAGTCAGTAATTTACCAACCAATCCTGATGTACATGATTCAGCAGTACTAATAGTACTATGTTCCTCTAACAAGGTTCGACCTAATGTTTCCTCCATAGAAATTGTTAAGTTGCGCCCTATGCGAGAGCCTAAGCGTTCTCGTATGATTGTATCCCAAGGATTAAGCAGGTCTTGTGCCGCTTCTAATGTTTCAGCCTTAGCAGTGATGCGAACCTCAATGTAGCCCTTTTTAATGAGCAAAGCTATGGTCGGATTAGATTGCTTCTTAATTAGATCCATCAAGGTGCTTTCTAAATCAATTTCACGAATATCATATACGCCATAACGATAGGATGTAACAACACCTTGAGAACCAAATCGGCCATTTAAATAAGGAACTACGCTCTCTTGGAACATGCCCTTCATTTCTCCAGGAGGTCCAGGTAAAAGTATGTACGTAGTGTCGCCATCTTCAACGACGACACCTGGAGCAACTCCAACAGGGTTATATAATACTTTCGCCCCTTCTGGTAATTGTGCTTCTCGCCGACTCGCATCGGGTATAGTACGGTTTACACTTTTAAAAAATCCTTTCAAGCTCGTTCATGGCCTCTTGATTAAACACAATAGGTCTGCCAATTGAATCGGCAAGTACATTACGTGTAATGTCGCCCTGCGTTGGTCCTAGCCCACCAGTACTAATAACGATATCAGCCCTTGTACTAGCGAGCTGAAAAACTTCAGCCATTCGTTTCGGATTATCACCTACCACCGATTGATGGGCAATGGTATATCCTAATTTATTTAACTCTTGTGCTAGCCAAGATACATTCGTATTTACTGTATCACCTAGCAATAATTCTGAACCTGTAGAAATAAGTTCTACAATCATCAGATCACCTCCACAATCGAATATATCGAACTGTGCATTATTCTACAACTGTAGCTACTACATCATAAGCAAAGCCTTGCTCTACTTGTACCTTAAGAATATCACCAGGTTGAATGTCTTCACCGCAGTCTTCAATGTACATATTACCATCTACATCAGGTGCTTGAGATTTCAATCGACCTTTTGCAAGCAATGTGTTATTCTCGCCTTCTTCGATTTCCTCTATCATCGCATAATCAATGGTACCTTCTAAATTGCGATTATTCTCTTCAGAGATAGCAGCTTGGATGGACATAAGAACGTGATAACGCTCTTCTTTGACCTCTTCTGGTATTTGGTCTTCACGAGCACCAGCTGGTGTACCATCTTCTTGAGAATACGTAAATACGCCCATATTATCGAATTTGATTTCTTTTACAAAGTCACAAAGTTCCTCAAATTGTTCATCTGTTTCACCAGGAAATCCAACGATGATAGAGGTGCGCAATGTAATATGAGTCGGTGCATTTCTAATCTTCTTAAGCAAGCGCTCAATATCATTGCGATCGTCTCGGCGATTCATTTGTTTCAAAATATCGTTATTAACATGTTGCAATGGAATATCTACATATTTACAAAGCTTTGGCTCATTAACGATAATATCTAACAATTCATCAGAGAAAAATGTCGGATATAGGTATAGCATGCGAATCCATTCTATGCCTTCTACAGTTGTTAATTCTTTTAACAATGTCGTCAATAATGGTTTACCAGCATTAAGGTCGATACCATAGCTCGTTGTATCTTGAGCGATAAGGACAACTTCCTTAACCCCGGTCGCAGCCAATCGTTCCACTTCAGCCTTAATAGACTCGATAGTACGACTGCGGAATGCACCGCGTACCTTAGGAATAATACAGAATGTACACCCGTTATTACAGCCTTCTGCAATTTTTACATATGCACTATAACGAGGTGTTGTTTGAATACGAGGCATGCGCTCATCATAGATATTCGTAATATTTTCCATGATACAACTGCGATTGCCGTGCTCAATAGCATCAACGGCTACCATAACTTGATCCCATGCACCGGTACCGATTAATGCATCAATTTCAGGAATTTCTTGGAATAATTCATCCTGATATTGTTGGCTAAGACAACCTGCTACGATAAGGCCCTTACAAGTACCATCCTCCTTATATTGGGCAACCTCAAGGATGGTATTTATAGACTCAGCCTTAGCTTTTTCAATAAAAGTACAGGTATTTACAACGATAAGATCTGCTTCGCTTAAGTCTTCTGTAATCGAATAGCCATTATCTCTCAATAAGCCTAACATTACCTCTGTATCTACTAAATTTTTAGCACAACCTAGGCTAACATATCCTAATTTTTCCCATTCTATATCCTTTCGTCACTAGATTCTTATTTATTTATTTCTTGGATTTATACAACTGACTTAGTCCTTACGGAATCGTACTTGACTAACCCAATGATTTAATAGTAACTTTTTTTACCTTCTAGAGTATAGCCACCATTCACAGGCCATAATACTAAATCATGCCCCATAGAATCTTTTGGCTCATCCATCTCAGGATTAGTAAATATATAAGTAAAATTCTTTTCTACCATATATTTTCGCCGTTTTAGAAGATAGTAACCAATTAATAAACTCTACACTATCTGCTTTATGTTTTGAATTTTTTAAAACGGCAGCACCAGTCACATAATAAGACGTACCATCTTTAGGATAAATGATCTTAATTGGATACCCATGATGACTATATTGCGCCGCATCAGACAAGTTACCAATACCAATATTTGTCTCCCCTAGCGCAGTTAGGCGTATTGGAGTAGACAAAAATTTAGCATGTTGAACCACATGGGGCTTCAAACTATATAAGTATTCAAGAGCCTCTGGTTCCCCTTTATACTCTACCATATTATATAGCAAATTGGCCGCATTCTGAGATGCTACAAAATCGGTCATAACGATAGACCAATCACCTTGTTTTCCCAATGTATCCCATGTAGTAATATATTTACCAATGCCATTATGGAAGGTATCATTCTGAACAAATACGATGGGATCATACCAAATACCAACCCAATAGCCATTTGGATCCTTTAGATTATCACGTACCTCGTCAATACGTTCATTGACGATGGGCATATATTTACCTGCATTGGCACCAATTACGAGATTATCTTCAGAAGTTAGCACCAAATCACCAGAAGTATCAGCCACTATAGAAGCCGACCGTTGCGACATTTGTTCCTCTGTAAGAGGCATTACAGTGACTTTTACCTTTTGTTCCTCTTCATAACGCTCAGCAAGCATAGCTGTCAAAGTATTAGGTAAGTCCGTATAGACTATAATTTCACCACGAATAGGCTCTTTGGCCTGTTCTATTTGTTCTTGTTGGTAAAAGTTTATGCCATAGATCAACATTCCTACCACAAATAATGCTAAGATGCTCGGAGCAATCCATCGTTTCATATATGCCTCCCATAAGACATAAAGTATCTTAAAATGAGAGTAGCTAGAGCTACTCCCTACATGTAACGACCACCAAAACTTTTATTAGATGTACGAACTTTAGTCACATCTCTACTACGCCTTTTTCCAGTCTGGCATCGATTCCTAGATTCGCAACCTCGTTTGCCATTACGAGATTTACTAGATTGGCTAATACGCTTAGAATTTCCACCAATTGGTCGGGGTGGAATTAAACATTCTGGGCCAAAGCCAATTAAATCACGTCGATTGGCTTCTATGAGAGCCTCTTTAACAAGGTCATAGTTTTCAATATTTTTAAACTGCATCAATGCGCGCTGTTTTGCTTTATCTCTACCCTTTTTAGCAACATATACAGGTTTTCCATCTAGTGGATTAATGCCCGTATAATACATACAAGTAGAAAGGCTACCCGGCGTAGGAATAAAATCCTGTACTTGCTCTGGGTACATATGGTGATCTCGTAAAAATTCCGCTAATTCAATAGCATCCTCTAGGGCACAACCGGGATGAGAGCTCATAAAGTACGGAACTAAGTATTGTTTCTTACCAAGCTTTTTATTTGCCTCTTCAAACCAAGACTTAAAGGTTAGGAATTCTTCTTTACCAGCTTTCCCCATCATATTGGTAACCCGTTTAGATACATGTTCTGGAGCTACCTTTAGCTGCCCACTTACGTGAAACTCGCAAAGTTCCCGCACAAAATCTTTATTGTTATCGGCTAGTACATAGTCATAACGCAAACCAGAACGAACAAATACCTTTTTTACACCTTTTAGTTTACGTAATTTACGCAGTAAAGCAATATAGTCATCATGATTTGTATTCAAGTTTTCACAAGGCTCTGGAGCCGCACAAGTACGACCTTTACACGCACCATAGACAGCTTGTTTATCGCAAGCTAGATGGCGGAAATTTGCCGTAGGGCCCCCTACATCATGAATATACCCTTTAAAATTGTCCATCTTGATCATCATGTGAGCTTCTTCAATCAAAGACTCATGACTACGATTCTGAATGATACGCCCTTGGTGATTAGTAATAGCACAGAAAGAACAACTGCCAAAGCAACCTCGTTGGCTCACAAGGCTAAATTGAACTTCGCTTAATGCTGGCACACCACCCTTATCATCGTATTTAGGATGCCACTTTCGAGTATATGGCAAGTTATAGACACCGTCCATTTCCTCCTGTGTCAATGGCAAGGCAGGCGTGTTCTGAATGAGATATCTATCACCATGTTTTTGGACTACAATACGTCCATAGAACGGATCTTGTTCATCGTATTGAATGCGGAATGCATCGGCAAAGTCCATCTTATCCGCCTTAATAGCTTCATAGGATGGGCACTCTACATAGTCAATGGTTGGAATTTCCTTTGCCATGTAGCAAATGCCACGTATAGATGGCAAAGACTCTTTAAATCGACCCTGATCTAAGGCATCAGCTAGTTCAACGATTTGAAGTTCTCCCATGCCATAGACGAGTACATCGGCCTTAGAATCTACTAAGATGGATCGACGCACCGTATCTGACCAATAGTCATAATGACCAAAGCGACGCAAAGACGCTTCTATACCACCAATGATAAGAGGTACATCACTGTAAGCCTCCTTCATACGGTTAGCATATACCAAGGTAGCACGATCTGGACGATGACCTGACTCACCACCTGGAGAATAATCATCTTGACGGCGAACTTTCTTTGCTGCCGTAAATTTATTAAGCATTGAATCTAAATTCCCTGCCGTAACAAGGGATGCTAGACGTGGTTTACCTAGTTTTTTGAAAGCCTCTACATCATTCCAATCTGGTTGATCTATAATGCCTACACGATAACCTTTGGATTCCAAGTATCTACCGATAACTGCAGGCGCAAAGGATGGATGGTCCACATAAGCGTCCCCACTGATGAGAACGAAATCTAATTCAGCCCAACCACGTTCCTTCATATCCGAAGGTTCTGTTACTAAAAATCTATCCATTGATTGTGTAAATGCCTTTCTATCATGCCTAATCAGATACTAGAACAGGAATAACCATAGTAAAAATAATGCCATACAAAACTAAAATAATCCCTAAAATAATGCGTTCTTGTACAATAGAGCGTTGACGTTTTCGTTGACGCGTTTCTAAGGACATACGCTTTTTAGATGTTTGGTATTCAACAAACTCACTTTGTACCAAATTAGGAGTTGCTTGAGCCTTCCGTCTTGTAACAGAACGTAAAGAAAAGGTATCTATGTCCCCTACTTGGCTCTGATATACTTTTTACCAAGCGATCCCCATCAAGATCTAAGTAGTTACCATAGTTTCGAATAAAACCTTTTACGTAGACTTGACCAGGAATGATATCATAGTTGCCATCTTCGATAGCCTCTAAATAGGTTGTTTTAATGTGCAGCACTTGCTCCACATCTTTAAAGGTTAGATTACGTCTTACCCGTTCACGTCGTAATTCTTCGCCTAATTCAGCCATTTTCGTTCCTTTCTAAATCTACGTAATATTCATATAGTAATTAGCTCATTATTGCTCATCATTGGAATCGGAGAAATATCTAGCCTTAGCTTGTTCAGGGCTCATTAAAATTTCTCGAGCCTTACTGCCCATGCTAGGGACCAACGATTTTAAGGTCTTCCATTGTATCTACAAGACGTGCCGCACGGGTATAACCTATACGGAAACGACGTTGCAACATCGATACGGAAGCTTGACCAGATTCCATAACGAGATTGACAGCTCGCTCTAATAATTCATCGCGGTAAACATCATTAGCATCAGAAGATTCTTTTTCAGCTTCCTTTTCCACTTCTTGAGTTACCGTATTATCATATTCTGGTTCTCGTTGAGCTTTCACAAACTCTACAAGTTTTTCTACCTCATCATCAGAAATGAAGGCCCTTGTACACGAATAGGTTTATTTGCACCAATCGGAGCAAATAACATATCCCCTTTACCCAATAGTTTCTCTGCTCCTGCCATATCAAGAATGGTACGGGAGTCAATTTGAGAGCCTACAGCAAAGGAAATACGGCTTGGTACATTGGCCTTAATAGAACCGGTAATAACGTTAACAGATGGCCGCTGCGTAGCAAGAACCATGTGAATACCTGCAGCACGAGCCATTTGTGCTAAACGACTAATAGATTCTTCAATATCATCAGGAGCCGTCATCATAAGGTCAGCTAACTCGTCGATAATCAGCACGATTAGCGGCATTGCTGCTTTTAGGGATGCGCTTCATTATAGCTCTTAATATCACGTTTACCAGATGCAGCAAACGCCTTATAACGAGCCTCCATTTCTCGAACGGCCCAACGCAATACAGCTGCTGCTTTTTTCATATCCGTTACAACTGGAGCCATCAAGTGCGGGATCCCATTGTAAATAGACAATTCAACCATCTTAGGGTCGATTAATAATAACTTAACCTCTTCCGGTTTGCGACTAAAGAGAATACTAGAAATTAATGTATTTACATACGGATTTACCAGAGCCAGTTGTACCAGCTACGAGCAAGTGAGGCATCTTCGCAAGGTCTGTAATAACAGGCTTTCCCTGCAATATCCTTACCAAGACCGACAGGAATACCTCCACGAGCATCTTTAAAGTCACTGCAATCAAGTACATCGCGTAAATGAACGGCTTCTGTCGTTTTATTAGGGACCTCAATACCGATGGCAGATTTCCCTGGAATCGGAGCCTCCATACGAATATGTTGCGCTGCCAAATTGAGGGCAATATCGTCTGTTAAATTAACGATACGACTCACTTTCACGCCTGGTGCAGGTTCAATTTCATAACGTGTAACAGTTGGGCCTTGTGTAGCATTAACAACCTTTGCAGTAATACCAAAGTCACTCAATACATGTTCAAGCATCATCGCATTTTGTGCTACTTCTTCACCATTGTTTTGACTCCCCTTCCCTTTCGCCAAAATATCTAGGCTTGGGAAATGGTAAGGTCTATCATAGGACCGATGAATCTGTCCATCTTTAGATACAGCTACTTGCGCCGTATCTTCTGTAGTACTAATAATGGACGGTACTTGTAAACCCATACCTGCCATACCAGCTCCAGCACTTACAGAGCTTGCAGCTGCACCCGTTCCTGGCACAGCGGAGGCAATAGCACCGTGATTCGTTTCCAATGGTCCTATTGTTGTATTTTGATAAGAGAATTCTGGTTCTTCATCATCAGAATTTTCTACAGTTTCAACCTCATCTGAATACTCTTCATCTGGCGTATATGAATAGTCCTCATCTGGAACATATACATAATCATCACTCGTAGATCTATGCGTATCAGAGAATTGTTCAAAATCATCAGCTTCATAAGACTTCAGTATCACCAGATGCTCCAGATATATTAGCCAATTGCTCAGCCGCACGATTACGTGCTTCTATCTCAGCCAATTCCTTCCAAGATGTAGGAGTTTTTGTGACTCCATAGTAGTAACTGTATCTTCAATAGGATCAACATCTACAGCTGTAGTAGAGTCAAAGAGGTCTCTTCCAGTAGCAATGCCTTGTTTTTCCAATGCATCTAATGCTTGATCTGCCGCATCAGCAAAGCGTGTATCTTTTTCCCTGTTATAAAGCTTTACGCTGTTCTGCCGCTTCTTTACGTTGTTCATTCCAATCTTCAAAGACTTCTTTTGCAACAGCAACCTTCTCAGCAGCTACCTCTTTTGCAACATCAAGGCCAACCTGTGTTTTGTCCGCGCCTTTCTGTAATCCACTGCGCAAAGACAAACGTGTCACCAGTAATCCAAAAGCTATGAGTAAGAATACATCAAGAATAATAGCCCCTAGATTACCTAACAGGGTGTACGAAGGAATGTAGCAATTGCACCACCTACGAAACCACCTTGATTAGCTAGTTGTGTAGTAATGAGTTCCTGCCCCTCAGGAACGCGCCACAAGGGAACAAGAGCTAACAAAAATAGGAAAAAAACAAGGTCATTACACCCCCTCGTTTTGTAATGGAAATAAATGTATCCTTATATAATAATCTCCAACCTAACCAGAAAACGCATAAACAAGGAATAATACCCCCTAGGCCAAAGCCATAACGGAATATACCTGTTAAAATCTGTCCTACGAGGCCGAGTTCAAAGCCGAAAAATCCGAGAAAGGAAATCACAGCAAAGGCAATGACAATAAGGCCTTTCACTTCGCTGCGCAAAGAAAAGCTTTGAGACTTTGATTGCTGTTTTGTACTTGTTCGCTTACGGCGTGTGTTGCGTCTTTTGGTGGAAGTATTTTCTTCTGCCATAAATCTATACAAACCCCTTACTTATATAACATTACAGTAAATTAACTTATCATTATATTATAGCATATATCGTAATATTAAGTTAACTTTTTACAACGTTTCTCCCAGTCGTGAAGTAACTGTTCCTCAGTCCCTCTTTTATGCCCTTATAGTAGGTTGCATCAACTAGAGGCGTTGGTAAATACTGCTGTTTTACATATCCATTAGGATAGTTGTGGGCATACTTATAAGCTTTCCCATGGCCTAATTTACTAGCCCCGCTATAGTGACTATCTTTCAAATGATCCGGTACTTGTCCACAATCCTTATGTCGCACATCAGATATCGCGGCATCAATAGCTACATAAGCAGAATTACTTTTAGGTGCGAGAGCAACATAGCACGCAGCCTCAGATAATATAATGCGCGCCTCCGGAAAACCTACCATATGAGCCGCTTGAGCCGCTGCATTTGCGAGTATGAGAGCTTGTGGATCCGCAAGACCTACATCCTCTGCTGCACAAATAACAATACGACGAGCAATGAAATTAGGATCCTCTCCAGCTTCAATCATACGCGCTAAATAATGTACCGTTGCTTGCACATCAGAACCACGCATACTTTTTAATAAAAAGCTGAAATTGTATCGTAATGACTATCGCTTTTTATCGTATGTATATATGCGACGACCTACGACCTTTTCAAGAACCTCAATAGTAATCGTCCCCTCATCGGGAACCATAGCTGCAGCTTGTTCAAGAATATTAAGGGCCATACGGCCATCACCATTGACGAAAATCCCACATCTTCCAGAACTTCATCCGTTACCTGTAGATGGCGTTTGCCTAATCCCACTTCTTCATCGGTAATGGCGCGACGTAAAATTTGACCGATAGCCTTTGGTGTAAGTGCTTCTAATGTAATAAGACGCAAACGAGATAATAGTGGTCTATTAACCTCAAAGAACGGATTCTCTGTAGTAGCACCAATAAGGATAATAGTGCCATCCTCTACACAAGGTAACAACACATCTTGTTGGCTTTTATTAAAACGATGAATTTCATCGAGGAATAGAATTGTGCGTTGCTGTAAAGAACGAACTCGTTTGCGCGCGTCTTCAATGATGGTACGCAACTCACCAATACCAGCGTTAGTAGCATTCAGATTTACAAAATGACTATTACTCACCTTAGCTATAATGCCAGCTAATGTAGTCTTACCCGTTCCACAAGGCCCATAAAAAAGCATAGATGGTATTGTATCCTTCTCTACCATAGCTCTCAAGAAAGTCCCCTTACCTACGGCCTTCTCTTGACCATATAAATGATCTAGTTTAGTAGGACGCATTCGTACAGGAAGCGGCTCGTATGTATTTGTAGGTGTCATATCAAACAAACTATCCATTCTATCACCTCAATTCTCACTCAGTTTAACTGTCGTATTTTCATATCTATAACTATTCAATCCAAAAACATTACTTCCCTGTCATAAAAAGCCTAATAACATCAGTAACTCGGTAACACTGATAATATTGGCAAGACATTTATAACGTTTATGACATTTAGGACTCTTAAGATTTTTAAAATATTTAAATTCTACCAAAGATATATTTATAGTATATGATATTTCAGTCTATTTTTACACGCAAAAGCCCCCACCATGCCGTAATGTACCGCGTTTTGATCCTGCTAGGGCAGGTGGGTGTCCTCCTCATCCTGCAGTTGTCCCGTAAAGGGCGTAACGTTCAGACGAGAGTTCAGACTCCCAAAGTAAATGTGTTGGCTCAAAACTGCGATATCACACGCACATGGCAGGGATATCTTATACTTAAATAGTATCAGAAAGATTAGCAATTAACAAGTCTTGACATTTCGATTTTAATCAATTCTTGCCTATGTTTTTTTACACTAAAGATTGCTCTTGTTCTTCTTCGACATCTGGTTTAATATGCAACTCTTTTAATTGCTTTGGTTCTACTTCAGATGGAGCTTGGCTCATGATATCAGAAGCAGATTGAGTTTTAGGGAATGCGATTACGTCGCGGATAGATTGACGTTTTGCCATCAACATAACAAGACGATCTAGGCCGAAATGCACACCCAGCATGAGGAGGTGCACCATATTGAATGCATCAAGCATGAAGCCGAATTTAGATCTTGCTTCTTCAATGAGACAAACCAATAGCTTTGAATACTTTTTCTTGTACGTCAGATTGGTAAATACGCAAGGAACCGCCACCGATTTCAACACAGTTCAATACCATATCGTAAGCAATCGCTTTTACGCTGCCAGGATCAGATTCCAATTTATCAAGATCTTCATGACGAGGCATTGTGAATGGATGGTGCATTGCAACATAACGTTTTTCATCTTCGTTATATTCGAACATAGGGAAATCAGTTACCCATGTGAATGCCAATTTATCTTGGTCAATCATGTTCATGCGGCGTGCCATTTCAAGGCGCAATTCACCTAATGCACGTGCCACAGTTGCAGGTTTATCAGCAATCATCAATACAGAGGTCGCCACCTTTAGCGCCCATTTTTTCACCAATATTGCGGATTGTATCTTCACCTAAGAACTTCATAATTTGAGACTTGATGGAACCATCTTCATTGAAGCAAGCCCATGCAAGACCTTTTGCACCGTAACGGTTTACATATTCAACTAGGTCATCTAGTTCACGACGAGGAATACCAGCATCGCCAGGTACAACGATACCTTTAACTACGCCACCGTGTCGATTACAGAGCGGAATACTTTTGAAATTCTGTATCTTTTACAAGATCAGTTACATCAGTAAACGCCATATCGAAAACGAAGATCCGGCTTTATCAGAGCCGTATTTATCCATTGCTTCATCCCATGTAATACGAGGCATAGGCAAAGGAAATTTCTTTACCTAATGCAGTTTTAAATACATGAGCAATCATCTCTTCAAGCAATGCAGTAGATGTCTTCTTCGTCAACGAAGGACATTTCCAAGTCGAGCTGAGTGAACTCAGGTTGACGGTCTGCACGCAAATCTTCATCACGGAAGCAACGAACGATTTGGAAGTATTTTTCATAACCAGCAACCATCAAGATTTGTTTGAAAATTTGTGGAGATTGTGGCAATGCATAGAATGTACCAGCATTTACACGAGAAGGTACTAAATAGTCACGAGCGCCTTCTGGTGTAGATTTAGTAAGCATTGGAGTTTCAATTTCCAAGAAATCGCGGCTATCGAAGAAGTCGCGCATTGCTTTCGTTACTTTGTGACGCAAAATCAAGTTGCGTTGCATTTCTGGACGACGCAAGTCAAGGTAACGATATTTCAAACGAATATTTTCATCTACATCGATATCATCTTGAATATAGAATGGAGGAGTTTTAGCGGAGTTCAATACGCGCAACTCTTCACAGAACATTTCGTATGCACCTGTAGGAAGGTTTGGATTAATAGCGGCTTCATCACGTTTTGTAATTTTACCACGTACACAAAGTACATATTCATTACGAACATCCTCTGCTTTGTGGAAAGATTCTACGTTATGATCTGGAGACGCTACCACTTGTACTACGCCAGAACGATCGCGTAGATCCAAGAAAATCAAACCACCGTGGTCACGACGGCGTTCAACCCAACCACATAATACGACCTCTTTACCTACCTCTTGTTCAGAGATGGTGCCACAACCGTGCGTACGGTGTAAGCCTTGCATTGTTTCCATTCTAATTGTCATCCTTTCACCAAAGAAGTTATACGTTCAGAAACTGTATCAAGTGGTACAGTTTCTTGTTCACTAGTTTCCATGAATCGGATTATGGCTTCCCCACGAGCCAATTCATCATCACCCAATATGATAACATATTTTGCATTAATTTTGTTAGCATATTTTAATTGTGCCTTCATACTCTTGCCCTGTCCGTCCATTTCAACAGATACATATGCATCATGTAATGCTTGGCAAATTTTGAAAGCCTCTACCTTAGCCGCATCACCAAGAGCCACTACAAATGCAGATGGTTCAACAGATGGTTCAGGCAATAAGTTTTGTTTTTCAAGTGCTAATAGCAAACGCTCCATGCCCATAGCAAAGCCAATTGCTGGCGTATGAGGACCATCAAGTTCCTCTACAAGGCCATCGTAACGACCACCACCTGCTACGGCACTTTGTGCGCCTAATGGAGTGTATTGTACTTCGAATGCTGTCTTTGTGTAATAATCAAGACCACGTACAAGGCGAGGATTTAATGTATATTGCACATTAGCAGCCGTTAAATATGTCTTCAATTCTTCAAAGTGATCATGACACTCTTCACATAAATGTTCGTGAATTTCAGGAGCACCTACGGACAAGGATTTACATGTTTCATTTTTGCAATCCAAGATACGCAAAGGATTTTTATATAAACGTTCTTGGCAATCACTGCATAATTGTTCTTTTTTAGGTTCAAAGAATTCAATTAATTTTTCACGATATACAGGGCGGCATGTTGGGCAACCTACAGAGTTCACCTCTACATTGAGGTCCTTAAGGCCAAAGTCTTTCAACAATTGTACAACCATGCAGATAACTTCACTATCTACCACTGGAGATTGAGAGCCTAGTACCTCTGCACCAAATTGATGGAATTGACGGTAACGACCTGCTTGTGGTTTATCATGACGGAACATAGGTCCCATGTAATACCATTTTGTAAGGCCTTCTTTACCATATACTTTATTTTCTAAGTATGCGCGTACAGCAGAAGCCGTATTTTCAGGACGCAATGTGAAGCTAGAGCCACCGTCATCGCCTGTAGTAAATGTATACATTTCCTTTTGTACTACATCTGTAGTTTCACCGATACCGCGCAAGAATAATTTAGTATCTTCAAAGGCAGGTGTGCGAATTTCATTGAACCCGTATACTTTACAAATTTCACGCATACGTTGTTCAATATAGTGCCAATTTATCATTTGCTCTGGCAAAAAGTCTTGTGTACCTCTTGGTTTTCTAATAGCCATTACACAACCTCCCAAAATTTCTCACAAATTCTATGTCGTTTCTCTAATAGTGCATCTATCGTTGCGTGGTAAACATCAACATCCTTTGGCATGTGCTGTTTCAATTGACGATATTCAGGAGCTCGCATCCACTTAGATGAGCTACCAGGTCCCATGGATAGAATGCTTTGTCGCTCTTCCATGATCTGAATATTATATTCGCACGCTTTACCCGGCAAGGTATAGCCAATATTCTCTAACTGCCCTCTCATATATTGTTGGCGATATAGATAATATGGCACATAGCCAGCCGCTTCAAGACGCTCTTTACCATATTGTACCATTTCTGCTACGAGATGTTCCTCAGGAATATCATCTTGCATATTTAAATCATACAATAGGCTACCACGTTTTAATGCTAACGTATGAATTGTAACATTTTCCGGCAGATTTTGACATACGTAATCCATATTCTCTACCATATTTTGCATCGTTTGATGCGGTAAACCTGCAATAAAATCCATATTTACAGCAAATGGTGTATTAACTTTTACATATTGTAACAATTCATCAATATCTTGTGCACTATGCCCACGCCCAATGCGACGCAAAATATCGTCTTGCATCGTTTGTGGATTAATACTGATACGATTTACACCAAAATCGAGCATAGATCGTATCTTCCGAGGATTAACAGAATCTGGGCGCCCCGCCTCTACAGTAAACTCATGTCCTTCTGGCACTAGTATAGATAACTGTTTTAGGACTTGGTGAAAGTCTTCATCACCTAATACCGTCGGTGTACCGCCCCCCATATAGATGGTATCTACCATTAAGCCGTAAGATTCAACAATATTTTTCATATCCTCTATGTCCCGGCCTAAGGCAGTTAAAAATTGGCTTTTATCAGTGTAATCCTGATAGAGCCCATAAGGAAATGAGCAGTATACACAACGAGTATCGCAAAATGGAATACCACAATAGAGACTCACCTTTTTATCGTCTGTATCAGCTAAAAACGGACGTTGGTATTCACCTATAGTTCCTAAAGTGGCAAGTTTTTCCATAGACACAGAAAACTCGTCCCTAATGTGACGAGTTGCTGTCGTAGACAGACCATATGTATCTATATATTTATGTAGCAGCTTTGTAGGGGCGTACACCGACCATAGTCCCCATGGTGCATCAACTGTAAGCCTTGATATTCACGCAAAATAGCTAACAAAGCTTGCCCAGTTTGACGTCGTCCCATGAGAAACAGGGCCTTCAAAAGTCTGAACCGTCTCACCAATGGTAACTGTTAAAGTGTACAATCCATCGACTTCGTGAGCTTCAAGGATAACATCTGGATGCACCTTGTCAGAAAAGCAGGCCTGCAGCACCACAGTTATGAGCCACTACAGAACCAAGTGGTAATGGTCCCGTATATAGATATCCATTAAGCATGGTGATGAGCCATACGTTCTACTTTGTCTAAAGCTCTGCTTCAGTCATATGATTTTGGCAATCACTGCAATAACCATATACTTTCAATTGATGGTCGATAGTGCGGAAGTTCAATTTTTTAGCAATGATGGATTCTAGTGTTTCAAGCATATCATCTTCAAACTCGGATACTTTGCCACATTTTACGCAGATCAAATGATGGTGGAAATGAGCAAACTCTTCGTCGTTCAATTCGTAACGGTTACGGCCATCGCCGAAATCAAGACGTTTCAACAAATCAAGTTCAGTGAAGAGATCAGTGTTCTGTAAATAGTAGCTAAAGCCGATATCAGGGCCACTTCTTTTACAAGTACATATACGTCTTCTGCACTTAAATGATTTTCATCAGCATCGATGAAGGCTTGTAAAATTGTTTGACGTTGTGTAGTCAATTTGTATTTTTTGTCTTTAATGCGTTCTTTTAATTTTTCTAATGTTGTATTCATGATAACTATCCCCTTTACTTCTTACAAAATTTTATAAAACCTACGCTCCAACGAATGGGATTGTATTGTTTTTCATAACCCTATATTTGTTTCCGGCCCATGACCAGGATACACCATAGTATTATCAGGCAACTTATAGAGCTGCGTTTTAATGGATTCCATTAACGTCTCATAAGAACCATTTGGAAAATCTGTACGTCCCACAGAATCTCTAAATAGTGTATCGCCTACAAATACAAGGCCTTCCATATAATAACATACCCCACCTGGCGTATGACCTGGCGTTTCAAGTACTTCAAGGTCAATAGCGCCACATGTAATATGGTCACCTTGCTTAACCTCGATGATATCAGCATTTACCTTAATGGGTGTAGGATTGCTATAGGCGCTGAGATTTAACTCAGGATCTGCCAAATATGGTACATCACCCTTTTGAATATATACAGGCACATGATATGTATCTACAATATCTTGAACGCCACCAATATGATCACCATGACCATGGGTTAACAAAATCGCCTTTGGTTTTAAATCATGTTTCTTTAAAGACTCTAATACTTCAGCAGTAGCAGGATCAATAATGAAAGCTTCTCCTACCTCTTTATCTCCGATAACATAACAGTTAGTCCCTAATGGACCTAATGGCATGCGCATAAGCACTAATTGTTGTTCACTCATTAAGCCCCTCCTTTACTACGTTGTACCGTATATACTTCACGAATACGACGCAACTTAGTCATAACAAAATCAAGTTGTGAAATATCTCGGATATCAACAACTACATTGATACTTACGGTTTTAGTATCTTCTTGAACCTTTGCATTGATGTTTGTAATGGTGATTTTCAATTCTGAAAGTACAGCCATAACCTCCATCAACAGACCATTTCGATCATAAGCTTGGATATCGATGCCTACGTGGAAAGATTCACCAGAGGAACCATCCCAGGAGACCTCAATCATACGCTCTAAATCTTCTGGCGTATGCCCTAGACTCGTACAATCGGAGCGATGGATGGATACCCCACGACCACGCGTGATATAACCGATGATATCATCACCAGGTACAGGGCTACAGCATTTCGCCATACGCACCATAACACCAGCTTCGCCTTTTTACAAGAACGCCTGTACCATTCTTGGTCGTTTTTTCGGACCTTGAGCTTTTAGTTTCTCAATGATTTGTTCAGTGCTGTGTTTAGACTCTTCTGCTTCTTTAGATTTTTTATAGAGTTCAATTAACCGCAATAGAACAGTGCTTACAGGGATGCCACCATAACCGCAAGCGGCAAACATTTCTTCTTCTGTACATGCTTTGAGCTGTTTCGTAACCTGTTGAAGTCGATTGTCGGTAATCAATTCTTTCCAGTTATAATTTAATCGTTTTGCTTCTTTTTCAAGAGCTTCTAAGCCTTTTTCAATATTTTCAGCTTTATTTTCACGCTTGAACCAGTTGCGTATTTTACTCTTACTTTCAGAAGAACCTACGATATTAAGCCAATCAAGGCTCGGACGACCTGTTTTAGATGTAATGATATCTACGATATCACCGTTTTGCAAGGTGTAATCAAGAGGTACAATTTTACCATTTACCTTGGCACCTACGCATCTATGCCCTACATCGGTATGAACACGATATGCAAAATCTAGGGGAACAGAACCTATCGGCAATTTAACAACATCACCTTTTGGTGTAAATACGAATACTTCACCGGAGAATACGTCTAATTTTAAAGCGTTTACAAGCTCTGTTGGATTACTTGTATCTTGCCATTCCAATACTTGGCGCAACCAAGCAACCTTTTGGTCGAAATCCTTATCGCCATTTTTATTGCCTTCTTTATAACGCCAATGCGCTGCAACACCGTATTCAGATACGCGGTGCATTTCCCATGTACGGATTTGAATTTCTACAGGTTGCCCCATGGTACCGATAACCGTAGTATGTAACGATTGATACATATTGGATTTCGGCATGGAAATATAATCTTTGAAACGATATGGTAATGGTTTCCATAAACTATGAGCAATACCTAGTACCGCGTAACAATCAGGAATTGTATCAACGATAACGCGAACTGCAAGCAAATCATAGATTTGAGATAAATCGCGATTGTCCTTTTTCATCTTCTTGTAAATACTGTAGAAATGTTTTGGACGACCTTTGATATCCGCCTTAATATGAGCTTCGCCTAAAGCCTTAGTGAGTTGACTCATCGTATCATTTACAATGTCTTCACGAGCTTGGCGTTTTTGTTTCATTTGATCTACAAGATCATAGTATTTTTCTGGTTCTAAATACCGGAATGATAAATCTTCCAGCTCCCATTTCACATTGAAGATACCAAGGCGATGTGCTAAAGGAGCAAAGATTTCTAATGTTTCCTTTGCAATGCGTTTTTGTTTGTCGCTACGCATATGCTTTTAAGGTACGCATATTATGTAAGCGGTCACCTAGTTTAATAACAACGACGCGCATCTTTCGCCATAGCTAAAATCATCTTCCGATAATTTTCCATTTGTCGATCTTCTTTTGTTTCATATTGGAATTGGTTTAATTTCGTTACACCATCGACAAGGAATGCCACTTCAGAGCCAAACATTTCCTCTAAGTCTTCTTTTGAATATGATGTATCCTCAACCACATCATGCATGAGTGCTGCCATAAGTGTGATATGGTCAATTTGTAAGTGTGCCAAAATATCAGCTACTGCTAGTGGATGCATGATATACGGTTCACCGAAAGCTCTAAGCTGACCTTCGTGAGCCTTATCTGCAAGCTCAAAAGCCTTTAATACTTGGTTACACTCATCATCTGTTAAATAGGTATGGATATACTCCATAAATTCAGCTAAAGCTTTTCCTTTATCAAAAGTGCTTTGTTCTACTAAAGCTTTGCCTTCTTCATTTACAGTTGTCATGGTGTCACCTCCTATACACTATAGGTAAGAAATGTTACGGACGTGACAAGATCTAATTTTTCCTTCAATGGCATTCCATCTTAGCATTAATTGACCATCATCACCGGTATATTCTTCTATGATGCCCAACTCCTTAAATACATCTAAGGATGTAAGGGCGCTGCGATTATTTTGATTTGCCGGCTTACGGCGTAAAATTTCTTGTTCCACATTATAAACCGATTGACTACGACCACGCATAGCTTGTTTTACTATGACATACATTTGTCTAAGACCTTCCGTGGAAAGTGTAATCGGCTCTTCAGTGAGCGGTTCAATAGCTTGGATCGTAAGCTGTGGAGAAACCATCCCTGCCATTCATTCTTTTTGCAATGAAAAATGCTACTTTTCACCACAGTTCCAATGAATATAGTTTTTAAATAAATCAGGGACGATTCAAAGCAATAGCATCAATGTGCCACTAGAGGGTTTCTAAAAATCACCTTACAGTGATTTTTCAATTATCCCATAAGCATTATATCTTGTGCGGTTGCTTCCATAACGGCAAAGACCGGCGTACTATTGGCCATACCATATGGCTCAAGCGCTGATACGCGATCGATAATATCTACATCGATATCATCAACGGGTAGTTCCGCATCAATAGCAACAACAGGAATATATTCCTCTGCTGTTACGTACGCCTTACAATACTGCAGTCAAACGGTCTCGCAATTCATCTATACGATTTGCATCAATACTGAAAGCCTGCTGCTGCAGCATGCCGCCAGTGTAATAACACATCTTCGCAAGACTTCAGTGCATCGTAGATATTAAAACCATCGATACTACGACAGGAGCCTTTGCCAATGCCATCGTGGATACTAATAACCAGGGTCGGCTTATAAAACTCCTCAACCAAGCGAAGCCACAATACCGATAACACCAGGGTGCCAGTCTTCAGCAGCTACAACGGTTACATAGTCTGCCTTATGACCTTGGTTAGCCACATCGATACGAGCTAGTTCGTGAATATTTCTCTCTAGTTCTTGACGCTCACGATTTGTTTCATTTAATTCTTCAGCAATCGCTTCAGCCATGTCAGCATTATCAGTAACTAGCAACTCAACAGCACGTGTTGCATGGGTTTACGCGACCTGCTGCGATTGAGCCGTGAGGGCTAAGGTGAAACCAATATGTCCAGATGTTATAGTTCGTTCATGGAGACCTGCTACATCGACTAGCTTTTTAATTCCTAGATTTGGATGACTATTCATCTTTTCAAGGCCTGCTTTTACGATGATGCGGTTCTCACCGACTAACGGCACAACGTCCGCCACAGTGCCTAATGCAACGATATCTAAATCATCTAAATACCATTCACCAGTCTTTGTAAGCCACAATGCTGGCATAATTTAAAAAGCAACCCTCAACACCGGATAAGTTCTTATCCTTATAGTGACAGTCCTTTTTGCTTGTGGTTAATAACAGCCTTTGCTCGTGGAATCATATCTGGTGCCGTATGATGATCCGTAATAATCATATCGATACGGTCACGTACAGCCTCAACAATATCGTAAGAGCTAATACCACAATCCACGGTAATTACTAAAGCGGTCCCCTGCTCTATAAGATGCTCTAAAGCCTCTAAATTGAGGCCATACCCTTCACTTTGACGCTCTGGTATGTAATAGGTAACATCAGCACCTAGTTTCTTTAAAAAACGATATAGAACAGATGTTGCAGTAATGCCATCTACATCATAATCTCATAAATAACGATTGGTTTATGTTTTTCAATTGTCTCCTGAACTAGCGAAAACAGCTACATCCATATCTTTTAATGCGAATGGATCTAACAAATCAGACAAAGAGCCTTGTAAAAACCGACGCCCTTCATCAACATCTATGTGGCGATTAACCATTAATTTGGCCACAATAGGATTACACACCAAGTTCACGGATTAAGATATTCTCTTGTTCTTTGTCGCTTGTGAAATGCGCCAACGTTTTTTTCTTAATCATCATATCCCTCAGTAATTTATAATCAATATTAGTATAAAAACTTCAACGTATTATCATTATCATTTTTATTTATTATACATCAAAAAGTGAACAAAAATAAACTATTTTATATATTTTATTCTCATTTAAAGCTTTGTGTTTTTCTCAACAAAAAAGAACCTCCCATTATCAATAGGAGGTTCTCGATCAGTGAATTACTTAGAACCGGAAGTCTCGTTCGCCGTCTTTCATCTGTGCAATATAAGCTTTAGCTTTATCTTTAACTAAATCATTTTTGATATTTTCTAACTGTTGTTCAATAACCTTAGCACCATGAGCTTTAGTTTTTTCGTCACCATAATCCATGATGTATTCGTTTAATGTCATCAATGCATTAGGTTGGCAACAGTTATGGATTTGACCGGATTTAGCGAGGGCCATAAATCTGTCCCCTGTTCTACCTGCACGATAGCATGCAGTACAGAAGCTGAGCACATATCCAGATCCAGTAACCAATCTACGATTTCATCTAATGTACGTGTGTCACTGCGATCAAATTGAGCCGAATTATCCTCTGGTTTCTCTTCTTCTTTGTAACCACCTACGCTAGTACGAGAGCCACCACTAATTTGGGAGATACCTAATGCCAAACCGCGTTCACGCATGGATTGACTTTCACGGGTAGACATAATCATACCTGTATACGGTGTGGATACACGAATAAGAGCAACGATTTTCTCAAATATATCGTCAGGTACAGCATTACTGAAATCATCTACATCGATATCATCAGCAGGGGCAAATACGAGGTACAGAAATTGTATGTGGACCTACACCAAATACTGCTTCTAAATGCTCTGCGTGCATCAACAAACCTACAAAAATCATATTTGTAATGTTCCAAACCATACAAAACACCAATCCCTACATCATCAATACCACCTTGCATAGCGCGGTCCATCGCCTCTGTATGGTAGGCGTAGTCGCTCTTAGGGCCTGTTGGATGTAACGCTTCGTAGTTTTCTTTATTGTACGTTTCTTGGAATAATGTATATGTACCAATGCCAGCTTCGTGTAATTTTTTTTGTAATCCTCAACAGAACAAGCTGCAATATTTACATTTACACGACGAATTTCGCCATTTTTATTTTTAATGCTGTAAATAGTCTTGATGGATTCCAAAATATACTCAAGCGGATTATTGAGTGGATCTTCACCGGACTCAATTACAATGCGCTTATGACCCATTGCTTCTAATGCGATAACCTCTTCTCTAATTTGGTCTTGAGTCAACTTTTTACGTTTAATATCGCGATTTTTAGAATGGTACGGACAATATACACAACCATTAATACAATAGTTGAGACAAGTATAATGGTGCAAATAGAACGATACGATCGCCATAAATAGCTTTCTTGATTTCTTTAGCTAACGCATAAAGCTTTTCCTTATATTCAGGCAATGGACATTCTAATAGAACAGCTGCTTCTCTATGGTTTAACCCCTTAAATGTAGCAGCTTTTTGCTAAAAATAACATCTAACAACTCCCGATTTTTCCTTGTTTTTCCTCTGCATAGGCAAGGGTGTCAAGGATTTCCTGATGGGAAATAAATTCCTCCGCCTTTGGAGATTTTTACATCATACATAGTACTTACCTCAAATCTTTCTGAGTGGCAACGCCACCCTCTTTAGGTATATGAAAGTATATGACAACCAGTCTTCTGGTATTTCACTGATACTGTACATAGTATACCACTATTCCTACTAAAAAAACATAGGGAATTTGACACACAATAATAAAGGTTACTCCCTCATAGAGGAAGCAACCTTTATAGTATAGAATTTCTAATTTATATCGATTATCTATATCGAATATGACTAAAATGTATGTAATTAAATTAATTCCTTATTTACTATTAAAATTTCAATAGAAATTACTTATATAATTGATTTCTAGTATTAAAAAATGTCCTATAAGACAACTGGCACGTAATAAAACAAGAAATTGATATAGTGGATAACGACATAAATGTAACGATCATTTGATATTTTACAGCTTCGAATGGAGGCATGCCTGCCAATATAAGGCCTGTCATCATCCCCGGCAGCGCTACGATACCTAATGTCTTGGCGCTATCTACAGTAGGTTGTAGACCCGTCTTTATAACATCACGAACTATTGCTTTCGAAGCTTGTTTAGGTGTACTACCCAAGGCTAATTTAATTTCCACCTCTTGTTTACGCAATTCAAAATTTGATAGCATTTGACGATAACAAAGCCCAATGGCTACCATAGCACCACTAATGACCATACCACCAACAGGAATCAATTGGTACGCAGTAAAACTAAGCACGCCAGTTACCAATAAAATAGATAAGGTTATCCATGCACCAATGGTGATAGCAAACCAAGAAATCCATAACGCATGCGGAATCCCTGCCCACGTTTGGCGGAGTTATAAGCGGCATTAAAAGCCATAAATCCTAATAAAGCCAATGATAAATATAGAGCTTTCAGTACCAAAAATATAGGATAAAATAAATCCAATAATCAATAGTTGAACTGTAGCTCTTATGGCACTAATAAAAATATCCTTTTCTAATTTCAATTCTTGCCGATAGGACATCACCATACTAATAATAACTAATATTGATGCTAGGCATAGCGATGCAGTAGAAATAGCATGAAATTGACTCATCACAATACCTCCTCTTTAGCTAATTGACCGTCTACAATAGTGATGCGGTGATTTGCAGTACATAAGCTTTGCTCTTCATTATGAGTAATGGAGATAATGGTGATTCCTTTTTATGAAGCTCATCAATCACATTTTTCTACAATAGATGTATTCGTCGCATCTAAGGCAGACGTAACCTCGTCTAAAAAGCAACACTTTTAGGGCTCGAAAAATAAGGCTCCGAATAAGGCATATTCGTTGCATTTCACCACCAGACAACTCATCATTACGTCGCTCCATATAATTTAGTGGCATATGTAGTAGATCGAAGAGATATTCTATACGACTCATATCCGGTTTTAAACCGCGAATATCATAGAAATAGAATATTACGATGTACTGTTTTCGCAAACAAATAAGGTCTTTGAAAGCAGTAGCCCACCTCTCTACGATAAGATTCAGGATCATAGCCGTTAAGGACGATCGTTATAAGTAATAGTTCCCGATGTAGGGACTAATCAGATCGCTACATAATTTTTAAAAGTGTACTCTTTACCACTTCCAGAAGGACCTACAATAGTAATATAATCGCCTTGATTTACTGATAAAGATACATTACGGATAATAGATTTGTCTTTTTACAATATAAGATATATTGGATAATTCTAGCAGCGTCATAATGCCCCCTATCTCGTCATATGTATATTAAAAAGCAAAATATCGACTTACTGTGGCTAGTTATTTAGCATTCTTAAAGCAATGATTCTAATTATGATATCATTGCCAATATGATAATGCTAAAGCAATTATAATATATCTATCAGACACATACTACAGAAAAACAAAAAAATCCCTAGTGGAAAACCACTAGGGATTAATAGTCTTTAATAAAATTAAGCTTCTACAGGGTATACGCTAACTTTACGGTTGTAACGACCAGCACGTTCGAATGCTACTTTACCAGGCACAAGTGCGAATAAAGTGTCATCTTTACCGATACCTACGTTAGTACCAGGGTGGAAGTGAGTACCACGTTGACGAACGATGATGTTACCGCTCTTTACGATGGAACCATCATGGCATTTAACACCAAGACGTTTTAGATTCACTGTCACGACCATTACGAGTACTGGACACACCTTTTTTTATGTGCGAACAATTTGCAAATCAAAAGTAAACATTAAGTTCACCTCCTATATTTCGTGTATTTGGACAAACTCTGGATACTGACGGCTAATTTCCTCTAGACCAGAAGCATAGTCCCCAGAATATCCTGTCACTCTGGTTAATCGTCCCAGAGAACCATATCACATCGACCTTCGCTATTCGTATATTCCCCTTCTTGTTGAGCAATCTGGGTAAGTCCTAACATTGCCGTTGCCGTTAAAGCAGACACTGCAGCACATACGATATCGAAGCCATGCTCATCATATCCTGCATGACCGGATAGGTGACAACCAATGACTTGATCTTCACTATTCCGCTGGATTCTAATGGAAACCATAATTAAGCTTGGATAGATTCAATACGAACTTTTGTGAACGGTTGACGATGGCCTTGACGACGACGGTAGTTGGATTTAGCTTTGTATTTGAATACTAAGATTTTTTTACCTTTACCATGCTCAAGAACTGTACCTGTAACTTTTGCACCGTTTACAAGAGGAGCGCCAACTTTAACGTCGCCGTCATTCACTACAGTCAAAACTTCTTCGAATGTAACGGACTCGTTAGCAGCTGCTTCCAATTTTTCGATAGTAATTACATCGCCTTCAGCAACGCGATATTGTTTACCACCGTTTTAATAATTGCGTACATGAGAACACCTCCTTGTTATCGAACTCGCTGAATTCGGTATCCCGACCCGAACTTCGGTCGGGCGTTTAAACCTGCTTCACGCGGATTGCAAAGTTCAGTAAACCGAACTAATACTGATATAGTATATCCTATTTACCTATCTATGTCAAACAAAATTCAATATACATAGCTCAGTTTATGATACTTTCATATATATACAAACCTTTAAAATTCTCCAATAATACCGAGGTGTTGTAAAAGTATTTTTGTACCGATGAGAATCAATACACCCCCACCTAGTATGTCTGCATATTTTCCCACGAACTGGCCCATAAATTTGCCTAGGTACACCAATAAGAGAAATACCAAGGTAATTACCCTATCATAGTAGAGGCTTCCCATACATTAATAGGTAGAAAAGCAAAGGTTAAACCAACCGCCATCGCATCAAGGCTAGTTGCCACAGATAGCATAATCATTTCCCAAGCACCTAAAAACTGTTTATCATCATCTTCATCGTCATCACTGAGGCCTTCTCGTATCATAGCAACACCTAAATAGCCGAGAAGACCGAAGATAATCCAATGATCCCATTCAGATATGACATCGATAAACTGGCGACCAATAAGCCATCCTATAACTGGCATGAGAAACTGGAATAACCCAAATAAGAATGCCAATGTAACCTTTCGGCCATTTTCACCTACCGGCATTGATAAACCTTTGCCAATCGATACACCAAAAGGCATCCGTAGCTGAGACCAATACTAATTAATATAATTTCAAATACAGACACGAAACTCACCTATAAAAAAACTACTTACTTATTCTGCTACTGCCATCAAAGAATATCCTTCTCGGCTAATTTGTGAATTCACTACAATCGAAATCTTACGCCCTATAGAATCACCTAACTCCTCAGGACAGCCTTAGTTAAGTATTGGGCTACCTCTGGATGTACTTCAATTTCTAGATTAGATTTAATGCGACCTGATTTAAACAGCTCACGTATACGACGGATAATTTGCGTATATACAGTTCTGCCTGACAACATGTATCCAGTGCCCCCACATTGAGGGCATGTATCAAACATCAACGTTTGCAAACCTTGACGGGCACGCTTTCTTGTCATCTCCACAAGACCAAGCGAACTAATACCACATACCACAGTTTTCATCTTATCTAACTTGGCTTGTGCGCTCAACAATTTTAACAACTCTTGTTGATGGGACTTATCCTTCATATCGATAAAAGTCGACGACGATAATACCACCAATATCGCGCAATCGCAATTGTCGACAAATTTCCTTTGCCGCCTCTTTATTAACTGTAAAAGCCAGATCTTCTAACTTATTAGACTTACCTGTGTAATGAGCCGAGTTTACATCAAATACGGTGAGAGCCTCCGTATGATCAATACGGATAGAGCCACCGGAAGGTAGATTGATATCACGAGAGATAAGATCTTCTAATTGTGGTTCAATATGATTAGCTTTAAAGATAGGTGTGCTACCACGGTGACGTGTCACTTTAATCTGCTGTGATGTAGGCCCATGACCTAAGAGATCCAGCAATCGAGACTCGCCCATATCAGAATCTACAATAATCTCTCCTACATTGCGATGCGCATAGTCTCGCACGAGGCGGAACCAAAAATCCGCATCACTGTAGAGATCGGTACCACTCTTAGCACCTTAAATCGTTTTATACATGTTGCCATGTACGCCATAGATATTCCATATCACGACCGATTTCGTCAGCACTAGCCTTAGCGGCTGCGGTACGAATAATAAATCCACAGCCTTCCTGTACATAAGGCGCTGCTAATTCTTGTAGTTTTAGCACGTACTGCTTCATCAGTAATTTTTCTTAGAAATATGCGTGCCTTCAGAATATGGTAAAAAGCACCATAAAAACGTCCTGCCAAACTCACATCAGCTGTAACGCGAGCTCCTTTACCAAGCATTTCCTCTTTTTACCACTTGTACAAGAATTTGCTGTCCCACAGATAGGCGTGGCAAGATTTTTCTGTTCTTTCCCCTGTTGAAGGTTCAAATACGCATTTTGAGGCCACCTATATCAACAAAGGCCGCTTGCATACCGTTTAATACGTTCTTAACAGTACCTTTGTACATATGATTTGCCATATGAGACTCATCAGTACGCTCTAAGACAAAGTCTACTAACTGCCCATCTTCGTCGATAACAGCCATGCGAATTTCTTCTCATAACATTGACTAAATTTTTATGCATCCTATCCCTCCTTCGTTCAATTTAAAATATATGATTTTTAAAACACTAAAAGCTTATATAAAGATTTAGATTTTTATAAAAGTATTAGTAGTTAATTTCCAATGGGGTATAACGACCTTCTTCATTTTCACCATAATCGCTTTACGGTGAATTTCATAGCCACTTGTAATAGGCCAATTATATTGGTCTTTACCAAATTCCACACTTCGCTAGGGTTTGATTGTGCCTTTGCGGATGAATACTAATGCCCATAGTAAGAGTTTACCATACCGTCATAACAGATGCTACGATAGGTTCTTTTTCAAATTCTTTCACATCAATAGTGCAGTTTTCTTTGAGTTACCTTTTTCATAGAAATCTCCGTAGCTTCATTGAAAGATTTGAGCAAACATCCCAATCCGCGTGTTCATCCGTTACGGGACCTGTTACTTCGTAAATAGCAAAGTTACAGATAGCCATCATCTTTTTAACACTTTTCAGGCATTTCCTTGCCACTAGCACCTCAAGACCTGGAGGAGCTACGCGGTTCAAAGCAGCTCCATAATAGACTCTAAAGAATCTTCTTCCAGTACATCCATATCAATATATTCAGCCACGCTGTTACACCTAGAGCACAGTGCAGAGGAAAAAGCTAATTTTTCATATGTGAGTTAAAACCTTCAGAATAAGCCATTTTAATTTCTGCTGCACGAATCATACGTTCTAGCTTGTGCATAATCAGGTGTGACAAGAATCGCAATTTTTCGCCTTTATTTAGGGCCAAACATGCACTTTTTCAACTCACCCTCCTTATAGTCAATAATTGCAGTATTTAGCTCTGGACATACATTACAGCCTACCCATGGACCGCGACGGCAATCACTTATGAGTTGCCTCTACCGCTTGTTCCCTCTCGTTTTCAAGCTTTTGCCCTACAGTGCAATCGAATGATCAAGGTAATGACTCGTCGAAATCACAGGTACGACGTGCAAAATACAGGGATCCAAAACCACAGATCAGCAGTACTTTCAACCAAGTTTCATAGTTAAGTGCTCAGTCCAGCCATCAAATTTTACAACCTGCTTCCCATGCTTTTTACAAGAGACCTTAGACAATCTACGGTCTCCACGAGCAAAAGCGGCCTCCATGTAGCCAGTATAGCCATCATGATAGTGATAAGAAATATTGCGATTATTGATGAGAGATTTTAAGTAGCGTTGCTTACGATGGATTTCCTCAACATCTTGTTGACCATACCATTGGTATGGAGAATGTGTTTTTGGTACGAAGAGATACACTCACAGTTACAGAGACCATTGCGTTTACCCGTAATATCGCGGTGTAAATCAAGTACCTTGTACTAGATGACAATACGCTGAGATCTTCGATCAGTTTCAATGGAAGGCCCATCATGAAGTACAGCTTAACTGTATTCACCCAGATTTAAAGAGCATTTGTACACGCTGCCAATAAGTCTTCTTCGCTAACGCCTTTGTTGATAACATCGCGCATGCGCTGTGTACCTGCTTCAGGAGCAAAAGTAAGACCACTTTTACGTACTTGTTGCACCTTTTTCGCAATATCGATGGAGAAACTATCGATGCGCAAGGATGGCAAGCTTACGCTCACTTGTTTGTCTTTGAACTCTTCCATAGCGTGTCTACTGGCTCTGGCAATTTTAGAATAATCCGCAGGCTTAAGCTCATCAAAGATTTCGTATAACCAGTGTTGTAATCGTATCATCCAGCAATTTTGAAGCAAACGCTCTGGCGTCTTTTTCACGAACAGGGCGGTACTAGCATTCCCGCTTGGCAGAAACGACAACCACGTGTACAGCCACGGAATAATTCTGAGTACTGCCCGGTCATGCACAATATCTAAGAAAGGCACAACAGGTTTTGTAGGGTAAAATACATTTTCTACGTCCTCTACGATACGTTTCTCTACAGCTACCGGTACCTCTTCAAAGCGAGGTGTAATAGATTTAAAATCGCCTTGCTCTGTATATTCCACATCATATAATGCAGGACAATAGGTACCAGGAATTTGAGCCACTTTACGTAAGAACGCCTCTTTACCACCAGGGAAACCTTTTGCTTTTTCAGCTTTATAGAGGTCGATAAATTCATCGCGCCATTCTTCAGATTCACCGAGATACAATATCAAAAGAAATCTGCAATAGGCTCTACATTAAATACCCGTGGGCCACCATACAGTAATGAAATCCATATCACGTCTTTAAGTACAAGAATACCAGCCCAATCAGGCATATTCAGATATTAGTAGCTCATCTCATATTGAAGCGTAAAGGCTAGTACATCAAAGTCTTTAATAGGCGTACGAGTTTCCAAAGAGAATAAAGGAATGTTGCGCTTGCGCATCTCCTCTTCCATATCGTGCCAAGGTGCAAACACACGTTCCGCTGCTGCATCATCACGACGGTTTACAAGACCATATAAAATTTTGATACCCAAATGGCTCATGGCCACTTCGTATACATCTGGAAGCTAATGCCATTGTTGCATCAACAGTGCTGTGATCTTTTGATACTATTAGATTCGCCACCGATATAACGAGCAGGCTTTTGGACGTGTTGTAGCGCGGCGTATCTGGTTGGATCCTGCATCCTCCGTCTTTCTGAAGGAACTTCTTTCACAATCGATCGCCATATAGGTTATTTAAAAATAACATGTTCGTTCGTTTGCATTGCGATGTGCAACAATGCAATACTCAGCATGTTCGTGGTCAGTACACTACCACCTTTGCCATAACTAGAGAATGGCGGCGGAATACCGGTAACGGGCAGTACCAGTGTCATGCCTACATTTGCGAAATTACCTCGAGGTAAACATGGTGGCAATACCGCCAGCAGCTAATAACATGCCAGAAATGTCATTGCACGCCTGCCGCCGCTGTGCCCGCGATAAATCGGCATAAAACACGTAACAATGTAGAGTACAACCTACAAAGCCAAATTCTTCACGATGACGGAAAATAAAAGGTCCGTAATGGTTTTTCCTGGTAAGAGTTTCCAGCTGACTTTGTGTGCCATTAAAGATACCTTTGCGAAAATCGAAACCTGAATCGTGGCAATCTTGGGTGAATAATATGATGACAGAGCCAAACGGATCGATATCTGGATTTAAAATACACGAGAATACGTTGTTTTGGTATTCTTTCGGTACAAACCAGCCTAAGAGCATCAATAATAAACCAGTGCCCGCGATGATGTGGTCTGGTTTTTATTCGCCGAGAGATAAATAACATCCCACGAGTAATGAGTAGTACCTGCAGATGTGCCTAAGTCGGGTTAGCGAAAAATGCAAGTCCAATAGGTGCAACATATAATGCAAGGCAATATTAAAGGCTCGATGTATCTAACGCCCATGCGGGGCTCTGGCATTTGGCCGCACGAGATAATCATCAATAATTTGAAAATTCTGATGGCTACGAATAGTAGCCAGGTCCGTTGAATCCACCGTTGAGCACCCAATGCAGATGTACCAACAGCCATAACGTGCAATTAACATCAAAGGTATTACCGCCGCCGAAATGATATTGCCCCAATCGCTGTAACCGATGGTAGTTAAAGATTGCAGTGCCTATCGCAACAGCTGCGTGAGCAGAAAATATAAAGTTGCTTTACTGCTAAACTGCAAATCCGCGAAACGCCGATTAACATGAGTTTGCGCTGCCGCAGCCGCTGCTAAGCCAATACAAACCAGTAGAAAAGTACACGCTATGGTGATGCCGTCGCTGTCATTTCCGCCAGTTTCCGCCACATCGTATCACTCTATTTTCCCAATTTACGGCGGCGCCATAAAGCTTTTGCTTACCTTGCGCATAATAAACGCTTTAAGGTAGTCCATCCACCGCGATTAATGCCGCAAAACAGTATTCGAGATCTTCAAAAGATAGACTCACCAGCTGAAGCAAGAGTCGGTGTACATGCTTCTTCTTTGGCCGCTACTGCACGGTTACGCAGTAGGCGTCGTGTTTTGCATCATAATCTTACAACGTCGCCTGTCTGCTTGTAGTCTGCAAAGAACAATACATTACGAAACTCGCGAGAAACAGGTCTAACAAACGACCATCTTTGTGTATGATAGGATCTCTTCATCTGCGAGGAATCATAGCTTCATCACTCGGCTGCGGACTTCCAGCATATCACATCGATCTGTGTCTTCACTGTCTTGCTGGCACTGCATTAAAAGGCAGTAGCAAAGTCGCGAATATTATGTTCTTGACGCACTTGAATCACTACGCGCCCCATTGCGCGAGGATACCCCACAATGGATGGGTCACAACGAGTACAACGACTCACCAAGATGCAGGGTGACTCAATGCGCTCACCAATCCCTGCTGGTGCATCAATCAAAAATACTCAGTCATATACATCCACAAATAGCCGACAGACTAATTTCTTATACTTCTTTCGACCTATATCTTCCCAGCACGTGCGCTGACTGGCCAGTGAAAATCTGGAATTTTCTGCAATGGATACCAATAGCATCATCTGTATATTCTTTATCCTTTCACGCTGTCAAGTGCATCATAGATAATTTCTCTGCCACGCCTAATGCGAGATACGTCTGCAGTCCAAAGTCCCCATCACCGAGCAATGCGCGGTGCCCTGCGCGACTGAGGCTGCACCCAAACGCGGTACGAGCGGTCGTTTACCCTCCGCCGCCCGCCCGCGGAATACGACACCAATGATTTCGCGTACTAATCCACTGCTTGGTTTTGCACTTGTTACTGCATTCTGTTTCTGCCCATTGGGCGTATGCGCTACAGTTGCATATCTTTATTGCCCAGTCTTTACATGTTGCATTCATGTAATAATGTGCATGCAAATATGCGACTAACTTACATCTCATGCCGTACGATTCGACCTGCCGCAGCAAAAGCACCATGTTCAACAAATTACCTTTAACAATTTGTGGCTTGTCATATGGTTAACTGGGCTGCAGCAACCATGATCACGACCATATGCATTTTCCGCAGTGCCAGTCTTACACAGCTACATTGGTGGGAAGCCTTTAAATAGGTCCCCTGCTGTACCACCTTCGTTTGTGACATCCTGTAAACCTTCTCCGACAAGGTCCATAATATGGAATCTGGTGGAATACCTAATTTATCAGGACCGAAATCTCTTTCAGTGCTCATCTTTATTATCAATGCGGCTTACCACATAAGGTTTATATTTAAAAATGCCACCATTAGCTGCTTCGCTGAGCAAACAGCCATTTACAATGGCGTAACTAAAATAAAAGATTGATAATAGCAGCGTAAAGACTTTTCACCCTAAGTACAATCTTCATCATATACTTTCGTTTTTATACTCAGGAGACTTGCCATAGCTGCCAGACCGCCTCACCTGGTAAATTAATACAGTCTTTTCACCAATACCAAAACCAAGCAGCATATTATCGAGATTTTCTATACCAACGATTACCCATTCATAGGTAACGTTATCTGACTTAGCAAACGCTCTATTAAAAGTTCATCATCTGGCTTCACCTTCTACATTTAACATGATCGACCAGATGCTTACCGCAACTCAAGATCGTCTCTTGAGGCCAACCTTTTGAATCTAACGCTGCTGTACCGGTGTGTTAAGTAGGTGATGCTGGTGGATATTCTTGAAATAACCTTATTATCAAATGGATGATTTTATCATTATTCAGCTGATTCCATTGAGCAGTTGTAATCCCTTTAGAAAACCAGTTGGATTAAACGTTCAGGCGCATGACCATAGCTAAATAGCCCTGTAATAGGGTCCATGGCCACCACTGCTGCCCCTTGCTGGGGCCTGCTTGCGCACGGGTGGTGAGCTGGTTTTAACGAAAGCTATTACGCCTTTGGCAATTCCATCGATGGATTATAGATGAATATTTGGCACTGTATGTTTTCTATCTACTTCCAACCCACAGGACGATACCATAGCATCTACCTCAACTTGTTTACCGCCATCGGTACCGCAAGATAGAAGATCATAATTTTTCGAGACCAGAACGACCTAAAATGGTACCGCCACTTACCAGTACATTAGGGTCACTGTTTTAAACCTAATTCCTCACACTCCTTCACCAACATAACCAAATAATTGAGAAGCCATCGTTTCCTTATGGATGATATCGAAGTGGCTCAACATCAATGGTTACCTGGTAATTCATGACGATGCTCTTCAATGGTTGTCACTTCATGCAGTATATTGCTTATTTTGTGTGGCTCATATGCGCATGATCATTAACCTTGCTGTAATATCTTCAGGTTTCATTTTAATAAAGCTGCCAATTTATAACTGCCATCATCCAAAGCCTTTCGGTAGGCAATCAGATATAGTATGACGGATCAAAGGAATACAAAAGAATTTGACCATTACGATGCATTACATAACGCCTCGTGCTGCAGTCATCGGTACGTGCGCAATCGGTTTGCCTTCCGCCTTGGCTTGATAATAGCCACCAGCCAGTTGTAGCATAAATGCTAACACTATAAATACTACTACAATGTGAAGGTACATCAAAGCGACTCGTTTTCTTCGACATAGAGCCTTCAAGCACTCTTTCACCCCCTTACTAATTTATTGCCAATGCAATCTTGCTGTTCGTCCCATGCGTAATCCATAGCCACAATGGCAATAGACCGTTGAAATAATTTTGGTATAACCGCCTTGCCGCATGCCAGCTATATGCGTACGCCACTGGCCAATATCATTAAGCTGCGGATACGTCCATCAAGCAATGTACAAGTGGCTACAGCACTGGACCAATACAACGTTCTTCGCAGGGGTCGATGTTTCACCGGACCAATAGGTAAACCACAAAACGTGAAGATAAATGGAGCCCAAAGTTGAAATATCAATACATCATGTACAATACCACCTATGTGGCTGCCATCAGCCCCATATAACGACCTTTAAATGGTCTGACTATAACGTGGTGGTCAAAATTAAATTTGCTTGGCAATTATTATGAAAAAATAGCAAGGAGGCAATAATTGCGCCTGTATAAGTAAATTAAAATCCACAGTACTAAAGCTAGACGTCATGGTTTTAACATTGCCCCCTTTCAACGGTCTCGTTGTATTTGAGGTACCAGTTTAGGCTCAAGCCCTGGTTTTGGTGGTGCACTTACTGAAGATGAGTGTAAGGACAAACACCTCTTCTAAACGATAGAAGTCCACACTTGGTGTAATTACGGCATTCTTTACAAACCTTCGTATCATTTTGATGGACTTTTTTTTGTTGCAACAGGCTGATCCTTTTAGAATTAGATACCCTTACCCAGGTGATTAATTTATCCCTACTAATACATCTCATCACGGGCATGTTACCATTGATGGCATTACGAAGTCAGTCATACATCTGCCCCAACACCAGATGGAGAAATTCAGGACGTTGTACAATAACACCAGTTGCACTACGTGGGTCCAGAATAGTTTGGCGCGCGAGAAGAAGGCGTAGCCATCGGTGGCCGACCGCAACTACACCGGTGCTAACGACAGCCATGATGACAGCCATCCCTTCTTCACTGCACCATATCGATGGCGACACGTGTTTGTCCATGTGCCCGTAATCCTTTGGCAATAATACCGGCTGAAGTCCGCGGGAGAATTCCGGATGAGTTGCTCTTATGGTTGAGCAATTGACGAAGTCGAATATTTTCTGCTACTACTTCATCACTTGGTTAACAGCCTACGATTTCCATAATTCAGCCTTGCGAGATGCGGCCTCATCCTTTTTCAATAGTTGCAGAAATAGCATTGCAGTGACACTGTAAAACCGAGGTTTGTGGTTTACCGTCAGGCAAACGGGCGGGTCCCAACCGGCAAAGTGGTGTTGTAATACCTTCAAGGTGAGCGGTAACAAAAGGAATACTGGTTCGTTGTTTCCTACAAAATCCGAGCAGGACTAATAGGATACAGCTAATGACAACGACGATAGCTTTATCTGACTGTATCGCCATTAATAGTCTTGTCCTTTCTATTTTTAGAATTCACAATAAAACGTGATAAGCTCACCAAGTCAGATGAAGCTCGTTAGGCCAGCGACTTTTTGTCTCTGGTGCATCCGGAGCGTGCTTTAGGCACCTAACTGCCCCGACCGCTCAGCCAAGCCAAACAGTTGCGCAGTACCACCAGTAAGATATATTCCATATTGCATAATATCTGCTACAATCTCAGGTTCCTTGAACAGATCATTTGTTTCACTTTCATCTAAAGGCCAGCAATACAGTCATTAACAACTTGATATGCCTCTGACTGATGAATAACACAACGTCTGCCTAAACCATTCATCATATCACGGCCTAAAGGCATATTCTGGCATCTTCTAAAGGTGCCATAGCAGTGCCTACTGTATGTTTAATATCTTATAATTTCTTGAAACGATAACTGACACTCACGTACATAGCGTAGCAATACATTATTGATATCCCCATTGCCAGAGCGAATCGTTTTATCTACAATGCCGCCCAATGAAACAATGCCCATATAAACGGTTACCACCAGTATCGGCCATGGTCACGACTTCAAAGATAGGTTGCACCACAACCAATGGCTGCAGCGACAGGTCGTTCGATAAGGAAGCGCGCTTCGCGTGCGCCGGCCTGAATAACAGCATCCATCATCGCTCTTTGCTCAACGTCGGTCATCCCACAGGGAACACCAACAAGAACTCGAGCGCGACGCAGTACATTAAACCTTTATTCAGAAAATAGTTAAGCATCGTATGCATAACTCGATAGTCCACGATAAATCCATCTTTTAATGGTGTCAAAAGGCACCACATATCGGGCATACATATTACAAGACGTGCCGCTTCATCACAACGGCTACTACTTTTCTTGTTTTAACCAGTTGCTATATAATAGATGGTTCGCTTATAACGGTTCCTCGCGTCATGAGGGCGCGATCTGTATCGGAACCAATATCTATACTTACATCATCTTTTCTAGAGTGGTGAAAATGGAACTCATAGTAAAATCTCCTTCATTACATCATCATTCCATTTTACCACATATAATCGTGACACTTTATCCTATTGATATCAAGGCTTTTCCCCATGTTAAAGCTACATAAATGCATAATTCAAGTACACTTGATGTCACTACATAGTTATACCACTTACAGCATGATACACCTTGCTATGTATGAGACCATACAGAAATAAAGCACCCCTATAATGATATAGCCATCTCTTCTTTGAACAAATCAGAAAAGTGAACTCATTATTATGAGTGCTTTTACTAATAACTATGCATTACATTCTAACTAAAGTTTATACAATTTCACTAGAGCTAGTAGAATTCATTATCTCAATGATAATGTGATGCGACTTTCAGTATTCCATACAGCGTGACCTGCACCTAACAAATAACCATGGTAAGCCGTATGTCTTCGTCACTGGGCCAGCTATCTCCCAGATGGATGAAGTTATGTATTAAGATAATGGCTGCCGCATTTACGCAAGCTGGCCTTCTGTAAAAACAGCTCGTTGCTCTACGAGGCTAGATACTAAACCTCCATTCGAAATATGTTTCCTAACGAGATCAACTTATTTCGAGACGTCAACTATAGCTCTCTCTGATCATCTCCCACCTCTTCATGTCGCAAAGCGCTCCATTACATATTGAGCAATGTACAAAGGTTGAAAAATCTTATCGTATTTACCTTAATTTTTAGTTCTCCTAATCGTCGCATCTCAAGCGCACACATACTTTTACCGCTTTATCGTGCCAATTCCCTTAATTTTATAAGCTCTTTCAACGGTCATTCTATTAAAGACCGTACGCATCATCATAGAGACTGTACGATGTCACTCGCCAGCGATATGGCGAGACTGACCTTTCACCCAGTACGCAATGAAAATATTGCTATGTTCCTCCATCGCACATGGGATGGTCTACAAACAAGAAATTTTCACGACGCTGAAATGGTAACGTGTCTTTTACACTTACTGTTGGTGCTTCCATAGAATCTCTCATTCAAATAGATAACTACGTTTGTACGTCTAACTACGCACATCTGCTCTCTTACTATATCAATAACTTTGCACAGCACAGCACGTACAGCACACATCTTTAACATGTACGCAGCACAGCACAGCACAGCACAGCTGACCGTTATAGCTTTCATCGTCGTCAAATGATAGTATTTGCTAGCACCTAATGCTTTACACGATTCATCGTATACGTGTTCAACAGATAATCCTGCCACATTGGTATAGAGGCCTACTATCTTCTCTACCCGCAAAGCACCCTTTGCTAGCCCACCATGAGCGCACAGCTTTGTCCATGGGTTCGCTCACTAACGTATATAAGTTCGATTTCAAAAGGCTAATCAAATATACCTTTGTTTCGTATGAAAACTGATTTCTATGACCTTTAATAAGCAAGGCTACCAGTAGTACGAATGAACTCGCCTGATAAACGCTCCTGGCATATGACGGGCCTCAGATTCATCATGAGGTTTTACCTAGCATGATTCTCTGTGCGACAGTCATGTCAGCACCTGGTACGATGCTCCTTCGGAAGGTACTTACTGCAGCCGCACGAGCACTTACCTAAAGCTTGTTCTTTCACCATTTCCAGCCAGGATCGTCTTACCCTAGTGGCCTCTTCATAGGCACTTGATACAACAACCAGCAGTCGATACCAACTTGTGTTAATAATTCAGTTCTTCGTGGCGATTGGCTCATAAATATAATCAGCCATTTGCACTCCTTTATGTATACAAATTTTAGTTAATTTCACCGTTTATAAATAAAATTCCAACCAATTTAGATAATATAAATTAGATATCTGTAAGTAAACAACAAGAATATCGAGCCATCGCACTGCAGGTGTTGGTAACTTTTTATAGTACTCGTGGCCATCTTCACCATGTTTTACCAGCAGCACAGTTTGGACTGCAGCATAGAACACTAATGTCCGCTTGAGGCACCACAGATGCAAACCTGACGTGTTCCTCTAAGATGTCCAAAAATTTATCATCCACTTTCAATAAAGGCGTGGACCATTTTGAACATATCTCCTACGATCATATCTAGAGACCAAATAGGACGATGGATCGGGAAGTTGAGCATTTTTCTATGTTGCCATATCGATATTTAATATTTGTCAGACTCACGTTCCAAACTGAACGCCATCAATCATGTCGTAATCTACCTCAAAATGGCGCTTTCTAAATATAGAAGATTCTTTCGATTACTAACTGTATCTGTCAAAATGATGGAGGTATATCCTCGACTAACGGCTTGGTGTAGCAATGACGATGATAGCCATAATGTCAGTAATATTCTGCTATTAGTATAGTGTGCAGGTAGTACCACGATATGTAGTGTGCAACACCACATAATAATAGAATAACAAAACATAATACTACCACTCTGCACTTTTTAGCACGCTGAGATTTTTCTTCATATAATACTGTCATGTGTTGCCTTAAAGAACTACTGCTTTATAACTATCCATGTATAAGGTATTCTAGTATAAAAACTACAAAACCCGCCTATATCTATAGTAGACGAGGGTTTTATATTCAATAGTCCTGGTTCGAATGAACTATATTGTTTTCAAGGATGCTGTAATGCATTGAGTATCGCAGAGCAATCATAATTCTTCGTTTGTAGGGATTGCAGATTTTAACTCTGGGCCTTCAGCACTAATTAGCAATACGTAACTTC